>Ga0210124_1000080_pt1 | contig 56526 bp, 39 predicted proteins | sample Muzzi_PWC_D2_FD_185554 | JGI IMG/M metagenome (GOLD analysis project Ga0210124, IMG submission 185554) | Wetland microbial communities from San Francisco Bay, California, USA, that impact long-term carbon sequestration - Muzzi_PWC_D2 (SPAdes) | ecosystem: Environmental > Aquatic > Marine >...
CGTTCAGCTACCAGTGGTACCGGGACGGGTCGGCGATCGTCGGTGCGACGGGGGTGAGCTACACGCTGGGTGATGCGGACGTGGGTGCGCTGATCACGGTGGAGGTGAGTTACACGGACGGACAGGGGACGAACGAGGGTCCGCTGGCCTCGGTGGCGGTGGGTCCGGTGGCGAACGTGAACGATGCGCCGGTGGGTGTGCCGGTGATCAGCGGGACGGCGACCGAGGACCAGGTACTGACGGCGGACACGACGGGGATCAGCGACGCGGACGGTCTGGGGGCGTTCAGCTACCAGTGGTACCGGGACGGGTCGGCGATCGTCGGTGCGACGGGGGTGAGCTACACGCTGGGTGATGCGGACGTGGGTGCGCTGATCACGGTGGAGGTGAGTTACACGGACGGACAGGGCAATTTCGAGGTTGTCACAGGTAATGCTGTGCTGGTGCAGGTACCCATATCGTACCTGAATGACGGGATGCCCCAGGATCCCGCTACTACCGTGTCAAATACCACAGACGAGTCTGCCATGTATCCGTATACGGATGAACAGGAGCAGGTCGAAAGCGAGAGGCTGACAGCGAACGCGGTGAATGCAGCTGAAGCACCTGTCCATGAAAATGATGGTATCCACTATCAGGTTGCCAGCTACAAGCTATACGAATACCACGCGGATGACCTGGATACCGGGTACGTTCTCAGACACGTCAAAAAAATCGGTGAGAAGGGAGCTGAGATTGTATTTGACATGTCGCAGTTGCTTGACCTGGTAAGGATGCAGCTGAACGAGATCGAGGACAGTCCGTCAAACCTGTTTGACCGCGCAGTCGGTGGCATTGTCTTTATGCTTTCCGCAGGCTTTGTAAGCTGGATTATGAGAAATAGCGCGATTGCAGCAAGCATGGTTACGAGTGTGCCCTTGCTGAAAGGCTTTGATCCGTTGCCACTGCTCAAAAGCATGAGAAACGAAGAGGACGACGACAGCCAGCCGGATGAACCCGTCGAAAACCTGTTCGAAGGTCATTCCAGGGAGATGGGCGGGCACGAAGGTATTACAGGTGAGGGATCATGAACGTCTCCAGATTCATGCCTGCGATGAGAGTAAGCCTGGGCATGGCGCTTGTTGTAATCTCCCTCATACTGATGTCCGACATGCTAGGTATCATACCGGATCGCACGAGCGCTGAACTCGAGGGGCGTAAGGAGCTGGCAGAAACGCTGGCGGTCCAGTATTCGCTGGCGGCTCGGAAAAATGACTACGGGTCTATAAAGTCAAGCATGAATCTGCTCGTGGAGCGAAATAATAACCTGGTATCGGCCGGGTTAAGGACGGTACGTGGTAATCTGCTGGCAGCTGCGGGTGATCACCGGTCGCTCTGGGAGACGGGTGACGGCGACAGGTCGACCCCGACGCAAATTCGTGTACCCATATACAAGGACACCCGGCACAAGGCGAAGTGGGCAACACTCGAATTGCGCTTTGAGCCAATGCACATAGTCAGTATCCTTGGTATCGCTATCAGCCCGCTGGTGGCAATGAGCGGCTTTATGCTCGTTTCCGTGTTTCTTGTCTCCCTGCTGATGATGCGAAGAGTCTTTTCCGGCATCGATCCCTTGTCCGCCGTACCTTCGCGAGTACGAAATGCCCTCGATACCCTGACGGAAGGTGTACTGCTGATCGACCGTGCCGGCAGGATCATGTTCATGAACCGTGTATTTTCAGAATACAGCCGGCGGAGCATCAGGTCGCTGACGGGAAAGAAAGTGGGGCTGCTGGGTTGGCGATATCATGAGAACGAATTGCCCTGGGAAAGGACGCTGCGTGAAAATGTACCCATCGTCGGCGAGAAGATCAGCCTTGCGTGTCCTGGCGGTGATGAAAAGGCGTTCATGGTCAACTGTTCCCTGATCGCGGACGAAAAGAACCGTGGACAGGGGGTGATGGCAACCTTCGATGATGTTACTGAGCTGGATGCGAAAAACGATGAATTGAACGACATGGTGTTCAGGCTGCGGCAATCAGCAGACCAGATTAGCCTCCAGAACGAGGAACTGCAGAAGCTTGCTACGTGTGACTCCCTGACCGGCTGCCTGAACAGGCGGTCGCTGTTCGATCGGTATGACTCAGACTTTACCGCGTTGGCGGCCGCCGGTGAACGGCTCTCCTGCATAATGATGGATGTGGATCATTTCAAGAAGATCAATGATGCCTATGGCCATGCAACGGGTGACAAGGTGCTCGTGGCGATCGCATCTGCCGCGCAGGGAATACTGCGGCAGAACGACAATATATTCAGGTACGGGGGCGAGGAATTCTGCATTCTGCTCGGAAATACGGACGAGGACGATGCGTGTATCATGGCGGAGCGTGTGCGCGTCGCTATCGAGTCACTGGAGATCGAGAACGGAGACGAGTACATAAGGGTGACGACCAGTCTTGGTGTCAGCACGCTGGATCCCACCGGTGACAGCCTCGCGAAGATGATAGACCGGGCAGACAAGGCGCTGTATCTGTCGAAGAACGGCGGGCGCAACCGGCTAACCGTATGGCGTGAAGGATCGGAGCCGGCCGGAATATCCCAGGAGACTGCGTCGGATGCGCCGGCCGCCGGTCCGGATTCACGCGATCCCGATACGGCGGGAGCAGGCAGGAGTGATTCCGCAGGTCTGTCCCGGTCCGGTGGAGATGAGTGGCATGAGGCACTCTATGGTATAACCGGCTTGCCGGACAGGAATACGTTCCGCAGGCGGCTCGAGCAGGCGATCGAGGGTTGCAGCAGCGACGGGACGCAGGTCGCGGTGGTCATGCTGGATGTTGACATGTTCCAGCGGATCAATGCGACACTCGGACAGGCCAAGGGTGACCGGATACTCAAGATTCTGGCGGGACGTCTGTACAGTTCGACACGTAATTCGGATACCATTGAACGCTTGGGCGAGTCGGATGCCGGCAGCAGTGCCTACCGGTTGGATGGCGACGAGTTCGGTGTGCTGCTCGTCGGGTTGCATGCGCGATCGGATGCAGAGACCGCGGTTGACCGTATTATCAGTGTACTCTCCAGACCGGTCACGATGGACGGGCAGGAAATATTCCTTACCTGCGGCGCCGGTGTAAGTGTATGTCCGGGTGATGGCGATACACCGGATATACTTATTAACGGTGCAGGTCTGGCACTGCTGCAGGCCAAGCAGCTCGGTACGGGTAAATACTGCTTTTACGATAGCGAGTATGCCGATTCGGTGCGCAGCAAGTACCGGATTGAACATGAATTGAGGCGCGCCATCGATAACCGCGAGTTTGAGTTGTATTACCAGCCGAAGCTGGATATCAAGACGCTCAAAATAGATTCCATGGAGGCGCTGGTCCGCTGGAACGATCCGGAAAAAGGTATAAGACCTCCTGCGGAATTCATACCGGCTGCGGAGTCAAGCGGGCTGGTAAACCCCCTCGGTGAATGGATAATGTACGAGGCATTCCGGCAGGTGAGAGAATGGCTGGATGCCGGATACGAGATCCAGCTTTCCATCAACCTGTCGCCGGTTCAGTTCAGACAAAAGGATATAGTCGACCGTATCAACGCTGCCATTTCCAATGCAAGGGTCGATCCAAGGCTGATAGAACTGGAAATAACCGAGAGTGCGATCATCGAGGATGAAGATGCCGCAATTGTCATCCTGCGCAGTCTTGCCCGGTGCGGATACCGGATTTCAATGGATGACTTTGGAACCGGCTATTCGTCGTTCGATCATCTCAAGCGATTTCCGATCGATGCCCTCAAGATCGATCGCAGCTTCGTGAAGGGGATAGATGAAGGCGAAGACGAGAAGGCGATAGTACGTGCAATCGTGGAGATGGCGCACACCCTCGGCTTGCAGGTCGTCGCCGAAGGGGTCGAGACGGACAGTCAACTGGAGGCGTTGCGTGAAATCGGCTGTGATCAGGTCCAGGGCTTTCTGCTGGGACATCCATTGCCTGCCAGCGGTGCAATCCGGCTCTTCAGGGAGAGTAACCCTCCATCTCCGGTTGCGTCATTTTGATATCGAAAGCCAGGAGTAGCTTGCCGGTACCGGCAAGGATCCTGAAGGCGGCAAACATGACATTGTGCAGGCCGTTTACGTAGTTGATGTTAGCCTGGAACACCTCGTTTTCCTGGTCAAGCAGGTCGAGCAGGGTGCGCTCACCAATGTTGAACTGCTTGCGGTAAGCCGTTAGTGCCTGTTTGCTGGCGTCTACATGCACCTTGAACAGGTCAAGTTGGGTTTTCGCAGTATCGTAGGCATTCCACGCCTGCTGTATATCCTCGACGACCTGCCGGAAGGCACGGTCACGGATTTCTCCGGCCTGACGCATCCTGACAGCAGACTCCTTCCGCCTTGCTGTATCGCTGCCACCGGTAAGGTTGTAGTGTCCGCGCACCATGATTTCCGCATCATTGTTGTAGCCCCGTATACCGTCAAGATTGTCGTTAGCGGAACCCCTGACCTCGACGTCTATCCTCGGGGAAAACAGTGCCTTCGCAGCGTCATGCTGCCGGTGTGCCGCCTCGATATTGGCATCTGCGGACTTGAGTCTCGGGTGATTGTCGATTGCAATGGCAGTCGCTTCGTCAAGCGTTGCGGGTAGCAGGTGTTCCGGAACTGATGGCACCGACAGCTTGTCAGGGTCGTGACCGACGATATTCCTGAATGCGGACCGTGCATCCTTCAAACGGTTCTGCTCCGCCATGAGGTTGGTACGGGCCAGTGCAAGACGTCCCAGAGACTGCTGGACATCGGCCTTGCTGCCCACGCCGCGTTCGCCGCGCTTGACAATGCGATCATACGTTTCCTGATGGCTGTTCAGGTTTTCGGTCGCCAACCGGACGAGTTTTCCCTCCCTGATGACATCCAGGTAAACCTCCACGGCCTTGAGACCGATGACCTCTGCAGTAGAAAAGGTATCATAGGCGTGCGATATCACGCGCGCACGCTGCCGTTCGAACTCGCTCTTCGTTGCAAAGCCGTCGAACAGCAACTGCCTGATACTGATCTCGGCCTCGCTTCGATTTAGATTTATCGATCCGTCACCGCTTGCGCGCGTGGTCGGATTGTCGCTTGTTTCCCAACCGGATCCGACGCTGATGTCCACCTGCGGAAAAAACGCGCCCCTGGCCTCTTCCATCTGTTGTTCTACAGAATCATGCTCGCTGCCCGCGACCAGAATGTCCGGGTTGGATGCGATGGTTTCCCTGACCGTGTCTGAGAGGGATGCGGCGGGTGCATTGCCAGCCAGCAAGAACCCGACTAAGGGAGAGATTATCCAGTGCCATGCTTTTATGGTCATGCAAAGCTCAGCCGTGTCTTGATAAGCGATGTTCTGATCATCTGTCCGGCTCCTGCGTCGTAGGTGCGGGCATTTTCATGCATTATCCCGATTGAATCAAGGTGATACGCTGCCCGGGACTGACGCTGGTGAATCGCATCACGAGAAGGATGATGGCGAGTACATGTACAGACGGTGACCGGGGTGAATTGATCGGGCATGCCCTGATTGAGTCGTCCGGTGTTCGACGTTCGAACGGCATATGATGAGAGGACAGGGGGACAGGACGACAAACCGCCAATGGATGCGAGATATCGTTTGCATCTCCCTCCAGCCTTCAGCGCGGTGCCGAAACCAGGCCGGACCCCGGTGAGCGGTTCAACGAGCGAGGCAGGGACTATTTCGGGCGGCAACGCGACACGCGGAGGATTTTGAGATAGATTCTACACCCCGGCAGCGTCATTGCGAGGGATGCGGTGACGGGTGCCCACCGGTGGTATGATCGTGAATTCAGTGAATAACCTCACTGCCCGTGCAGGGGCGGTTACTTCAGATATGCCTTCATGTCGGTTTGTGCCAGCCGCCCACGCAGCCCTCGAACAACTCGTCCATGCCGGACACCTCCCAGGTGCCTGCACGATAGCGGTCGATGGAGATTCGCTTGCCCCAGGCGTCGAGGATCGGTGCGAGTTTCAGCCATGATTCCTCGATTTCATCGGCCCGCGAAAACAGGGTGGCGTCCCCCAGCAGGACGTCATTGAGCAGGATTTCATACGCCTCGAAGAGCGGCTCGGTTGCCGAGGCGTAGGGGCCGCGCATGACCAGGCGCCGCATCCGGGTCGTCAGCCCGGGCATCTTGGCGTTCATGCGCAGGAACATGCCCTCGTCGGGCTGTAGTCTGAATACCAGGGCATCGGCGACCGGCGGTGCGCCGTCCGGATCGAAAAGATTGTGCGGCGGCTGTCTGAAGCGGATCGCAATCTCCGAGGCGCGCTTCTTCAGGCGTTTGCCGTACCACAGGACGAACGGTACCCCGTGCCAGCGCCAGTTGTCTATATAAAGTCGGACGGCGGCGAAGGTTTCCGTCACCGAGTCCGCGGCCACACCGGGCTCCCGGCAATAGGCCGGTACCGTTTCCCCGGCAATCTCACCGGCACCGTACTGCGCGGCGACCGTCAAACGGTCCACCTCCGCTGCCGGCGTCGGTCGCAGTGAGCGCAGCACCTTCACCTTTTCGTCACGGACGGCGTTGGCGGTGTAATCACACGGGGGTTCCATTGCCACCAGCGTCAGTACCTGCATCATGTGACTCTGGACCATGTCACGCAGGGCCCCGGCCTTTTCGTAGTAGGGTGCCCGGTATTCGATGCCCAGCGTCTCGGTCACCGAAATCTGCACATGGTCGATGTAATTACGGTTCCACAGCGGTTCCAGGATGCTGTTGCCAAACCGGAACACAAACAGGTTCTGCACGCTTTCCTTGCCGAGATAGTGGTCGATGCGATAGATCTGCGCCTCACTGAACACGTCCTGCAGCGCTCTGTTGAGATCGATGGCGGACGCGAGATCCAGCCCGAAAGGTTTCTCGATGACGATTCGCCGGTAGCCCGTGTTCTCGGCGGCGAGTCCGGCCTCGTCCAGTCCCCGGGCGACGCGTACGTACCACTCGGGTGGGATGGCGAGATAGAACAGGGCGTTGAGTCGTCCGTCCACGGTTTCGAGCGCACCGGCGAGCCGCGTGTAGGTATCGGCCTCGGCGAGGTCGCCGGGTACCAGGCGCAGGCGCGCCGCAAAGGCCTGCCATTCCTCATCCGTGTAATTCAGATCCGCCGCATAGTCTTTCAGCGCCGTGTGTATCATCTCCGGCCAGTCCGACTCGGCCAGGTCACGCGCCACCCCGACAATGCGGCTGTGCGGGTGGACGAGGCCAGTGCGGTACATGCGCGCCAGGGCCGGAATGAGCTTGCGCTTGGTCAGGTCGCCACTGGCGCCGAAGATGACGATATTGGCCGGTTCGGGCTGGTTTTCCTTGACGCCTTCGATCTGTGACTCGCTTGTCATGTGAAATCATCCAGCCGGGTGGTTTCGGGGAGGGTGCCGGTGTGCCGCCCGATTGTAACCGGGGCCGCGGTGGCCAGCCAGCCCGTGTATGCAATCGCGCAACGGTGAGGTACCTTCCAGCAAATCAGCCCTTTTCGTGTCGAATACAGTGCCATGCCCATCCTCCAATCTCCTTCGGGAGCGATGGACGGGAGATGGGATTATGGATGCGGGAACATGTATACCGGTGAAGGTGCAGACGGATTGTCGATTATACCGGGATCTGACCCCTGCTGTCTTTTGCGCTACCATCCCGGGAAACCGACAGCGTACCAGGAAGCGCCAATGGCTGAACCGACCATCACCTGCCCCAACTGCCGTACCGAGATAAAGCTCACCGAGTCGCTTGCCGCCCCGCTGATCGAAGCCACACGCAGGCAGTTCGAGCAGCAGCTGGCGCAGAAGGATGTTGTCATCGCCAGGCGGGAACAGGCGGTGCGCGAAAAGGAAGATCAGCTGTCGGAGGGCATGCGCAGGCTGGACGAGCAGGTGGCCGGCCAGGTCGAGGTACAGCTGAAACGCGATCGGGCCCGGATCGCGTCCGAGGAGGCACGCAAGGCCAGGATCGCCCTGTCTGTTGATATCGAGGAGAAATCGCGGGAACTGGCCGACCTGCAGGAACTGCTTAAAACGCGCGAAGAGAAGCTCGCAGAGGCGCAACAGGCGCAAGCGGGGCTGATCAGGAAACAGCGGGAGCTGGAAGCGGCCGGACGTGAGATGGACCTGACCATCGAAAAACGTGTCAACGCGGCTTTGGGCGCGGCACGTGACCAGGCCAGGAAGGAGGCCGAGGAGGCGCAAAGGCTCAGGGTGGCGGAAAAGGAAAAGACCATCGCGGCGATGCAGAAACAGATCGAAGACCTGAAGCGCCGCGCCGAGCAGGGCTCACAGCAGTTGCAAGGCGAAGTCCAGGAGCTCGAACTCGAGGCGTTGCTGCGCAACCGGTTTCCGTTCGATACCATCGAACCGGTACCCAAGGGTGAATTCGGCGGCGATGTGGTGCAGCGTGTGGCCGGCGCGGGCGGCCGGCACAGCGGGACGATCCTGTGGGAAAGCAAGCGGACCAGGAACTGGAGCGATGCGTGGCTGCCAAAGTTACGCGAGGATCAGCGTACGGCGAAGGCGGAAATCGCCGTCATCGTCAGCCAGGCCCTGCCGAAGGACGTTGAAACCTTCGACTCGATAGACGGAGTCTGGGTGACACATCCACGCGTGACGCTGCCGGTGGCCATCATGCTGCGCCAGTCGCTGATCGAGGTGGCGCAGGCCCGTCAGTCCGGTGAGGGGCAGCTGACCAAGACCGAAATGATTTACCAGTATCTCACCGGCCCGCGTTTCCGTCAGCGCGTGGAGGCCATCGTAGAAGCCTTCTCGACCATGCAGACGGACCTCGACAGGGAAAGAAAGGCCATCATGAAACAGTGGGCCAAGCGCGAGGAGCAGATCGAGCGCGTGATGCAGGCGACGGTCGGTATGTACGGGGATTTGCAGGGGATCGCGGGCAAGTCGCTGCAGGAGATCGAGGGTCTGGGACTGCTGGCCCTGGGACACGAAGCGGATGACGCTACAGACTGACCGGGAAGCCGGCCATGGACTCGTCTCCCGCTTTGCCCGGAATCGGCTGATTCGCCTGGATATTTCCACCTGACATGCGATTCACTTCCAACAGCGTGCCGCAGGAGGCGGGCAACGCGTTCATTCGGCCGGTTGCGAGCTGCAAAATTCGCAGGTTATGCTTTACCCTCTGAATCGATCAGAATCGGCTCCCGGTTCTCGGGGGTCGGAGACTATCCGCGTGAAGGTGAAACCATGAAATGTACGACATTGACAATGGCCTTACTGCTCATTCTGGCCAGCCCGGTTTCGGTCCTGGCCGAAGTGCCGTCAGCCACCGTAAAACCTCTGGATGCACAAGTGATACCGGTCGAGGTCGAATCGGCCGCAAAGCAAGCGGTGGAAGCCATACCGCCGGCCGCGGTCGCCGCAGGCGCCGACCTGCTTCAGCAGCCGGCGGCAACGGAACCAGCGGCGGCAGCCGCGGACACGGCCGCCCCTGCAGCCGAAGAAACGGCGACACCTGATGCAGCTGCGGCGGCAGCCATGGACGCGGCCGCCCCTGCGGCCGAAGAAACGGCGACACCTGGCGCTGTTGCGGCGGCAGCCGCGGACACGGCCGCCCCTGCAGCCGAAGAAACGGCGACACCTGATGCAGCTGCGGCGGCAGCCATGGACACGGCCGCCCCTGCAGCCGAAGAAACGGCGACACCTGATGCAGCTGCGGCGGCAGCCATGGACGCGGCCGCCCCTGCAGCCGATGAACAGGTGGCAACGGAACCGGCGGCGAAAGCAACGGAAACGAACACCACCGACACGGCGGCCCAGGGTGCCGCTGTTCCCGGCATGCCCTGTCCGATGTACGGCGCGGGTATGAAGATGCGCGGCAATCCTCCCGCCGGCATGATGGGCTATGGCCCGCCATGCAATTGCCCGCCCGTGCTGCACGAGGAACTGGTGAAACGTCTGGATTTGATCGAGGCGCGCATGGCGAAAATCGAAGCCATTCTGGAGCGCCTTATGAAACGCTATCCCTGATCCGGCACCTGTCCGGGGGCTTTCGCGTGGCACCACGCGGGTGCAGGCACCGGTTCATCCAGCCGTAGGGAAGACCGGTAGCCGTCCTCTGCACGCCGTAGCGGGTTTACCGGCGCAGTGCTTTACGTCGAGGATAGTCGGCTGGCATCATGCGTTCCGCTGTTGTAAAGGATCATGTTCCAGCCATCGGTGTCCTGCGCGTAATGCAGGATATAGATGCCGCCATCGTCCCCGCGCACCTTGAAGTACGCATGCTGCGGGGCCAGCCAGCGGTCGATGATCTCGATCACCCGGATTTCGCGCTTGCCGATGAAAAAACGCCGGGGTAATTCCTCCGCGCGGTAGCCGGCATAGCACTCGACCTGCACCGAGGCCGGGTTCCCCGACCGCTGGCGGGAGTCTGTGATCTTGTCCTGGTGGTTTTCGCTCATTCTCTGTTCCCGGTGCCATTCGGTATTCCCGGGTCCGCTGACCGGCCGTCCGGCGATCCCGTGCCGCCTCCTGCCTGCAAATGCCGTCCTTTTCCATGCGGCTGGCGTGATTATGGCATGTCAGGGAGAGCGCTACAGCGCATCGGCGGGGGGTATGCGACTTTCAAGGTCAAGCGACGTTTCAGCTGGCTGTGCTTGATGCTGCCCGTCTCTGGGGTGGGTAGGGCGCGTTGACATGCGCACGTCATCCCCATGCTGCTGCGGTAGCTGTCGCCGGACAGCGACTATCAGATTACCGTAAATCAATTACCTACGGAGTTGTTCGCCATTCTGTCTCTAACAGGCGACAAATCGTGCGCGACGCATGGCCGGAAGTCCTCCTGGGAATCAGGGTGGCATTCTCAACTCGTTGATTTAATGGAGTTACATGAAACATGGACCCGTCCTTGCAAGCGGTGTTCCAGAACCGCCCGGCCGGAGGCGAATCGACCCATGCTCACGAACGAGAATAAGTAAGGAGTACCTTGATGGACGCGTCCGACTTTCTTCATGCCATAACCGTTGCGTGGTACAACGAACCCGGCTTGCCGTCTCCCTCGACGCTCACTTCGGAGACCCGTGGTGACGTCGCCATCCTGCGTGACCGCCATGGCAGGACACTCGCGATCATCCACCTGTCCACGGACGAAGTAATCATCGACCGCGAGCGATTGCAGCAGTTCGATCGCGCCGGAACGATGCGCACGAAAAGCCGGCTCGAACAATAAACCGGTGCACCCCCGTGGCAGGACGTACCGTACGGGCTCGGCTACACAGCAGGAAGGAGACAGACGGGGTGGTGCAGCGCTTTCACCAGGCATGCCATGCCGTGAGCATCGACCATGCCGGCATAACGCGCCGCACCCGGTTCGCGCATCCGCCTGTCGAGCGTCGGGAGGGGCGGTTCGCATGTGATCGGGTGATAGATCTGAACATCATCATGCAGCACGTCGCCTTCGGCCGGCCGCCTGCCCCGTCATCCGCGGTCATGGTGGGAACCGCGGACTAAACCCAGCCGTCCCCGTTTTCCTTCACCACCTTTTCGCCGGGCAGCACCTGTCCCTGGCCTGCCGGTTTCCCGGGCAGGCTGCCCTGTGCCGGATTCTGCGCGTGGTCGAGCGCCGGGTACTGACGCGCCCTGATGCCGTAGCCGAGCAGGGCGCCGCCGGTGGCGGACACGGCCAGCAGGCCGAGTGTCATGAACTGGGTGAACAGCAACAGCACGCCCAGGCCGGCGATGCCCGTCAGCGCCGCACCCAGTTTCAGCGTCGAGCGGCTCTGCACCCGTCGTGTCTCGCGCAGCAACTGCTGGTGAGAATTACGGATCTCCCTCGTCTTTTCCTTCTCCGCCTGGCGCATGAGGCGGTCGCGCTGGCGCTGGTATTTTTCACTGGCCTTGATGAAGGAGTGCTGGCTGGCGTGACCGGTTATCGAAGTGAACCACAGCGCGGCGATCACGCCGATCAGCAGGCCGAGTGCTCCGAACAGCCAGCCGCTCTTGTTGAGATCGGCATCCTGCGCGGTCATCAGCAGCAGTGCCGTCGCGCCCTGTAACAGGAAGATCCCGATCAGGAACTTGATAAATGCCGGGAGTCTGAACGGCGCCATCGCCAAGCCTCGTCGAATCACTGCAGCTATTCTGCCACAACCACCGGAACCTGTTTCACATGCCTCCCGTCATCCCTGGGTTTACCGCCCGGGTCGGCACACGCCGGGGCGGTCCAACTCATGTATATTCAGGCTTTGTCACTTAAATCACGTCACCATGACCCGTAACGCCACCTTCAGAATGCTGCTCGCCGCCGGCGTCTTCGTCGGGATGCTGGTGCTGCTGGCGGTCGTACTGAGCGCGGCGCAGTTCAGCCTCTCGCTGTGGCAGCAGTTGCAGGCCGCCCCGGCCTGGCTGGTGGTATTCGTTGCCGTGCTCGCCGGCGGGCTGCTGGGTTTCGGGCTCTGGCTCGCCTGGCGGATCGTGCGGCCGGTCCGCACCGGTACCGGCAGGGCGGCGGCGCCCCTGACGGAAGCCGAATTGCATGCACATCTGGAGGCCGCCCGCGCCGCGGGTATCGATGTCGAGACCGCCCGGCGCGAGCTGGAGGAGCTGGCGCGGCGTCGGGAACTGGAAGTCATCCACCTCGCACTGTTTGGCGAAATCAGCAGCGGCAAGAGCTCGCTGATCAACGCCCTGATGCCGGGTGCCAGCGTGGCGACCGACGTGATCGGCGGCACCACGACCACCATCCAGCACTACCGCTGGCGACGCGAATCCGGCGACGAGGTGGTGCTGATCGATGTACCGGGTCTCAACCAGGTGGAGCGCGAATACGATCCGGTGGTCATGGACGAGGCGCAGCGCGCGCACGTGGTGATCTTTGTCTGTGACGGCGATCTGACCCGTACTGAACACATGGCCCTGCAGCCGCTGCTGGCATTGAATAAACCGCTCATCGTGGCCTTCAACAAGGTGGACCGCTATTCAAGCGATGACCGGATACGCATTCGACAACGCCTCGCCGAGCGCTTTGTGTCCAGCCCGCAGGTAACCATTGCCGGCATCGCGACGCAACCTACACGCAGGATCGTCAGGGTGGGGCCGGACGGGGAGGAGCACGAGGAAGAGCAGGTGCTACCGCCGCAGATCGACGAACTGCGCGCGGCCGTGCAGTCCGCACTCGACCGTGATCTGGCACTGCTGGAGCGCCTGCGTGACAGCGCCGTTTTCGAGCTGACCGCGCGCAAACTGGACCAGGCCAAGGTCGAGCACCGGAACAGGGAATCCGCGGGCCTGGTGAAGACCTACACCCGGCGCGCCGTGGCCGGGGGCCTGGCGGCCATCAGTCCCGGCACCGACATTCTGATCCAGGGTTACCTGGGCACCCGCATGGTCAAGGCGCTGTGCGAACTTTATGAGGTGCCGGCGCGCGATATCGAGCTGCGCAAGCTGCTTGATCTGTCCCAGAAGCAGGTCCGTACGGCCCTGCCGCTGCTGCTGGCCGTGGCCGGCAATGCCGCCAAGGCATTTCCGGGCATGGGCACGCTGGCCGGTGGCCTGATGCACGCCGTGGCCTACGGGCTGATCTTCGATGCGCTGGGCAACGCCGTCATTCGCACACTGGAGACGCGGGGCGAACTGCGCCCCGCCCCGACCAGCCTGATGTTCCGCGACAATCTGGTTACCGATGTGGAAACACGCGCCCGCAGTCTGTTGCGGCTGGCGCTCGATGTGCACCGGGAGCAGGATGGACACGACCGGCGTGACGGTTAGGCTCATGACCGGTCCCGGGAAATGGCGCCCATCCCCTGATTCCACACAGTCCGTGCGGGATTATCAGGCAGGGTCTGGTAATTCCGATCGCAAGCAGACGCGGAGGGCGCATGGTACTGAAGAGTCAGAGCATGATTTCCATTAGAACCTGTCTCATCGTCTCCCGCGGCCGCGACCGGGCCGCTTCCGGTTCATGGCACGGCGCGGGGAGCCTGGTGCAGCCAATGCGACACGAGCGAGCCGCAACAAGGCCATGGGCCGGAATCACCTGGTCCCCGGGGGGGTGCGTTCGAAAGGCGCGCCCGCGGCGTTGCCATGCTTGCCCGTACTTTGGTACGGCGCGGCGCGGTGCGCCTTGCGATGTTCGGGGATGTCCTGGTGCTGCGGGAGGCAGGCTGCCGGGAGCGGGCGGGCACGTATTTCGGACCGCTTTGCTGCTCGCGCGGGATGATGAGATAGGTTCTACAATACCAGCCAGGATTGGAACGGACAGCCTCGGCGATATACACCTGGTTGATAAGCAGTGCGCGCTCGTGAAGTGCTACACCCTGTCTCGTCGATTGGCAGGCGAATGCGTCGCGCATGACTCGGGTGTTGCAGCAAGGCATGCCGAAATTCGCAGGAAGAGGTGTCTTGTCTCTGTGCACCCGATGGCAGGCATATTGCCTACCGTCGCGCCATTGCGCGGCAGCTGTGGAATCTGAAGCCCTGTGACGATGCCATGAACTCCGACAATCATCTCGACCAAGCGCGTGACAGCCTGGCACTGCTGCTCGCCGACCAGCGGCTGCCGCAGGAGGCGCGCGCGGAACTGGCCGAAGACTTTCGTCAGGTTCAGGCCATGCTGGACAAGCTCGAACATGGCCACATCCACATCGCGGTGCTGGGGCGCGTCAGTGTCGGCAAGTCCTCGGTCCTGAACGCCCTGATCGGCGAGCAGCGCTTCTCCACCAGCGCCCTGCACGGGGAGACGAAACATCATGCCATGGCGCACTGGGACGAGCAGGAAAGCGGTTCGCTGTTTCTGATCGACACGCCGGGTATCAACGAGATCGATGGCGAGGCCCGCGAGCGCATGGCGCACGAGGTGTCACGCCGCAGCGACCTGGTGCTGTTCGTCATCGACGGCGACATGACCGACAGTGAATACCAGGCGCTAAGGGGCCTTGCCCAGGAACACCGGCCGCTGTTGCTGGTGCTCAACAAGTGCGACCGCTATTCCAATGCTCAACGCGCACAATTGCGCGACAGCCTCCAGGCGCGGCTGCATCACCTCGTCCCGCCCGAAAATTTCATCGAGGTCTCCGCCGATCCGGCGCCGCGCACCTATATCACGACGGATGCCGCGGGGCGGGAAATCGAGAGCGAGCGTACCCGATCCCCCGATATCGCCGCGCTGAAAGAGCGCATCTGGGAAATCCTCGAGGCAGAGGGCAAGACGCTGGCCGCGCTGAACGCCAGCCTGTTCGCCGGTGATCTGAGCGACAGGGTCGGTGCGCGCGTGCTGGCCGTGCGCCGGAAGCTGGGTGACAAGGTCGTGCGCAGCTACAGTCTGGTCAAGGGTATCGCGGTGGCCATCAATCCGGTGCCGGTGGCGGACCTGGCGGCGGCGGTGACCGTGGACCTTTCCATGGTGGTACACCTGGCCGATGTCTACGGTATGCCCATGACGCGTACCCAGTCCGGCGCGCTGATCAAGACCATCAGCAAGCAGCTGTTGCTGCTGATGGGGACCACTTGGTTCGTGCACCTGGCCTCGTCGCTGCTGAAGGCCGGCACCGCCGGTCTGTCGACCCTCCTCACGGCCGGTGCACAGGGCGCGGTCGCCTACTATTCGACCTACGTCGTGGGGCGCGCGGCGGAGGTTTACCTCGCGGCCGGCTGTTCCTGGGGGGAGGGCGGACCGAAGCGTGTGATCCGAAACATCCTCGATGGCATCGACCGCGATTCACTGCTGGCACGGGCACGCCGGGACATCCTAGCGCGTATCGGTTGATCGTATCCGGTGACCAGGCTCAGGCCGCAGCCCGTAATGCGGCCGGCGCGCAGCCTGTTTCTCATAAGGTGGCCGCATCAGTCTGGCCGGATCGAGGTCCGCGGCGATGAAACCCAGGATCGACTGCCCGGACGTGACGCCATGCATCACGGTGACGCACGGCCGCCTGGTAACCTTGCTGATGTAGGTATCACACAGAAATGCCCCCTGGAAGGCGGCGTTGTTGAGTACTGAGAGGCTGACGGAATAGGGACGACCGGACAGGTCCTGTCCGAAGGCTTCGGGGTCGATCGAACCCGGGCGAACATTGGAACTGATCTGGCGACCCTCGACATCGATGGCGTAGAGCAGCTCGCAGAACGGACAGACGCCGAAATTCTCACTCAGCACCCGATCGAGGCGGCCATGGTTGAACCATACCCGGACAGTTCGTCTGGCTATCACGCGCAGTGGAATATCGAAGCGCTGGTTCACGGCGGCGCCGTTCCGTTCGCCGTAGTCATGGAGCGTACCGGTCATCGCTGCCTCCTGGTGTGCCTGCCCTCGCGCGGCGTCTGGCCGGCTGAAGTATCGGCCGATACAGGGGATGCAGAATGTATGCCAGTTGCTATGACAGCGACAAGCAACTGTAAACAGTGTGCTTTCGCCAGCAACGGGGGCATTGTCGGGACACGGGCTGCATGGTTTGTGTGCAGGATGGTCAGTGCGTGCCCGACCCGGGTGCACATCCTGCAAACGGGTGCGGCTGCATCGATGCGGCAGGCGGCGCGCAATCGCGACGGGTGATACGCGTTCAGCCGGCTGCGGGCACCCTGACCGGCAGCACCCGAGACCGTTGCAGGGCGGGAGGCGCTACCTACCCCGCACGCGCGGGAGAGGGGCGGCTATGGCTGTTTCAGGCAGGCGGGGACATGAAATTGTTCGTCGAGGCTATAGACCTCGTCGAAGACACCGTCGCAATCGCTGTCACGAATGACATAGTTGCTGGACCCGATATCGGAATCGTGGCTGTCCAGGCTCCAGGCCCATATACGGCCCTCGGTGGTCATGCTGAACAGGCTGTCACCCTGCGTATTCATGTATTGCATGATATGGGTTTCGTTCGTTCCGTCGCCATCACCGTCGGCGTCACGCTCGGAATGCAGACTGAAACCCTCCATGTCCGGTGGGTCGAAATGGCCGGCATTCGCTGACTGCGTATACAGTGTCACGCTGGCGATGACCGCCAGCCAGAGGCCAGCGCGCCGGAATGGCATGACGGTTCGCTTGCCGGCGCCGGCAAGCGACCTGCGCGGTTCTTTGTGGTTCATGGTTTCATTTCCTGTTGTGTTATCGCCCATCCTTTCGTCCCCGGTGTCCGTCGCCGAGCACGACGTCGCCCGTTATGCACGGAATCAGGACGTCGTGTGGATGTGGCACGGTTTGCCTCTCTGGCGCCGGGCATCCGTGCTGAACGGTTGTCCGGCCTCCATTAGTACAGTAGACCAGAACATCGAACGCCTTGTCGAGGTTATCGTGCCATATCAATTCCGGCCGGATTCGTCGGCCTCCCGGCAGGGGCGTCGCCCCGGGACCGTGGGCGGCCTGCCGACAGGACACGTGGCCCGGTGTCGGCGGGGGCGGGTTCAGACCCGCAGCGGCGGTTCGTGCGCGTGCAGAAACCAGCGCTCGAGCAACACGTGGCGCGCAAACCAGCGGCTGTGCATCAACGTTGCCGCCAGCCGGTTCCTGAGGCCCGGCGGCAACCAGGCGGAGTCTTCGTTGCCATTGCGCAGACCGAATCGCGCCTGCAGACCCGAGCGATACGGCTCGAGCTCGTGGCGTGCATAATGCCCGTCCGCCTGCAGGATGGCGGCGGCGGCGAGCAGTCCGGATTCGATGGCGGGACGGATGCCTTCGCCGCTCTGGCTATAGGCCAGCCCGGCGGCATCGCCGGTGAGCAGTACACCGTCATCGAGCAGACGGCGTCGTGCATGCCCGTAGAGCAGGTAGGCATGCCCCCTGAAACGTGGCTGCAAACCGGCAGGGAGTCGCCCCGACGCTTTGAGGAACTCGCAGAATGCCGCCACGTCCCGTGACAACCCGTGCCCGCCTTCCCGGCCCAGTCCGATGTTGAGATACGGCCCCTTGCGCAGGCACCAGCCATAGCCCATGAGGTCCCGGCAGAAATACAGTTCGGGCACACCGGGTTGGCAGCGGCACGCGGCGGCCTGTGCGGGATCGAGTGCGATCTCGCTCTCCTGGGCCCTGACGGCGCGCTCGGTGTGTCCGACGGCGGCGCCCAGGAAACGTGCCACCGGACAGAAATGGCCACCGGCGCCGACGAGCATTGCTGCCTTCAGCGTTGCGTTGACCCGCCAGCCGTCCGCGTCGCGTTCCAGTCGTTCGAGCGCTTCCCCCGTGCGCAGCCGCGCGTTGGCACGCTGCAGCAGGTGGGCGTCGAACTCGCAGCGGCGGATGCCGTAACTGACCGCATGGTCGTGGGCGGTTTCGAGCAGAGGGCCGTCCATGAGCCCGGTGCGGAAGCCGGAGATAGGCTGGAACACGTGTCGACGGCGGTAATCCTCGACGTCGAGCTCGAGCAGGTCGAGGACCGCCGGGGTGATCCAGCCCGCGCAGGTCTTGTCGCGGGGGAATGCCGCCTTGTCCATCACGACGACATCGCGGCCGGCCCTGCGCAATGCCCAGGCGCAGCTGCTGCCGGCGGGTCCCCCTCCCACGATCAGGACATCACACCGGTCCACGGCCCGTCAGCTCCGTTCGCATAGAGATGGGCCCGCGTCCAGGGAATGCTATTTACGCCGGTGCGTGCGAAAAGGACCTGGAACAGCTGCAGCCAGCCGGTGGTGAAACCGGCCAATGACCCGGACAGGTACAGGCGCCAGGCCCGGACGAAGTCCTCGCCGAAGCGCGCGCGGATCTCGTCCTGCCGATCGGCGAAGCGTGCCAGCCAGTGCTCAAGGGTCCTCGCATAGTGCAGGCGCAGGTTTTCCACGTCCAGCACCGAGTATCCCCAGGGCTCGAAGATGTCCATCATCTCGCGCAGGGTTGGGGGGTAGGCCCCGGGGAAGATGCGCCTCTCGATCCAGGCGTTCATGGGGCAGGGCCGGTCGCGCCCTATGGAATGAATCAGGCCCCTGCCATCGGGGGCGAGGCAGCGGTCGATGATACCGCCCAGCGCGCGGAGGTTGGTGCGCCCGACGTGCTCCAGCATGCCGACCGCGACGAATGCGTCGCAGTGACCGGTGATATTGCGATAGTCGTCCTCGATGAACTCGACCTGCCGGACGAGGCCTTCCGCCGCGGCGCGTTCGCGTGCATGCTCGATCTGCGCGCTGGAGAGGTTGTAGGCGCGCACCCTCACGCCATACACCCTGGCCATGTACAGCGCCAGGGCGCCCCAGCCACAACCCGCCTCGATGACCGTCTCGCCCGGCTGGAGCCGCAGCTTCCGGCAGACGTATTCCAGTTTGGCGCGCTGGGCCGCTTCCAGGTCCAGCGACCGGGACGGGAAGTAGGCGCAGGTATAGACCAGGTCCTCGTCCAGCCAGAGGCGGAAGAAGTCATTGCCGAGGTTGTAATGGTGCGGGATATTGGTGCGCGAACTGGCCGGTGTGTTGAGGCGGGCGCGGTTGCGCCAGTGCTGCAGGGCCTTGAACAGCGGGTGTCGCCGGCCGGCCGGGGACATGGCACGATAGAGGTCTTCGAGAAAACCGACCAGGTCGCCTTCGATCACCAGGCTGCCGCGGCTGTAGGCGTCGCCGAAGCGCAGTTCCGGGTTGATGACCAGCTGCCAGAGCGTGCGCCGGTCATGGATCTGCAGGCGTGCGTTCCCGCGTGCCGGGTCCGCCGGCACCCGCGCCCCATCCCAGAGCACGAACTGCACCGGTGGATTGCCCATCACGGCGAGCAGTTTCTGCAGTGCCCAGCGTTCCAGTCCGGTCGGTGCCGCGACGGCCGGCTGTTCGCGTGACGGCATACCGGAAGACGGCGCCGTTCCGGTGGATGCCGGGTTCCGGTTTCTGTTCATGGCGTATGTTGCCCCGCGCTGCTGTCGCGGTGTCCGGGCAAGCCGGCGTCCGGTTTTTCCCAACGGTAGACACGCATGGGCGGAATGTTGCGTAACTCCAGCTCCTGGCTACCGTTACCCAGAAACGGCCGGCACAGGTCCATGACCCGGTCGCTGGCCTGATAGGCCACGAAACGGCCGTTGCCGGCGAGCTGCGAGGCGACGGTGGCGAGGATCTTCGACCCGCTGGTGCGCGTCATGGTGGAGAAGGGGATACCGGAAATGATGACATCCGGTGCGCCCAGTCCGTAATGGGTGAGGATATCCTGCAGGTCGCACGCATTGCCGAGATGTGCGATCAACCGCCTGTCCTCGATGCGGCGCAGCAGGCGATGGAAATGCGGATTGATTTCGATACCCAGCAGTCTCGCTTGTGGCGATATCGCGCGCAGGATGGACTGTGTCGTACCGCCCGTGCCGGGGCCGAGTTCGACGATGGTATGCGCGGAGCGGACGTCGGCAGTCTTCAGCAGGCGCTGTTCCAGAAAATGCGAGCTCGGTGTGACAGATCCGATCTGCAGCGGATACCTGAGAAACTCCAGGAAAAACGCCAGTCGACCGCACCGCTGGTTGTCAGGTGGTTTTCCATTCAACATGATATGCATTCCGATATGACGATGCCCGCGTTACGGCGCCTGAGGATTGGCAGGCCTGCCGTGTTCACCGCGCGTTCCGCCGAGCCGGCTGGCAGTCACACGCCTGACGCGTGCCCCCATTACCGTAATTCATACCCTGCGTGCATCGATTGTCACTGATATTTGTCAATTTACAGCGTGTCTGTCCCCGGCCAATCCCACCCTCCGGCGTTCCCCCTTCCCGGCAAGCGCCCTGTATCCGCCCAGCTCCGGCAAGCCACCGCGCTTTCGAGTCCTTCCCGGGACAGCCGCCATCTGCGTCGGTCGGCGTCCCGCTGGGCGCGGGCGTTCGTGGGGTTGCGGTGATCCGTTGTGCATGTCGAATTCAGACCACCACGTGGTGCTTGCCGACCGGTACGACGGAACTGGCCTGTGGCCCGAGTTCGCCGGCCTCCTCGGCAAAACGCACCTCGTTACCGATTTCCAGTGCATCGAAGTTGCTGTTCAGCACGCTGTTGCGGTGAAAATAGATCACCCGTCCGTCCGGTGTGCCGATCCTGCCGTAGCCTTCCTCGGGGTGCAGGCTGATCACGTGCCCGCCGGGTGCCGGTTGGTGCTGCTTGACCCGACCGCGCCGCATGTCCACGTAATTGCGCAACTGGCGTTGCATGGCGTTGAAGGCATCGCGTATGGCAACGTACACGTCCTCGTGCGAGTGGTCCTTGTGGTGATGCGCCTGGCTGACCACCAGTTCGTCGTCCGGTACGGTGAGGTCGATGCGCACCTGGAACAGCCGGCCCTGGTGATGATGGCAGTGGGGTGACTCCACCATCACGCGGCAACTCATGATCCTGTCGTAGACGTGTTCGAGCTTGGCGGTCTTTTCGCGAATCCTCGCCTCGACAGCCGCAGACGGTTCCATGTCACGGAAGGTAATCTGTAAAGGAATTTGCATAGGGTTCCTCCTCTTGCAGACGCGGTAGGTGTCGCGTGTGTCAATGATCGCGCCGCTGGACCGGATCGTTTTTCCCGTGGACCTGCCTACCCTGTGCAGCGCAAGGACGTACAGTTCGCCCGCCTGGGATACAGGCCGCAGGCGGTATGAAACGCGGGGAGCGGTACGCGGATGAAGCGGCCCCTGCACCCGGGTGCAGGGGCCGGTGTTGAACCCGGCCGTACTGAAAGCCAGGGCCCGGTGGATGCGGCCGGGTGGTGCGTGATGCGGTGTCATGTACCGGGCCGGTCAGTCCCGGTGGCAGCTGCCTTCGCGGATCCATACGCCACGCCCCTCGCAGCGCAGCAGCTCGTCGCCGCTGCAAACATAGCTGCCGATGACATAGGAAAGCGAATTGAAGTAACAGACGCCGGCTTCCAGCTCGAGATCCAGGGACAGCTCGTCGGCGTCCGTGTCGTCGAAAATCGGCGAGTTCCTCAGTTCCGGATCCGGGGCACCGACCCTGGGTGCCTGTCTGATATTATGGGCCATGTTGTCATCCTCACGGGTTAGGGGCGGTTGACAGCTTGCATTATTATACAAGCATCAATTTCCCCGTTTGACAATGAGGATGACCAAACGGAAGAGTCCCGGTCACATGCCGGCATCGGGTGCGCTGGAGATGACAAAATTCCGTCGGACCAAGCGCATCGACCACAAAAAGACAATTGTCATGCTGAAACCGACAGACGACGAACTGCACACGGCGCTGACCGAGGCGCAGCGGATGTACGATCGTGGCGCGGATCCCCATCATCTTGCCCGCTCGTTGCTTTACCACGAGCACCGTGTCCGGTTGCTGGAGGCGGTGTTCGATGCCGCGAAGCAGTATCTACAATTCGGCCAGGAAGAGCATGCGCACGCCGTCCTGGCCAATGCCATCGAGGCGGCCCGAAGCGATACGCTGCACGATAGCGGGTCCGACGACGAAACGCTGGGGCTGTAGTTTTCACCGATGCCGCGATATCTCCGGAGTGCGCCTTGCCTGCCTGTTAGCACAAGTCGCCGTCCGCAAACGGGTCGAAACGATTACGGACGTCGTAGTGGATGCGCAGGCCACCGGCCTGTGGATATAATGCACACGCTGCACAGCATGTCCGCCCCCGGTTGACCCTGGGTTGACCCTGGGCTGAACCTGCAGAATCACGTGCAGGCAGCACATCCTCCCCGCGTGACCATGGTTCAAGAGATAAAACGCTACCTCATCCCGGTCCTGCTGGTCCTGCTGGTGGTCATCGCGGCGGCCACGCTGCGGCCGTCCGCGCGGCCGGCGCTGCCGCCGGTTCCCGAACTGGCGGTGGCGGAATTTTCCCGGCCGGTCAGGGAGCAACTCCGCGCCGCGCGCGCGCGGGCGCTGGAGGCGCCGCAGGACGCGCAGCGCATCCTCGACCTGGGCAGGATTCTGCATGCCTACAAGATGCTGCCCCCGGCCATCGACTGCTATCGCCGCGCCCGGCGGCTGCAGCCCGGGAACTTCGAATCGGCCTACCTGCTGGGAATCGCGCTGGCCCAGTCGGGTGACGACGCCGGCGCCGGTGACAACCTGCGCAGCGCGCTGGCACTGAATCCGGACTACGCACCCGCACGCCTGCGGCTGGGCGAAGTGCTGTTCAAGACCGGTGCGCCGGACGAGGCGCGCGACCTGTTCGAGGCGTTGCTGGCGCGGCAGCCGGACTCGCCCTGGGCCCATCACCGGCTCGCGCAGGTGCTGGCCGCGCTCGGAGATCCGGCGGGAGCAATCGTCCACAACAAGCGTGCCATCGAACTGTACGCGGATTTCGGTCCGGTGCACTATGCGCTGGCCCTGGCCTATCGAGACCGCGGCGATACGGAGCTGGCGCAGGAACACATGGTGCATTACCGGGCGCATCCGGAACAGGCGCCGCCCCACGTCGACCCCTTGCTGGAGACGCTGGATGCGCTCGACATCAGTGCCCGGGCGCACGTGCGCCGTGCCAGGCAATTCGATCGCGCGGGACAGCCGCAGGTGGCACTGCAGTCGTTGCAGCAGGCCGTTGCCATCGAGCCGCAATCGGTCGAGGCGCACAGCGAGCTGATCCGGCTGTATCACCGCTTCGACGACATCGAGCAGGCGGCACGGCATTATCGCGCGGTCACTGCCATAGAACCCTACAGCGTCATGGCCAACCTCGAATACGGAAACCTCCTCGCCGAGCACGGCCGCATGGCCGAAGCGGCCACGGCCTTCGAGAAGGTGCTTGAGGCCGATTCCGAACACAGCGACGCACACGCATTCCTCGGCCAGGCGCGCGAGGAACTGCAGCAGCCGGAAGTGGCCGAGCGGGAGTACCGCCTGGCGCTCACGAGCAATCCGAACAACCGCCGTGCCGCGCTGCTGCTGGGGCGTCTGCTCCTGCTGAAGAACCGGTATGCCGAGGCGGAACCGTTGCTGAGCCTGGCGGGCCAGGGCGGGCAGGTGGACAGCGCGTTCTACCTGCAACGCATCGCACGGGTGTATCACGAGGCCGGTCAACCGGAACGCGCGCTGTCCGTGCTGGAGACAGCCCGGACGGAGGCGGCGACGCAGGGACAACAGCGCTTGCTGGAAGAGATCAGGCGGACACAGGCGCAGTGGCGGGGCGCGCAGTGAACGTGCGCGGGACCGGGCACGGCCCCCCGTGGCTGGCGGCAACCCTGGTATTGCTGACCGGCTGCGGTGCCGATGATGCGACAATGCCGGCACCGGTTCCGACCGGCGCTGCACCCTTCGAGGAGGTGGCCGCGGTGACCGGGCTGGTATTCCAGCACTTCAACGGTGCCAGCGGCGCCTATTACCAGCCCGAGGTGTTCGGTCCCGGCGTGGCCCTGCTGGATTTCGACAATGACGGTGACCTGGATGTTTACCTGCCGCAGGCTGCCATGCTCGCTCCCGCCGGCTCCACGGCACAGGCGCTGTTTCCGCTGCCGGCGGATCAGCCGCCCGGTGACCGCCTGTTCCGCAACGAGCTGGTGCCGGGTGGTGAACTTCGCTTCACCGATATCACGGCACCCGCCGGGCTGGGCCATACGGGCTACGCCCAGGGCGTCGCCAGCGGCGACTACGACGATGACGGCTTTTCCGACCTCTATGTCACCGCGTTCGGCTCCAACGTGCTTTATCACAATGACGGCAATGGCCGGTTCACCGATGTTACCGCCACGGCCGGCGTCGACGATCCGCGCTGGAGCACCAGTGCCGCCTTTCTCGACTATGACCGCGACGGCGATCTCGACCTGTTCGTGGCCAACTACGTGCGCTTCACCCTGGCCGGCAACAAGCAGTGCGCCGGCGCGGACGGCAAGCCCGATTACTGCGGGCCGCAGTCCTATGAGAAGGTGCGCGACCGGCTGTTCCGCAATGACGGCGGCGGCCGCTTCACCGATGTCAGCGACGCGGCCGGTCTGGGCGCGGCGTTCGGCCCGGGGCTGGGCGTGACCTGCGCCGATTTCAACGGCGACGGCTGGCAGGATATCTACGTCGGCAACGACGGCGACGACAACCAGCTGTGGATCAACCGGCAGGACGGCACCTTCGAGAATACCGCGCTGATGGCCGGTGTGGCCATCAACGCCTACGGCAAGGCGGAGGCCAGCATGGGGGTGACAGCCGGTGATTTCGACGGTGACGGTGACGAGGACCTGTTCATGACCCACCTCGATCGCGAGACCAACACGCTCTACGTCAACGACGGGTCCGGCAATTTCCTCGATGTCACCGACGCGCACAAACTGGGGCGCATCAGCCTGCCGTACACCGGTTTCGGCTCGGAGTGGTTCGACTACGACAACGACGGTGACCTCGACCTGTTCATCGCCAACGGCGCGGTCAAGACCGAGGAGGCCTTGCGCGGTCAGCCGTTTCCCTACCAGGAACGCAACCAGCTCATCCGCAACGAGGGCGCGGACGGTTTTGTCGATGTCACCGGGCAGGCCGGTCCGGCGCTGGCGCTGGTCGAAGTCAGCCGCGGCGCCGCCTTCGGCGACATCGACAATGACGGTGACATCGATATCGTGGTGGCAAACAACAACGGCCCGGTCCGGTTGCTGCGCAATGCGGCGGCCGCAGGCCGGCACTGGCTGACGGTGGTGCTTGCGGGCACGCGTTCCAACCGCGCCGGGATGGGCGCGCGCGTGGCGGTGTTGCGCGCGGGCCGGTCCGTGCTGTGGCGACGCGCGCACACCGACGGCAGCTACCTCAGCGCCAACGACCCGCGCGTGCACTTCGGCCTCGGTGCAGACGCCGAGGTGCAGGGAGTCGGTGTGGTCTGGCCGGACGGTAGCCGCGAATTCTGGAACGACATCGGGGTCGACGCCTTCGTCACGCTGCAGGAAGGCAGCGGCGCGGCGTGGGACGGCAACGGGATGCCCGCGGCCGGAACGACCGCCCGGACGGTGCCGTGATCGGGAATACAACGGTTTCGGAGAACGATCGCATGGACAGCGGATCGTCGGCGAGCGGGTATCACACGGCTATTATATCCGACAGGGGAGAGAAACCGGCAGACAGCCGATCTCTTCGATCGCGCTGCTGTTCCTGTGCATCTCCACCATCTCCACTCGCGTGTGTTCCTGAGAGGTGGCCAGGGTGTCCGAGATATTGCGATGCCCGACGTACAGACACCGCTGGGCCCTGGTCCTCCTGTGCGGCCCGGCTGACGACCAAGTCCTGGAGCGGGATGGGAGTGTCAGCCTGTAACCCGAAACACTCCGGGCGCTGCTCCCGTCCCTGGACGAATGCAGCATGCCGGCCCAGGTCCGTCCACTGTATTTGCCGAACAAGGGTCTGATTCCGGATTACCGCATCGACGGGGTCACCGAGGCCGGATCGTCGTCCCTCCGAAGAACGGTCTACAGCCCGGCGCGGTAGCGGGTGTTGTAGCGCGCCTGCAGTGCATCGCGCGCATCGCGCGGCAGGCCGGTGGAAGGCAGCGGTTCCAGCGTCGCGCCCTGCGCCGTGTACAGGTCCATGTCCTTGGCCCAGCCACTGGCCTCGAGTACGAAGCGCCGGTGCCAGCCGGCCGGCAGCGCCGGCAGCGCGGCCGCGAATTCCAGCTGCACCTCCTCGCCGGGACCGAAGATAGCCGTCGCATCGTCCTGTATGGCGAGCAGCTCCGTGACCGGGCCGAACGCGGTGTAGTAACCGGCCATATGGCGCGCGTCCCACAACGGGCTACGCCGCGCGTAATCGTAGTTGGGCTGGCGCTGCGGGCCGGTGACGCGGTCCGCGAAACCGCTATCGTCAAGCCGTGCCTCCACCAGCGGCAGCACCGTGCGGCGCGCGCGGGGCAACGGTTCGGCCTGCACCACCGCCACCCGGTCCCAGTAGATCTCCTGGTTGGTGGTCAGGCGCAGCGCGGTGGTGCCGGGCGGCAGCCCCGTGAGCGGTACGGACATGCGCCGCGGCATGCCGGCGGGATAGCCGAACTCCGCCAGCACGGTGTGCCATCGACCGTCGCCGCTGCGTGCCTCCAGCGTCGGTGCGCGGTAATCGGCCCCGGCCTGCCAGGCGGCGAACATGGTCTGTGAATACGGATACTCGATCCAGCCATCGATTACCAGGACCGACCGGTCACCACCGAGCACAGACCCGAACTCCAGGGTGAGCTCCTGGTTGGCGGCCAGCCGACCGATGAAGCGCCGGTCACGCAGTCCCACCGGCGCGGCCTGCAGATCGGCGGCCGTGACCTGCCGCGTGACGTCGCGGCCGCCGGCCGTGGTGGCACGCACCGGCAGCTGTTCCTGACGGTAGAAGACCGCCTTGCCGCTTGGCTCGGGGCCGGCCACGGCCATGCGTTCGTCCAGCACCAGATTCCAGCCCGGTGGCAGGTCCCAGGCGACCAGGCGTGCGGCGTCGAGGTAGGCGGCTTCCTCCATGGGTTCGCCGATCTTCAGCACGTAGCGACCCGCGCGCGGCGCGGGCAGGCCGGCGGGCAGCAGGAAATTCTCGTGCGGCCGTGCCGGGGCGTATACACCGGGTGCAACGAGATAGCCCAGTCCGCCCACGCCCAGCAGGTCGCTGACGAAGGCATAACGGGTGCCGTCCCAGGCAAACAGCACCGGGCAGCTGGACAGCTGCCGCTCGGTCTCGGCGATCCGGTGCAGCTCGCCGCCCGCCAGGTCCAGCTCGGTCTGCAGCACGCCGTCAGACCAGGTGAGCGACACGAAGTCGAGCCGCGATGCACCGCCCAGTCCGGTCACCACCGGCTGCAGGCCCTGGCCGGGCGCGGAATGATGCCGCCAGCTGTCGGTCAGGACCCACCGGTCGCCGCTGCGCAGTGCCAGCCGGGTGCCGATGCCCGAGGCGTTGGAGCGCGTGGTGGCCCCGGTGTCGTTGACCCCCGTGGGCGAGAGGCCGATGAAGTTAAAGCGGCCCGTACCCGGCGGCCACACACGTAAACTGCCGTCCGCGTCCACGGTGGCGACAGCGGGACCGCGCGCGATGTCGCCGACCACGCTTGCCCAGGCCTGTGGTGCGTGTGTGTCGGGCGCGCTGAACAGCGTTTCCAGCGCGCCGTCCCGCAACGAATGCACCCCCCAGCCCGTCGCGGTCGAGAGCAGCAGGTCGGACCGGCCGTCGCCATCGTAGTCGCGCAGTTCCAGTTGCGGGTTCGTCGCCGGTGGCAGCGTGCCGAGTACGGACATCTGCCAGGCGCTGCCAGGCTGCACGTCCCAGCGCCGCACGGTGCCGTCCGTGTCGAGGGCATACAGCTCCGGGAGGCCGTCGGCGTCGCTGTCTCCGCTGACCAGTGCGGCCATGGGCGTATCGATGAACGTCTCCAGGCCGGCGGCGGGACGGTAATTCCAGCCCAGATCGTTGATGTACACCGCGTGCGGCGGCGCCGCGTGCAGGACGATGATATCGGTATCGCGGTCGTCGTCGATATCCAGCAACAACACCTGGCGGCTGTCGGGCCGGTCGCCGGCCAGGCCGCGATCCGCAGCCAGTGGCCGGAACGTGCCGTCGAGGTCGTTGTTGAGCAGTTCGTCCGGGCCGTCACCGTTGACCAGAAAGAGGTCCAGATCGCCGTCATGGTCGGCGTCGAACAGTGCCCCGTCGACGGTATCAAAGTCTCCGTTGGCGGTCCGGGTCGTGCCGGTGACATCTTCCCAGTCGCCCGCGTCCGTGCGCCGCCACATTTGATTGGGCCCACGCCGGCACAGGTAGACGTCGGTGCGGCCGTCGTTGTCGAAATCACCCCACAATGCGGTGTTCACGTCCGGTACGCCCGCCAGCGGGTGGTCTTGTGCGGCGGTAAACGTGCCGTCGCCGCGGCCGAGCAGCACCGTGTTGTGCGCACCGGCCACCGTGGCGCGGCCGGCAAGAAACAGGTCGTAGCGACCATCGGCGTCGATGTCGGCGACGGTCAGGTTCGGCCCGCCGGACGGCCGGGCGCCATCCACCGGGGGCAGCAGGGGCAGGAGTTCACCCGGATCGGCGAACAGTGCCCCGGCGGGGTGCGGCAAGGGCGGCGCCGCGCGCGGGCCCGTCGCGGCGGCCTCGCACTTCGGACCCATGCGCGTGTACTTGAATTCCACCAGCTGTGCACGCGGGTTGCTGGCGAGCCGTTGGTAGCGCTCGAGGTAGCGGCCGGCCTCGTCGCCTGAAGCCCGCTGGCGATACAGCTGTGCGAGTGCGTAGTAGGCGCTGCGCAGGTAAGGATCGTCGTCCAGCGCGTGCCGGTACCAGTCCAGCGCGGCGGCGCTGTCGCCCCGCTGCTGCAATGTCTGCGCCAGGAAATAGGCTGCGTAGGCATCGTGCGGATCGGCCGCCAGTACCGCCTGCAGGTGCGTCGCGGCCCGCTCCAGCTCACCGCGGCGCAACTCCAGCAGTCCACTGCAGTAGCGTGCGCGCAGGTCGTCCGGCCATTCGGCCACCAGCGTATCGAAGCGCGCCAGCGCGTCCGCCTCGTCGCCGTCGAGCTGGCGGTTCATCAGCGCCACGGCGAGATTGAAGCGGAAGGTGTCCTGCTGCGGGTACTGCTGCGCAAGCTGCCGGAACACCTGCAGGGCGCCCGCGAAGTCGTAGCGTCCCATCAGGCCCACACCGCGGTTGTTGAGCGCGACGGCCTGCGCATCCGGGATTGCCTGCTGCGCGGAGTGTTCACAGCCGGCGAGTAACAACAGCAGGCAGCCGGACAACAGCCGGTTGCGCACGGTGCATCGGCGAGTCCTATTCATCCTGCCTGGCCGTGATGACGCGGGAGTACGACGTAATGCATGCCGGTGTTGCCTCTTGTACCGCCGGGGCACGAGTGGGTTTCATGCGCCCCGAGTCTGCTGATAGGCACGGAAGTGTACTCGACCGGCCGCGCAAAAGCAGGTGGATCAAGCCTGCGGTTTCCTGCCTGTGCAACGGCGCGTCCGGGCGCTTGACGCGTGCGGCGCGCTATCCGTCCACGCCGCCGGCGGCCTGATCCGGCGGGCTGCGCGCCGCCTTGCGCAGCGGTATCCACAGGCGGTCGTGCGAGAAGCAACCCCAGCCCCATTTCAGCCACTCGATAAGCGCGAACGCCATCCACATCGACCAGGCCAGCATCAGGAACCGGTAGGCCAGCACCGGTACCGAGATCACCCACGCCTGCGGCAGGGTGTCGCCGATGCGGTCCTGGTACCAGTTCAGCAGGGTATGCGAGGAGCCATTGCCGGCAATCTGCATCTCCGGGTTGCCGAGCAGACCGTTGGAGACCGCCCCGAACAACGCCGCCATCGCGATGAAGGTCAGCAGCACGAGTGCGATCTGCAGGGCATCGAAACGCGCGGCATCGGCCGGTCCCGTGCTGCGGCCGCGTGCATACAGCGCGAAGATCCAGGCCGCGATCAACAGGGCGATGAACGGCGTCACGGTGCTGAGGCCGATACCGAGCAGTATCCACGAACCGGTGTTCAGCGGTGTATCCCTGACGCGTCCCAGGACCAGCGCGATCAGCACGATCACGATCAGTACGCCCCAGAACAGCACGGCCGGTCCCTGCCGGATGCCACCGGTGAGCAGCACCCAGCGGTCATGGCCGGGCCTGATGACGATGCGGGCGTTGACGCTGGGCGCGCCGAGGCCGACCGCCGGGCTGGCGAAGCGCCAGCCGATGCCGCGGGGCTGCTGCCACCGCAGGGCGATGTTCTGGTTGCCGGGTTTGAGTGGCAGGTTCACGCGGCGGCCATCCTGGCGGATCGGCACGGCCCGGCCGTCGATGCTGACCGATTCCAGCCGCGCGTCTTCCGGCAGTGTGACGGTGTGCTGCTGGCCCAGCGAGCTGCGCAGCGTGAACGACAGTTCCGCCGCGGTGGCGCGCCTGCCGGGCGTGAGCGTCAGCAGGCTGCTGTCGATGGTCCGGGTCCGGCCCTCGATGGCCTGCGGGCGGGTGACCGTCAGCTGTACCTGCTCACCGGGCCAGGGCCGCCACTGCGGGTGCCATGCGCCGTCCGCCTGCTGGTGATAGACGACCGGGATGCCGCTGAAGCGTACGTTCCAGATGGGGGCGATCTCCACGCTCCAGGTCTCGGACCAGGGGCGGTCCCGGGCGGCGGTCAACGACAGGTGCTCGTGCTGCGCGAGCGTGGAGGACCAGCTCAGGGAACGGCTGGTCTCGCTCAGGCTGACAATGGCATTGTCATCCTCGACCTTGATGTCGTCGGTGACGACCGCTTCACCGTCGAGCAGCGGGATGCGCAGCACCGCCGGGAGCGCGGTACCGGATTCGAGCTGCACGGTGGTGACCAGCCGCCAGTCGAGGCCCAGGCGCAGCTGGCGTGTGATGTGGGCGAACACCGGAATCCGCGACGGCGTGTCGAAGCGTTGCGCGCCGCCGTCCGGCTGTTCGCGCGTGAACGTCAGTGAGCGCGGTGCCGGCACGAGCGCGTCGGTGCCGTCACGGCTCCAGCCCTCGAGCGCCAGCTCGAGGGCATGCGGGGGCAGCGGAAGATCCAGGCGCAGCGCGCGCAGTTGCGCCACGCGGCCCTGTACGGCGACGTCATGCACGCCCGCCTCCACATACAGCCACAGCAGGGCGTTGCTGTCGCGGAACAGGGCGTCGGCCGGCGTTCCGTCGACCTCTACGCCGGACGGCATCCAGTCGTTCAGCGGCACGGGCAATGGCAGTGCCAGGTTCTCCGCGGCATGGACGCGCAGCGTGAACCGAGCCTGTTCGGGATCGAGCCGGATCGCGAGCCGTTCGAGTTCCGCGCAGTGCGGCAGGCAGTCGGCCGGTTCCAGCAGGCGTTCCTTCAGCGCCGACAGCAGTGCCTGCGGCGGGAAGGCGGCCTGCGCGGGGTCGGGCGCGGAGAGCGCGCCGACCGCCAGCAGGGCGACGGCCGTGCCGGCGGCGCCCGACCGGAGAGTCGACAGCCATTCGTTTGCGGGTGCACGGATCAGCTTCCAGGCCAGCAGCGCGACAACGGCGACCCGGAACAGGTTGAGCAGCAGGTTGAAAAACGGGCCCACGAGGTAGACGGACAGCCGCTGGTCTTTCTGCACCGGACCGTTCCAGGTGACCGGGTAGCTGCGCCAGCGCCATTGCGGCAGTCCGGGCCCGGTCTGCAGCCGTGCGCCGGGATCCTGTACCAGCTTCTCAAGTTCGCCCGCGGGCGCCGCTTGATAGGGTTCGTCCCGGGAGGCAATGCCCGCCATGCGGTCGCCGACTGAATCCGTGAGCGCGCGGCTAAGCGATTTCTGTGCCGCGGGCGGCGCCTGCGGGGTAGCCGGCTGGCCGCCCGGCGACGGCCCGCCCATGGCCAGCCAGGGTTGCTCGAGTTGCGGGAAGATGCCTTCGCGCACCTGGCCGACCATGAATGGTAATGCCAGCAACAGCAGCGCCAGCGCCGACAGCGCCAGGTAATTGCGGGCCAGGGGATAGAGCCGGGTATTGCGCGCCGCGCGCATCAGCGCCAGCGTGGCGATCAGGTTGAGCCAGATATACGCCGGTGCACCGGGCTCGTGCCAGAGCGCGACCAGCCCGACCAGGCCAACCGCGCCCCAGCGCAGGCCGTGGAGTCTCGACAGTGCGATGCTGCTCACCAGCACGATGAAGAAATCGAGCAGTGTCCAGCGGCTTAACCAGGTGGCGGGTGAATGGTCCGCGCCGGTGATCGCCAGTACGCGGTAGCCGGGCGGTACGTTGATGCTGGCGGATACGTTGCTGAAGTCGTGATCCCAGCCGACCGCGGAGAGGTGCCGGACCGCGTCCTCGATGCGGCTGTCGGCGGCCAGATCGATGTTCCCCTTGCGCACCTCGATGCCGATGCCCCCGTCCCCGGTGCGCGTGATGAGCTGTGGCTGGCCGTCCAGCGAGACCTGGCCCGGCGCCAGACCGGCGCCGGCATTGATGCGCCAGCCGCGCGACAGCGTGCCGCTGATGTGATCGCTGACGGTGTAGCCCGCACCGCCTGCATCCAGCCAGAGTTCGCGCCTGAGCACGAGTTGGTCGGGTTCGGGTTCCGGATCGCCGCGGCGGATCTGCTCGAACACCAGCGCTGTTCCGGGCTGCATCCGGTAGGCGGGCAGGCGTTTCCAGTCCTGCGGCAACGCGCTCTGGCTGGCATCGATGCTGACGGGGCTGGTGACCCTGAGCAGGCGTAGCTGCGGCCGGGCCTCGAATACCCAGAGCTCGCTGGCCGGCCACGGCGCCGGGAAGCCGTCCAGTTCCAGCGCCAGTGTCTCCCGGTTCAGACGGCTGTCGACGTCTACGACCCAGCGACCTGCACGCAGCTTCAGCAGCAGCCGGCCGTTTTCGTCGAGACGGGCCGGCAGCCGGCTGCGTACCACAACCGGTTCGAAGCCCCGTGGCAGCGCACCGGACAGGCCGAGTTCGCGCTGCTCGCCGGAGACATCCAGCTCGATGCGGGTGGTCACCGCGAGCGGCACCTGGTCGGTGATCTTCCTGAATACCCTGAGTTCCACGCGGTGCGCCGCGTCCGTCTGCGCACGGCTTTCGCTGAGCCACAGCTGCCCGTTGCGGATATCGGCTTGCGCGACGCCGCTCCCGCCCAGCCGCAGCGCAACCAGGCCGGATTCCGGCGGAACGGCCAGCGATTCCGGCAGGCGCTGCCAGCGGAAGCTGCCCCCGATGACGTGCCGGCCATCGTCGAGTACGAGCGTGGGTCGGCCCCCGCGCGCGATGACGGCGGCGGGCCGGTCGTCGACCAGGACCTCGAGCGGCCAGTGGTCACGGTCGCCGGGCAGGTACGCCACGGATTCCCGGTAGACGTTCAGAACCTGGCTGAAACTGCCGCCGCTGCCGTCGAGGTCGAGACCGAGACGGCCGGGAAAGGTGCAGCGCCGGCTGGCGGCGTTGTACAGCACGGGACAGCCGTAATCCTCGACATCACGGACCACCCAGCCCGACCAAGCCCCGAGATCCACGGGCAGCGCGTCGTCGGCGCAGGCCGCCGTCAGCGCGGCAAACAGCAATGCCAGCAGCGCGAGCGTACGTGTTGCGACGGCGGCTACGGGTGGTTGCGTACCTGGACGCGACATGATCTCTCCTTGACCGGTTGCGCTCAGAATCTACACCATAACGGCCGGATTCCCTAGGGCCTGTTCACACTACGCAAATCGTCGCGACGGAGGTCCATTTCGCGCCTGGCGAGGCGGTGCGAGCGACGTGTACTCGGCGTACACCAGCGCGCCCCAACGCCGGCCGGTGCGATAGGGGCCCCGTCCCTTCGGGTTGCGCCCCAAAACGGGTCAGTCTGCGTTGCTCGTCGTTCATTTGGCACAACTCAACTTCACTCCTCGCGCCTTGTCTGGCCCGTTTTGGCGGCAGCAACGCGGCGATCTGTGTAGCCCTTGCGCGGCCTGCACGATGGCTCGCCCGCCCCGGCCGCACGGCGCTGATGCAGGCAGGGCGGTCGCCGGGATGCGCTCCGTGCGCAAGCGGAATCTCACCGGCGCGGGGGGCGTGGCTGTCATTCCGCGTCGTGTTATGGTTTGATAAAGCCTGTGCGCGGTGCGAAATCCAGATCTGATCCGTATAACGCCAGCGTACCTCGACACAGCCATTGCTCTGACCCAGAAACCTGGCGGCCATAATACAAGGAACAGGTCGTGATGGATGCCGGGAAGTTCCCTTCCCCGAAGACGGACATTATATTCATCGCCGGTTCGAGCGACGTCCGGCAGTTGCGTGCGGCCTGTGAAAAATCGATCGATGCAATCATCGCCCGTCTTTCACCCGAAGAAACGATCGAGCCGTATTCCTGGGATATTGCCAAACAGGAAGACAGTTTCGACCAGCGGCTGAGGATGCAGGAGGACCTGCCGCTGCCCTCCGATCCCAGGTGCCGCGGCGTGATCTGCCTGCTGGGTGAGCGGCTGGGCTATCCGATCGACGACGGGTTTGTACCGGACGCCTACATTCCCGATATCGACGCGTGGTGCAGCGATACCAGGCGCTACCGTTTGTTGCATCCCTGGCCGCATGCGCTTGAGATGCAGGCGCAGATGGATGCACTGGCCGCGGGGTGTTTCCCTCTCACGGGAACCGTGTTCGAATTTCTGGTTGCGCGTGCGCACGGCAAGAAAATGCACCTCTGCCTCGTCTCCGACAAGGAAATCGCCCCGGGAGACGATTCGGCGCGCTTGGGCGATTATCGCCTGCGGGAGTCACACAGCAGGGACACGAATTTCGAAGAATGGTACAGGCAGGAGTGGATTCCGCAGACGATGGCGGTACGGAATTTCATGTGCGCCATTGCCGGACACGGCCTGCACCAGGTCGTCAGTCTGGATTTCGAAAGGCATAAAAACGAGGTCGAGAAGTTCATTGCCGGCGTACTGAAGGTTGGATTCACCCATCTCAATCCCTACCTGTCCCTGAACTATTTCGATGTCGATGATGCAACGCACTATTACGGGCGCGAGGAGCAGTCCCGTGCGGCGGTCCGCGAACTCATGGAACGGTTCACGACGGCAGGCAAGCCGCGTGCCATACGGATTACGGGGGACAGCGGCAGCGGCAAGACCTCGCTGCTGCGAGCCGGTGTGCTGGCCGAGCTGGGCAGGCTCAAACACCGGGGCGATATCCGCACCATCGTGTTTCACCGCACCGATTTCCACGGTAATGACGGCCTGCCCGGCGATGTCATACTCCTGCTGCTCAAGACCGTGCATGACCGCGGGGTGCTCGACATACCCCTGGATGTGATCCGCAAGGTCGAGCGCGCCCGGCTGCGTGCGCCGGCGGTGGCGATGGCGGCATTGCACGCGCTGCTGCCGGCCGCGAGCGATGGCGGAAAGTCGAAACTCGTCATCGGGCTCGACCAGTTCGAGGAGATCGTCGACGACATGTCAAGCGGGGAGCTGCGCAGGTCCTGGTTGCCATTGATCGAGTTCGTACAGGCCTCCACCGGAAACACCTCGATCGGCTTCGTCTATACGCTGGAAAGCAGTCGCCGGGGAAGCTTCGACTCCCTGGACCTTCCCGACGCGTTCAGGGACCGTTACGAATTGAAGATCAGCGATTCGGATGAGAATTTTCTCAGCAAGGTCATCGAGATCCCTTTCAAAATGGCCGGCTTCGATCTGAGTGACAGGATCACCCGGGAACTGCTGGACAACGTGGAACGCGCGATCAGGGATGACACGGGCAGGCGCTTCAGTGGTTCCGTACTGCCGCTGCTCGCCCTCAAGCTGACGAATCTGTTCGATTACGTACAGGATTCCTTCGGCCACAGGCGGCGCGCGGACCGGGAAGGCCTGCGCGGTGACTTCCATGAGTTGCTCGCGATCGACCGCGAGGAACTGGACTACGATCTCGGTCTCAAGACCGAAATCGCCACGCTTGCCGAAAGTGCATGGCGGGAGGGTGCGGGCGACGAACGAGAAGATCCGGAAGCGCTGGATCATTTCCTGCAGCCGCTGATCCGCGTGCCCATCGGCCAGCGGGACGCGACGCCGGAGTCGGTGAAGCTGACGCTGGAGACGATCGGACGCCGGCCCTACTCCGATGAACGGAGGATAGACGAGAGCTTCAGCAGCATGCGTCATCGGCTGTTGCTGCCCGCCGGGAACCGCTGGCGCCTGGTCCACGAGGCGGTGATTCGCCACTGGCCCCGGGCCCGGCTCTGGCTGGGACGCGAACTCGGGTTTCTCTGTACCGAGGCCAGGTTTCTCCATGAGGCGGCATTGTGGCACGATGACGGGCGCGGCGATGACCTGTCACAGCCCGCTGCTGATCGCCTGGATGCCGCGGCGCATATCCTCAACAAGTACCTGCGCGCCTGGGCGTTGGGCAACGATGTGGCGATCAACGAGAACGAAGCACTGATCCGCGATTATGCGCTCGCCATATTCTCACACAGCAGCACGCCGCTGCGGCCCGTACCCGGTTCGCCGGAGCGCCACAAGCGGCATGTCCACCTGGCCGCAAATTACGGCCTGGTGTCGCTGCTCGAACGGTTCCGGGATATCGACGCGGACTCACTGGATGCGGGCGATGACCGGGGGAATACACCCTTGATGTGCGCGGCGTGGTCACAGGCCGATGCCGTCGCCTGGCTGCTGGAAGAAGCCGGGGCCGATCCCGTGCATGAGAACACAAACGGCTGGCGGGCGATATCGGCGCCGGTACAGATGGATCGCATGGATATTTTCGAACAGCTGCTGCCCCGCTATAGCGCCGAGACCCTTGCCTGTCCGGAGGGGCAGACGTACCTGCATACGTGTGCCGTGTACAACCGTGTCGAAATGGCCACTGACCTGGTCCGTCGATTCGGGCTCGATCCGGCCGCGCCCGATGACTACCAAAGGACGCCCATGCAGGTGGCCGCCTCTTGCGGGCATCTGCAGGCATTCGAGTATTTCAGACAGTTCACGGATGCCGCCCGGTCCGACCGATGGGGCTATACGGCGCTGCACTGGGCGGCTCAGGAGGGTCACCTGCCCGTCGTCGAGGCGATTCTCAATGAGCGGGACTGCAAGCCCTGTTTCGAGGCCGTGACCACCACGGGCTTCACACCCCTGCTGCTCGCGGCCCAGTATCGCCGGGCCGACGTCGCCGCCGCCCTGCTCGATGTGAGCGACGACCCGAACGCGCGCTGCGCTGCTACAGATCGTTACGCCGGCTACACGGCGCTGCATCTCGCGATCAGCGGACCGCCTGAATCGGGCCCGGAGGATCACGCCAGTCGCGAGGCCGCGCTGAAAACGGTCGGTGTACTCCTGTCCCATGCCGACACGGATCCCAACATCAAGGCGGACGGCAGGTCACCCTTCGCGCTGGCTTCCCTGCACCCGGGGATTCGCCGCCGGCTGCTGGAGGACCCGCGACTGGCGCTGTCGGAGCCATCCGACCGGGGCTGGACGCCGCTGATGTTCGCCGCGCGTACCGGAGAGCGCGATATCGTGGAACGCATTCTCGCCAGCCGCGGCGTGAACGTGTCGCATATCGCCGGCGACGGGACATCGGCGGCAAGCCTGATGGTCAAGGCGGGCATGGCGGATCTGGTCGAAGACCTGGTCAATGGCGGTCGCTTCGATCCCTGGGCGGCGGGTCAGAAAGGCGGCAGCCTGCTGGCCGTGGCGATCACCGCCAACGAAGCGGCCCTGGTCGATTCCATACTGGAACGCTTTCCCGGCATGGTGGGCGATCATGTGCAGGCGCTGCTCGATGACGCCCTGCGTCATGCCCTGACCTCCAGAAACGGTGCGACGCTGATCGAACGCCTGTTCGACCTGGGTGCGAACCCGAATGTCGAGGTTTCGGATTCCGGGGAAACCGCGCTGTTCATCGCGGCTGCCCTTGGCCAGCTCGATACCGTTGAAAAGATCCTGGCCAACCCGCGTACGAATCCGGCAATACTGGACAGCTGGAATCGCACGCCCGCGGATTACGCGCCCGATCGCTCGCGCGAAGCGATCGCGGAAAGGGTTGCAGCGGCCTGTGACCGTCAGGAGGCCGGGGGGAGGGCGCGCGCCGATCGCACCGGCGCGGCGTCTGATCGCATGGAACGCGGGCATGCCACCGCAGATATTCTGAATAATCCGCTGGTCCAGGCCGCATTTCTCGGGCGGCTCGATACCTTCGAGTCGCTGCTGGACAGCCCGGATACCGATCCGACCTGGGTCGATGACTGGGGACGTTCGCCCGCGGATTTCGCACCCGATGCAATGCTTGACGCATTCAGGCGGAAGCTGGCGAGGGCCGTTGCATCATTGAAGGGAGGATACTAGACAGCGATGAACTATTTTCGACCTGACGGACCGGAATGGACGGGCGCGGATCGACGCTCCTTCATCATGCAGTCGCTGGATGAGATCGACGAGGGATACCGGATCGGTGATGCGACCGTCATCACCCAGCGGGTCCTGCCCTTCTATGAGGATCAGCGCCTGATTCAACTGTCCGATCCGCGCTGGCAGCCCGCAAGCCTGCGTTTCTACTATCTGCTCTCCGGTGACAAGCTGCTCCGGCTGGACGGTAGTTCGAATCCGATCCACGCGGCCAACGAGGATAACGCGATCAGGCTCGATGACGGGAACGTGGTATTCTATCTGTCGTTTTTCTGTTTTTTCGTACGCGGCGACGAAGGGCCCTTCCTGATTATCGACGACCTCGAAAATCCGTATCTACCCGCGTTCACTGCAGGGTGCGGGGAACAAGGGGCGGACGGCCCGGGGCGTGAACTGTGTGAACGGTTCCGCGCGCCACGCGCCTTTGGCAAGGATACGGAAGGCAACTGGCGCTGGTCCGCTCTGGTTTATTATTCGAACGCCATTTTCGCCGCGGACTTCGTGATCTCCCCGAAAGGCCTGATCGAAATGAAGAACGATATTCCGCTCCTGACTGAGCTGCCCGCCCGGATCGATGCGCCCATCGCCGCCGGGAACGACTGAGACCGTCGCCTGTCGGTCGGGGGCGAGGGGTTCAGGTTCGGCTCGAAATCCGTGTGTCGTTCGAGTGTGTGCGGGGCTTGCCGGCAGCGCCATGACGGAGCCGAGGAGCCCCGGTTGTACCGCCAGCCGGGTCTGCAGCGAAAACTTTTGCCTCGCGCGTATGACTTGACTACCATCCGGTATCAAGAGAGCAAATAAGAACGCCTGCCGCTGACATGCCCTACTGGACAAGCTACAAGCGCAGCCTGCTGGAACCGCAGGCGCCGGGCGAATGGGAGGCTGTGAGCGCCGCGGACGCGGAGGCCGCCTGGAACAGGCTTCCGCTGCTCCAGCGTAGTGCCATGCCGCAGCTCGAGGAATTCGGGTTCCGGGTTCTCAGGACCGCCCTGTCCTTCTTTCCCGGGCATGATCTCTACGAGTTCGTCAATCTTGAGCTGACGCCCCGGTTGCCTTATTACGCGCTGATCGGGCCGGAATGGGTGCGCATGCTGGACTGGACGAATACCCTGATCCTGACCATCGGCCTGCTGCGCCAGTACCGCCTCGACGAGGAAACCGTCATCGATTACGTGCGGTTCTTCCATGCGCACGTCGCCAGCCGCGACGGCGGTTTCGGCAGGGTCCTGCTGCTGGAGTCGGACGCGGTTCCGGCAGGCATGGAGCTGACCGGTGCCCAGGCGGCACTCCTGAAGCGGTACGCGAGACCGCTCGAGCCCGGGCAGGTCAGCCGGGAGGACGATACCTTTCGCCTGGAGGTCGCGATCTATTACCGGGACAGTATCGCCAGGGCAACCGTCAGCGTCACCCTGTCCGGACAGGTACAGCTGGAACCGATGGAAACCCTGGCCAGCGGATTTCCCCCGCTCGCGGAGTACGCCGGCGAGGCCGGACAGCCGCGCAGGCCGGCATTCGATTTCAGGGACGGCTGGCAGCCGCTGGCCTCGCTGGCGCCTTCACTGCGCGAACGGCTTGCCGTCCTCGACGACGTCGTGCAATCGGATACCGGCAAGCTTCTGACCTATCAGCCACTGACGTTTTTCCCGGATCTTATCCTGCTGCGCCTCGTCCCGGAAACGGCGCAGGACACCTTCGGGATGTACGCACTGTGCTCCGAGCAGGGGATGTTCCCCCTGGATGGGCGTTCCACGCCGATCTACGAGGCGCTCGAACGCGAGCGTTTCGTGCTCGACGACGACACCGCATGCGATTTCGTGCAGTTTTTCTGCACCTTCGTGCACGCGGATCAGGGACCCTTCCGGATGGTCAACCGTGTCGAAGAACTCAATGTCGCGGTTCCGGAGCAGGCAAAGGGCGAGGCGGTCCGGGACGATCAGTGTCCCGTGCAATACGCAAAGCTCGACAGGGACACGTTCAACAGCCTGATCTACCCCGTCGCCATGACCGTCGGCGCGTCGCCGTATCAGTTCAGCGCGCTCAACCAGTTCGGCGGCAACCTCTATCGTTGCACGTTTTCGCTCCCGCACGACGGGGTGCTGAATATGACCGGCGATGTCCTGCTCGTTTCGGATATCCCGTATGACCCGAAACGCAACGAGATACAGGTGGCGACGGAGTTGCGCGTCAAGGCGGGCGAGGGCCGGATACAGCCGGCGCGCATGGCGGGGCAGATTCGCAAGGCCGCCCAGACCAGCAAGTGGCCCGCTTATCTCAACGAGCGTGAACTGGAGGCATCGATACTGGTCGAATGCGTACGACTGCTGCTGGTGCACGCGCTGCGGGCGGGGCAGGGCGCACCCCTGTTCGAACCCGAGCTCGATGCCGGTGATGACGAACTCCTGCAGGCGTTCGCCGACTTCGTCGCACGCCTGTATCCGGTCATGGTGCTCGAATCCTCGATTCCCTATATCGAGAAAATCGTCGCTGGAATCCTGGCACGCCGCACCAGCGACATCATCTACCGGGACAACGTGGACGCGGCGCCGTCGGACCCGGTCAAGTGCCTGCTTCCCGAACTGCAGGACAATCACCTGCTGATGGTTTCGATGCACCAGTACCGCGGCATCCTGCGTCCGGAGGCCGTGGCCTATCAGCTGGGGGTGACGGACGCGGCCCTGGTGATCGGCTGTGACACCGTGGCCGTGGTGCCGGCCGCCATCGAACGGATCACGGACGTGAAGCTGACGCTCGGCGCCATCGAAGCCGGACAGTTCCAGGTGCTGTTCCGCACTCTGTTCGACTGTCAGTGGCCGGATGACGGTGATGACAATCCATTGTGGCAGAACTATGTGACACCCGGTGATTTTTACCCGGCGGTGCGTGACATGCTGCGGCGGCGCTATGCGCTATCCGCCACCGGGTCGCAGGAGGAGCCACCCTGGTCCGCGGCCGACGCGCTGGCCACGGTCCGGGAGCGCGTGACGGGGCGCCTGTCAGCGGTCGAGGCCGAGGATGGCCCCGGCCTGGATGAACTGCATGGCCTGGGCGAAGCGAAGGCCATACTCAAGGACCTGCTGGTGGACATTCGTGCCGCGGTGGCCGGGCGGATCCCCTGGTCGGAGGTGGACCGTGGCATGCTCCTGACCGGCGAGCCCGGGACCGGCAAGACGCTGCTCGCGCGCGCACTGGCACGTGATTGCGGTATACGGTTCATCCAGTCCAGCGCGGCCCGCTGGATCGCAGGCACCGACAACCTCGGCGACCACCTGCGCGCGATGCAGGCGGCCTTCGCGGAGGCCCGCCGCAACGCCCCCTGCATCCTGTTCATCGATGAACTCGATTCCATCGGCAACCGCCAGAACTTTGAAGGCCGCAACCGGGACTATTGCACGCAGGTGGTCGATGCCTTGCTGCAGGAACTGCAGGGGGTCATCGACCGCGACGGTGTCTTCATAATCGGTGTAAGCAACCACCTGCGCAACATCGATCCGGCCCTGACGCGTGCGGGACGGCTCGACCAGATCGTGCGGGTGCCGCGGCCCAACCGGCGGGCGCTCGCCGAGATCCTGCGGTATTACCTCGCCCCGTATGCCGCCGAAAAGCAGCTTGCCCCGGACGTGGACGTGCATGCGCTGGCCGGTATGGCGGTCGGTGCCACGGGGGCGGATATCGAGTTCTTCGTGCGTGATGCCGCGCGCCGCGCCCGCAGGGCGGCCGCGCCCATCGGGCACCGCCACCTGGCGGCGGCCATCACCCGCGCGCCGCGCAGCCCGGCCGCGTCGCGCGTGGTCGCGCCGGAGGAACAGGCGCGCACGGCCGTCCACGAGGCCGGGCACGCGATCGCCATGCTGCTTTGCGAGCACTACCCTGCCGCCGTCAACATGGTTTCCATCATTCCGCGCAACGATGGCAGTCTGGGATTTACCGCCGGCATGCCGGACGCGCGCCAGTTCCTGACCCGGCCGGCCTATACGGAGTACCTCGAGGTGACGCTGGCCGGCCGGGCCGCCGAGGAATACGCATATGGGAAGGACGGCATCTCCGGCGGCGCGGGTGGCAGCAGCGATGCCTCGGACCTGGCCGTCGCCACGGGCTGGGCGACGCATATGGTCTGCCGGCTGGGCTTTGGCCCCGGCGGGACATTGCGCTGGCAGCCGCGGGCGAGCACGAGCGACAGTGCCGGGGAGGTACAGTCGCTGCTCGAGGAGGCCTACCGGCGCATACTCGAAAAGCTGCACCGTCACGAGGCCCTGCTGCTGGCGCTGCGCGCTGCGCTGCTGGACCAGCACGAGCTGTTTGCCGGCGAGGTGAACCGCCTGGCGGCGGAACACGGGCTGTCGGTCGCCGGGGTCGGCGTCAGGCAATCCACCTCCGCGGAAGGGGTGCAATGAGCACCTCGATCCGCAACCAGGCCATGATCGACCACCGTGTCTACAGGACCTGGCTGGAGGTCCTGTTCCGGGATGCGCTCGCGGGCAATGAGACCTGGAAACAGCGTATCCAGGTCAAGCCGGACCAGGATATCGTGGAGCGCTTCGCAAAATTCGTCGAACGCATCGTGCCGGTCGTGGCGATCGAGTCCTCGCTTCCGTACGCGGAGCACCTGCTGATCGAACTGATCCGTGAACATGCCGGATTCAAGACGCCGGCGTTCCTGCCGGCGCTGACCTCCGGCTACTGGCAGGCCGGTCAGTCAAAGCCGATGGATGCGCGTACGCCGCTGGTACTGTCCTTCCAGGAGTCGGCCCACATCGAAAACAGCCTCCAACTGGTGCACGCCATCGAGGTGTCCGACAACCCCGTGCTGATCGGGTGCGACCGTCTGGGACAGGTGCCGCTGGAATTCCAGCGCCTGATCGACCTGACCCTGACCCTCCCCGTGGCCGGCGCACAGCACTTCGAACGGGTGTTCGAGGCCTTGTTCGGAGAGCCGCTACCGGCAGACGCGTCAGAAGATGTTCGCTGGCGCAATTTCGTACTGCCCACGGATGTGCAGCCGCCTCTGCGCCTCGGACGGAGCGCCGCTGACGCCGCCCGCTATATCCGGGGGCGGGTCCAGGAGCGCCTGAGCCGGCTGGAAGTGAGCGATGCGCCGGCGCTGGATGAACTGCACGGTCTGGGGGCGGCGCGCCAGATCGCGCTCGATCTGGTAAAGGACATCCGGCATGCGCTGGACGGACGGATCGACTGGGATGAAGTGGACAGGGGCATGTTGCTGGCGGGTCCGCCCGGTACCGGCAAGACGACACTGGCCATGTCGATCGCCCGGGAGTGCGGCGTGAAATTTATCGCGGCCAGTGCCTCCACCTGGCAGGCGGTGAACGGCCTGGGCGAGCACCTGGCGCAGATACGCACCACCTTCGAAGAGGCACGGCGCTTCGCACCCTCGATCCTGTTCATCGATGAACTCGATTCCATCGGCAACCGGGAGACCCTTGACGGTCACGGACAGACCTACCAGGCGACGGTCATCAACTACCTGCTGGAACAACTCGATGGTTTCTCGGACCGCGGTGATATCGTCGTCATCGGTGCGACGAATTACCCGGAGGCCATCGATCCGGCACTCAGGCGGGCGGGGCGTCTCGACCAGCTGGTGGAGGTGGGTTATCCGACGATCCGGGCACTGGCAAAAATCTATGCCTACCATCTGCGGCGCTACCGGGCCGCCGGCAGCCTGGCAGCGGATATCGACTGCGAGGCCCTGGCACAGATCTCGTTCGGCCTGACCGGTGCGGATGTCGAGTTTTTCGTACGTGGTGCGGCCCGGCGGGCGCGCAAACGCAGCGACAGCATCCATCAGGATGACCTGGTCGCGGAAATCATGCGCCGTCCACGCAGCGAGAACCGGGACGAACCCTTCGACGCCGAGACGATCCACCGGCTGGCCGTGCACGAGGCCGGCCACGTCGTCATGCGCCTGCTGGGGAAGAACCACGGCAGCGAGATCAGCTATGTCACCATCGCACCGCGCAGTGACGGCCGCATCGGCTACACGGCGACGTTCGATGAGCGTGTCTCCATGACCCGTGAGGATTACCTGCACGAGATCCGCATCCTGCTGGCCGGCAGGGCGGCGGAGCGCGTGATGTTCGGGGCGGACGGCGTTTCCGACATGGCCGGTAAGTATGCCGATGAGAGCGACCTGGCCCGGTCGATGCAATACCTGCAGCACATGACGTTGAAATCCGGCCTCGGGCGTGAAGGCCGGCTGACCTGGCTCACTCCCGATTCACTGATCGACCGGGATTCTGAGATTGGTGCGCTCGAACACACGCTGGCGGGGATCGCCGCCGAAACGCACGAGGCGATCTCGAACAACAGGGTGCTGCTGGAGACCGTAGCCGGGGAACTGGTCAAGCGGCAGGAACTGGACCGGGACGATCTGGCACGCATCGGCGCGGCCGCTCCCGGCTGAGGGCCGGGTCTGCATGACGGGTGTCACATGTCCCCCGGTCCACGGACACCCTGTAACGGGAACAGCCGGTGAATAGGGTATTGCAGCATTTATCGCTCGTCCTGCTCGCGGTCGGTGCCTTCTGCCTCGCGCTGGGCACCTACGGTTACTGGCTGGAACTTTCCTGCGCCATCCCCCCGATGACGCCGTGGCTGCATGCCAGCGAGTCGTTTTACCGCTCGCTGATGCTCTTCTTCCTGGAAGGGGACAATCTCAATGTCGGACATACGTACAATCACTGGACGTTGCATGTCGCCCGCCTCTTCGCGCCGCTGGTCACCTTCGGTGCGGTCTACCAGTCCCTGTCCATGGTATTCAGGCGATGGAATAACCGGCGCGATGTAAGCAGCAGGAAGGATCACCTACTCATCTTCGGGTCCGGCGAGGTGGCCCGGGCGCTGGCCGTGAATGAAAGCGGGCGGCATTCCGTCGTCCATGTGATCACGGACGGTGACGCCGATGAAATCGCTCCTGCGGCGAACAACCTGATTACGGTGAGCTCCGGCAGGTTGACTGACGAGACACTCAAGCGCGTTCGCCTGCGCCGCGCCGCGAATATTGTCGTCGCGGCGGAGGGTGACAATGCGAACCTGTGCATCGCCGATGCCCTGGAAGCGTTCCTGGACCGTACGCGGAAACAACCCTCCGTCACCGACAGGGTGACGGACCTGCTGAACAGGATCCGTGGCCGGCCTTCCCGGGTCGCGGCAGATATCTATGTGCGGGTGGAGACCCCCTATCTGCGTGCACAGGTCAATGATCACCGCATCAGGGAGCGGATGACGTCGACCACCCCGCAGGCGACGTTGCCCGTCGTGCTGATACATACATTCAGCATCGATGAACTGGCCGTCAACTGCTTCACGAATGAAATCAATTTGCTCGAGGTCGCGGACCTGCTTGCGCAGGAACGCATGCACCTGCTTCTCGTCGGGATGCAGGGCCTTGCACTGCCGCTGCTGGCAGAGCTGCTGAAGACCACGACCAGCCTTGATCTGCAGCCGCCGCTGGTGACGGTGATCAGTGCCGACGCGGCGCGCGACAGGGATCGCCTGTATGCCGTTTATCCCGAAATCGATGCGGTCTGCACCATCCGGTTCACCGCCTACGACGGGGCCGCCAGGTATTTCGCCGCGTCATGTCTCGCACAGATCGAGGGTGACTCACCGGTGACGGCGGCGTTCGTCGCGCTGGGTGACGACGGCGTCACGATCGATGCGGGACTGACCCTGCGGCGCGAGAGTGCCCGTCACGACCACCTGAGAGTACCGGTATTCCTGCTGTTGAACGCGTGTGACGGTGTCAGAGGGCATCTGGACGGTTATTTTTCGGCGACCTGCCTCCAGGATATTATCCATCCCCTGCAGGAGCCGACCGCAACGGTACGGTTGGCCCATATCAAGCGCCCGTTCGACGATCTGGCAAAGGCACTGCACGAGGAATACCGGGGATACAGCAGGAAACAGCCGCTGACCGAGGACGACACCCGCGTACCCTGGGACGAACTGCAGTGGAAATACAAGCAGTCGAACCGGCGTCAGGCGCGACATCTGCCTGCAAAGCTCTACAGCAGGGGTATCGTGCGCATCCGGGATGCGCGTGCGGACCTTGCACAGCCGCTCGACGGTCCGGGCATGAAGTTTGCCAGGGATGTCGTATTGTATGACTCGCGGGCCCTCGGCCATGCGAAGGCGGATGCGGACCGGTCCTGCGAGACCTTGTCCGAGCTCGAGCACCGCTCGTGGATGGTCGGCAGTTACCTGGAAGGGTGGCGTGCGGGCGAGGCGTGGTCGGCGGGCGAACGGATCGATACCCGTCTGATACACAAACACCTGGTTGACTTCGACCTGCTCGATCCCGTTACCCAGCAGTACGATCGCGAGAACATCGGCCTGACCAACCGCTTCCTGCAGCGGTCGCACAACCGGGCCGGTCCGGGCGGGCACGCGGATTACCGCAACGATGTCTGGGTGGGGATCATCGGTGCGGTGCTGCTGCGAAACGGCGATGTCGACGGGCTGGAACGCTTTGTCGATGAGTCGGTAAGCGAAATCGCCGGCCGGCTGCCTGATTACCATTTCACGCTGGTATCGCCGCTCGCGCCGGGCGTCGACCTGTTCGCGACGCAGCGTGCGGTCGGCGCCCTGCGGGAGAAAGGCATACCCTGCCGCATCGTCGTGCCGCGCGCCGTCCCGCTGCATGTGACGGTGGGATCGTTCAGGTCCGCCTACGATGACGGCGCCGTCTGGGCGCCCGCTGCACTGCATGCAGGGCGTGAAACCCCCAGGGACTGGCAGGAAGACTGTAAACGGGTCGAGCGGGACATGGCGGCCGCGACCGCCCGGCTGCTGCGCGATTGTCCCGGTTCCCGACTCCTGAACATACAGGAACGCGACAGGGTCTTCGGCGAACCGGCGCAACGGCAGCGCGGCTATCAGCGGCAGGCGGCCTATGTCTGCCGTTCGCATATCCTCATCGCGGCGCAGCTCGATGTACAGCGCCGGCCGGGCGGAACGACAGAGACCATCGACTGGTGGAAAGGGGCGTCCACCATGCCGCCGGGGCTGGGAAGCTGGCGCCAGCGACCGAACACCCTGGGCGAGCTGCACAAGCGGCTTTTTGTCCACCGTCTGGGCGGGGTACCACGCCACGGAGCGCGGCCAGCCGGATGACGGAGCGTTATTTCCACGGCACTGACGCGCAATCCGCCTGGTCGATCATGACGCGGGGGTTCAGCCTGGCGCCCGTACGCTGGGGCCGCGGGTGGGGTAACGGCGTTTACCTGAGCGGTACCGCCGAATTCGCCGCGAGTTGGGGACCGATCATCATTCGCTGCCAGCTGCAGCGCGGTACCCGGATACTCTGGTATGCGGACTATGACCGCAAGGTCATCGGCAGCCTGCGCCGGGCGTTCGGCAGGGACATCATTGCGCCGGACTTCTGGAAGGTCCTGCCGCGCAACAAACATTTCACCCGTGACGAGCTGGTGCAGCTCTGGCATTACCTCGTCAGCCGCTTTTACCTGAATCAGCGCCGCTACCGGGCGGGCGGTTTCGAACGCCTCAAGCGGAATTATTCACGCCTCCACCAGCAGTTGCGCCAGCATGGCTATGACGGGGTCGGGTTCCGCACCGCCGATTGGCCCGAACTGCTGATTTTCAACCCGGCTCGGGTGCAGCCGCTGAGCGCGCATCGCTGGAGTCGCCGGGCAGGCCGAACGGGCGCACCGATTCCCGTCGGGCGACTGCAGCGGCCAACGGCCGGTGTTTGAGGCCGCATTGCGTACCTGACTGGAAACGGTGCGTGTCGCTCCCGGCTTCGTCCGCCGCGGTTTGTTCTACACTGATTAAGAGGGAGGGCAAGCCACGCGCCGTACGGCGCGGGAGGTAACCATGAGCATGCGCATACACAATGGCTGGCAGCGTCTGCCGAGTGGTTGCGACGTCGAGTTCCGGCACGGCATCCCGGTGCGCGTGTCGGACAACGGCCGGGGGACGGCGGTATCCGAGGGGAATCTGTGTGCAGAGGTCGAGGCGTTCGGTGCGCTGCCGGTCACGCTCGGCGAATGGGCGGCCGGGGAACGGCCGGGGGAACGCGAGGCCCCGCTGTTCATCGTGGAAGATGCGTTCACCGAGGTGCTGCGCCGGCTGGCGCGTTCGGCCGCCACGATCTTCGTCGATCGGTATCACAAGCCGGTCGACGCGGGCGACGTCGATTGGGACCGGCTGGAATACCTGAAAGATTTCAGTGCGGCGCTGGGTCACTGCCGGCTGGCCGCCGGCGAGGTGGGCCAGGATGCCTGTTTCGAAGACTACGTCGAGACGATGCACCGCGAGGCACGCCGGCTGGCGACGGGGCGCACGCCGCCGCCGGTCGAGCCGGAGTGAGGGCGGTGGCTGAACCCGCACAAACGGCAGTCATGTCGGCGGAGCGCCTGCTGGATACGGCGCTGGCGCTCGCCCAGGCGCACGGTTCCTGGGAGGCGCTGCGTCTGCACGAACTGGCCGGTGCGCTGGACATCCCGTTGGCGGACATCCATGACGGCTGCCCGCAGAAGGACGACCTGGCCGAGGCGTGGTTCGACCGCGCCGACCGTGCGGCACTGCAGGTGTGCGAGGATCAGGGATTTGCTGCGCAGCCGGTCGCCGTGCGCCTGGAGCGCGTCATGCTCGCCTGGCTGGATGTTCTGCAGGCACACCGACGCCTGACGCGCGGCATGCTGGCCTACAAGTTTGAACCCGGCCACCTGCACCTGCAGCTGTCCGGACTGCAACGCATCAGCCGTACCGTGCAATGGTTCCGCGAGGCCGCGCTGCTGGACAGTACGGGACTGCGGCGCATCCTCGATGAAAGCGCGCTGACCCTGATCTTCGTGGGCAGCTTCGCGCGCTGGCTCTACGACGAATCGCCGGGCGCCGGTGATTCACGTGCGTGCTTGGCGCGTGCCCTGCAGCGCCGCTACGGCGGCTCGGGCACGGCCGGAACGGGGCAATCCGCACCGTCCGTCGCAGGGGAAGCGCCGGGCGCGGACCCGCCTGCCGCCGGCACCGCTTGAGCGTGCACCGTTCGCCGCCGGAACGGCCCGGTGCAGCGGGTCTCAGTCAGCGCCGGTGCGCACGCCGAACAGACTGCCGATGCTGTCGAGCGGCAGCGGAAACACGATGGTCGAGCTCTTCTCGCCGGCGATCTCCGTCAGCGTTTGCAGGTAGCGCAGCTGCAGTGACTGGGGCTGCCCGTTGAGGATACGCGCGGCCTCGACGAGTTTCTCCGCCGCCTGCATCTCGCCCTCGGCATGGATGATCTTCGCGCGCCGCTCGCGCTCGGCCTCGGCCTGGCGGGCGATGGCGCGCACCATGCTCTCGTCGATATCGACATGCTTGATTTCGACATTGGCAACCTTGATACCCCAGGCGTCGGTCTGCCGGTCCAGCAATGCCTGGATGTCGGCGTTGAGCTTGTCGCGCTCGGCCAGCATGTCATCCAGTTCGTGCTGGCCCAGCACCGAGCGTAGCGTGGTCTGTGCCAGCTGGCTGGTAGCGGCGAGATAGTCCTCGACCTGGATGATCGCCTTCTGCGGATCGATGACGCGGAAGTAGAGCACGGCGTTGACCTTGACCGAGACATTGTCGCGCGAGATCACGTCCTGGCTCGGTACGTCCATCACCACCGTACGCAGGTCGACCTTCACCATCTGCTGGACGAAAGGGATGACGATGATCAGGCCGGGGCCCTTGACCTTCCAGAACCGGCCCAGGGTGAAGACCACGCCGCGCTCGTACTCGCGCAGGATGCGGAAGGTATAGAGCAGCAGGGCGACGATGATCACCAGCCCGCCGAAAATTCCTGTGATACCCATATCAAGCCTCCTCGTTGAAGTGCCGTACGTGCAGCAGCAGCCCGTCGATGGCGGTCACCCGGAGCCGGTCGCCGCGCCGGACCGGTTGTTCGCACCGGGCGCGCCAGGTTTCGCCGTGCACCAGTATCCTGCCCTGTCCCTGGAAGTCTTCCAGTGCCTCGCCCGTGGCCTGCAGCATTTCCTCCTGCCCGCTCACCACGGGGCGTCGCCGGGCCTTGATGGCGGCGCCGACGATGAACAGAAAGAATCCCGCGCTGGACAGGGCCAGTGCCAGGATCAGCGGCAGGGACACGGCGTAACCCGCGCCTTCCCCGTCGAACAGGATGACGGATCCGGTGACGAAGGCGATCATGCCGCCGATGCCGAGCGCACCGAAGCTGGGCATGAATACCTCGGCCAGCATGAAGAGGATGCCAAGCGTCACCAGGGCCAGGCCCGCATAATTGACCGGCAGGATCTGGAAGGCATACAGTGCCAGCAGCAGGCTGATCGCGCCCGCGACGCCCGGCAGAACATAGCCGGGGTTGGCGAATTCGAAGAACAGGCCGTAGATACCGATCAGCATCAGGATATAGGCGATATTCGGGTCGGTAATGACGCTCAGCAGGCGACTGCGCCAGCCCGGCTCGATGGTTTGCAGCACGAGGCCCTGTGTGTTCAGCACCCGGTCGATGCCCGCCACGTTCACCGTCTGTCCGTCCAGCTGCCGCAGCAAATCCTGCATGTCGGCGGCGACGATGTCGATGACCTGCAACGCGCGGGCCTCCTCTGCCGGCAGGCTGGCCGCCTCGCGCACCGCGCGCTCGGCCCACTCGCCGTTACGTCCGCGCAGCTGCGCCAGGCTGCGGATGTAGGCCACCGCGTCGTTCACGCGCTTGGTGGCCAGGGTGTCGCGTGGTTCATCGTCCTGTCCGGACGCATCCTTGTCGTGTCGCTCCTTCAGCAGCTTGTCCGTATCCGGCAGGCCGCCGATCTCGATCGGCGTGGCCGCACCCAGGTTGGTGCCGGGTGCCATGGCCGCGACATGGCTGGCATACAGGATGTAGGTCCCGGCGCTGGCGGCGCGCGCACCGCCGGGCGAAACGTAGCTGACCACCGGCACTGCGGAAACCAGGATGTCCCGGATGATGTCGCGCATGGCGGTATCGAGTCCGCCCGGCGTGTCCAGGCGCAGGATAACCAGGCTGGCATCGCGTTCCTGCGCCGCCTGCAGGCCGCGTCCGACATAGTCGGCCGTCGCCGGGCCGATGGCACCGGCGACATCCAGTACCACGGCGCTACGCTCGGCTGCGGCCGGATACCACACCGGTGTCAGCATCAGGGCAAGCAGCAGCAGGGCGGGAATTGAACGGCTGTGCCTGAACAGTCTCATGATAACCTGACATTAGCACATGCCTTCCGGCGCAGGCAGTCGGGAATTCGGGTGGCCCCGGATTCCACGAAAGGTAGCGGGAAACCGGCGGGGGAATCCGCGACCTCCCCGCGTCCTGGTTCAGGCACCGGGGGAAGCGGTCAAGCGGCCGAATGGCCGGTCGATCGGCATCGGTCCGCGGCCCGGAACCCCCGGCTTCAGCCGGTGGGGTATTCACATTACAATGGCGGCCGGGGTGTCCGCCCGGTCACATCGGTGGTGGCATGGAGCAGCGGCATGAAGAAACTGAAACACGAAACGGAACTGGTCAAGGAGGCCGTGCGCGCCGGCATGAAATACGGTGAGGAGCGCGGTGTCGTCCAGTTCGAGCCGACCGACTCGCTCAGCGAGCGCATCGAGTACATCTACCGCCTGCTGGTGCACGACAAGGTCATCGCGCCCATGCCGGAGGAGCAGGTGTCCCAGCAGTCGATGCGCCACCGGCTGGCCATGTGGGTGATGCGGCAGTTGCCGAAGGATCACCCGCTGCTGAAATGAGCGCTGCCCGGCGTGGCTGCGCCGGTATTCCCCCGGACCCTGCGGCGTGCGTCCGGCCGGTGGTGCGGCGTGCTGCGACAGGTGGTGCGCGTGGTGGCGGGAAATCTCGCGCAGCGGGCCGTGTTCATGTGTGGGCCGCTGATTGACTGAACGGGGTGGAGCACGGTGCGAATCCTGATTGTCGAAGACGATGCGGCGCTGGCCGACAGCCTGCGCGCACGGCTGCGACAGGAAGGTTTTGCCGTGGATGTCGCCGTCAACGGGATCGACGGTGAGCACCTGGGCAGGGAGGAGGCCTACGACGCCATCATTCTCGATCTCGGACTACCGGGACGCCCGGGCCTCGAGGTGTTGCGGCACTGGCGCACGGAGGCGATCGCCACGCCGGTCATCATCCTGACCGCACGCGATGCCTGGCACGAGAAGGTGGACGGCTTCAAGGCGGGCGCCGACGATTATCTCGCCAAGCCCTTTCATGTGGAGGAGCTGCTGGCACGGCTGCAGGCGGTGGTGCGGCGCAGCGTCACGCACTCGACCGGGTCACTGTCGGCATGCGGCCTGACGCTCGACGAGGAGCACCGGTCGTGCCGGCGGGACGACGGAAACGCGGTCGATCTGACCGGAACCGAATTCCGGTTGCTGCGCTACTTCATGCTGCATCCGGGCAAGGTACTGTCCAAGTCGCGCCTGGCCGAGCACATCTACGAATTCGACGACGAGCGCGACAGCAATGTCATCGAGGTGTACGTCACGCGCCTGCGCGGCAAGATCGGCAAGGAACTGATCACGACCCGCCGCGGCCAGGGTTACGTCTTCGGGGTGCCTGCTCCGTGAATTCCATCCAGGGCCGCCTGTCGCTGTGGCTGATGACCAGCGTCGTGCTGCTGTTCGCCCTGCACTGGCTGGTCACCAGTCGCTTTCCGGTCAACTTCACCGAGGATTACATCGCCACGCGGCTTGCGCACGACGCGGAGGCGCTGGTATCCGGGCTCAGCTTCAATGCCCAGGGTTTACCCGACCTGGATCCCGACTACGTCGCGCCGATCTACCTGCGCTCGGGTTCGGGGCATTATTTCCAGGTATGGTCGAACGGCTACGGCCTGAAATCCGGTTCGCTCGGCAGTGCGGATTTCGGTCTTCGACTCGAGGACCAGCCACAGAAGACACTGCTGCGCACCCGGGGGCCGGGCAACAAGCCGGTGCTGGTATGGGTGACGCATTACGAGCGGGACGGGCACCCATTCACCCTCGCGCTCGGGGAGGACCTGACCGCATTGAACGAGCACATCAACCGCTTCCGCCTGCGGTTCGGCGTGGTCTCGCTGGTGCTGGTGGCGCTGCTGGTCGTGGCGCAACGCACCATCGTGCGCCTCAGCCTCGCACCGCTGGAGACCGTGCGCCGTGCCTGCCAGCAGCTCGAGACCGGCGCGATCGAACGCCTCCCGGAAGACGTGCCCGCCGAGGTCAGGCCGCTGGTGGGTGAGATCAACCGGCTCGCCGAACTGATGCGGCAGCGCCTGGTTCGCTCGAGAAACGCCCTGGGCAACCTGGCGCACGCCCTGAAGACGCCGCTGGCGGTGCTCTGGCAGTACATCGATCAGAACGCGGACCGGGTCGACCGCGAATGCCTGGCGCAGACGCGCGCATCGCTCACAAGGATCCAGTCGATCATCGACCGCGAGCTGAAACGGGCACGACTGGCCGGCCCGCCATCCGCCGGCCAGTTGTGCGACCTGAACAGGGAACTGCCTGACATCGTCGCCCTGCTGCGGAAGGTCCATGCCGACAAGCACCTGGAATTCGAGCTGGTGCTGGGCGCCGAGGAACTCCGCTACGGTGACCGCGAGGACATGCTCGAACTGCTGGGCAACCTGCTGGAGAATGCCGCCAAGTGGTGCGGGCACCGGGTCAGGGTCGGCGTGACCTGCGCGGCGGGCCTGTTGTTGACGGTCGAGGATGACGGTCCGGGCATCGAGGATTCGAAGCGGCAGCTACTGCTGCAACGCGGGGTGCGGCTGGATGAATCGACCAGCGGTCACGGGCTCGGACTGTCGATCATCAAGGATATCGTCGATCAGTACGGCGGCACGCTGGAGTTCTCCCGCTCTCCGGACCTTGGGGGGCTCGAGGTCAAGGTCTTTTTACCCGGCACGGCCTAGAACCTGGCCTCGCCGCCGCCAGCGGAATTTCAGCCTGGATTCAGCATGAAGTCCTAACGTGGTTCCCAGGTTCAACCACTTCTGGAGGCGGGTTATGATATGCGATATGGCGACACCGGCAGGCCTGGTTTCCAGCCTGATCATGGGGGTCCTGCTGACCCTGGTCGTTGCCAGGTAGGCCGGCACCGGTATTCGGTCCGGCTGCCGGTTCGAGAACAGGCCACCTCCGGTGGCAGGCAAACATCAGGAGATCGAAAATGAAAGATTCAGCATTCTTGCACACGACCGCCGCCCTGTTGCTGGCGATCGCATCGGGCAGCTGTCTTGCCGCCGATCCGGGCGTGCCGGTGCGGGGCCCGATGCCGTTCGAAAGCATGGATACCGACCACGATGGCTTCGTGAGTCAGGAAGAATACCGGCAGGCCTTCGGCGAGCGTGAGCAGAAACGCATCGAACGGCCCACGCCCTACCTGTACCGCAACAGGGACCGGGCGCCCAAATACGAGGATATCGATACCGACCATGATGGACGGATCAGCCGCGAGGAACTCCGTTCCCACCAGCAGCAGCGCTTGAAGCAGCGTCAGCAGGAACGCAGGCAACGTTACCAGGAACACCTGAAGTGGCAGCAGGAGCACGGTGTGCCACCCGGCGGCGGCATGCCCCCGGGCAGTGTGGGGGGCGGGGACCGCTGATCCTCTGTTCGATGGTAATCAGAAAAGCCGGGGTTCTCCCGGCTTTTTTTCGATACCTGTCTGCAAGCCCACCGGATGTCGTTGTCCGCGGGCACAGCCCGCGAGCCAGGTGTCAGGGGTATCTGCGTTCAGGCGGGCCCGGGAGCGCGGGATCCGGGTCCCCTCGGGGTTACGGAACGGCGCTGTCGATCACGACGTCCACATGCGCCGTCGCCCCGGTGCTGACGGGCGAGCGGCTGCCCTGCAGGTCGCCGTGCTGCGGCATCGCGTTACCCGAGCGCGAGATGCGTGCGCCGATGCTGACCGGGTCGAAGCCGGACAGCACCATGGCCGGCGACATGGCCAGGGAGTCATCCAGCGTGACGGTGACCGGCAGGTCCTTCGCCTGCTTGCGGACGATGGCCAGCGGCATGCGCGGGCCGTTGACCGCGCGGGCGAAGATGAACACCGTGTCGTCCGGCCGGGTCTGCCCGTGCAGCGCCGGGTCGAGCGAGACCGTCACCTCCAGGGCGTGACCGCCCGTCGCCGCGGGCGCCGCGCCGGCTGCGGCGGGTGCCGGCGTAGCGGCACCGGTCCGACCGACGGTGCCATCGATCACGACGTCCACATGCGCCGTCGCCCCGGTGCTGACGGGCGAGCGGCTGCCCTGCAGGTCGCCGTGCTGCGGCATCGCGTTACCCGAGCGCGAGATGCGTGCGCCGATGCTGACCGGGTCGAAGCCGGACAGCACCATGGCCGGCGACATGGCCAGGGAGTCATCCAGCGTGACGGTGACCGGCAGGTCCTTCACCTGCTTGCGGACGATGGCCAGCGGCATACGCGGGCCGTTGACCGCGCGGGCGAAGATGAACACCGTGTCGTCCGGCCGGGTCTGCCCGCGCAGCGCCGGGTCGAGCGAGACCGTCACCTCCAGGGCATGACCGCCCGTCGCCGCGGGTGCCGCGCCGGCTACGGCCTTGGCAACCGGGACCGGCGTCGCGCTGCCGGCGGGCAGCCCGGCCAGCTGGCGGAGCTGTTCGATCTGGCCGGTGATGATCCGCCAGTCCTCGCTGTCGGGTTGCATCTGTTGAGCGGCCTGCTCCCAGTAGGCGATTGCCCCGGCGGGGTCGCCGGACTGGTTCTTCCAGTGTCCCGCCAGCCACAACGCCTTGAGGTTATCCGGCTCGAGCGTCAGCGCCCGGGTCAGCAGCTTGCCCGTCTCGTCGTTGAAGCGGCCGTTGTTGGTGGCCACCAGGGCATCGGCGAAGTCGGCCAGCACGCCCGCGTTGTCACCGCCACCGAGGCGCATGATATTTCGATAGGCGGGTACCGCCAGTTCGTAGCGATTCAGTACACTGTAGCTTTTCGCCAGCATCAGCCAGCCCC
>Ga0210124_1000082_pt1 | contig 55502 bp, 62 predicted proteins | sample Muzzi_PWC_D2_FD_185554 | JGI IMG/M metagenome (GOLD analysis project Ga0210124, IMG submission 185554) | Wetland microbial communities from San Francisco Bay, California, USA, that impact long-term carbon sequestration - Muzzi_PWC_D2 (SPAdes) | ecosystem: Environmental > Aquatic > Marine >...
TCCATGCGACAAGTTGATTATCGCAGGAGGGGTTACAGATGTCAAGGGGATAATAGCGTTGCGAATTCACTGAGCACGGCGTCGTGAAGCACAATGCCGGGGAGTACGGGCGCGGGGAGATTCACACCAACACCATCGAAGGCTTCTTCTCGATCTTCAAGCGGGGCATGAAGGGCATCTATCAGCATTGCGGGAAGAAGCACCTGCACCGCTACATTGCCGAGTTCGATTTCCGGTACAGCAACCGGAGCGCCCTGGGGATCGAAGATGCCGAGCGGGCCACCAATGCGCTCCTGGGTGTCATCGGGAAGCGCCTGACCTACGAAACGGTTGGTGTGTGATGCCGAAGAAGAAAACCAAGGAGAGCCAAGAGGACCAGTCCAAGCGGTTCGAGGCCGAGGTGCGAAGGCGTATTGCCGCTGGCGAACTAAACCCCACCGAGGCTGAGGAACAACTCGAACGGGCGATGCGGAAGGTCGTTCGTCCCAAGTCTGCATCCAGCTAGCCCGCTTCGGTATGGCTGACAATGGGTATTCGTCCGCTTGGCTTAAGGTTGAACGGGCCAAGCATCACATCGGCGACCTTGAACTTCAAGCTACCGAGTTCGCCAGAGACAACGCCTCCATTCATATCGAGACGAATCCAGACACCGGACTCCGGTCTATCAAGTTCGCAAGCAAACCGCTTGGCCCAGAGATCAGCCTCATTTTCGGCGATGCGGTCACCAACCTCCGGGCCGCGCTTGACCACTGTTGTGTGGCGGCCATGCCCGAAGCGAAAAACCCCAGTAAGGTGTACTTCCCAATCCGGGATGCAAGGAATGATTTGGTAGCGTCCGTTGACAACAGACTGAAAGAGGGGTCCATCTCCCAAGCGCTTGCTGACCTCATCGTGGATCAAATAGAACCTTACGACGGAGGGCACCCTACGCTCACCGCATTGAACAAACTCGCCAACACCGACAAACATCGCCTCCTTCTTTCTGTCGTCTCGCTCGTCGGCGTTACTACCTCCTTCACTGCTGGCGGGATCTCCTTCTCTGAAGTCCCGCTTGCGATGAAGGCAGGCGAAGAAGCTATATTTGGGCCAGTGCCTATGGATTTTCACAGCAATCCACAGCCCTTCATTGAGGTACGCATCGGCGAGACGGTGCCGCGCATTTTCCATAATGCGCCCGTGGGCCCAACGCTCTCGGGACTTGCGGATGATGTCGCTGACGTGATTCGGATTATTAGCGCCGCCGTTCCGCGCTGACTTTCTACTCATCTGCGCACCCTCCCATCAGCAGTGGGTACGCGAAATATAACAACGCCCAAAAAAAGGCCCCGTCCCCCGGGCCGGAACGGGCACGGGGAACGGGGCCGGAGCTTGGGCCGCGGCGGGGCGGCCCGGCACCCTTACGGGGCGGGGAAGAGCGGGATCAGTACCCCATCCCCCCCATGCCGCCCATGCCGCCCATGTCGCCGGCGGAGGCGCCCGCGGCGGGCTTCTCCTCGGGGATCTCGGAGATCATGACCTCGGTGGTGAGCATCAGGCCCGACACCGAGGCGGCGTTCTGCAGGGCCGTGCGGACGACCTTGGTGGGGTCGATGATGCCCGCCTTGACCACGTCGCAGTACTGCTCGGCCTGGGCGTCGAAGCCGTAGCTGGTCTCGCCCTTCTTCTCCTTGACATTGCCCACCACCACCGAGCCCTCCACGCCGGCGTTGGAGCAGATGGCCCGCATCGGCTCCTCGAGGGCCCGCTTGACGATGTTGGCCCCGAGCCGCTGGTCCTCGTCGAGGCTCAACTTGTCGATGGCCTCCAGGCAACGCAGCAGGGCCACGCCGCCGCCGGGCACGATGCCCTCCTCGACGGCCGCCTTGGTGGCGTGCAGGGCGTCCTCGACGCGGGCCTTCTTCTCCTTCATCTCCGGCTCGGTGGCGGCGCCCACGTTGAGCACGGCCACGCCGCCCACCAGCTTCGCCAGGCGCTCCTGGAGCTTCTCCCGGTCGTAGTCCGAGGTGGTCTCCTCGATCTGGTTGCGGATCTGGCTCACCCGGGCCTTGATGTCGGCCGCCTTGCCGGAGCCCTCCACCACGGTGGTGTCGTCCTTGGTGATGACGATGCGCTTGGCGGTGCCCAGGTCCTCCAGGCGGGTGTTCTCCAGCTTGAGCCCCAGGTCCTCGCTGATCACCTGGCCGCCGGTCAGGACCGCGATGTCCTCCAGCATGGCCTTGCGGCGGTCGCCGAAGCCCGGCGCCTTGACGGCGCAGACGTTCAGGGTGCCGCGCAGCTTGTTGACCACCAGGGTGGCCAGGGCCTCGCCGTCCACGTCCTCGGCCACGATCAGGAGCGGCTTGCCCTGCTTGGCGACGTTCTCCAGCACGGGCAGCAGGTCCCGCATGGCGGAGATCTTCTTCTCGTGGATCAGCACCACGGCGTCCTGCAGCACGGCCTCCATCCGGTCGGCGTCGGTGATGAAGTAGGGCGACAGGTAGCCCCGGTCGAACTGCATGCCCTCGACCACGTCGAGGCTGGTCTCCATGGTCTTGGCTTCCTCGACGGTGATGACGCCGTCCTTGCCGACCTTCTCCATGGCCTCGGCGATCAGGTCGCCGATGGTCTTGTCGGAGTTGGCGGAGATCGTGCCCACCTGGGAGATCTCGGCCTTGGACTGGCACGGCTTGGACAGGTCCTTCAGCTGGGCCACCACGGCCTCGACGGCCCGGTCGATGCCTCGCTTCAGGTCCATGGCGTTGGCGCCGGCGGTGACGTTGCGCACGCCCTCGCGGTAGATGGCCTGGGCCAGCACGGTGGCGGTGGTGGTGCCGTCGCCGGCCACGTCGGAGGTCTTGGAGGCCACCTCCTTGACGAGCTGGGCCCCGATGTTCTCCCACGGGTCCTTCAGCTCCACCTCCTTGGCGACGGTCACGCCGTCCTTGGTGATGGTGGGGGGGCCCCACTTCTTCTCGATGATCGCGTTGCGGCCCTTGGGGCCCATGGTGGCCTTGACGGCGTTGGCCAGCTGGGTCACGCCCCTGAGGATGCCCGCGCGGGCCTCCTCGTCAAAGATGATCTGCTTCGCCATTGGTCTCTTCCCTTATGGTTGGCGCGTTGCGCGGAAAAGGCGCTCTCGCTGCGACGGATCCTCCAGGCGGCCCCGCCAGGGGGCCCCCGCCCTACTGGATCACCGCGAGGATGTCCTCCTCCTTGATGATCAGCATCTCCTTGGCGTCCAGCTTGAACTTGTCGCCGGAGTACTTTCCGAACAGGATCTCGTTGCCGACCTTGACGTCCTTGACGTCGCCGCCGACGGCCTCCACCTTGCCGCGCTGCGGCTTCTCCTTGGCGGCGTCGGGGATGTAGATTCCGCCGGCGGACTGCTCGGCCTCCTCCACAAAGCTGACCAGCACGCGATCCTTGAGTGGCTTGAGTTTCATCGGTCTGTCTTGCCTCCTTCGAACGGACCTCAAAATCCGGGACGGCCCCGGCCCGGGGCCGCGAATGGGTTCGGAAAAGTCGCCTCGGGAACGGGGCCCCAAGGGGGTCCGTCGCCCGGCAGCGACTTGTTTAATCAGCGGCCCGGGGTTGGCAACCCCCGGGCCAAAAAAAATCCGCCCCCGCCGCCTCCGCCCCAGAAGAGGCCGCCGGGGACGCCTGGACCGGCCGCCCGGCGGACGCCTGTCCGCCCGGCGCCACCCCGGTCAGCGCATCGTCGAGAGGTCGAACGGGAACCGCCACTCCTCGCCGGTGGCGCTATTCTCGATCAACAGGGTCACCTTGCCGTTGGGGTCGATGTCCCCCATCGGGAACCAGAAGGTCGAATCGGCCACGAAGCCGCCGTCCCCCCGCGCCTCGGGCTTGCCGTTCTGCCAGTGGGTGTTCTGAATCTTCTGCTTGCCGTAGAGCACCCAGCCGCGCAGGCCGTCGGCATAGTCGGCCTTCTTGCCGAAGGTGGTCACCGAGAACACCAGCTTGCCCCGGGCCCGGGCCACGGCGTCCTGAACCTCCCACGGCTGCAGGGCCGCCATGTTGCGCGAGGCGGTCTGGGCCGCGAAGGCCACCGACAGGAACTCGGTCATCAGCAGGGCGGCGCCCTTGCCCTCGCCCAGGTTCACCGTCCACCGCTCTATGAAGCGGTTGGGGTTGCCCATGCTGGCGCTGAAGCCCCCCACCTTCTGGGCCTCGTCCGTCTGGTCCGGGGTCAGGTTGACCCAGATCGCGTCCGCCGGGGCGGCCCACCCCCACGTGGCCGCCACGGCCCCCAAGGCCAGCACGGCCGCCCGGAGGGCCGCCCCCTTCGGGCCGCGGAGGGCCCGCCGGATGTCTGCACGGTTTCGCGTCACGCCTCGCCCCGTTTCCTGCCGGTGTTCGACCGAATCGGAGATTGTAGTCGGGCCGGCCGCCCGAGGCAAGGGCGCGGCCCCGCCGGGGCCCGGCCCCGGACGGCTAGGAGGGCGGCGCCTCGGGCGGGGGAGCGGGGGCCTCGGGGAGCTCCTCCTTGTGGACCTCCACGATGCTCACCACGTCGATGCCCGCCCCGGACAGGGCCTTCTTCACGGCCGCCAGCTTGGCGTCCTTGACCTTGAGCACGTAGTTGATCTGCGTCGCCATGGCTTCCGTCCCCGCCCTTGGGGCTGCCCTAGGCCCCGCTCACCGTCGCGAGCCCCTCGTCGATGCGCCGGGCCCCCGCAAGCCCCAGCCAGGACACGCTCGCCAGCAGGTGGGTGGCCGCCAAGTCCTTCAGGTGGGCCACAGTGTGGACGTGCAGGCGGCTGGCCAGGTAGATGGCGGTCTTGCGGTCCACGCCGGGCACCCGGGTGAGCACCGCCACCTCCGGCGGGACGCGGGCCTCGAGGGCCGCCAGCCCCTCCAGCCGCCCGGTGGCGGCGATCTCGGCGGCCTTGGCCGCCAGCTCCCGCCCGATGCCGGGCAGCTCGGTCAGGGTGCCGCGGACCAAGCGGCGGTCGAAGTCGGTCCGGTGGCGCCGCAGGGTCTCGGCCCCCTGGCGGTAGGCCCGCACCCGGTGGGGGTTCTCGCCGAACGCCTCCAGCAGGTCGGCCGCCTCCAGGAGGGTGTCCGCCACCCGACCGGCGGCGTCGCCGCGCCCGGGTCCCCGCGCGCCCCGCCCCTCGCCGGCGGGCACGGGCCTAAAAGCTCAGGATGGCGCTCTGGGCGTAGTGGGCCAGGGGCTCCGGAAAGACCCCCAGGGCCACCACGAACAGCAGCGAGAAGACCAGGGCCGCCTTCATCCCCCGGTTCAGGGTGAGGGTCTGGGACACCTCCGGCTCCTGCATGTACATCACGACGATCACGCGGATGTAGTAGTAGGCGCTCACCGCCGTCAGCAGGGCCCCGATCACGGCCAGCCAGATGTAGCCCGCCTTCACCGCCGCCATGAAGATGTAGAACTTGGCGATGAAGCCCGCCGTGGGCGGAATGCCGGCCAGGGAGAACAGGAACACCAGCATGAACAGCGCCGCCCACGGGTGGGACTTGGCCAGGCCCTTGTAGTCGTCGATCTCCTCCCCGACCAGGCCGGCGTTGCGCAGCATGATCATCACGCCGAAGGCCCCCAGGTTCATCACCCCGTAGATGGCCATGTAGTACATGACCGCGAAGGTCCCCAGGGGGTCCCCCACCACCACGCCGATCAGGGCGTAGCCGGCGTGGCCGATGGACGAGTAGGCCAGCATGCGCTTGAGGCTGGTCTGCACCAGGGCGATCACGGCCCCCACCACCATGGTCATCACGGCCAGGACCGTGAGCAGCACCTCCCAGTCGGTCTTCAGGCCGCCGAACGCCTCCAGCAGCACGCGCAGGGTCACGGCGAAGGCCGCGGCCTTGGGGGCCACGCTCATGAAGGCCGTCACCGGGGTGGGCGAGCCCTCGTACACGTCCGGCGCCCACATGTGGAACGGCACCACCGCCACCTTGAAGGCCAGGCCCACCACGATCAGGATCAGCCCCGCCGTGGCGGCGGCGTTGGGGGCGCCCTGGGCCAGGTAGACGCCGATCTCCGACAGGTTCGTGCTGGCGGTCACGCCGTACACGATGGACATGCCGTACAGCAGCACCGCCGACGAGAACGAGCCCAGGATGAAGTACTTGAGCCCCGCCTCCGTCGAGCGGCTCTCGTAACGCTTCATGGCCGCCATCACATACAGCGACACGCTGACCAGCTCCAGCCCCATGTAGACCGTGATCAGGTCGGTGGCCGAGACCATCACCATCATGCCGGTCAGGACCAGGAGCACGAAGTGGTAGAACTCCCCCAGGTGGATCCGGTCCTGCTTCAGGTAGCTACGGGCCAAGAGGACCGTCAGGACCACCGACAGGTACAGGAAGAACTTGAAGAAGTTGCTGTACGGGTCCACCACGAAGGTGTCGGCGAAGGCCGACAGGGTGGTGTCCTTGAGGCGGTAGGTCGCCACCGCTGCCAGGGCCACCCCGGCCAGGGTGAACCACGCCAGGGGGTCCTTGCGGTCCCTGGGCAGGGCCAGATCGAACAGCAGCACGATGCACGCGAAGGCCGCGATGATCATCTCGGGCAGCAGCGCCACGACGTTAGACATGGGAATGGTGTTGGTCATCGTGTGCCTACTTCATCGCGATGGCGGCGGCGCCGGCCTGCCCGGCGGTCTGGTCCAACAGGTGCGTCACGCTTGCGTGCATCACGTCCAAGAACGGCGCCGGGTAGACGCCGATCCAGAACACCAGGATCACCAGGGGCACGAGCACCAGGTACTCCCGCGCGTCCAGGTCCTTCAGCTGCTGGTTCTCGGGGTTGGCGCACTCGCTCCAGATCATGCGGGCGGTCAGGTAGAGCATGTAGACCGCCCCCAGCACGATCCCCAGCGCCGCCAGCACCCCGGTGAGCTTGTGGAACGAGAAGGCCCCCAGCAGCACCAGGAACTCCCCCACGAAGCCGTTGGTGCCCGGCAGGCCGATGGACGACAGGGTGAAGATCATGAAGCAGGTGGCGTACACCGGCATGGTCTTGGCCAGGCCGCCGAACTCGCCGATGTCGCGGGTGTGGCGCCGGTCGTAGATCACGCCCACGCACAGGAACAGGGCCCCCGTGGTGATGCCGTGGTTGACCATCTGCAGCAGCGCCCCCTCGATCCCCTGCTGGTTGTAGACGAACATCCCGATGGTCACGAACCCCATGTGGGACACCGACGAGTAGGCGATCAGCTTCTTGATGTCGGTCTGGGCCAGCGCCATGTAGGCGCCGTACACGATGGCCACCACCGACAGGCTCAGCACGAACGGCGTGAAGTCCAGGGACGCCTCCGTGAGCATCGGCAGGCAGAACCGCAAAAAGCCGTAGGCCCCCATCTTCAGCATCACCGAGGCCAGGATCACCGAGCCCGCCGTGGGCGCCTGCACGTGGGCGTGGGGGAGCCAGGTGTGGAACGGGAACATCGGCACCTTGATGGCGAACGCCACGAACATCGCCAGGAACAGCCAGGTCTGGGCCCTGGGGTCGAAGTCCACCGTCATCAGGGTCGGGATGTCGAAGGTGTGGCCGCCGGCGAAGAACAGGTAGATCATCGCCACCAGCAGCAGCACCGAGCCCGCCAGGGTGTAGATGAAGAACTTGACGGCCGCGTAGATCCGGTTCACCCCGCCCCACACCCCGATCACGAGGTACATGGGGATCAACATGGCCTCCCAGAACACATAGAACAGGGCCATGTCCAGGGCGCAGAACACGCCGATCATGGCGGTCTGCATCACCAGCAGGTTGATCATGAACTCCCGCGCCCGGGTGGCCACGGCGTTCCACGAGCACAGCACGCAGAACGGCGCCAGGAACGTGGTCATGATCACCAGCAGCAGGGAGATGCCGTCCACCCCCAGGTGGTAGTTGATGTGGAACGTGGGGATCCAGGCGTAGTTCTCGACGAACTGGAACGCCGAGGTGCCGGTGTCGAACTTCAGCCACAAGGGCAGCGACAACAGGAAGTCCGCGATCGTCGTGATCAGGGCGATCACCTTGACCGTCTGGTCGTCGCGCAAGAACAGCGCGATGCCCGCCCCGATCAGCGGCAGGAAGATCACCCAGGAGAGGATGTGGTCCATGTTCCGTCTCTAGCCCAAAAAGCCTTGCGTCCGAGTACCCGTCCGGTGCCTGGAGGGCCCCCTAGAACAGGAAGAAGCCCCCGACGATGAAGAAGATGCCGATGGACATCACCATGGCGTAGTGCTGCACCCGGCCGGTCTGGAAGAACTTCAGGATCTCGCCGCCGATCTTGGTGGTGATCCCTACCCCGTCCACCAGCACCTTGTCGATCACGATCTCGTCGGCGATGCGCCACAGCCGGTCGGCGAACCGCAGGGTGGGGCGGGTGAAAACCGCGTCGTACAGCTCGTCCCAGTACCACTTGTTGAGCGAGCCCTGGTAGAGCCCCCGGTAGGCCGTGGCCAATTTGCCCGGGGCTTCGTTGGGGCGGTAGTACCAGCGGTAGGCCATCCAGATGCCCGCCCCGGCCACGGCCAGGGACAGGAGCATCATGAACACCTCCAGGCCCTTGTTGTGGCCCTCGGCGTGCTCCCCGGCCATCGCCCCCTCGCCGTGCTCCCCGGCCATGCCCTCGCCGTGCTCGCCGGCCATCCCGCCCTCGGCCGCCAGGGCCTCCGGCACCAGGCCGGTCCCGTGGGCCTCCGGTCCGATGGCGGGGACGTGGCTCACCTCGCTGGTGAACACGGGCCCCAGGAACTCGTGGACGTAGTTGGTGCCGAACAGGGGATTGCCCAGCCACCCCACCAGCAGCGCCCCCACCGCCAGGGTCACCAGGGGGATCGTGATGACCTTGGGGGACTCGTGGGCGTGGTGCTTGGCCTCCTCCTCCACGTTGTCGCCCCCGTGGAACACCAGGAAGAACACCCGGAAGGTGTAGAACGCGGTCATGAAGGCCACGATCACCCCCACCAGCCACAGGCCCTTCCCGAAGGTGCCGGCGCTGAAGGACTGCCACAGGATCTCGTCCTTCGAGAAGAAGCCCGCGAAGGGGAAGATCCCGGCCAGGGCGAGCGAGCCCCACAGCATGGTCCAGTAGGTGGTGGGCATGTAGCGCTTCACCTGGCCCATTTTGCGGATGTCCTGCTCGGCCGACAGGGCGTGGATCACCGACCCGGCGGCCAGGAACAACAGGGCCTTGAACACGCCGTGGGTCAGCAAGTGGAACATCCCGGCGGTGTAGGCCCCCACGCCGCAGGCCATGACCATGTAGCCCAGCTGGCTCATGGTGGAGTAGGCCACGACCTTCTTGATGTCGTTCTGGGTCAGGGCGATGGTGGCCCCGAAGAAGGCGGTGAAGGCCCCCACCACGGCCACGGTCATCATGGCCGACTCGGACAGGTTGTAGATGGGGTGGCAGCGGGACACCATGAAGATGCCCGCCGTGACCATGGTGGCCGCGTGGATGAGGGCGGAGATGGGGGTGGGGCCCTCCATCGCGTCCGGCAGCCAGGAGTGCAGCAAAAACTGGGCGCTCTTGCCCACCGCCCCCACGAACAGCAGCAGGGCGATCATCGTCACCAGGTTGACGTCCATTCCCAGGAACGACACGGTCTCGCCCGTGTGCCCGGCGATGGCGGCGAACACGGTCTGGTAGTCCACGCTCCCCGTCGTCACCCAGATCAGCAGGATCCCCAAGGCGAAGCCGAAGTCCCCCACCCGGTTCTGGATGAACGCCTTGAAGCTGGCCGCCGTGGCCGTCGGCCGCTCGTACCAGTGGACGATCAGCAGGTAGGAGCACAGGCCCACCATCTCCCAGCCGAAGAACAGCTGCAGGAAGTTGTTCGACAGCACCAGCACCAGCATGGAGAAGGTGAACAGGGAGATGTAGGCGAAGAAGCGGTCGTACCCCTTGTCGCCGTGCATGTAGCCCACGGTGTACAGGTGCACCAGGCTCGACACCAGGGTCACCAGCACCAGCATGGAGGCCGTGAGGGCGTCCACCATGATGCCGACGCTCACCTGGAAGCTGCCCGACGGGATCCAGGTGTACAGGTTGGCGTTCACGGTGTGGCCCTGGGCCACGTCGAAGAACGCCTTGAGGGACAGGGCGAGGGAGGCGAACACCAGGGGCACGCACACCCAGTGCGTCCGGTCCCGCATCCACCGCTGGAACAGCCCCGCGATCAGAAAGCCCGCGAAGGGCAGCAGGGGGATCAGCACATAGAGCAGCATGGCGGCGTCGACGGCTCCTTTGAGCGGGGCTCGGGTCGGGAGGGATGGAAGGGTGGGGCGGCGGGCCTCACCACTTCATCACATCCAGCTCCTCGACGTTGACGGTCTGGCGGTTGCGGTAGATGGCGATCAGCAGGGCGAGCCCCACCGCCACCTCCGCGGCGGCCACCGTGAGGGTGAAGAACACGAACACCTGGCCCGTGATCGACTCCAGGTAGTGGGAGAACGCCACGAAGTTGATGTTCACGGCGTTGAGCATCAGCTCGATCGACAGCAGGATCACGATGATGCTGCGGCGCGTCACCACGCCCACCACCCCGATGAAGAAGATGATGGCCGAAAGGATCACATAGGCGGACAGCGGGACCATTCCGGTCAATCCTCCACGTGGTCGTCGATCATGCCCTTCTTGGTCAGCACGATGGCCCCGATCATGGCCACCAGCAGGACCAGGGAGGCCACCTCGAAGGGCAACAGGTAGTCGGTGTAGAGCCTGAGGCCGATGGCCTCGGTATCGCCGATGGCCCGCACGGCCTCGGCGGTGTACTCGCCGGTGGCGGAGCCGAAGATGCCGCCCTGCAGCGCCCCGATGATCATGGCCGCCACCGAGCCCAGCACCAGCACCCCGAACGGCCACTGCCGGTGCAGGTGGCGGGTCTCGGCCTTCAGGTTCAGCAGCATCAGCACGAACAGGTAGAGCACCAGGATGGCCCCGGCGTAGACGATGATCTGCACCACCGCCAGGAACTCGGCGTTGAGCAGCACGTAGAGTCCGGCCACGTGGAAGAACATGGTCAACAGCGCCATGACGTTGTAGACGGGGTGCTTCAGGCTCACCGTGAGCACCGCGCACACCACGCACACCACGGCCAGGTACAGGAAGATCACCTCCATCATGGCTGGGCGTACTCCTCCACGGCGGTGTCTTCCTTGGTCAGCCCCACCACGGCCGGGCGGTGGCCGCCGCTGCTCTCGTCCACGGGCGGGAAGTGGTAGCGGTTGTCGCCCAGGCCCTCCCCGGGGTAGAGGGTGCCGTCGTCCATGTGGTGGGCCATCAGGAAGGCCTTGCCGTCCTCCAGGAACTGCTCCCCCAGGGCGTAGAGCTTCTCCTTGTCGAACATCAGCTCAGCCCGGTCGTACACGCTCAGTTCGTACACCTTGGTCATCGCCAGGGCGTCCACCGGGCAGGCCTCGGTGCAGAAGCCGCAGAAGACGCAGCGGCTGATGTCCAGGTAGTACTCCTTGGCGTACCGCACCAGGGGCTGGCCCGGCACCTCGTCCGAGACCACCTTGATGCAGTTGGAGGGGCACGCGGCCTCGCACAGGGAGCACCCCACGCAGCGCTCGGTGCCGTCCTCGTAGCGCAGCAGCGACATCACGCCGCGGTAGCCGTCGGGGATCTCGTGCTTCACGTGGGGGTACTGCAGGGTGCAGTACGGCTTGAACATCTGGGTGAAGACGAGCTTGAGCCCCTTGACGAGCTCGGTCATGAAGATCGTTCGGATCAGCCCCATGGGTCACTCTCCCCGGTCGCGGGCTATGGTCAGGGCGGGCACGGTGCGTCCCCTCCCTAGTTGTTGTAGATGTAGACCCCGATGGACGTGACCAGGATGTTGGCCAGCGTCACGGGGATCAACACCTTCCAGCCGAACGCCATCAGCTGGTCGAAGCGGACCCGGGGGAACGTGCCCCGGATCCAGATGAAGAAGAACAGCAGGGCCCAGGTCTTGATGGCCAGCCACACGAAGCCCGGCAGGAAGTTCAGGAACTCGAACGGCGCCTCGTAGCCCCCCAGGAACAGCACCGACGCCAGGCACGACACCAGGATCATGTTGGCGTACTCGGCCAGGAAGAAGAAGGCGAAGCGCATCCCCGAGTACTCGGTGAAGAAGCCCGCCACCAGCTCCGACTCGGCCTCCGGCATGTCGAACGGCAGGCGGTTGGTCTCGGCCACGCTGGCGATCACGTAGGTGACGAACGCCACCGGCTGGAGCCACACGTTCCAGTGCCAGAAGCCCCCGTCCTGCGCCACGGTGATCTGCTTGAGGCTCAGCGACTCCGACAGGAGCAGCACCCCCACGATGGACAGCCCCAGGGCCAGCTCGTAGGAGATCACCTGGGCCGCAGAGCGCAGACCCCCCAGCAGGGAGTACTTGCTGTTGGACGCCCACCCCGCCAGGATCACGCCGTAGGCCCCCACGCTGGCGAAGGCGAAGATGTAGAGCAGCCCCACGTTCAGGTCCGTGATGACCCCCAGGCTCTGGCCCAGCAGGGAGTACTCCCCGTTGTAGGGCACCACGGCGAAGCCGATCAGGGCCGGGATCAGGCACAGGATGGGGGCCAGGGCGAAGATGATCTTGTTGGCGCCGGCCGGGACGATGTCCTCCTTGAAGAACAGCTTCAGGCCGTCGGCGATGGGCTGAAGCAGCCCGTAGGGCCCCACCTCCATGGGGCCGAGCCGGTCCTGCATGAACGACAGCACCTTGCGCTCGGCATAGGTCATGTAGGCCACCGACAGCAGCACCACGCCCAGGACCACCGCGATCTGGAACAGCGTGACCAGGATGAGCGTTCCGATTTCCATATCCCCTTGTTTCCTCGCGCGCCCGACGCCGCGTCAGGCGCCCGCGGCCACCTCGGCCGCCGCCTCCACCTTGGCCATGGTCACCCGGGCGAAGCGGAACTGGGGCACGCTGCCCTCCCGCTCGCCGCCCAGCACCATGGAGACCAGATCCCGCACCTGGGGCCCCTCGTGGTGCACCGGGAAGAACACCGTCCCCGGCATCACCCCGCTGTCCAGGGTCACGTGCACCACCGCCTCGCCCAGCTCCGAGGTGAGCCGCACCCGGTCGCCCTCGGCCAGCTTCATCTTGCGGGCCTCCCGGGAGTTCACCGCCAGCTTGTCGGCGCCGTCGATCTTCATCAGCCCCCAGTTGTAGGTGGTCAGCCGCCCGGAGTGGTACAGGCTGTCCCCCAGGTACAGGTGGACCGGGTGCTCCGACGCCGTGTTGAGCTTGGCCGGCAGGTCGTAACGGTAGTCCATCTCCCGCGCGTACGCCCCGGCCAGGTAGGCCTCCAGGGCCGCGGTCACGTCCGGGGCCCGGTCGGCGTTGGTGACGCCGATCTCCTCCGCCTCCGGCACCAGGGCCGCGATCTCGCGGCGGACCTCCTCCGCCGAGCCGTACTCCAGGGGGAACCCCAGGGCGCGGGCCAGGCCCGAGAGGATCTGCCAGTCGGGCCGCGCCTTGCCGGGGGCCTTCATGGCCTTGCGGATCTCCTGGACGCGGCCCTCCATGTTGGTGAAGGTGCCGTCCTTCTCGGCGTAGGACTGGGCCGGCAGGATCACGTCGGCCAGCTTGGCGGTCTCGGTCAGGAACAGGTCCTGCACCACCAGGAAGTCCAGGGCCTTGAGCGCCCCCTTCACCCCGCTGGACTCCGGCAGCAGCCCCGCCGGGTCGGCGGCCGCCACGTAGGCGGCGCGGATGCGGCCCTCGCGCATGCCCTCGATCATCTCCGGCAGGGGCGACCCCGGGTGGTCCGGCAGGCGGCAGCCCCAGGCCTCGGACAGCCGCCCCCGGGCCGCCTCGTCGGTCCACGGCAGGCCGCCGGGCAGCAGCTCCGGGGCGGCCCCCATGAGGGCCAGACCCAGCTCGTTGTTGCTGCCGGTGAGGGCGTTGACGCCGGCCCCGGGCCGTCCCAGCTTGCCCGTCAGGAACGCCAGGTCCACCAGCATCGCCATGGCGCTGGCCCCTTTCAGCCCGCCGGTCACCCGCGGCCCCGCCAGGATGATGGCCTTGGGGGCGGCGGCGAAGGTCCGGGCCATCTCCACGATGGCGTCCTTGGCCAGCCCGGTGGGGGTCTCGATCTCCTTGTAGGTGCCCGACAGCTGCTCCCGGATGGCGGCCACCGCCTCCGGGTGCTTGGCCTGCACGTCGGCGTCGATCAGCCCCTCGTCGACCACGGCCTTGACCAGGCCCTTGACGGCCGCCACCTCGGTGCCGGGGCGGATGACCAGGCGGCCGGCGCCCAGCTTCATGATCTCGGTCTTCATGGAGTCCACCGTCAGCACGGGCTTCTCGCCCCGCTTGATGGCCTCCTTGACCGCCAGGCCGCAGATGGGCGACTCGCGGGTGATGTCCGAGCCCACCAGCAGGATGGCGTCGGCCTGCCGCAGGTCGTCGAAGCTGTTCATCATGCCCGTGACCCCCAGGGCCCGCTGCATGACGGTCACGCCGTTGATGCCGCCGTAGCGCAGGGCCGAGTCCACGTTGTGGCACTCCAGGGCGTTGCGCATCAGGCGGTTGAACAGGTAGATCTCCTCGTTGGTCAGGCGCCCGCCCACGAAGCCCGCCAGGGCGGCGCCGCCCTGGTCGGCCTTGGCCGCCAGCAGCCCCTTGGCCGCCTCGGCCAGGGCCTCGTCCCAGGAGGTCTCGACGAGCTTGTCGCCCCGCCGCACCAGGGGCCGGGTGAGCCGGTCCTCGTGCTCCATGAAGTGGAAGCCGAAGTGGCCGCGCACGCACAGCGAGCCCTGCCCCGGGCCCACCCCCTCCACCGGCATGACCCGGGAGACCTCCCCGTCCACGCTGCGCACCTCGTACTGGCAGCCGCAGCCGCAGTAGGTGCAGGTGGTCAGGGTGGACTGCTCCTGCCAGGGGCGGAACTTGTACTTGGAGAAGCGGCTCGTGATGGCCCCCACGGGGCACACGTCCATGCACTGGCCGCAGAACTCGCAGTCCAGGGCCTCCCCCATGGGCGCCCCCACCACGGTGATGAAGCCGCGCTTGGAGAAGCCGATGGCGTCCACGGCCTGGATGTCGCTGCACACCTGGATGCAGGCGCCGCACAGGATGCAGCGGTTGGAGTTGAAGTCCAGCACCACCGAGCGGACGTCCTCGGGGAAGTCCTTGCGCTTGGTGGCGAAGGGGTTCTCGAACGAGCCGTAGCGGACCGAGTAGTCCTGCAGCTTGCACTCGCCGCCCTTGTCGCACACGGGGCAGTCCAGGGGGTGCTGGGTGAGCAGCAGGTCCAGGTTGGTGCGGCGGTCCTGGAGGGTGCGGGGGGAGTCGGTGAGCACCTCCATCTTGTCCGTCATCTCGGTGGAGCAGGCCATGAACATCTTGTTCACCGGCTTGACCACCTCGACAGTGCAGATGCGGCACGCGGCGTTGGGCCGCATGCGCGGGTGGTAGCAGAAGGTGGGCACCTCGATCCCCAGCATCTGCGCCGCCTGGATGATGCGGGTCCCCTTGGGGACCTCAATGGTCTGGCCGTTGATGGTGACCGTGATGGTCCCGACCTGTGTCGCCGTGGTCATCGCGTCTTCCTTGCCTTGCCGGTGCGGGCCGCCCTACTTGATCGCCATGAAGGGGCACGCCATCACGCACGCCTTGCAGCGGATGCAGGTCTCGTGGTTGATGAAGGCGACCTGCTTCTTCTCCCACTCCAGGGCGTCGGTGGGGCACGGCGGCTTGCACAGGCCGCAGGTGGTGCAGCTGTCCTCCACGACGACGTACTCGATCAGCTCGTCGCAGGAGTGGGCGCGGCACTTCTTCTCGACGATGTGCTCCTCCATCTCGTCGCGGAAGTAGCGCAGGGTGGTCAGCACCGGGTTGGGCGCCACCTGCCCCAGGCCGCACAGGGAGTTGGCCTTGGTGAAGCCGGAGATCTGGTCCAGCTTCTCCATGTCCTCCAGCTGGCCCTCGCCGTGGGTGATGCGCTCCAGGATCTGGAGCATCAGGGCGGTGCCGTCCCTGCACGGCGTGCATTTGCCGCACGACTCGTCCACGGTGAACTCCATGAAGAAGCGCGCCGTGTCCACCATGCAGTTGTACTCGTCCATCACCACCACGCCGCCCGAGCCCATGATGGCCCCGCCGGCGTTGAGGGACTCGTAGTCGATGCCGGTCTCCATGAACTCGGCCGGCAGGCAGCCCCCCGAGGGGCCGCCGAACTGGGCGGCCTTGAAGCCCACCTTCTTGAGCACCATGCCGCCGCCGATCTCCTCCACCAGGGAGCGGATCGTCGTGCCGGCCGGCACCTCCACCAGGCCCGGGCGCTTGACCTTGCCGGTGAGGGCGAAGGTCTTGGTGCCCTTGGTGGTCTCCGAGCCCCAGTAGGCGTACCAGTCGCCGCCGTTCTTGACGATCTCGGCGATGTTGGCGAAGGTCTCGACGTTGTTGATGTTGGTGGGCTTGCCCCACACGCCGCGGGTGGCGGGGAAGGGGGGCTTGATCATCGGCATGCCCCGCTCGCCCATGATCGAGTTGAGCAGCGCCATCTCCTCGCCGCAGACGTAGGCCCCGGCGCCCTCCTTGATGGAGATGTCCAGGGAGTAGCCGCTGCCCAGGATGTTCTCCCCCAGAAAGCCCTTCTCCTGGGCCTGGGCGATGGCGTTGTTGAGGATCTTGATCGCCAGGGGATACTCGGCGCGGCAGTAGATGTAGCCGTGGCGCGCGCCGATGGTGAGCCCCCCGATGATCATCCCCTCCAGCAGGGAGTGGGGGTCGCCCTCCAGCACGGCCCGGTCCATGAAGGCCCCCGGGTCGCCCTCGTCGGCGTTGCAGACGATGTACTTGTCGTCACCCTCGGCGTCCCGGGCGAACTTCCACTTCATCCAGGTGGGGAAGCCCGCGCCGCCGCGGCCCCGCAGGCCCGACTTCTTGACCTCGTCGATGATCTGGTCGGAGGTCAGGGTCACGGCCTTCTTCAGGCCCTGGTAGCCGCCGGTGGCGATGTAGTCGTCGATCGACCGGTAGTCGATCACGCCGCACCGCTGCATGACGATCTTCACCTGGTCCTTGAAGAACGGCTCCTCGTGGAAGTTGGGGATGCCCTCGTAGGGCTCCTGGGACTCGTCCGGGTTGACCAGCTGGCCGAAGGCGGCCCGCTTGGAGGCGGCCCCGTCCACCAGGTGCTCCTTGAGGATCTGGGCCAGGTTCTTGGACGAGACCTTCTTGTAGGAGACCCGCGGCCGGCCCTTGACCTGGATGTCCACCAGGGGCTCGTTGTGGCACATGCCCACGCACCCCACCGGGGAGATGTCCGCCTCCAGCTCGTGCTCCTGGAGCCAGGCCTCGATCTCCTCCTTCAGGGCCTCGGCGCCGGCGGCGGTGCCGCAGGTGCCCATGCCGATCCAGATGCGCGGCTTGTCCGCGCCCTCGGGCCAGGGTACGTAGCGCTTGGGCATCACCGAGGGCGTGCCCTCCGACTCGGGCGCGGGCGCGTCCAGGACGGCGGCACCGCTGCTCTTCGTTTCCTCAGCCATGGCGACTTATGATTCCTCCGCGACGGGGGCCGACTCCCGCTCCTGGATGGCGTTCACCTTCTCCACCATCCCCGCGGGGGTCATGTGCGCGGCCGTTTCGGTGTTGATCAGGCACAGGGGCGCCAGCCCGCAGGACCCGATGCACGCCACGGGTTCGAGCGTGAACATCATGTCCGGCGTGGTCTCCCCCGCATCCACCTCGAGCGTCTCCTTCAGGCGGTCGAGGATGTTCTTGGACCCCTGCACGTGGCAGGCGGTCCCGACGCAGACCTTCACGACGTACTTGCCCCGGGGCTCCGTGTAGAACTGGGAGTAGAAGGTCAGGGCGCCGAAGATCCGGGCCAGGGGCACCTCCAGGATCTCGGCCATCTCGGGCAGGAAGTCGGGCGGGATGTAGCCGTACTCCGCCTGGACCCGCTGCAGCACGCGGATCACGGGCCCCTGGGAGCCCACCTCCTCCTCCGCGATCTCGCAGGCCCGGGTCAGGTCCAGCTCCTGTTCCTGCTCCTGGGTATTCGCCGTCATCTTGCCACCTCGCTCAGCTATACGCTCCGGCCTACCGGTCGCACTCGCCCATCACCACGTCGTAGGTCCCGAACACCGTCACGATGTCGGCGATCATGTAGCCGCGCGACATGTGGTCCAGGGCCCCCAGGTGCACGTAGGACGGGGCCCGGATCTTGAGCTTGTAGGGCGTGCCGGTGCCGTCGGAGACGATGTAGAAGCCCAGCTCCCCCTTGGGGCACTCGGTGCCGCAGTAGACCTCGCCCTTGGGCACGTCGAAGCCGTGGCAGACCACCTTGAAGTGCTGGATCATGGCCTCCATCGAGACGTTGACGAGTACCTTGTCGGGGCGCTTGAGCTTGGGGTCCTCGGTCATGATGGGCCCCTCGGGCATGTGGTCCAGGATCTGGGCCACCATGTGGGCCGACTGCTCCATCTCCCGCACCCGCACCCAGTAGCGGTCGTAGGTGTCGCCGCGCTTCCCCAAGGGCACCTCGAAGTCGAGCTGCTCGTAGACCCCGTAGGGCTCCACCTTGCGCAGGTCGTAGAACACCCCCGAGCCCCGCACGGTGGGGCCGGACAGGCCGTACTCCACCGCGTCCTCGGCGGTGATCACGGCGATGTCGCGGGTGCGCCGGATCCAGATCCGGTTTTCCTTGAGCAGGGTGTCGTACTCGTCGATCCGGGCCTGGAAGGTGGACAGGAAGTTCCGCAGCTTGTCCACGCACCAGTCGTCGATGTCCCGCTCCACGCCGCCGATGCGCATGTAGCTGTTGGTCAGCCGGGCCCCGCACAGGCGCTCGAACACGTCCAGGATCACCTCCCGCTCGCGGAAGGTGTAGAAGAAGACGGTCATGGCGCCGATGTCCAGGGCCTGGGTGCCCAGCCAGAACAGGTGCCCCGAGATGCGCGCCAGCTCGGCCACCAGGGTGCGGAGCCACTCGGCCCGCTCCGGCACCTGCACCTGCATGAGCTTCTCCACCGCCCGCACGTAAGCCCAGTTGTTGGCCATGGCGCACACGTAGTCGAGCCGGTCGGTCAGCGGGATCACGTGCTGGTAGGAGCCCTGCTCGGCGATCTTCTCGGTGCCGCGGTGCAGGTAGCCCAGGTGGGGCGTGGCCTTGAGGATCTTCTCCCCCTCCAGCTCCAGGATCACCTGCAGCACGCCGTGGGTGGCCGGGTGCTGGGGCCCCATGTTGAGCATCAGCTTCTCGGTCCGCAGCAGCGGCAGCGCCTCGTCCTCGGTGACGCTCTCCGGATCCCACAGGTACTCGGTGGCCTGCATCCGTCAGTCTCCGATCTGGGGCAAAAAGTCGTAGTTCTCGCGCCAGCCCCGCCCCTCGATGGGGAAGTCCTTGCGCAGCGGCCAGCCCTCGAAGTCGTCCGTCATGAGAATGCGCCGCAGGTCGGGGTGGCCGGTGAACGTGATGCCGTACATGTCGTACGTCTCGCGCTCCATGAAGTTGGTGCCGCGCCAGATGTCGGCCACGGTGTCGATGGCGCAGTCGTCCTCCGGCACGCGGCTCTTGAGCACCACCCGCCGGCGGTGCCGGATGGAGAACAGCACGTGGATCACCTCGAAGCGCTCGGCGTCGCCCGGGTAGTCCACGGCGGTCACCTCCACGGGGTAGTCGTAGTCCAGGTCGTCCTTGAGCAGCCGGCACACGTCGCGGATGCCCTCCCGGCGCACCTGGATGTAGGGCTCGCCGGCGAACACCTTGTGGCCCACCACGTGGTCCGGGAAGGCCGTCTTGACCTTCTCGATCAGCTCCATCGCGCCTTGCTCTGTCTGGCTCATCGCGCTACCTCGCGAACACCTTCTGCTCCATGATCTTCTTCTGGAGCATGAGAATCCCGTCGATCAGGGCCTCGGGGCGGGGCGGGCAGCCGGCGATGTAGACGTCCACCGGCACGATCTGGTCCACCCCCTGCACCACCGAGTAGGTGTTGTAGACGTTGCCGCTGGTGGCGCAGGAACCCATGGCGATCACGTAGCGCGGCTCGGGCATCTGGTCGTAGATGCGGCGCACCACGGGGGCCATCTTGCGGGTGAGGGTGCCGGCCACGATCATCAGGTCGCTCTGGCGCGGCGAGCCCCGGAACACCCCGGCCCCGAACCGGTCCACGTCGTAGCGGGACGCCACGGTGGCGATCATCTCGATGGCGCAGCACGCCAGGCCGAAGGTCATCGGCCACAGGGCGCTCTTGCGGGCCCAGTTGACCGCCGCGTCCACGGTGGTCGTCAGGACCCCGGAGTCGAACTCCCGACCTAGTCCCATTCCAACGCTCCCTTCCCCCAGGCGTACACGTAGCCCACGAGCAGGACGAAGATGAACAGGATCATCTCCACCAGCCCGTAGATGCCGATCTGGTTGAACACCACCGCCCACGGGTACATGAACACCGCCTCGATGTCGAACAGCACGAACAGCATGGCGATGATGTAGTACCGCATGGGGAACGGCTGGCGCGCGTCCGAGATGGGCGGCGCCCCGCACTCGTACGGCAGCAGCTTCTCGCGGTACGGCGCCTGGGGCCGCACCAGCTTCCCCATCATGATCGTCACGAAACCGAAGGCGCCGGCGATGACGAAGAAGATCAGAACCGGCAGGTAGTCGGTTGGCACAAAGTCCGTCGTCACAGAAACCCCCGTAGGAGACACCCGGCGGGGCCGGGCGTCTCGAGGTGAACGGTCCGTGTTGTCGCGCGGCAGGGAGCGCGATGATACGGAGATCGCCCCGCGCCTGTCAATCCGCGCGCCACCGCGCCGCCGCTACCCCGCGGCGCTCCCCTCCGCCCCCGCCGTCACGGCGCCGCCCGCCTCCAGCGAGAGCACGACGGAATAGCCGGAAAACTGGGGCGGTCCCGCCAGAATTCCCTCCGGCAGCCGCCGGGAGTGGGCCTTCTTGAACGCCTCCGACTCGGTCCATGCCTCGAAGGCCGCCTCGCTCGCCCAGGTGGAGTGGGACACGTAGGTGCCGCCCTCGCCCTTGAGCAGGTGGAAGCTCAAGAAACCCGGCACTTCGGCCAGGTAGCTGTCCCGTTCCTTCCAAGCGGCCTCGAAGTCGGGGCCCCGCCCCTCCTGCACCCGGAACCGGTTCATGGCGATGAACATCATGCCCGTCCCCTACCCTTTAGGCGGCCCCGGCGCCGGCGTAGTCCTTGGCACAGAAGATGCCGCAGTGGCAGTGGCCGTCCCGCGGGATCTCCTCCTCCAGCCCCGGCTTGCACGGGCAGATGCGGTCCAGGGCCTTGTCGAACTGCACGATGAAGCACGGGCAGTAGCGCCGGCCGTGCTGGTGCTGGTTGCGGGCCAGGCCCTGGACGATGGTCTCGTTGACCTCCGGGTCCGGGTTGAACTTCAGGTCGAACCGGTCCACCACCTTCTGCACGAACACGCGCGTCTCGGCCACGCAGGTCTCCAGGTCCTTGGGCGGCCTGGCGCTTTTCTCCATCGCTGGCTGGGTCATGCGTCGCTCCCACTTTCCGTCCACGGTCCCACCCACACGTCGCCCGGCGTTCCACACGGTCCGGGCACACGTCCGCCGGGGCTGCCCCACCGATTATCAAGGGGGGCTTCCGGGATGGTCAACAAGGGTGGGGATGAAACCGGCCGGCCCCGGGGGACGGGACCGCCGGGGGGGCGCTCAGGCGGAGTGCTCGCGGTAGCGCACCGGCGCCGGCTCGGCCCGCTCCACCCGGGGCGGGCGGCCGCGGCGCCGGGGGACGGTGATCTCCAACTCGCTGATTTTCTTGCGCAGGGTGTTGCGGTTGATGCCCAGGAGGCGGGCCGCCGCCACCTGGTTGCCCCGCGTCTCCTCCAGGGTGACCGTGAGCAGGGGACGCTCGAACTCGGCCAGCAGCAGGTGGTACAGGCCCGTCTGGTTGGCGTGCGCCATCTTCCGGACGAAATCCCGCACCTTGTCGGCCACCAGCGTCTCCAGCGACTCCGCTCCCCGGCCGGCCCGGGCCGTTTCCGTTTTTTTCGCCACGCCCCTCCTCCGTCTTATCCCGCGATGCCCGCGGTCCTCTCCAAACGGTCCTCGTCCGACCGGTAGTGGGCGCCCACGCTGTGACGCCGCCTGAGCGCGGCCCGCACGATCTCCCGCCCCACCGTCAGGAGGTTGAGGCACTCCGTGGCGGCCGCGTCGAACGGGTCCTGCGGTACCCGGCCCAGGGCGTCGCGGATCCAGCGCAACGTGCGCTCCAGGTCCCGCCCGTTGCGCACGAGCCCCGCGTGGGCCCACATCCGGTCCTGCAGGCCCCGGCGCACCTGCTCCAGCCGCCGCGGCTCCCCCTTCCGCCGGCGCCCCGCCAGCCCCCCCGCGACCGCAGCCGCGCCCCCTGAGTCGGCGGCCAGGCCCGCCACGTCGGCGGCGGCCGTCTCCCCGGCCCGGGCCCCGAACACCAGCGCCTCCAGCAGCGAGTTGCTGGCCAGGCGGTTGGCGCCGTGCACCCCCGAGCAGGCCACCTCCCCCACGGCGTAGATCCCCGGCACGGTGGCCCGCCCCCCGGCGTCCACCCGCACCCCGCCCATCAGGAAGTGGGCGCTGGGGGAGACCGGCACCGGCTCGGCCGCGATGTCGATCCCCAGCGCGCCACAGGTGGCGGTGATGGTCGGGAACCGGGCCGCCAGCTCCTCCCGCGGGAACGCCGTCATGTCCAGATCGACGTGATCGGTGCCTTCCGCGGCCATCTCCCGCCAGATCGCCCGCGCCACCTCGTCCCGGGGGGCGAGGTCGGCCAGGGGATGATACCACCGCATGAACGCCTCGCCGCGCCCGTTTCTCAGGACGCCCCCCTCGCCCCGCATCGCCTCCGACAGCAGGAACGGGGGGTGGGGCTCCGCCAGGGTGGTGGGATGGAACTGCACGAACTCCATGTGGCGCAGGGCCGCCCCGGCCCGCTGGGCCACGGCGATACCGTCGCCGGTCGCGGTCGGGGGGTTGCTGGTGCGGCGGTACACCTGGCCCGCGCCGCCGGCCGCCAGGATCACGGCCCGGGCCGCGACCACCACGGCGTCGTCCGGGCCCCGGGCCCCCGGCGGCAGCAGCAGGGCCCCGACGCAGCGCCCCCCGGCGATCAGGAGCTCGGAGACGAAGTGGTCGTCCAGGCGGGTGACGGCCTCGCGCGCGGCGGCCTCGGCCCGGAGGGCGCGCACGATCTCGCGCCCGGTGGCGTCGCCCCCGGCGCGCAGGATGCGGCGCCGGCTGTGGGCCCCCTCCCGGGCCAGCACCAGACGGCCGTCCGGCCCCCGGTCGAAGCGCGCCCCCCAATCGATGAGGGCGCCCACCCGGCGGGGCCCCTCCCGCACCATGAGGCTCACCACCTCCGGGTCGCACTCCCCCTTGCCGGCGCGCAGGGTGTCCTCCAGGTGGCCGCGCCCCTCGTCCGGCTCGTCCAGGGCCACGGCCACGCCGCCCTGGGCCAGTGTGGAGCAGCCGTCCCCCTTGTTGGCGACCACGACGCGGCCGTGCGCCGAGGCGGCGATCGCGGCCTGGAGGCCCGCCACGCCACCCCCCACCACCAGGAAATCGGTCACCACACGCTGCATGCGACTCCGATCGGACGCCCCGCGCCGGACCGGGCCCTTTGGGGCCCGTGCCCCTCCTTTATATATGCATTGCACCGGGTGCCGCCAGCCCGGGGCCCCGGGGCCCGGCCCTGGAGGTCAGGGCAGGGGCCCGGGCAGCCGGCCTGCCCCCGACCCGGCCCCGGCGCCGGTGGGGTCCTCCCCGCGCATCGCCACGATCCGGGGCGGGTCGGCCCCGGTCAACTCCATCTCGAACCCGCCCGAAATGGTCTCGCCGCCCCAGGTGCCTTCCCACGCCACCCGCGCCAGGCGCCGCCCCGGCTCCAGCCGGAGGCCCACCAGCGTGAGGCGCACGTCGATCGGACCCGGCCGCGCCAGGGCCGCGCGCACCCGCTCCAGCGCCTCGGGGCGCTGGCCCTTCGCCCACAGGCCCGCCAGGGCGTCCGCGTCCCGCCCTTTCAGCCCCTGGGCCATGACGGCCAGGACCTGGGTGGCGGCGTCGACCGCCTCGCTGGCCGGGGTCGGCTTGGTCTTGCCGCCGGCGCAGGCCGCAAGCAGCAGCAGCCCCAGCCCCAGGGCGAGGGCGCCCCGGGCGGCAAAAAAAAGCCCCCGGCGGGGCGCGCCGGGGGCCGTCCCGCCCATGCCCGGGTCAGCCCTTTTTCTTGGACTTCTTGGCGGCCTGGATCTTCTCATACCCCTCGAACAACGCGTCGTCGTACTTGCCCGCCTTGATCGAGCGGCGCACGGACGCCCTCACCGAGGCGGCGGTCAGGCCCTTGCCGGACACCGTGCCCTTCTTGACCGAAACCACGCCACGCCGCACCGTCACGCCGAACCGCTCGTCGCCGATCTGGACCACCTCGATCTTGGCGCGCTCGCGCACCTTGTCCTTGCGTCCGCCGGAGAACTTGCGGAACCGCGTCGTCAGCGGCACCTCCTGCAGCTCCACCTGCACCGATTTCCTCGCCATTCGGATCACTCCTTGCGTTACGCGTAGCCGACGCCCCCGGTCCGACTCCGTTGAAATGACTTATCAAACGGGAAACCGCCACCCATTGTCAACATGATTCGGCGCTCAATCGGCCCGCGGCGGGCCCCCGTGTGGCGCGTTTCGCGGCACTTCTTCGTGCACCAGATCGGCCACCGACAGGGACGTGAATTGCAGGCCCGACAAGGGCGGCGAAGCCACGCCCTTTTCCTGCACCAGAACCTTGAAGGCCCGCCCCATCCCCTGGGGGTCCATCAGGCGCCTGAGGGCCTGGAACTCGTCGGACCGCTCCGGGTCGCCGCCGTCCCGCTCCAGCACCCGCTCCATCAGCCGCCCGACGCCCAAGCCGGTGAGAAAATGGGCCTGGTCCGTGAAGCCCACGGGCTCCAGCCCGGCCTCCCGCCCGGCGCGGGCCAGGCTGGTGAAGTCCACGTGGGCGGTGAGGTCCTGCAGCCCCACTCGCGCGTAGCGGTCCTCGCTCACCTTGTGCTCGTGGTAACACAGGAACGTTCCGGTGCGGCGGTCGGGCCGGTAGTAGACGTCGGCGGGGTAGCCGTAATCGATGGTCAGCACGTGTCCGCGCCCCAGGCGCCGGCCCACGGCCCGCATCCATTCCAAGGCCTTCAGGTTGACCTCGGTGCGGTAGCCTTCCGGAAGGGTGATTCCCAACCGCTCGAAGTAGGCCCCCAGGGCGGGGTTCGAGGGGGCCGCCAGCACCTCCCGGAAACGGTCCCCGGAACGGGTCACGAACACCTCCTTCAGGCCGTCCGCCCCGGCCACCACCTGGTGGTGCGGAAACGAGTCCACCAGCTCGTTGGAGATGAACACCCCGTCCACCTGCGGCACCTGTCCCAGGTCGTCGTGCCAGACCAGCCGGTCCTGGAACTCGGCGAGCAGGGCGCGCTGGCGCCGCACCAGGTCGGGTGAGATGTCCACGATGCGGTAGGTGAGCCGCTCCAGCAGCTCCGGCGCCGCCTCCCGCACGGTGCGCAGCACGTCCCAGGCCAGGTAGCCCTTGCCCGCCCCCATCTCGACGATGGTGTAGGCCGGGCCCGGCACGGCGGCGGCCATCTCGATGATCTGGGCCGCGATCAGGCGTCCGAAGGCCGGGTGGACGTCGAGGCTGGTGTAGAAGTCCCCCTCCCGCCCGATCTTGCGGCGGGGACCCGTGTAATACCCCACCTCCGGGGCGTACAGGGCCAGCTCCATGAAGCGGGCGAAGGGGATCGGCCCGTCCCGCTCGATCTCGGCCGCGATCCGCGCCGTCAGGCGCTCGGATTCGGGGGTCACGCCGCCGTCAGCCCACGCGCAGGTAGTGGAGGTGGCGCACGGTGGCCCCCAGGGCCTCGAACTTGCGCTCGTACTTGGTCTTGACCCGGCCCGGGACGTGGTAGATGAACCGGTGCGGCCCGGCGACGTTGACGAAGCCCGGGTGGGCCTCGAACACGTCCCGCATCTGGTCCGCGTAGCACGGGTGGTCGGTGGCCAGGTGCACCGCCGCGCCCGGGGCCATGCGGGGGAACAGCACCGGGGGCAGGGCCGGGCCCACCAGGCGCCGCTTGTGGTGGCGCTTCTTGGGCCAGGGGTCGGGGAAGTTCAGGTGCAGCTCGGTGATCTCGCCGGGGCCGAAGCGGGCGGCCAGCACCGCCAGGGCCTCCCCCTTGACGATGCGCACGTTGCCGATCGCCTCCCGCTCCAGGCGCCGGGCCAGCTTCTCGATGCCCTTGCCGTACAGCTCGATACCGACGAAGTCGGCCTCCGGCCGGGCCTTGGCCAGCTCGGCCAGGAACAGGCCGTTGCCGAAGCCCACCTCCACCACCAGGGGGGCGCGCCGCCCGAACAGGGCGTCCCAGCCGCCCGGCCGCGGACCCTCCGGCACCGCGAAGGGCGGCGGCACCACGATAGCGCTTCCGATCCGAACCCGTGACATGCCACCTCGAGCCCTGACGGCACCGCCCCGGGGGCCTTTCCCCAAGGGCGCGACGCCAAAGCGCCCATTATCGCAAGCGGCGCACTCCGTCCGCCACTCATCGCCGGCCGCGCCCGACCGATATGGAAACCATGCCGCAGCCGCCCGCCTTCACGCCCCCGCCCGCCTCCGCCGAACCGGGCTCCGAGGCCCCCCCGGCCTGGCTCCTGGCGGTCCTGGAGGCCCTGCCCCTGGCCCTGGCGGTGCGCGGGCCCGCCGGCCCCGTGTTCCGCAACGCCGCCCACCGGGCCCTGGCCCCCCACGACCCGGAGCCCGGCGACGACGAGCTGGCGGACCTGGGGCTCGGGCAGGTGACCGACTCCGCCTCGGGCCGGGTCTACCTGCGGACCCGCACCCCCCTGCACGCCCGGGGCGCCGGGGACACCGGCCCCGAACCCCTGGCCCTGGAGCTGCTGGAGGACATCACCGGGCGCCACTCCGACCGGGACGAGATCGCCCGCCAGCGGGACGCCCTGGCGCGCCACGCCCGGGCCCTGGAGCGGGCCAACCGGGAGCTGTCCCAGCTGGAGCGGGCCAAGTCCGAGTTCATCGCCCTGGCGGCCCACGAGGTGCGCACCCCCCTTACCGCCCTCTCCAACGCGGTCCAGCTCCTGCGCCGGGCCCCGGCCGGGGGGGCCTCACCGGACGCGGCGGAGCGCTTCCTGTCCATGGCCGACCGCAACGTCCGGCGCCTGGCGGATCTGGCCGACGACCTGCTGGAGTTCACCCAGCTGGAGGCCCGCCACCTGGACCTGGAGGTGGCCCCCGTGGACCCCACCCGGCTCCTGGCCGGGGCCGTGGCGGACCTGGAGGCCCGCGCCGCCGCCGCCGAGGTGGGCATCGCCCGCCACGCCGGGGCCCCGGCGCCGGTGCTGCACGGCGACCCGGCGCGGCTCGGCCAGGTGATGCGCAACCTGCTGGCCCACGCCGTGCGCCGCGCCCCGGCGGGAAGCACGGTGCGGGCCGCCGCCGCCGCCCTGGACGCCTGGGACCCGGCGCCGCCCGGCGCCCCCGGCCCGCCCCGCCCGCCCGCGCCGCCCCGGGGATGGGTCGAGCTGGCGGTGGAGGCGGGCGCGCCCGGAACCGTGGAACCCCACGTCACCGACCTGGGAAGCTTCGCCGCCGACGGCGCCGAGGTCCCCGACGGCCGCGCCGGGACCGGGCTGGACCTGGCCGTCTGTCGCCGCATCGTGGACCTGCACGGGGGCGCGGCCTGGTCCGAGGAGGCGCCCGGCTGGCGCCGTCTGGTGGTGCGCCTGCCGCGCCTGTCCGCCGCCGACGCCCGCCTGCTGGCGGCCCACGACGTGTGGCGCTGGCTGCGGCAGCGCCGGGACGACGCGCGGGTGGTCGTGGTCCGGACGGACCCCGGCGCCCCGCTCGCGGAGGACCTGCGGGCGGCCTGCGCCGGCGCCACCGCGCCGGACGGGGCCTGGGTGACGGTTCCGGGGGACGCCGGGGACGGCGAGGGCGCCGAGCGCGCCGAGATCGTCGGGGTGGTGGCCGGGGACGGGGCGGTGGCCGCCGCGACCCGGGCCCTCGCGGCGTCGGAGGGTTGCAGCGGGGCGGAGCCGGCACCGATACGAGTGGGGTGGGCCGCCCCCGGCCCCGACGGCGGTTTCGACGAGGCCCTGGCGCGCGCCCGCGCGGCGGCGCGGCCCTTGGGCCGCGACGCCGGCGTCGAGACGGAAGGAGAGGAGCGATGACCCCGAAGATCCTGGTGGTGGACGACGAGGCCGACCTGCGGGAGTCCCTCGGCTTCCTGCTGGAGGGGGCCGGCTACGCCCTGGAATTCGCCGCCGACGGCTACGCGGCCCTGGGGGCGGCGATGCTGTTCCAGCCCGACCTGATGCTGCTGGACGTGATGATGCCCCGGGAGAACGGCTACCGCGTGGCCCGCCGGGTGCGCGAGGCCCAGGCCGCCGGCCTGCTGCCCAGGACGACCCGGATCGTCCTGCTGACGGCCCGCAAGCTGGACCACGACCCGGAGCGGGAGCGCCTGTTCGAGCACTTCGCCCGCCCCGACCTGGTGATCTACAAGCCGTTCGACGTCGACCACCTGCTGGCGGCCGTCGCCGACCTGCTGGCCCGGCCCGCCGACCCCGCCGCCCCGCTCGCCGACGCCGCGGCCCCACCCGCCGCCGGTTAGGGCCCGTGCGGGGCGCCGCCTAGCGGACGTCGGCGTTGCGGGGCAGGGTGTAGACCATGATCTCCACCAGCCCCAGGGTCACCTCGATCTGGCGGAAGAACGTGTGATAGCCGGCCTTGCGCACCTCCATGGCGTGCAGGCCCCGGGGCAGCCACAGGGCACGCTGTCCCTGGAAGTCCCGCACCAGGCCCATGCGCTCGCCGTCCACGTAGACCTCGGCGTCCGCCGGCTCGATGAACAGCTGCACCCCCCCCTCCTGCCCGTCGTAGGCGAGGATGCCCCCCGGCGGCGGCGCCGAGGCGCAGCCGCCCACCAGCAACACGATCGCCAGCCACCACGCCACCCGCCCCATGCGCCACCTCCTCCCTCGCCGTCCCGGCGCCCGCATCATAGCGGAAGGCCCCTCCGGGCCCCAAGCCGCGTTGCCCGGCCCCGGGGGGTTTGCCATAATGGCCGCCGGCCGGGCGGGGGCCCAACTCTCACGAGGAAACCGGTACGATGGCGAAGCTGGGCGTCAACGTGGACCACGTGGCGACCCTGCGGCAGGCGCGGGGCGGCACCGAGCCCGATCCCGTGACCGCGGCCCTCATGTGCGAGCTGGCCGGCGCCTCCAGCATCGTGATGCACCTGCGGGAGGACCGCCGCCACGTCCAGGACCGGGACCTGCGCCTGGCCCGGGAGCTCCTCGCCACCCGCCTCGACATGGAGATGGCCGCGACGAAGGAGATGGTGGACATCGCCTTGGCCCTGAAGCCCGACATGGCCACCCTGGTGCCCGAGCGGCGCCAGGAGCTCACCACCGAGGGGGGCCTGGAGGTGGCCGGGCGCCAGGGCGACCTGGCGGGACCGGTCGCGCGCCTGAAGGACGCCGGCATCGCCGTGTCCCTGTTCGTGGAGCCGGCCCCGGAGCAGATCAAGGCCTCCCGCGACGTGGGGGCCGACCTGGTGGAGATCCACACCGGCACCTATGCGGGCGCCCGCGGGGCCGAGCAGGCCAAGGAGCTGGAGCGCATCCGCGAGGCGGTGCAGCTGGCCGCCGCCCTGGGGCTGGGGGTCAACGCCGGCCACGGCCTGGACTACGTCAACACCCCGGCCGTGGCCGCCATCGGGGGCATCCGCGAGTTCAACATCGGTCACAGCATCATGGCCCGGGCCGTCTTCACGGGACTTACCCAAGCCGTGCGCGACATGTGCGCCCTGCTCGGCCCCGGCCCCCCGGCGGCCGGGGAGCGGCCGTGATCGTGGGGGTGGGCATGGACCTGGTCAAGCGCGCCCGCTTCGAGCAGGCCCTGGAGCGCCACGGCGAGCGCTTCCTCAAGCGCATCTTCACCACCGGCGAGCGCGCCTACTCCGAGGGCCGGGCCCAGTCGCCCCTGCACTTCGCCGGGATGTGGGCCATCAAGGAGTCCACGGTGAAGGCCCTCGGCACGGGCTTTCGCGACGGCATCGCGTGGCGCCACATCGAGGTCAGCCACGATCCCCTGGGCAAGCCCCTCGTCACCCTGTCCGGCAAGGCGCGGGAGCGCGCCGACGCCCTGGGGGTGTCGCGCATCCACGCCTCCATCACCCACGACACCGACTGGTCCGCCGCCCAGATCGTGCTGGAGTCCTAGGGGGCCCCGTGGCGCCGCCACCCGCCTCCGCCGCCTCCCGCCGCCCGATCCCGGTGGTCACGGCGGCCCAGATGCGGGCCCTGGACACCGAGGCGATCGAGACCGTCGGCATCCCCGGCCTGGTGCTCATGGAGCACGCCGGCACCCTCACCGCCCGGGTGCTGGCCGGGCGCTTCGGGCCGCTGGCGGGGCGCGCCGTCGTCGTGCTGTGCGGCAAGGGCAACAACGGCGGCGACGGCTTCGTCGTGGCCCGCCACCTGCTCGCCGCCGAGGCCGAGGTGACGGCCTTCCTGGCGGGGCGCCCGGCCGAGGTGAAGGGCGACGCCCGGGTCAACCTGGAGGCGTTCGCCAACCTGGGCGGCGCCGTCCATCCGGCGGACGGGCTTGCCGCCCGGCGCCTGAAACGCGCCCTGGAGGGGGCCGACCTGGTGGTGGACGCCCTGTTCGGCACCGGCCTGTCCGCCCCGTTGCGGGACCCTGCCCGGGCCTGGGTGCGGGCCGTGAACCGGGCCGGCCGCCCGGTGGCGGCGGTGGACATCGCCAGCGGCATCGACGCCGACACCGGCAAGGTGCTGGGGGACGCGGTGCGGGCCGACCTGACGGTCACTTTCGCCTGCCCCAAGCGGGGGCACTTCCTGGTGCCCGGAGTGGAGCACACCGGCGAGCTGGTGGTGGCCGACATCGGCATCCCGGCCTCGGTGGTGGACCGGGCGGGCCTCGCCGTCACCCTGACCACGCCGGGCGAGGCGGCGGCCCTGCTGCCGCCCCGGCGGCGGGCGGCCCACAAGGGCAGCTTCGGCCACGTGCTGGTGGCGGGGGGCTCGGAGGGGATGACCGGGGCCCCCACCCTGGCCGCCCTGGGGGGCCTGGCGGCGGGGGCGGGGCTGGTGACCGTGGCCGCGCCCCGCAGCCTCAACGACGTGCTGGAGCAGAAGCTCACCGAGGCCATGACCCTCGCCCTGCCCGAGACCACCGCCCGCACCCTGGGGGAGAAGGCCGTCGAGCCCCTGCTGGAGGCGGCCGCGGCCCGCTCGGTGACCGTGCTGGGCCCCGGCATCTCCCGCCAGCCGGAGACCCTGCGGGCGGTGCGGGCCTTCGCCGCGGCCTGCGAGGGGCCGCTGGTGATCGACGCCGACGCCCTGTTCGCCTGGAAGGGCCGGGCGGCGGAACTGCCATGCCGCGCCGCCCCCACGGTGATCACCCCCCACCCCGGCGAGATGGCCCGCCTGGTGGGCCGCCCCGCCGCCCACCTGCAGGCCGACCGCATCGACACCGCCTGGGGCTTCGCCCGCGAGCACGAGGTCACCGTGGTGCTGAAAGGCGCCCACACCGTGATCGCCGATCCCTTTGGGGGGGTGTCGGTGAATCCGACCGGCAACCCGGCCCTGGCCAGCGGCGGCACCGGCGACGTGCTGGCCGGGATGATCGGGGCCTTGCTGGCCCAGGGCCTGGCCGCCGCCGACGCGGCCCGCCTGGGGGTCTACCTGCACGGCCTGGCGGCCGACCGCTGGGCCGGGCGCCACGGCACCGCCGGCCTGGGCGCCGCCGAGCTGGCCGCCGGGGTGCCCGATGCCGCCCGCGCCCTGGCGCGGGGCGAGGCGCCCCCCGCCGTGCGCGCGGTCGGGCCCCTCGACTGACGCCGTCAGACGCCGTCAGACGGCGCCCGGCGCCCCCCGGCGTCCCCGCCCTTTCCCCGGGCGCCGGTTTGGTGAAAGAATAAAAGACTTTCCGAACCGCCGCCCCGAGGCGGCACGACGAGGGAGCCCGCCATGACGTTCGTCAACGTGCTGGTCATGCTCGCAATCCTGGGCCTGGGGATGCTGGCGAGCATGCTCTACTACGGCGGCCGCGGCAAGAAGACGATGCGCAAGGGCTTCGACCGCGTCGCCGAGTCCGTGGGGGGCACCGTGACCCAGCGCACCCGGATGCACGACCCGCGCCTGGAGGCCACCCTGGACGGGCGCCCGGTGTCGCTCTTCGTGCACCTCTCGGAGGGGCACCGCAAGACCTCGGACCTGATCTACCTGGTGCTCTCCACCCCGGTGCGTCTCCCCTCCGCCACCCTGGCGGTGGAGGAGGGCTACTTCACCGCCGCCCCCGACCGGGGCTCCTTCAACGAGGTGGCGGGGGACTACCTGGCGGACCTGCTGCCGGACCGCTACGTGTACGCCACCGACGAGGACGCCACCCGGGCCCTGCTGACCGACGCCGCCGTGGGCAAGGGGCTCACAGCCCTGTCCCGCTACCCCCAGATCGTCCTGGGGCCGGACGCCATCACGGTGGGCAAGCCGTACGGCGGGGTGCGGGACCTGGACCCGGAGCCAATGGCCGCCGAGCTGCGGGCGGTGGCCGCCCTGGCCGCCACCCTGGAGCGGGCGGCGGCCGACGCCCCCGCCCCGGCCGCCGCCGGGGCGTGACCCTCCACACCGCCTCGCCGCAAGCCACCGAGGACCTGGGGGCCGCCCTGGGGGCCGCCTGCCGGGGGGGCGAGGTGCTGCGGGTCTCCGGCCCCCTGGGGGCGGGCAAGACCCGCCTCGCCAAGGGGCTCGCCCGGGGCCTGGGGCTGGCCCCCGAGGCCGTCTCCAGCCCCACCTTCACCCTGCTGGCCGTCTACCGGGGGCGGCTGCCCTTCTACCACGTGGACCTGTACCGCATCGCCGACCCGGCCGAGCTGGGGCCCCTGGGGCTGTTCGAGGAGGTGGAGGGCCCCGGGGTGACCCTGGTGGAGTGGCCCGAGCGGGGCGGCGCCCACCTGCCCGCCCCGGCGCTGGCGGTGCGGATCACCCCCACTGACGGCGAGGGCCGCGACCTGGAGCTGGAAGCCGACGCCGGCCACGACCACCTGCTGGCCGCCGCCGCGGCCTTCGCCGGGTCCCACTGACGGGCCCGCCCGGCGCACCGGGCGCGGGCGCCGACGGGGCACTCTGCTACACTGCGGCCATGTTCCCCCCCTACCTGTTCGCCTACGCCGAGACCCTCCGGGCCGAGCCCGCCGTCGAGCGCCTGTTCGACCTGGCCCGGGAGCGGGGGGCGCGCCTGTGGGTCACCGGCGGCACCCTGCGGGACGTGCTGCTCACCCGCTGGCCCCGGGACCTGGACCTGGCCGTGGACGGCGACGTGGAGGCCCTGGGCCGGGGCCTGGCGCGCCGCGCACGGGGCCGCTTCGTGCCCCTGGACGCCGCCACCGGCACCGCCCGCGTGGCGATCCGCAGCCGCCAGGGGATCGACTGGATCGACTTGGTGGCCCTGCGCGCCCCCACCATCGAGGACGACCTGAGGGCCCGGGACTTCACCGTCAACGCCATCGCGCTTCCGCTGGAGGCCCTCATGGGGCCCGAGCCGTGCCCCTTCCTGGACCCCACCGGGGGGCGGGACGACCTGCACGGTCGCCACATCCGCATGACCTCGGCCGCGGCCCTGGACGACGACCCCCTGCGCCTGGTGCGGGCCTACCGCTTCGCGGCCCAGCTCGGCTTCGCCATCGACCCCGCCACCCGCGAGGCCATCGCGGCCCGGGCCGACCTCGCCGTCCGCCCTGCCGCCGAGCGGGTCCACCAGGAGCTGAGCCGCCTGCTGGCATGCCCCACCCCCGCCGACGCCCTGGAGCAGATGATGGCCGACGGCGTCCTGGGGTGCCTGTGCCCGGAGCTGGCCGGGACCGTCGGGGTGGCTCAGGACCACTACCACCACCTGCCGGTGTGGGAGCACACCCTGGAGACCGTGCGCGGCCTGGGGGCGCTGCTCCAGGGCCCCGGTGCCCTGGGGGAGGCGGCCACCGCCTGGGCCCGGGAGCCGGCCCACGCCGAGGTGCTGACCTGGGCGGCCCTGTTCCACGACGTGGGCAAGCCCGCCACCCGCACCCCGGCCGAGGGCCGCACCCGTTTCCCCGGCCACGAGGACGAGGGCGCCGAGCTGTTCGCCGCCGCCGCCCGCCGCCTGCGCCTGCCGGGGCGCAAGGCCCGCCGGGCGGGGCGCCTGATCCGCAACCACCTTCGCCCCCTGCACCTGCTGCCTCCGTTCCGGGAGGGGAAGCTGACCCTGCGGGCCGTGGACCGGCTCTGCCGGGAGATGGAGGACGACCTGTCGGGCCTGTTCCTGCTGGCCCTGGCGGACACCCGCGCGGCCCGGGGCCCGGCCCGGGAGGCGGACACCGAGAAGATGCTCGCCGAGCTGTACGGCCACGTGGAGTCCGTGCGGGAGACCCGCATCCGCCCCCTGGACGCGCGGCCGCCCCTGCTCACCGGCACCGACCTGATCCGCCGCTTCGGCGTGCCCCGGGGCCCCCGGGTGGGCGCCCTGCTGGAGGGGCTGCGGGAGGCCCGGCTCACCGGCGCCATCGCCACCCGGGCCGAGGCCGACGCCTGGGTGCGGGCGCGCCTGGCGGAGGACGACGCGCCCCGGGGCCCGGGCCCGGTGGGCGATCCGGCGCGTCATCCGGTGGGCGAAGACGGGCCGGTCGGCTAAGATGAAGGCGATCCCCACTCCGTAGGAGCGTGCCCGTGTCCCGACCGTTGATCCCGGTGATCCTCTGCGGCGGCGTGGGCTCCCGGCTGTGGCCCCTGTCCCGGGAGCTCTACCCCAAGCAGCTCATCGCCCTGGTGGGCCCCCACACCATGCTCCAGGCCACCGTGGCGCGCCTGGACGGCATTGCCGGCTGCACCGGGCCCGTGCTGGTGGCCGGCGACGAGCACCGCTTCCTGGTGGCCGAGCAGCTGCGCGCCGTGGGGGTCACGCCCCGCTCCATCGTGCTGGAGCCCGCCGGGCGCAACACCGCCCCGGCCGTGGCGGCGGCGGCGCTGCTGGCGGCGGCGGGGGGCGACGACCCGTGCCTGCTCGTGCTGCCGGCCGACCACCTGATCGCCGACCCGGACGCCTTCCGGCGCGGGGTGGAGGCCGCCCGCGCCCAGGCCGAAGGCGGAGCCCTGGTCACCTTCGGCATCCCCCCGCAGCACCCGGAGACCGGCTACGGCTACATCCAGCGCGGCGAGGCCATCGGCGAGGGCGGCGCGCACCAGGTGACGCGCTTCGTGGAGAAGCCCGACCACGACACCGCCGAGCTGCTCATCGACTGCGGCGACTACCTGTGGAACAGCGGCATGTTCGCCTTCCGCGCCTCGGCCTACCTGGAGGAGCTCAAGGCCCACGCCCCCGACATCCTGTCGGCCTGCGAGGCCGCCGCCGCCGGTGCCTCCGCCGACATGGACTTCACCCGCCTGGGCACCGAGGCCTTCGCCACCTGCCCCTCCCAGTCCATCGACTACGCCGTGATGGAGCACACCACCCGCGCCGCCGTGGTGCCCGTGAAGATGGGGTGGAGCGACCTGGGCTCGTGGCGCGCGGTGTGGGAGGCCGGGGGCCCGGACGCCGACGGCAACGTGCTCACCGGCGACGTGGTGGCGCGGGACGTGACCGGCTCCTACATCCGCTCCGAGTCCCGCCTGGTGGCTGCGGTGGGGCTGGCGAACCACGTGGTGGTGGAGACCCCGGACGCCGTGCTGGTCGCCCCCATGGACCGGGCCCAGGACATCAAGCAGGTGGTGGAGGCCCTGAAGGGCGCGGACCGCCCCGAGGTGACGACCCACCGCACCGTGTACCGCCCCTGGGGCGCCTACACCACCCTGGAGATCGCCGAGCGCTTCCAGGTGAAGCACATCACGGTGCTCCCCGGGGCGGCCCTGTCGCTCCAGATGCACCGCAAGCGGGCCGAGCACTGGGTGGTGGTCAGGGGCACCGCCCGGGTCACCCGGGGGGACGACACCTTCCTGCTGAACGAGAACGAGTCCACCTTCATCCCCACCGGCACCCGTCACCGCCTGGAGAACCCGGGCGACGGCCCCCTCCAGATCGTGGAGGTGCAGAGCGGGTCGTACCTGGGGGAGGACGACATCGTCCGCTTCGAAGATCGTTACGGCCGCGAGGCCGGCTGATCCGTTACGGCCGCGAGGCCGGCCGACCCGCCGTCCCGTCCCCCGCCCACAGGGCCACGAGCCCCGCCGCCGCCGCCCCCGGGTCGGGGGCCCCCAGCACCGCCGTCACCACCGCCGCCCCGGCGGCCCCCGCCGCCCGCACCCGGTCCAGGTTGTCCGCCCCCACCCCCCCGATGCCGTAGACGGGGACGGCCGCCTCGCGGCACACCGCCGCCAGGGCCTCCACCCCCCGCGGCGGCCCGGCGTCGGCCTTGGTGGCCGTGCCGAACACGTTGCCGAATCCCAGGTAGTCGGCCCCTTGCGCCTCGGCGGCCCGGGCCTCGGCGGCGTCGTGCACCGACACCCCCACCCACGTCCCGGGGGGCAGGAGGCGGCGCACGTCGGCGATCTCCAGGTCGTCCTGCCCCACGTGGACCCCGTCCGCCCCCGCCAGCAGCGCCAGGTCCACCCGGTCGTTGACCACCAGCACGGCGCCGTGGCGTCGGACGGCCGCCTTCAGGGCCCGGGCGTCGGCCACGGCGGCGCGGGTGAGGGGGCCCTTGACCCGATGCTGCACCAGGCGCACCCCGGCGGCCAGGGCCGCCTCCACGGCGTCCACCAGGGCGGGGCCGGCCCGGGTGCCGGCGTCGGCGATCAGGTAGATGCCGGCCCGGGGGAAGGGGGCCGGTGCGGCTTGGGGGGACGGGGGGGCGGGAGTGGCGGCCACCTCGGGGCGGGACGGGCCTATTCGGCCTTGGCGCCCGCGCCGCCCGGGGACTTGCGCCGCCGGCCGCCCCGGCCCTTGGGGCGCTCCTCGGAGCGGGCCCGCTTGCGGGCCAGGAACTCCTCCAGGTAGCGGGTGCTGTAGTCGCCCTTGCAGAAGACGTCGTCCGCCAGGATCTCCAGGTACAACGGCACGGTGGTGCGGATGCCGTCCACCACCATCTCCTCCAGGGCCCGGGCCATGCGGGCGATGGCCTCGTCGCGGGTGTCGCCGTGGACGATCACCTTGGCCACCATCGAGTCGTACTGGGGCGGCACGGCGTAGTTGGTGTAGGCCGCCGAGTCCACCCGCACGCTGGGGCCCCCCGGCGGGTGGTACCAGGAGATGATCCCCGGGCTGGGCAGGAAGCTCTCCGGGTCCTCGGCGTTGACCCGGCACTCGATGGCGTGGCCCCTAAAGCGCACGTCCTTCTGGGCGAAGGACAGCTTCTCCCCGGCCGCGATGCGGATCTGCTCCTTGATCAGGTCCAGCCCCGTGACCATCTCGGTGACCGGGTGCTCCACCTGGATGCGGGTGTTCATCTCGATGAAGTAGAAATGGCCGTCCGGCGCCAGCAGGAACTCCACCGTGCCCGCGTTCTGGTAGTCCACGCTGCGGGCCGCGGCCAGGGCCGACTGGGTCATGCGGGCCCGGAGGGCCTTGTTCACCGCCGGGGAGGGCGACTCCTCGATGAGCTTCTGGTTGCGCCGCTGCACGGAGCAGTCGCGCTCGCCCAGGTGCACGACGTTGCCGTGCTGGTCGGCGATGACCTGCACCTCCACGTGGCGGGAGTCGGGGAAGTACCGCTCCAGGTACACCCCGTCGTTGCCGAAGGCGGCCGCCGCCTCCTTGCGGGCGGCGTGGACGGAGTCCAGCAGCTGGCCCTCCTCCTGCACCACCCGCATGCCGCGCCCGCCGCCTCCGGCGGAGGCCTTGACGATGAGGGGGAACCCCACCTTGGCGCCGATGGCCGCCACCGGCTCGTCGTCCTCCGGCAGCAGCCCCTCCGAGCCCGGGATCACCGGCACCCCGGCTGCGGCCATGAGGGATTTCGCCGTGGCCTTGTCCCCCATCTGGGCGATGGTGGTGTGGCGCGGGCCGATGAAGGTGATGCCGCACGACTCGCAGATCTCGGCGAAGCGCGGGTTCTCCGCCAGGAAGCCGTAGCCCGGATGGATGGCGTCGGCCCCGGTCACCGAGGCGGCGCTGACGATGTTGAGGATGTTGCGGTAGCTCAGGGCGTTGTCGGCCGGCCCCACCACCACCCGCTCGTCGGCGAACAGCACGTGCAGGGCATCGCGGTCGATCTCGGAGCAGATCGCCACCGTGGGGATGCCCAGCTCCTTGCAGGCGCGGATCACCCGGATGGCGATCTCGCCCCGGTTGGCAATGAGGATCTTCTCGAACACGGGCGCCGGTGGCCTTACGGGCCCCTCAGGGCTCGATCCGCATCAGGGCCTGGCCGAACTCCACGGGCTCGCCGTCGTCCACCAGGACGGCGACGATGCGGCCCTCGAACTCCGACTCGATCTCGTTCATGAGCTTCATGGCCTCCACGATGCAGACCACCTGCCCCTTCTTGACCGTGCCGCCCACCTCCACGTAGGGCGGCTTGTCGGGCGCCGCGGCGCGGTAGAAGGTGCCCACGATGGGCGAGGCGATCACCCGCCCCGGCTCCGGGGCCGGCGGGATGCGCACGTCGTAGCCCGGGGCGCGGGTCTCGGCCTGGGGCCCCACGGCCGCCGCCGGGGCCGCCGGGGCCGGGGGGGCGGGCGCCGCCGCCTGGGGCTGCGGGCGCACGACCCGGACCCGGACCTCCCCCTCCCTGACCTCCACCTCGGCGAAGGCGGTCTTCTCCAGAAAGGAGATCAGCTCCTTGATGTCCTTCAGCTCCATGCCACCGGGTCCTTCTCCCGTGCGGCGCCGACCCTGGGAGGGGCCGTCACCGCGCCCGTTCGATGTAGGTCCGGGTGCGGGTGTCCACCCGGATGCGCTCGCCCGTCTCGATGTAGAGGGGCACCTTCACCACGGCGCCGGTCTCGAGCGTGGCGGGCTTGTTGCCGCCGGTGGCCGTGTCGCCCCGCACCCCCGGGTCGGTCTCCACGATCTCCAGCTCCAGGAAGTTGGGGATCTCCACGTCGATGGGCCGGCCCTCGTGGAAGGTCACCTTCACCTCCATGTTCTCCTGCATGAAGTCCTGGGCGTCCCCCAGCTGGTCGCGGGTGAGGGTCGTCTGGTCGAAGGTGGTGGTGTCCATGAGCACGTACTCGTCGCCCTGCCGGTAAAGGTACTGCATCACGGCGTACGTGAGGTCGGGCACGTCCACCTTCTCCCCGGAGCGGAAGGTGCGGTCGAGGACCTTGCCGTCCTTGAGGGACTTGAGCTTGGTGCGCACGAACGCCGCGCCCTTGCCGGGCTTGACGTGCTGGAAGTCGACAATGGTGAACGGCTCCCCGTCCAGCTCGATCTTGCCGCCGTTGCGGAACTCCGCGGTCGAAATCACGGCCATGGACGCCTGTCGCTGCCTTTCTCCGAGTCGGTCTTGCGGATTGCGGTCAGTCCCCGGTCAGGTGGGCGATCAACCCGGCCAGGCCGAGGCGGTAGCTGGCGGGACCGAAGCCGGTCACCTGACCCACCGCCACGTCGGCCAGGTAGGAGCGCTGGCGGAACGGCTCGCGCCGGTGGATGTTGGACAGGTGGACCTCCACCACCGGCACCCCCACTGCCAGGAACGCGTCCCGGAGGGCGATGCTGGTGTGGGTGAGCGCCGCCGGGTTGATGAGCACCCCCGCCACCTCGGGGCCGTGGGCCTGGATCAGGTCCACCAGCTCCCCTTCGTGGTTGGACTGGAACACCCTTATGGAGAAGCCCGCCTCCCGGGCCTGGGCCTGGAGGGCGTCGTCGATCTCCTTCAGGGAGCGGTTGCCGTAGGTGTCCGGCTCGCGCCGTCCCAGCAGGTTGAGGTTCGGCCCGTGCAGGACCAGGATGTCCCGCCCCGCCGCTGGCGGCCCCGCGGCCACGTCACACCTCCCCGGCCAGGCGTCCGGCCTCCATCTGCACGTAGAAGCGCCCGCGCCCGGCGTTGCCGCCCGGGCGCAGCACCAGCAGGACGAAGTAGCTTTCCCCCACCCCGCCGATGATCACGATCCCCTCGGCGGCCTCCAACTGCACGTCCTGCAGCACCCCCAGGTTGCCGGCCTCGGCGGTGGCCTCCAGGGCCTTGAGCAGCACGCTCACCTCGGCGGCCAGGGCCGCCAGGTCCAGCAGGGGGTCCTGCTTGATCTCCTCGACGATGAGGCCGTCGGTGCCCACCAGGGCGATGCCCCGCACGTCGTCCAGGTGGTTGCAGACCCGGCGCAGCGACTGAACCAGCTCGATCATGCCCGCCCTTTCACCCGCTCCAGCCAGGCCGTGAGCCGGGCCACCCGCTCCTCGCGGGAGGTCCCGCCCCGCTCGGCCACGGCCTTGCGGTAGCCCTCTCGGTAACCGTTCTTGTAGCCGGTGCCCGGACGCAGGATCAACAGGTCCGCCAGGGCCTCGGCGTCCACCAGGCGCTCCTCGATCTCCCGGTTGCCGGGGTTGTCCGCCAGCAGGGCCCGGTACATGGCGATGCCGCGCTCGTACTGTCCCTGCTGAATGTAGAGGGCCGCCAGGTCGGCCGAGGCCAGGTCCGCCCCGGCCGCCGCGGCGGCGCCGGCGTCCCCCTCCGCGCCCCTGGGGGCTCCGGGTCCCCCCGAGGGGGACGGCTCCGCTTCCGCCCGCTCGTTCATGGGGGGCATTCTAAAAGAAAACCCGGGCCCGATGGAATCGGAGCCCCCTTTCGAGGGCCCGCGTTGACGCCCCGTCCGGCCGCCGCTACCCTGGCGCCCCATGCCGCGCGCCTTGCGTCCCATCCTGCCGATGCTGCTGCTGGCGGCGCTCCTGCCGCCCCTGGCCGGCCCCGCCCGGGGCCAGCAGGACACCGTCCGGGTGGTCCGCGTGGTCGACGGCGACACCGTGGCCTTGGCCTCCGGCGGCCTCCTGCGCTACATTGGGATCGACGCGCCGGAGGAGCGCCGGCGCGTGGCGGGCCGGTGGGTGCCCGACCCCGAGCCGTTCGCCCGGGCCGCCACGGAGGCCAACCGGCGGCTGGTGGCGGGGCGCGAGGTGCGGCTCCGTTACGACCGCGAGCGCACGGACCGGTACGGCCGGGTGCTCGCCTACGTGTACGTCGGCGACGTGTTCGTGAACGAGAAGCTGGTGCTGGACGGGCTCGCCAGGGCCCGCGCGTATCCCCCCAACCTGCGCCACCAGGCCGCCCTGCGTCGCGCCGAGGCCGAGGCCCGGGCCGCCGGGCGCGGCCTGTGGAGCGCCCCCGACGCCGCGGCCGAGGCCCCGGTGGAGATCCGGCCGTGAGCGGAGCCCATGCCGAACCTGACCTACATGGCGGTCAACGGTGCCTACCTGGCCGCCCTGGCGGTGTGGGTGGGGGGCATGGCGGCCTTCGCCCTGGTGTTCGTCCCCAGCCTGACGGCGGCCCTCGAAACCCCCGCCGCGGGGCGGGTGATCGCCGCCTTCCTGCCGCGCTTCCGGGCGGCGGTGGCGGTCTGCATCGTGGTGCTGCTGGCCGCCTCGGCCGTCAAGTTCGCCCTGTGGGAGACCCTCGGCCCCTGGCTGCTGGCCCGCTGGGGGCTGCTGGCAGCCATGACGGGCCTGGCGGCCTTCGACTTCCAGGTGCTGGCGCCGCGCTTGGCGGCGGCCCGGGCCGCGAACGACGGGGACCGCTTCCGGCGCCTGCACGGCGTCGCCACGGCCACCATGAGCGCCACCCTGCTGCTGGGCCTGCTGGCCCTGGCGGTGAGCTGAGGGAGCGCGGGTGCGCCTGAGGCCCCTCCACGCCCCCCGGGTGGCCCTGGCCGCCCTGGCGGCCCTCCTGCTGGCGGCCTGCGCCACCATGGGCGGCCCCGGCGAGGTGGCCGTGGGGGACATGCAGACCGGGCGGGCCTCGTGGTACGGCCCCGGCTTCCACGGCCGCCTGGCGGCCAACGGCGAGGTGTTCAACCAGGACGCCCTCACCGCCGCCCACCGCACCCTGCCGTTCGGCACCCTGGTGGAGGTCACCCGCCGCGACACGGGCCACCGGGTGGTGGTGCGCATCAATGACCGGGGCCCCTTCGTGCGGGGCCGCATCCTGGACCTGTCGCGCGGGGCCGCGCGCCGGCTCGACGCCATCGGCCCCGGCGTGGTGCCGGTGCGGCTGCGGGTGATGGCGATCCCCGGGGCCGGCGGCGTACCTGGGGCCTACACCGTCCAGCTCGGCCACTTCCGGGACCCCGACCGGGCCCGCCAGTTGCTGGACCGCCTGGGGCCCGTGATTCCGGGCCTGCGTCTGGTCCCGGGGGGGGCGGAGGGGGGCGTACGGGTCTGCACCCGGGCCTACGGAAACTACGACCACGCCGTCCGGGTGGCGTCCCGCATCCGGCGCGACCTGCAGCCCGACGCCTTCGTCGTGCGGGAGGACCGGATCCTGACCCAGTAGGGCCGGGACCCGAACGCCGCCATGCACCCCGCGATGCACGTCGCGACACCCCGCCGGACCGTGCTCCGCGCACCCCGTCCCGCCACGGCGGCGTGGCTGGGCCTCACCTACTGCCTGTTCCTGCTGCTGGTGCTGGGCTGAGGGTGCCGCCGTCCGGGCCTGAGCCGATTTGACAAATCGGCCGCCCCTGCCGGATCGTAAGGGGGCCCCGACAACCCGCACGCCGCAGGGCCCCGCGCGCCCGCGGCACGCCGGTCGGCGTCCCCCGGCGGGCGTCCGACCCGAAGGAGCCCCGTCCGATGTCCGCGTTACAGGAAAGCCTGCTGGAGTTGATCCGCCGCACCTCGGCCGAGCTGCCCGCCGACGTGGTGGCGGCCCTGGACCGGGGCCGCGCGGCCGAGGCCGAGGGCAGCGCCGGCGCTTACGCCATGGGGGTGATCCGCGACAACATCGCCCTGGCCCGCACCGCCAGCGCCCCCCTGTGTCAGGACACCGGCTCGGTGCTGTTCTACGTCCACGCCCCCGTGGGCCTGGACACCATCGCCTTCCGCGAGGCCGCCGAGGCGGCCGTGCGCCTGGCCACGGAGAAGGGGTGGCTGCGGCAGAACTCGGTGGACTCCCTCACCGGCGCCAACGCCGGCACCAACGTCGGCCCCGGCCACCCCACCATCCACGTGGAGCCGTGGCGCGACGAGAGCGTCGAGGTCCGCCTCATGCTCAAAGGCGGCGGGTGCGAGAACGTGGGGGCCCAGTACGCCCTGCCCGACACCGCCCTGGGGGCGGGGCGGGACCTGGCGGGGGTGCGCAAGTGCGTGCTCGACGCGGTGCTCACCGCCCAGGGCAAGGGGTGCGGGCCCGGCATCCTGGGGGTCTGCATCGGCGGCGACCGGGCCACGGGCTACGCCCACTCCAAGGAGCAGCTCCTGCGCTCCATGGACGACCGCAACCCCGACCCCGAGCTGGACCGGCTGGAGCACGGCCTGGTGGAGGAGGCCAACACCCTCGGCATCGGCCCCATGGGCTTCGGCGGCCAGACGACCCTGCTGGGGGTCAAGATCGGCGTCCTCAACCGGCTGCCGGCCAGCTACTTCGTGTCCGTCTCCTACATGTGCTGGGCCCACCGGCGCCAGGGCGTGGTGCTGGACGGCGCCCACGCCATCACCCGCTGGCTGTACTGACGCCCCCGCGAAGGAGCCGAGGCCCCCATGATCACCCTGGAAGCGCCCTACACCGAGGACAAGATCCGCGCCCTGAAGGTGGGCGACATGGTCGCCATCAGCGGCACCCTCTACACCGGCCGCGACGCGTTCCACAAGTACCTGCACGACGGCGGCAAGCCCCCCGTGGACCTCACCGACCAGATCCTCTACCACTGCGGCCCCGTGGTGGTGCCCGAGGGGGACGGCTGGCGGGTCAAGGCCGCCGGCCCCACCACGTCGATCCGGGAGGAGCCGTACCAGGGCGACATCCTGCGCCGGTTCGCCGTGCGCGGCGTGATCGGCAAGGGCGGCATGGGGGAGAAGACCCTGAAGGCCCTGCAGGAGGTGGGCGCCGTCTACATGCACGCCGTGGGCGGCGCCGCCCAGGTGCTGGCCCGCTGCGTCACCCGGGTCAAGAACGTCTACATGCTCGAGGAGCTGGGCAGCCCCGAGGCGGTGTGGGAGCTGGAGGTGGCCGAGTTCCCCGTGGTGATCACCATGGACTCCCACGGCGGCAGCCTGCACCGGGAGGTCCTCTCCCGCTCCCGCCAGGCGCTCGACGCGATCCTGTAGCGCCCCCTGCAACGGGCCGTGACGGTCCTCATCACCACCCACGCCGGCGCCGACCTGGACGGGGCGGCGGCCATGGTGGCGGCGCGCCACCTCTACCCCGGGGCCGTGGCGGCCTTCTCCGGCTCGGCGGAGGAGAAGGTGCGGGGCTTCTTCGCCGACCACCCCGAGGCCGACGTGGCGGCCCCCAAGCAGGTGGACCTGGATGCCGTCACCCTGCTGGTGCTGTGCGACACCCACACGCCGGAGCGGGCCGGGCGCTTCGCCGAGCTCGCGGGAAGGGTGCCGGTGCACGCCTTCGACCACCACCCTCCCGAGCCCGGCGAGCCGCCCCTGGCCAAGCGGGTCATCGAGCGGGTGGGCGCCACCACCACCCTGCTGGCCGAGCTCCTGCGCGCCGAGGGGGTGACCCTGGCCCCCTGGGAGGCCACCCTCATGGCCCTGGGGGTGTACGAGGAGACCGGCAGCCTCACCTTCCCCTCCACCACCGCCCGCGACGCCTCCGCCGCGGCGTGGTTCATCGAGCAGGGCGCCGACCTCAACGAGGTGCGCACCCGCCTGACCCAGGAGCTGAACCTGGAGCAGCTGGAGGTGCTCGACCGCCTGGCCCACCACCTGGAGGTGCGCTACCTGGACGGCTTCAAGGTGGGGGTGGCCTCGGCCCACGCCGAGCGCTACGTGGCCGAGGTGGCGGGGGTGGCCAACCGCCTGCTGGGGATGGACCCCATGGACGCCCTGGTGCTGCTGGTGGCCATGGAGGAAAAGATCATCCTGGTGGCCCGGGGCACCCGGCCCGAGATCGGCCTGGGGGAGCTGGCCCGCGAGTTCGGCGGCGGCGGCCACGCCACGGCCGCCTCCGCTACCCTCCACGACCGCACCCTGGTGGAGGCCTCGGCCGACGTGTGGGAGGCCCTCGACCGGCGCCTGGCGCCCCTCACCCGGGCCGACCGGATCATGACCCCCCGCCCCGTGACCGTGGACCACACCGCCACCCTGGCCGACACCGAGCGCCTGCTGACCCGTTACGGCGTCAACAGCCTGCCCGTGATGGACGGCGAACGCGTGGCCGGGGTGGTGACCCGCGAGACGGTGCAAAAAGGCCTGTTCCACCAGATGGCCGACCTGCCGGTGGCCGACGTGATGGACGCCGACCCCTACGTGGCCGCCCCGGACGCCCCCCTGCGCGAGGTGCAGGGCCACATGGTGGAGCGCAACCAGCGCTTCGTGCCGGTGCTGGACCGCGGCCGCCTGGTGGGCTGCATCACCCGCACCGACCTGTTGCGCAGCATGCACCGCGACCTGAAGGCCGCGACCCCGGCGGCGGCCCTCAAGGAGCCCCACCAGCGCAGCCTGAAGGACCTGATGCGCCGCCGCCTGCCCGCCGCCGTGTGCGAGCTGCTGGCCGAGGCGGGTCGCGAGGGGCGGGCGCTGGGCATGGGGGTGTTCATGGTGGGGGGCGGGGTGCGGGACCTGCTGCTGGAGCGGGACAACCTGGACATCGACCTGGTGGTGGAGGGCGACGCCACCGCCCTGGCCGCCGCCTGGTCGGCCCGCACCGGGGACCGGGTCCACACCCACGACCGCTTCGGCACCGCCACCGTGACCGTGGACCGGGAGGGGCTGCCGCCCCGCTTCCGGGTGGACCTCGCGACCGCCCGCACCGAGTTCTACGAGTACCCCTCGGCCCTGCCCACCGTGGAGCACAGCTCGCTCAAGAAGGACCTCTACCGGCGCGACTTCACGATCAACGCCCTGGCGGTGGACCTGGACCCGGACCACTTCGGCACCCTGATCGACTACTTCGGCGGCCGGCGCGACATCAAGGACGGCCAGATCCGGGTGCTGCACACCTGGAGCTTCGTGGAGGACCCCACCCGCGCCTTGCGGGCGGTGCGCTTCGCCACCCGCTACGGCTTCACCATCGGGGCCCAGACCGAGCGCCTGATCCAGGGCGCGGGCCGCCTGGGGCTTTACGGCAGGCTGTCGGGCAAGCGGCTGTTCACCGAGTTGGCCCACCTGCTGGCGGAGCCCGACCCCGTGGCGGGCATCGCGGCCCTGGGGCACCTGGGGGTGCTGGCGGGCGTGGAGCCGGCCCTGGAGGACGGGGCCGCCGCCCTGCCCCGGCTGCAGCGCGCCGCCGAGGCCCTGGCCTGGCACCGCCTCCAGTTTCCCGACCGCCCGGTCCGCGCGTGGCAGGTGTACCTGATGGCCCTGGGGGGCACCCTGGGGCCCGGGGTGCGGCAGCGCTTCCGGGAGCGCCTGGACGCGCCGGGGCGCTTCCGCCGCACCTGGGAGCGGTGGGACGACCTGCCGGAGCGGGCCGCCGCCGGCCTGGCGGGGCGCGGGGCCCCCGACTCGGTGCGGGTGGACCACCTGCTGAAGGGCGCCCCGGCGGAGGTGCTGGTGTACCTGATGGCCGCCACCGAGTCCGAGGCGGTGCGCCGAGCGGTGGCCCTCTACCTGACAAGCCTGGCGGACCTGCGCACGGCGCTGACGGGGCGGGACCTCAAGGCCCTGGGGATCGCCCCCGGGCCGGTCTACCGGGAGATCCTGGAGGCCCTGCGGGAGGCCCGCATCCGGGGCGAGGTCGAGACCCGGGACGATGAGCTGCGCTGGGTGAAGGCCGCCGGCCACGCCTGAGGCGCGCCCCGCCCGGGGGCCCCCCGCCCGGGCGCCCGTTAAGGGGTCGTGTCGGTGCCGGGCGGGGCCGTGGAGTCGGTGGTGTTGCCCACGGTGGTGGGGATGGTGCCCCCGGTGTCGCCGCCGGTGTTGCCGGTGTTCGTGTCCGGCGGGTTGGGCTGGAAGCCGGAGTTGTCGGGCGGCGGCGTGCTCGTGTCGCCGGCGGCGCAGTCGCGGCTCTGGAGGTCGAACTGCAGGTTCACGGTGAGCATCACGTCCTGCGGCTCGATGGCATCCACCACCGCCATGCCGGCCACCACCTTGCCGAAGTAGGTGTAACGCCCGTCCAGCTCCCGCACCTGCTGCTTCATGATGAAGAACTGGCTGTCGGCGCTGTCCAGGTCGCCGGCGTCGCGGGCCATGCCCACGGCGGCCCGGAAGAAGCGGCCGTCGTTGATCTCGGCCGGGATCTTCACGCCGGTGCCGCCGGTGCCGTCGCCGTTGGGGTCGCCGCCCTGGATGAGGGTGTCCTCCACCCGGTGGAAGACGGTGCCGTTGTAGAACGCCTGGCAGGTGAGGTCGCTGATCCGCGCCACGGTCTGGGGGGCCCGGTCGGGGTCCATCTCGATGATGATGTTGCCCTTCTGGGTCACGATGCGGATCACGGGGCGGTTCAGGTTGGCCCGCACCCGCAGCACGCCGCTTCCCTCGGCCAGGCGGTCGAGCACGTCCATGCCCTCCACCACGCGGCCGAACACGGTGAACTGGTTGTCCAGCGCCTCGTCCAGCCGGGTGAGGGGGAAGATCAGGCGTTGGCTGGTGCGGCTCCGGTCCCCGACCCAGGCCAGGGCCACCATGCCCCGGTCGAGGGGCTCGCCGGTCACCTCCGGGCTCACCGGGGTGGGCAGGACCGAGGCCTCGGCGTCGGCCGCGCCGAACTGGAGGAAGGCCCCGTCCCGGCGCTGGAAGAAGGTCTTGCCGTCGTAGGCGCCCCCCAGGATGAGGGGGGACATGGCGTCCACGGTGGCGGGCGCCTCCTCGGGCAGCATCTCGAAACGGATGTCGCCCTCCTCGGTCTCGATCACCACCTGGGCGAAGCCCTCGCTGCTCTTGACCAGGCCGCCCCCGCCGCTGGGAGCGCCGCCGCAGCCCGCCAGGGACAGGGCGGCCACGGCCAGCCAGGCCATCGCCCAGGCGGCCGGCCGCGCCGTGCGCGGGCCGGAACGGGTCGCGGGGGTTCGGCTCACGGGGCCTCCGGCGCGGCGTCCTGCACGGTCACGCGAAGCATGCGGTCGCCCTTGCGGATGCGGCGCACCACGTCCATCCCGTCGGTCACCTGGCCGAAGACCGTATACTTGCCGTCCAGCTGGGGCAGGCGGTCGAGGGCGATGTAGAACTGGCTGTCGGCGCTGTCCGGGTCGGCGGCCCGGGCCATGGCGACGGTGCCCGGGACGTGCTTGCGATCTTTGAACTCGGCCTTGAGGGTCTGGCCGGAGCCGCCCCGCCCGGTCCCGGTGGGGTCGCCCCCCTGCACCACGAAGCCCGGCACCACCCGGTGGAAGGTCACCCCGTCGTAGAAGCCCTCCCGCGCCAGCTGGGAGATTCGCGCCACGGTCCGGGGGGCCGCGTCGGGGAAGGTCTCGATGGTGATCGTGCCGCGCTCGGTCTCGATCGTGATCACCGGCCCGGGGACGGCCGGGGCGGGCGCCGGGGCCGCCTCCTGGGCCCGGGCCGGGCCCGCCAGGACCGCGGCCAGCAAAACGGCCGGCAAGACCGCCGGAAACACGGCCCGAAGGACGGCCGAAAACACGGCGGTGACCGGTCGCATCAGGTGCATGCAGGGCATACGGGTCTCCAAAAAATGCGGAATACTGGGAAGCCCGCTGGGCACAAGTCGGCGCTGAACGTTCCCACTTCCATGCCGGTACCCGGGGATGGAGCACAAATTGTGCCACAGGAGGGCGCCGGATGCCCGCCGCGACGGCCGTGAAGGTCCCGGGACGGCGCCACCCCGCCTCGTGGGCGGCCTGGCCGGTGCTGGCGGTGGCGCACGCCGGGCTGCTGCTGGAGCTGCAACCCCTGGCCACCTGGTTCTATCCCCTGGCCTGGTGGAGCTACATCGCCATCCTGGACGGGGTCCTCTGCCGCCGCGGCGAGGCCCCCCTGATGGCCTGGCCGCCCCGCCGCCTGGCGGGCGTCGCCGCCGCCTCCTGGGCCTTCTGGCTGCTGTTCGAGGCGATCAACCTCCGGATCGCCAACTGGTACTACGTGGGGGTGCCGGAAATGTGGCCCCTGCGCTGGCTGGGCATCTCCCTCTCCTTCGCCACCGTCCTGCCCCTCATGGCCGTCACCGCCCGGGTCCTGTGGCCACTGGCCTGGCCGGGGCCGTGCCGGGTGCGGCCGCTGGCCCTCACCCCCGGGCGGCTCAGGGCCGTGCAGGCGGCGGGCGTCCTGTTCCTGGCGCTGCCCCTGGCCTTCCCGCGCTATGCATTCCCCCTCGTATGGGGTTTTGTGCCCCTGCTCCTGGACCCGGTCAACCACCGGGCCGGGCGCCCGTCCTTGCTGGCGCAGTGGGAACGGGGCTCGGCACGGCGCTTCGTCAACCTGCTGCTGGCGGGGCTCGCCTGCGGCCTGCTGTGGGAGTGCTGGAACTTCTGGGCCGTGGGCAGGTGGGTCTACACGGTGCCTTTCCTTAGCGAAACCAAGGTGTTCGAGATGCCGCCCCTGGGGTTCCTGGGCTTTCCGCCCCTCGCCGTGGCGGGCTACGTCTTCACGGTGTGGGTGGACGGCGTGTGGGCCAAGACCGGGGCCGTGACCCGGGCCCTGGCGGCCGTCGGGGTCCTGGCCCTGGGGCTGGCCACGCTGGGGGGCATGGACCGCCTCACGGTGGACGCCGTGGTGCCGCGCCTGGAGGGGGTCGGCGTGCTGGCCCCGGCCGAGCGCGCCGCCCTGGAGGGGGCGGGCGTGAATTCCCTGAAGGCCCTGGCGGCGCTGCCGGACGCCCGCCTGGGGGCCGTGGCGGCCCGGGCGGGCTTGGCCCCGGGACACCTGGCCGAGGCCCGCGCCTGGGCCCGCCTGGCGCGCCTGAAGGGCATCGGAAACGCCCACGCCGCCCGTCTGTGGGCCTTGGGGGTGCGCAGCGTGGCGGACCTTGCGGCCCGCGGCCCGGAGGCGCTGCACGAGGCCCTGGGGGGCGCCGAGCCCCTGCCGCGCCTGAAGGTATGGGTGCGGGCGGCCCGGCGGGCGGGCTGAGGGCCGGCTAGCCGGTCGGCGACAGGGGCATCGAGCCCGGCACCCGCTTCCGCTCGTTGGGCCCCAGCACCCGGAAGCCGCCGCTCCGGGGCCGGCCCCGGAAGGCCGACAGGCTCACTGCAACGCCCCGCCGGGCGAACACCTCCCGCAGGTGGTCGAAGTGCTCGGCCAGGTACTCGGCCGTGGAGCGGTAGCCGTAGCGCAGCACCTCCTTGCGGGACTCGTGGCCCATCACGTTCTGGGTGAACATGACCGTGTCCCGGGGCGAGGGCTCGATGATGACGATCTCCAGGCCGGGAAAGAGGTACTCCTGCTGGGCCTTGGCGATCCCTAAGCGCATGCTGGTGTTGACGCGCATGGCCTGGTCGGCCACGAAGCTCAGGCCCTTCTCCTTGAGCCCCTTGCAGAAGCCGTAGCAGGTGGGCAGGCAGGTCTGGGTGCGGTCGTTGTCCAGGTGCACCACCGGGTTGATGACCAGCAGCAGCCCGGCGCCGTGGTCCACGGCCACGTCCATGTTGGCCACCCGGCCGGTGCCGCCGTCGATGTAGTCCCGCCCCTCGACCCGCACCGGCTGGAACAGGATCGGCACCGACGACGAGGCCGCCACCGCGCGGGACACGGGCACGTGCTCGAACCCCGGGGTGCCGAACACGTGGTACTGGCCCCGGTCCAGGTCCACCGCCGGGATGAACAGCGGGCGCGACAGCTGGCGGAAGTCGTCCCCGGCACCGTGGGCGGTGAGCACCTCGTGCAGCTGCGCTTCCAGGGGCCCCAGGGTGAACAGGCCCGACGGCAGGCTCTCCTGCACCGTGTAGACCAGGTCCAGCATGGAGAAGCGGGGCCGCCCCTTGAGCAGCCCCCGCACCGCCTGGCGCGTGAGCCGCCACAGCACGGAGCCGGTCTTCTTGAGCATGGGCCAGGTCTCCCCGGTGCCGAAGGCGTAGATCTGGCGCCGGGTGAAGTTGAAGGGCGAGGCGTCGTCCTCGATGATCGCGTCGTACACCTTCCGGGGCGGGATGCCCCCCGCCAGCAGGGCCGCCGCGGCGGCGCCGGCGCTGGTGCCGACGTAGAGGTCGAACGTGGTGGTGGAGAAGCCGTCGACGAAGAACTCGTCCAGGGCGGTGAGGGCGCCGATCTCGTACATCCAGCCCGGGATGCCGCCCCCGGCCAGGACCAGGCCCAGCTTGTCCCCGACCGGCGGGCGGGTCGGCCCGGGGCGACCGGGTCCGCCCCGGGCACGCCCTCCCCTGCCTTTCGGAACCTGCGCCATGGGACCTCGCTGCCTCGGGCGGCCGACCCTGGCGAGGCCGGACGGCGCCGCTCCCCTTCCCCTCCTATCGGCCTTTCCCGCCCCCGCCTTGACGGCGCCGGGCCCCGCCCGGGTTCCCCTCGGGACGCCCCGGCGGGTATCCTCGCCGGGGCGCCCCGCCCCCCGCGGGGCCCCGAGCGGGCACACCGGATGAAGCTGCACAACCGGATCTTCCTGGCCATGGCCCTGGGGGCCGCGGCGGGCGTCGCCGCCCCCGAGGCGGTGCTGCACGTCCAGATCGTGGGCGACCTGTTCCTGGGGGCCCTCAAGATGGTCATCGGGCCCCTGGTGCTGGCCTCGGTGGTCGTCGGGATGCTGAGCCTGGGGGACATCCGCCACGCCGGGCGGATGGGGGGCCTCACGGTCGCCTACTTTCTGGGCACGACCTTCCTGGCGGTGACCCTGGGGCTGCTGGTGGTGAACCTGGTGCGCCCCGGGGTGGGGGTGGACCTGGGGGCCCTGCTCCCGGCCGAGGCCACCATCCGGGCGCAGGAGGTGGGGATCGGCACCTTCCTGGGGGAGCTGGCCCGGGGCCTGTTCATGAACCCGGTGAAGGCCCTGGCCGAGGGCAAGGTGCTGCCGATCATCGTCTTCGCCCTGCTGCTGGGCGGCGTCACCACCACCCTGGGGGAGCGGGGCGAGCCCTTGCGGCGCTTCTTCGAGGCGTTCAACGAGGCCATGCTCGCCATCGTCCACGTGATCCTGTGGTTCGCCCCCTTCGGGGTGTTCGCCCTGGTGGGGACGATGGTGGCCCGGAGCGGCCCGGAGCTGTTCGTGGGCCTGGCGAAGTACGTGGCCGCCGTGCTGTTGGGCCTGGGGCTCCACGCCCTGGTGCTGCTCCTGCTGGTCCTGCCGGTGCTGGGGGGGATGCGGGCCGGACGGCTCTTCAAGGGCATGCGGGCGGCGTGGGCAATGGCCTTCTCCACCGCCAGCTCGTCGGCCACCCTGCCCCTCACCCTGGAGTGCGCCGAGCGGAACGTCGGCGTGCCGCGCCGCGCCACCCGCTTCGTGCTGCCCATCGGGGCCACGGTGAACATGGACGGCACGGCCCTCTACGAGTCGGTGGCGGCCCTGTTCATCGCCCAGGCCTACGGCATCCACCTGGGGCTGGGGGAGCAGCTCGTGGTGTTCCTCACCGCCACCACCGCCGCCGTGGGGGCGGCGGGCATCCCGGAGGCGGGGCTGGTGACCATGTCCCTGGTGCTCTCCAGCGTGGGGCTGCCCCTGGAGGGGATCGGCATGATCCTGGCGGTGGACCGGCTCCTGGACATGTGCCGCACCTGCGTCAACGTGGTGGGGGACTCGGTGGGCTCGGTGGTGGTCGCCCGGCGCGACGGCCTGCCGTTCCGCCCCGCGGCCGACGAGGCCCCCGGGCGGCCCCCCGGGAGGTCGCGGGAAGCACCCGCCGAGCCCGGCCCCTGACCGTCCGGTTCCGGGGCCGAGGGGGGAGGCGGAACGGCGTCGGATCGGCTACGATGGATCTGAATCCGGCACACATATCGTCCCGGCTCCGGGCCGCGCCCGGGGGTGGGGGCCTCGGGGGCCGGGCGGAACTTCTGCGAAGGAGGCTTGCGATGACGGTGACGTGGGTCGTGGTGGCCGACAGCAGCAGGGCGCGGATCTTCGCCAAGAACGGGCGGGACCCGCTGACCGAGGAGGCGGGGTTCATCCATCCGGAGAGCCGGCTCCACGAGCAGGAGCTGACGTCCGACCTGCCGGGCAGCGACGGGGCCACCCGGGGGGGACAACGGCACGGCAAGGGCCCCCGGGTCTCCCCCAAGCGCCACGAGGCGATCACCTTTTCCAAGCAGGTGGCCGACCACCTGGAGTCGGCGCGCACCGACGGGCGCTTCCAGCGCCTGTGGGTGGTGGCGCCGCCGGCCTTCCTGGGCCTGCTGCGGGACCACTTCAGCGCGGCCCTGGGCGGCCTCATCCGGGGCGAGCTGAACAAGAACCTCGTCCAGCTCCCGCCGGACCGGCTCCGGCACCAGCTGCCGGTCCGGCTCTAGCCGTCGGGTCTGTCCCGGCCCGGCGGGCCGGTGCTACACTCTCGCGGGGCGCCCCGCCTTGGACCCGGGGCGCCCCGCGAAGCCCCGCCAAGGGGCCTCCCGACATGGCCGTGGCACCCACCTACGACATCACCCGCAGCTACGAGGAGAACTACGCCGAGGGGCCGTTCTTCGACGGCGAGCTGCCGCCCCCGGCGGGACCGCCGGGCTTCCGCTTCCTCGACTTCCGGGTGAACTCCCCCTTGGGGGTCCCGGCGGGCCCCCTGCTCAACGCCCGCTGGGTGGAGCTGTACGCCCGCCTGGGGTTCGACCTGCCGGTCTACAAGACCGTGCGCTCGGCCTACCGCAAGGTCCACCCCGCCCCCAACTGCCTGTACCTGGACGACCCGGGTGAATTGACGGCGGAGCGCTTCGGCGAGCGCCTGACGGCCACGCCTAACGCCCCCGACGACCCGGCCCGCATCAGCATCACCAACTCCTTCGGCATGCCCAGCCGCGACCCCGACACCTGGCAGGCCGACATGGAGAAGGCCCGCGCCGCCTGCGGCCCCGGCCAGGTGTTCATCGCCAGCTGCGTGGGCACGCCGGGCGACGGCGGCACCGCCGCCCTGGCCGCCGACTACGCCCGCACCGCCGCCATGGCGCGGGAGGCCGGGGCCCAGGTGGTGGAGATCAACCTCTCCTGCCCCAACGTCACGAGCCGCGAGGGCAGCATCTTCGCCGATCCCGACACCGCCCGCCGCATCTGCCGCGAGACCGCCGCCGCCCTGCGCGAGATCCCCCTGATGATCAAGGTGGGCTACTACACCAGCCCCGAGCAGATGGACGAGGTGCTCCGCGCCGTGGCCCCCCTGGTGGCGGCCGTCGCGGGCATCAACACCCTGTCCTTCGAGGTCGTCGGCCCCGACGGCGCCCAGGCCCTGCCCGGCGAGGGCCGCCTGCGCTCCGGCGTGTGCGGCGCCGCCATCCGCCGCTGCGGCCTGGAGCAGGTGAAGGCCCTGGCGGCTCTGAAGGCGGCCCACAAGTACGACTTCGCCCTGGTCGGCGTCGGCGGCATCATGACGCCCGAGGACGCCGACGCCTACCTGGAGGCGGGCGCCGACGCCGTGATGAGCGCCACCGGCGCCATGTGGGACCCGTACCTGGCGCAGAAGTGGCGCCGGGCCCATGGCCTCGCGGCCGTCGAAGTCTAAGCGTCTTCCAGCCCGAACAGGCGGCGCGTGTTCGACGCCGTGGCGGCCGCCACCTGGTCGGCCGCCAGCCCCTTGATCTCCGCGATCTTGGCGGCCACCAGGGTCACGTAGGCCGGCTCGTTGGGCCGGCCCCGGAACGGCACCGGCGCCAGGTAGGGGCAGTCGGTCTCGACCAGCATGCGCTCCAGGGGCACCTCCCGCGCCGCCTCGCGCACCGCGTCGGCCTTGGCAAACGTCACCACCCCCGAGAACGAGATGCAGTAGCCCAGCTCCAGGCCCGCCCGGGCCAGCTCGATCCCCGACGAGAAGCAGTGCAGCACCCCGGTCACCCCGGGAAACTCCGCCAGGATCGCCGCCGTGTCGGCCTCCGCCTCGCGGGAGTGGATCACCACCGGCTGGCCCAGCTCCGCCGCGATCGCCATCTGGGTCCGGAAGGCGTGGCGCTGCACGTCGCGGGGCGAGTGGTCGTAGTGGTAGTCCAGCCCGATCTCCCCCACCGCCACGCAGGCGGTGTCCGCCGCCAGTTCCCGGATCTCCGCCAGGTCCGCGTCCGAGTGCGCGCCCGCGTCGTGCGGGTGCACCCCGGCGGTGGCGTAGATGCCCTTGAACTGCTTCGCCAGCGCCGCCGCCACCCGGCTGTCCTCCAGCGTCGTCCCGATCGTGACGATCCCCTTCAGCCCCGCCGCGTGCGCCCGCTCCAGCACCTCCGGCAGGTCGTCCGCCAGGACGCCGGAATGGATGTGGGCGTGGGAGTCGATGAGGCCGGGGAGGGCGGGGAGGGTATGCTTGGCCATGTGCTTTCCCTACTTAGGCCCCTGATGAGGTGGATTGCGGAGCCCAGCCATCATCAAACCCCCAGCTAAGCCATGCTATATAGTCCCTCGCCAAGACCCCGGCGACATCGATGACAGCCTCGGCTTCCTCCCGCGACACTCGCGTTCCATGAACTGCGGCGTTGCAGAGC
>Ga0210124_1000083_pt1 | contig 55497 bp, 32 predicted proteins | sample Muzzi_PWC_D2_FD_185554 | JGI IMG/M metagenome (GOLD analysis project Ga0210124, IMG submission 185554) | Wetland microbial communities from San Francisco Bay, California, USA, that impact long-term carbon sequestration - Muzzi_PWC_D2 (SPAdes) | ecosystem: Environmental > Aquatic > Marine >...
CCTTGGGTACCTGTGACTGTGTCGATCTGCCCCAGCAAGTTATAGCTATAGGTTGTGGTAAGCTCAGTAGCTGAATCGGTACTAGTAAGGAGGTTGCCTGCTATTTGGTAGGTATAGGCTAAAGTATCTTTTGTGATACCTGCGTTTGTGGTGATGGCTTGGGTAAGGCTTAACGTGCGGCCCAAACGGTCATACATATAGGTATCTTGTACATCAGCCGTATCCCCACCATTGTTGTTCACCTCACTATACCACAAATTGCCCACCATATTGGACGTCTGCTCATCTCCGTCGTAGTAGTAGCGATTGCTCCAGGTGGTATTTTCTGTAGGCCAAGTAGGTTCATTGGCTTTTTGCTGCAGTGTTGATTCATTCCAAGTATCTGTACATACGCCTTTTTCTACAAGCCGCCCCATGGCATCGTACTTAAGGTAATTAAAGAAACTATCTGCCTGGCCGCGTGCGTCACGCATAAAACGCATGCGCCCTGCATTGTCGTAAATAAATTCGTTATCTCCCTGGTCAGGCACATAGCTGTGTATTAGATAACCTAAGAAATCATAGGTATAAGTAGATGCTTGGGCAGGTAGCATGCTGGTTTGTGGGTTGGTATTTTCTTGATAATAACTAGGGGGAATCGCTGCTATCCGTTGCCCAGCAGCATCATATACTTGGCTTGATTGGATGATATTACCTGCTTTACCAGCGGGTGGTTTTAGGTAATTACCTATTGCATGATCTGCTGTATCCCGATATTGAATCGCTTGGTTACCATCTGCATCTTGCGTGGTAGTGGTGTAGTACTTGCCTTTGGGTAGTGGGTAAAGGAAGGTTTCTGTACCATCATTGACCCCATAAGCATAGGTGGTAATATGTGGATTGCCTTCTTGGGTAATGGCAAAATCTTTGCCAGGTAATCCTTTTTGCAAGGGGCGACTCAAAGGAGAGGCTTCATAGGTGGTGCGGCTAAAGGGGTAGCCACCATCATCAAGATGATACAAATCTACTACTGGCCCTTTCATAGGTTTGCCAGACCAGACATCTCCATTGATGCCACCATTGGTGACATAGTGGAGATAATAGGCAAAAGGATTGGTTACTTGCTGGGTAGTAACGCGTGCCGGTTTAATGGAGATAGCTTGGCGTTCTAGTGCATCATAAAGCCCTGTGCTTAAAATTACGGTATCGGCTGCTTCTACAGCCAGGCTTTGCAAAGTGCGTCCTTTGCCATCCAAATAAGTGAAATTAAGCTGTACATCTTCTGCTACGATGAGTTGCTTAAACCCAATACCGGCTTGCTTGCCTCCCAACAGCACGTTGTGACTACTCTGGCTGATAGCGTCGGACTGATAGTTAAAAAGGCATACCCCATTAGCAAAGAAGAATAGGCGGCTTTCAAATACGGCCAACAACCATTCTTGTTGCCAACCGACTGTAGCTGAAGAAGTTACTAAGGTATAGTTTGCCCCAATTTTCTGATACAATTGCCATTCGGATTGGCTACCATCCCATTGTACAACATAATCATCCGTACCCATAGACACGGTCTGTGTAGTATCACCCTCTACTTGTACATATATAGCCAGGCTATCAGCTTGGAAGTTGTGGCGCTGTAGCTGTGCTCCAAATGGGTTTTTTTGCGATGTTTGCTGTAGTTGTAATTGATCATTGGCTACAGACCAATCACTGGCTTGACTGTTGATAAAATTATAGTTGTCCAATGCATCCGCTTTAAAATCATCATAAAAACCATGCCCTCTGCCATTGACAGCTACCCGACAGTTGGGCTGTGCTTGAGGGAAGGGTTGGGTTGTCATGTTTGTGGTTTGACGGGTATTAAATTGGGTGGTGATGCTTAAGGGGTTGCCAAATGAGCCAATTGTGCTGGCAGTACCATAAAATAGGTTGTATATGGTGCGACCACTATTGCCATTGGCAGAGACCAAGGCAGTGGTTCTCAGTTTTGTTTCGTCATACACGCTCGCCTTAAAAGCGCTTTTTAGAGGGGTAAAGAAGATGTTATCTAGGCGCAGATACGCGTTGCTACTATCCGATTGAAGGCTGACAGACAGCTTTATGTCCGCTTTTTCTGTTGCCTTTAGCTGACTTAAGTCCACCACCCATTGCATAGACTGCCACTGACCGTTGGTTGCCGGGATGGTTTTATCTAATACGCTTTTGCCTGCTTAGATTGTTAACTTTGCTTGCAAATCGCTATCACTAAGCCCTTTGGGTGTTTTTGCCCAAGTACTAAAGATGTAGGACCGGTTAGGCTCAGCTATAGTGATAGTCCGTGTCAATGTGCCTGCTGGATTTAATTGGGCAGAGTTTTTTCCTGTAAAAGCATCTGTTTTGATGATTTGCCCGCTTGATGTGGGTGAAAAATCCCAGGCTAAAATCTGATAATCTTCAAAACTCGTGTACAGGATGCTATCATCGAGGGCAGCATTAACAAAAGTAGCGAGGCTAAATATTTGCAGGGTATCGTAGATCGTAGCGGTTTTTACCCCATCTACATCTGCCGATTCGATGACAGCCCCTTGTGCATTGCGGGAAAGGATGGTGCTGGTCTTAAGCCAGTCGCTGCTAGGCGTGCCACCGCGCTCCACCACGTGAACGGTGGGGACCCGCTGTAGTCGCCGTATATTGTGCATTAGGCGCCCAATAAAAAGCCTTGGTGCCATTCCATTGTTGATAAGTTTGCACATTAATGGCCTGTATCTCATAGTTTGTTGCTGAGGCAGTTTTAGTTTGTGTAGTAGTTTGTGCTACGAGCTTAAGCAGGTTTTGCTGCCATATTGTAGCGTATTTCTCATACGCGTAAGTGGTCAGGGTTTGGCGAGTAATCTCTTCGCCTGTACTACCATAATAGCTGGATGTGGTTCGGGTAGGGTTGCCAGAGGCTAAGGAATAGGCAATCTCGGTGGTCGTCGTTACGCCATCTAGCATGTTGGTTGTGGCATACACTTGGGGTATACCGCCATGGGGGGTGCGCAAGGGGGTACCTTGGGGATTAGTGGCGATTTGGGTGGCCACGGTCCAGCTAGACGTGGTGGCGCTTATGAGCTTGCCTGAAGTATCATATTGTTGTTTGGCTAGGAGCATGCCGTCTAGCATGGTATAGCTCAGTTCGGCTTCCTCACTGCTAAGGTTTAATAACGTAGATGAAGTAGAAGGGGGTAACCCATTGTAAAAATGGGAAGTGGTATAGCCATTTTTTTGGTCACTAGGTGTTTGGCAACCCTGGTATTCAGTTACAGTTTGGAATCTGGCAATCTCGCCAGTTGCGTCTTAGGCTGCCGTTATATCAGTATAGTCATAGCATTTGCTCAAGGTATCATAGCCAGTATTCATCTGTACACTGCCTACGACAAAGGCTCTGATGGGATTTTGGGTGGACTCATTGGCATATCTGTGTAGAACAATACTTTTCGATTCATTGGGATCATCTTCTATAGAATAGGTAACAAACCCTAACGGTATGGCAGGTAGCTTACCGTTGAGTGATCGTTGGTAATGGTATTGCTTGTCTAAAAGGGTGGTGACCTGCTGTCCATCAAATCTCTCAAGGACAGGCTTGTCATTTTCATCTCGGAGAAAATCGCCGTTGCGTAGGAAAGCAATGTGGGTGGCTGTAGGATCTCCATCTGTATCTACCGTCATAAAAGCCACAAAATAGGGCGCTTGGTTGATGATGGTGCTTGTGTTGATGGTGAGGTCTTTGAATTCCTCCATTGTGCTGAAATCAACCAATAGATAATCTTCATTGATTTTACTGGGATCTGTGGGGTCTGCCCAGGTGTTGTATACCCCACGATTGTACACTTTTGTGCCATAGGTTAAGTAGGTAGATGTAAGGGAAGGATAGGCTTTGTTTTGTCTAATCGCTGGGTCTTTAGTACTACTATGTGGCAAAACAATGGACTGCCATTCTGCATCAGGGTTGTTGAGATCTCTGTAGGTGAGTTCAGTATAAATACCTGAGGCGGTATTTTCTGTTTTCAAGATGGTATTGGCAGTATAGGTGTACCAATAGTACTGGGTAGAGGGATCGTCAAAAGTCTTGTTGTAGTGGATACCTACGCCTTGATATTGCCATTTTCCGCCATCATAATAATAGGTATTCGGGCCAGCACCGACCAGGGTGTTGTCTACTGCTTGTGGGCCTAAGGCATTCAGTATTGGGGATGGGATGCTTTTGAAGTTGTTTTCATCTACATTTTCTATTTCCGCAAAGGTCAGATTGGCAAAATTTTCATCCCACCTAAGGATTTGTAGCGCGTAATCAAAACGGGTGAAACCACTGCCACTGCTAGTATAGCCGGTAATATAAGCTGTTGCAGCAAAACTATTACTGGGAGAATAGTTAAAATAGGAAAAGTTGCCAATGGAAGGGATGCTGACCTGGTCGGTTTCAAAAGTACTGCCTAGCTGCCAGTTGAGTGTGCCATCTTCATTCATGGCTGGCGCTAAATAGTAGATACTAAATTTGTTCAATACTGGATCTTGGGTTTGGTCATGGCATAAAATGATGTAGTAGTTGCTGAAGGCGGTGGTGTAATACTTGCTGTAAGAAGCACTACTAGATGCTTGACAGAGCTGGTTTTGATCGGCCAGCTGATCCACTTCCCAGTCTTGGGTAGACCAGTTCCAGGCATAGCGGTCTACGACCTTGTTGTTGTTGGTATCAATGCCGTTGACAATAAAGAAGTTTTCGCCATTCGAAATATTTAAAAGGGTGGTGCCATAGGCATAGCTTTTATAAGTATTATTGTCTTTTTTGATATCCCAATGGCCTTGGCAAAGAGGACGTCTGTTAAAAAGGTATACATCGCTTTCGCTACTGCTTTGGTAGCGTATGGCTAGCACAAAGGTGTTCGTGCTGGTGGCGATCTGGAGGTTGTCTATATCTATAGAGCCTTTATCAAAGGTGAACCACTCGTCAGCGGATGGGTACCATGTACCCATCCAAGTGAAGACATTGAGCTCTAAGGTACTATCATCCTCACTATACCAGGCACTGACCACATAATCATGGCCATACCAGGCTCTAGGTTGGTCTTCTTTACTTGCGCCAAAAGGATTGGTAATGCTTTTATTACGCGCGCCTGGGTTGTCATTGCCATCAGCACCTACTTGGATTTGTTTGTAGTTAATAGTACTTATACCGCCCGCAGGATAGAGAACCTGGGTTAGGGCACCTCGGTTTTGGGTGTCATCAGTGGTAAAGTTGTAGGTAAATTGGATCCCTGGCTTGGTTTCGCCTTCTTGGTAATACTGGGTGATGGCTTTTAAATAGCGCTTGTACGTGGCACCATAGGCTAGCTGGACCATGGGTCTTTGGTCATTTTCATTTTTTGGGGTAAGGTTTTGCAAGTCATAATAGCCAAATTGCACATAGGTGAGGGTAGTTTGGCTAGCATTAAGCAAGGCTATTTTGTCTAGATAGACGGTGCTGTATTGGCTTTGAAAGGCATCTGGGGTCGTGGGTAGTTTGGTAGGGTCTTGATGAGGGTCCAGGTATTCTTTGGGTGCATCTAAAGCGGAGGTGTCATAGGTTTTAGGCAAATAGGTGTAGTGGAGCGACCAACCGAGGTCATTGATGATTTGGCTTACATGGCACTCTTTGGTGTAAAAAAGGTTGCCAGCCCCTTGACCGACAGTTTGGTTTGTAACTGTGTAATTAAGCTTATAATAGTTGTCATATATATTAGACATTATATCGATTAAATGAGACAAAAAGGAAAAAATAGATAAACTAAGGGGCAATCTCTGGAAAGAAGGAATGCCCAATGAGTAAATATCAGGAGTATGAAGAGAAACCAAACGAATTTTTAGCCCTAACGGGATATACCCGGGAAGAATTCGATGTCCTACTACCTCATTTTGAAAAGAATTATTATGAATGGATGAAAACACATCGCTTAGATGGAAAACCACGGGGGAAACGGAAATATAGCACCTATAAGAATAGTCCATTACCAACGATGGAAGATAAGATGTTCTTCATCCTGCATTATTTGAAAACCAATAACCTGCAACAAGTGCAAGGAGCCATGTTTCGGATCAGCCAAGCCAAAGCAAATGTGTGGATCCATTGTCTACATCCGATCTTGAACCAAACCTTAGCCGAGTTAGGTGAATTGCCAGCCCGACATATGGAGCAGATGATCCTGGCTGAAACTGAAGAACAGATCTATTTTCACGATGGCACTGAGCGACCTATTCAGCGTCCCAGTGACCCCGCTGACCAGCGGTTGTACTACAGTGGCAAAAAAACGACACGGGCTCAAAAATAATGTGCTGATCAATCTGTTCTGTAAGATCCGGTTTCTCACTGACACGGTTGAAAGTAAGAAAAGTGACAAAAAATTGGCTGATGAAAGTAACTATTGCCTCCCGGAAGGCAGTATCTTAATCCAAGATACGGGTTTTCAAGGCTTTACCCTGGAAAATGTGGCCATTCTTCAGCCAAAAAAGAAACCCAAAGGCAAATCTCTATCCGACCTAGACAAACATATTAACCACTGGCTTTCTTCTTTACGGGTTCGGATCGAACATGCCATCTCTGGGGTCAAGCGTTATCGAATTGTTAAAGATAAGATTAGGTGTTGGAAACCTGGCTTTAAGGATGCTGTTTTTGAAACTTGTTGTGGTCTCCATAATTTCAGGTTAAATTTTCGGCCTTGGACTTACAAACCCATCCAACTCCATCTTTTTGTTGATTTCTAATCGATATAATGTCTATTAATTGGACTGCCGCATCAAAACTTACTTTTGTGCCAATAAATTGTACATTGGTTATTGAAGCAGACAGAGATTTTACGTGGTGATCAGTCTTGCCGAAAGAAGCACCAAACTCTTGTAATGTCACGCCTGCAGCTGTCACATTGGTTGGAAATGTTGCGCTGCCGTTTGCTGTCATGGTGCCACTGCTATCTGGCCCTTGGAAGCTTTGTAAAGTAACGCTTTGAAATTGTGTAAGTGCCATAATAATTCTCCTAATCATCTAAAGGTTAAAGGTTAAAAAAAGTTTGCTGAGACACGTAAGTTTATAGGCATATCACGATGCACCTCCTTTGAATTCATTGCCACAATGTGGGTCGGGTTGCTATTTCTCGCAATATCTCTAGTTGGATTAGGGGAATATTTGAACAGAAAGGTACACTTCTGCCCAGGACCAATTTGACATAACTGCCTTTACGTTGAACTGTTTACTTCGTTGGAGAAAATCTAAGTATATCACATTGCGCTTATTTTTGGACTGAGTTATCTCCCTCTTATCTCTCTATTTCCTTAAAAAATTTGCTCCAGGCGGTAGCCCAGACCAGGCACTGTGTTGATGATGATCGGATTATACTCGATCTGGCCAAACTTCTTTCTTAGCTTATAAATCACTTTATCCAACCGATCCTGATTAGAGTAAATTGTTTGACAAATCAGAGCCCGGCTGCAGGTATGGCCCCGATTGTGATACAGCAGCTCAATTGTAGCGAATTCTTTGACTGTCAATTGCACCGAGATATTGTTGATCCAAACTTGGTGACAGCTCCGATCAATGATTAATGACCTCAAATTATTGATTCTATTTTTGCTTGCAGTGTTTGGCCAGCTCAAGTGATTCAGGTGGTGGGCTGTTTGGGTAGCTATTAGGGTCACCAAACTCTGCTCCCACTCATCTAGAGGTGGCCCCTTTCTTTCCAGGAATATAAAGCCAAAGTGGCACGAAGCAGCGACAATCGAGGCGTAATGGGGATGATGGGTTTCAAAGTTGAAGTGTTGAAATCGGTTCAAGGCGTCGTGGATAAATAGATCAAGATCAAGTTGTCGGGCTGAGCATGGCACAGAACTGAGAGGGTCACGCTCCGGTGGATGTTCGGCTAAGTAAAACAATATCCGTACTTCCCCCAAAGTCTGACGCAATGCTTTAGCCGCCAAGAGATAGGTCTCATCGTAACTGCGGGGAGTAGCAAGGTGGACTAGTACATCTTGCAAGACAGTTAATTGTTGATACAATTTGTCTGGCATTGGTGACCATTCCTGATATTTATGTTCCAAACTCAGGATTCCCTTAAAGGGAAACGAGTCATTTCATTCTAACTAAAGCATATCAAGATCTGGTCGCTGAAAGAGGCTCCTGGTATAATAGAAATTCGAGTTTTGGGTGAAGCTGACACGATTTTTTAAGGTTGGTGCTGTATTTGTAGTTCAATTCAGCCTGGTGGGGCTGGACCCCGTGACTCAATTTCCAGTATCATCCCTAGTTTACAGTTTATCAGATAATCTCTGATAATTTTCAACAATCCTACACGAAAACCATCTTGCTCCAGATGTTGGCAAACTATTAGAATGACTGCAAGGATGCTTTCCACTCGTGAGATGTTCTAGAACACTTGTTTGATACTCACACGGTTAGTTAGCGAGCGCTTATCCGTCGCGATTTTCGAATCACAGTATAGTCAACTCCCGGCAAATTTATATCATTATTACCAAAAAACATCCCACCGATGCTTTTCATCTTCTAGTAACGTTCAACATTGATAAAAGATTATGTTAATGAGAAACATAGGAATCGTAGCAGGTTTGATTTTCTGTTATCAATAAGGCTTCGATTTAATATCAATAGGGTTCAGAAATCAATTCATTCTTTAAGCCGACGTCCCCTCACTTCAATTCCTTACCCGTAATAAGTGACCAGACCGTCATAACAAAGACAACCACCCAAAACAACAGTATTCCCCCGGGTAAGAGTACGCCAAATTTCCAGTTTGAAACCACCCACAACCGTAATGACGGCTCTTGACCCTCGAAGATAAAATACTGGATTTCGTCCTCAACATCATAAAGGTTTACCGGAGATATTTCTACTTCTATTGGTGGTTCACCTTCTCGCCCTTTAAGTAAAAGAAGCCCATTGTCCTCCGCTTTTTCGGTAATTTTCCCCGTAGATGATCCAGTAGATGTGCTTGATCCGCTCCTACGGATAACACCGCCATCTATAACTTCTGATTCCGTATCTATGAGGTTGGTTGCCGTATACCTGGAGATTGGAACAATAAACAACAAATTTTTTGAAACATTGGCATCAACACGTGCCGAGTTAAGGCGGGTAAGCTCGATTGTAAATGATGGCACGACAAAAGTAATTATTGCTCCAGGTATACAGAATATAATGAAAAAACTATACAATGCTCTTATCAACTCAATTGGTATAGGTCTCTTCTTTTTTTTGGTTGTTTCCATTTCAAACTCCAAATAATACTGATATAGTTTCTGACAACAATTAAATTTTATTTATACAGTAAGTTGTGATTCATTTTATTGAAACCCAGGCCCAACTCTGCGCTAGCCTTGTTTTCCCTCCTTCTTCCTTACCACATCGCTTCGATGTGCTTGGATTCGAGGACAAGGAGTACCTTCTGCTCTTGTCCGTTCGCTCGAAGCCGTCCCATCAGGAGATACTCGGGGGGATCACTGTCGTGGACTCGGTAGAGAACTACCCGGGGCTTTGTGGGTGAGATTGGAAGACGTCCCGCTTCAAGGTCGGAGTGGTGGACCTCAGCGTAACCCTCATCCCAACTGGCTAGGAGTATCTTGGTCCAACTCGTCTCGTTCGGCCTTCTCGTCGCTCGCTTCTCGTCAAACTGGCAGAGATCCGAGAGATAACCCTTGGTCATTTGCAGTGAGGGGTGCTCATCAATTATGACAACCTGGATCGCGTCGGAGCGCAGGGGGTCGAGTGTCTCTTCAAGGCGGAGTTCCAAGTTGTAGACTCGTTCGACCCGCTCCATCCCTTCAAGGCCATTGTCGACAGAACCGCAGAGGAAGAGCAGCCCCGAGTCGGTGACATAAGCCTGCCAAATCCGGTAGGGATCGCTCAGAGAAGGACGGTAGAGTATTTCTCGGACCACAAGCTCCGGAATACATCCCGATAAAGCGAACAAGCAAAAGAGGAGCGCTAGGGCAGTCAGGCGGCGGTGAATTTGTATCAATCTTTTCATCTATGAACCTCCCATTGTTTTTTTACGAGAGAGCGATTCATCCCCTATTTTCCCTATTACGCCACGTATTAAAGTATCAACGACCACATAAAGCATTAGAACAGGCACCAGGAAAAAAAAGCTGCTTAGAAGCAACGGCACCCAGGTGGCCTGCCAGATCCGTAGTGGCTCATCAGTATGGGTCGAGAGAAAATCGTTGATCTTATCGACAGTTTGCTCGACAAAAACTCCGCCAAACTCATCAGAACTTACTAAGTCAACCGGACCCGAGTTACCGCTCAAAGTCAGCTTGTAAACTTTGTCGGGAATAATCTCTCTGTTGTTCCGTCGTCTCTCGTGGACTTCCGAAGTAACGTAAGCCTGTTTGAGGTTTATGACTGAAGTTTCCTGTACCGGTATTAAGCCGATCATCCGTTCTTGCAGTTGGCAATCAACTTGCTCTGTTTCCACATAACGGCAGGTGAGTATTGATACGGGATAGACATATAAAGTAACTAAAGTAATAGCACCCACCGCCAAACCAAATACAAGCAAAATAATTATAGCAAAAGGGTCTGAACGTTTTTTGTTACGCATTTTCCAAGGTCACCATTCATTCGTGCAAATTAAATATAAAAAGCTGTAAAAATGATAAAAGCCACACAAATCACATAGAATAATAGTGAAGGAAGAAATGTGATGATAGTGCCTTTTATAAAACTAAATTCTGGGATCTCTTTCATAAAAAATAACTTTAGAACAAGATTGATTATCGATGCTTGAATAAGGTGAAGTATCAGGATGACCGCAGTTACCATTATCATCGTTCCACTTGTATTTTCTCCACAACAACTATCACCAGACAAAAAGATAATGAATAAGCAGATAGGAGAAGCTAGAATTGTTAATAATCCAACTGATAACGAAGGGAGATAATGTTTTAGTTTTTTCATGATTGGGATACCGTATCGTCTATTGAATTAGTTGGACGTTACCACCAAAGTAGCAACGTAGCTTGCCGGGGGAATAGGCACTCCCGGCAGTTCCGGGTAGGGGTCCAACTTTACAAACTTGATGTTGTATTTTACATAGCTGGCTGTGTCCGCTTTCAGAGGTGGGTTGTCATTTAATTCATATTTGGCTGGTGTCAGACCACTTAGCTGTACCTGAATTAAAATAATGGCCTGACCGCTCCAGGCGCAATCGACCTGAGTCGGGCAGCGGGAGTCTTCCAGTACATCCAGAAAAGTCACCAACAAATTCTCATCAGGTAGGTGGGCTTCCTGGCCTAAATACAGGGTGAACGGTTGGTCCAGTTGAGCCTTTATCGGTGGTTGGCCCGGTATAGAAACGGTGGGTTGGGGTTCTTTGGTTGGCTCCAGTTGTGGTGTGTTGGCTATCTTTACCAATCCCTCCAATTCTTGCAGACCAACCCTGGCTTGAGCCAACTCGTCTGGATTGGTTGACAGTGCCAGTACCTGTTGGAAGTCAGAATGAGCCTGTGCAAACTGGCCCTTCTCTTGATAAACCAGTCCCCGGTACAGGTAAGCTGGCGCATAATCTGGAGACAGGGCGATGGCCTGGCTAAGAGGGGCAATGGCTTCCTCAAATGCGCCGGCGATGTAGTAGGTTAAACTCATATCATAAAAGCCTTGCGTCTCTCGAGGGATGGTAGCAGTAGTAGGAGGAGCAGGAGTAGCTGTAGGAATAGAAGTAGGCGTAAAAGTAGGAATAGCAGTATGAGTAGGAGATAGCACAGTAGGAATAGGCGCAACGGGCGTGGCGATAGGGGTAGGCTGACTGCACCCTGTTAGCCATAGTAAGGCAAGTAAGCAAAGTAGGTAAAAGCGTTTGGTTAGCATAGATATCTCCCCGTAGAAACGATGCCTTGTGCCTGTGTGGGATTGGGGCAGGCGCTAGACCTGCCCCATCTTTTCCTTTAGTAGCGTTAGACTCGCTCGTGACTAATACAATTGAAACGGGAGCATTCCACCCGGACCGGCAATCAGCCCCCAAGTCTCATCAGCGTCAACTTCGATGATATCCGTCTCAATTACATTTCCACTTGTATCTGTGAGAGTGTAGGTGAGACTGCCAGGGGATAGATCAAGCATAAAATCAGGATCAGGCTCATTCTCAGCCGCCCCAGGAGGCAGGACAATGGTTTGGTCGGCGATGGTGAGCGTTACTTCCTCCTCGGCGAAGCTGGCTAGAGCTATCCGGACCTGACCTGCCGGGGGAAGAAGGCCCGCTGCCTCTGCCGCCGCTTTGTTTTTGGCAGTGATGATAATTTGTGTTTCCCCTGTACCAGCCTGCAATTCAAGAACGAGTTCACCGTCCGGCCCCTCAAACGTCACTGTCTTGGCCGCTGTATCTGTGGCAACGGTGGTGTCACTAACTGGCTGCCAGCCGAGCGCTGTGAGTTCGGTCAGATAAAATTCCAGGACAGTGGGTAAATCGGAGGGTGAGCCGGTTTCGAGATACTGGTAGAATTCACTGCTATCGGCGCTATAGCCGGTATAGTTGGCTGGGATGGGGAAGTCACCATAATTATCTTCAGCAGCGGTGAGGGGGCCGGAGGTATCGGTCTGTGTTGAATCTGAGGAAGTAGTAATACCCTCTGTCAGAGCAGAGGCACCGCTAACATCCACCGAGACCCCAGTTTGTCCGCTAATAGGGTCCTTGAACATGGTGATAAATAGGCTATCGCTACCCCGGTCAAACGAAACCACGCCGGTGGTTTCCTCAACTATAGAAAGGAAAGCATCTTCCTCCCAGCCTTCGGCCGATAACATTTCGCGATAGAACTCAACCAGGGTTTCGATGTCGGAGGGACTGGTGTAGGTGATTTCGCCATAATCGGCGTCATAGACAACATCCTGAGCTTCTGACGGCGTGAGGAAAGCGGGCATTTCTCCACCAGAGCTGTCGGCCAATTGCGGTGCTTCTGTTTCGGGTAATGCTACAAAAGCCTTAGTATCCCCTAGTTCTGGTGCGTCCACAACAAAGACAAGTTCCTTGGCATCCACAGGTATCTGGAAAGTTATCTTACCGCGTGCTTGCTCACCTGGGGCAACACTACCATTGTGGGATCCATATGAGTCATCGGGATCATCAATTGCTGTAAAACCCATCCCATCATAGCCATAACCGTTACCGTCAGAGTCGTTTATCGATAACCAAAGCAAAGAAAAAGCACTGAGAGTGTCAGATGAATGCCTGTTTTCGATTGTAAATACTATATCAAGAAACTTGTGGCCTTCATATGGCTCATAGGTGCTTTCGGCTGGCGATGTCACTTCAGTGACCGTGAAGGAAAGGTCTCCCAATTCTATAGTATCGCCAACATTTGCCTTGATTTCTGTCGGGATGCTGTCCGCTGCGGCGCCCTCCCCCGTATTTTCACCAAAGTTGCCATCGCCCGGGCTGTTCAGTTCGGTTAGCTCATCAACCTCATAGTCGCGCAGCGTAGCCCGTGTTTGGCCGTCGGATGGAACCAGGTCTAGTACCAGCGTATGAGGAGGCACGTTTTCATTACCAAAGAAGAGGGTGGCCCGCTCCGGCGTCATCATACCGATACTGTCTATCACCACCCACCCCAGAGCCGTCATTTCCTGGGTATAGTAATCGAAGAGCGTTTCAAAATCAGCCGGGGTGGTATAGCTTAAGCTTAAATTGAGTAGAAATTTTTCAAACTCAAGGTCGCTGGCATCGGCCGGTAGGGGTAAATCCAGGGGTAAGAGGCTGACGCTGTACTGAACCGCGGTTTTACCGCCTTGAGCCGGAGCCACGCCGACCGAAACCGACAATTCAAGCCCATTCTGTATCAGGCTGAAGCTCTGTCGTTCAGGGTCGTCAGCCATAGCGGTGTTGGGCCGGGTGTATTCATGCCAACCCTGAGCTGCCAACTCCCGGCGGGTGAAATCGGCCACACCGGGCACATCGGTGGGCGAGAAGTAGCTCAAAGTGCTGGGGAAGTAATAAACATCCTCGGCATCGGCTATTTGGGGCAGGGCGCGCAGATCGATATTGCCGTGATTGGTTAGCGAAACCATTGTCTTACCCTCGCCCATATCGCTGGCCGATACTGACAGCTTGAAATCCTCTTTTGCAAAGAAGAGCGAGGCAGAGGCCTTATCAACCAACCCTGCTTCAACGTCTTCTTGCCAACCTTGGTCGGTCAGGGCAGAGCGGTACAGATCAACCGCCGCAGCGACCTCAATTGGTGCCTGGTAGCGTAAAGAACCGGGTTCGGGGTCTCCCATCAGTTCGGCTTCATCCGGTAAGGGCAGTTTGTGCAGGTCGATCATCTTGGTAGCGGCCATCACCGTGGTTGCTTCGCGTACTTCTACCCCTTCAGCAGCGTCTCCAGTTTTAGCCGGAGCGTCGGCCTCCGTCCCTTCAACGGTCCTTTCTCCGGCAGTGGTTGCTGGTGGGGCTTCGTTTTCACTCTGACCGCCGCAAGCGGTCAGTCCCAAAATCAGGATGGGTAACAATATTAACATCAAGGTCCAGTTTAATTTTTTGTAAAACATTATTTTTTCCCTTTCGAGGTTATATACAGAATATTAGGATACGACTATACAGTGCTTTTATTCGATATTGGTTTCTTTTTTAATTTTGTATCCATCATCCTTTTGTCTTAAACATCAATTTGTAAGGTGTCGAAGGATTACCCGCCTTATCTGTAAAGTTCTTGAATTGGTTGGTATTAATCCAGATTTCATATTCTTTATTTGGCTCAAGTTCAACTGGCAGTGTATTGATGGTAAAGCTTGCATCATAACTAGGGTCGCCTGTTATTTGAGGAAATTTATCTTGCTGTTCGTAAGCCCATGACCAGCTTTTATCCATCATTGCTTCACTGAAAGTAACCGAAATTTCAGTAATATCTGGGCTAACATCCTGGCTACCATTTGGGGGAATTGTGCTAACAACTGTTGGAGCTTCTGTATCGACGTCATAGGTTGCTGCCTCTTTAGTTGGGGTTGGTGCTTCGATCTCCTTTTCCTCGGTAGTCATTGGCTCTTCGATTCTTTCCAAATCTTCAACCTTCTTCTCCTCGGTAGTCGTTGCCCCTTCAGTTCTTTCCGAAGTTTCAGGTTCCTTCTCTTCGGCGGGTGTTGCCGGTGGGGCCTCATTGGGTGGGCAGGCGGTCAATCCCAAAATCAGGATAGGTAGTAAAAGCATCATCAAAATCCAAGGTGATTTTGTGTATTGCATTGTTTTTCTCCTATCTTTCTTGAAATCTATAGGGTTTATAATGAGTATTTCAAATTCTAAAGGTTTCAAGTTAGTTTAGGCTGGCATTGCCAGCGCTACCCTGGTGGGATCATACGGATCGACGTTTACCTGTACCAAATTTCCTTCTTGATAGTGCGCCATTAGCAATTTGGGCACAACTGCTTTTATCTCTACTTCATAAGGGCCACTGTCAGGGGGCTGTACTTGTAGGTGCAGACCAATTTGCTCGTTGATATTAACCTTTAGCCCTGTTTGCCATACTTTAAGAATGGTGGCCGGGGCTTCATTGCCGTTCTTTAGCAAATCTGCATTATCATAGTTGGCGTAGAATTTCTTTTTTACTCGGGTGGCAACCATTATCTGTATGGCAACGATCACCAGGATCACGACAACCGCAATTACAACTGCAATATAGGGAATTCCAAGACCCGGAATTGATTCAAACATAGTTATCTCCTTTTGAATGTAATTTAAGTGGATCACAATAAATCAATGTTTAGTTTTTCAATGATCAGGGTGGTGGAATCAGCACCACTCTGGTACGGTCATTTGGATCGACCTTCACCGGCGTTGTAACACCTTCCTGAAATTTGGTAACCATAAATTGGGGTAAAACCACTTTTGTTTCTGCTTCATAAAGAGAGCCGTCGTCAGGCGACTGTATTTGCAGGTGAAAGCCAATTTGCGGGTTGTTGCTGAATACGGTTCCTGTCCGCCACATTTTGAGAATTGTAGCTTGGGTCGGAAGACCATGGTTCAACAAATCAACATTAGCATATTTAGACCAAGGATTCCTAAATATCCATAGGCCAACCCTATATATAATAAATATAATCGTCAGAGACAGCCCCGTTCCAATTCCATAAAAGGTTAGCCAAGCTAGGAGTTTATCATCCATAACTAAGTCGATGCCTCCTTTTCTATAAGATAGGTTTCTCGTTTTTAGTGGTCTCAGTCGACTTCATCATCAGCCAATTCTTCTTGCAATGAGACCAGGAGAGATTCTAACGTGGCAAAGCCATGCCGCTGGTTGGTGCGTGGGTTCTGCAAACTAAATCGCCAAACCATTATCTCTCGCCCGGCATGAACACTACGCTCTTGCCAACACGACACCACATAGGATACATATCGAGGTGTTTTTTTTTGGATATTTTGATGCTTCATTTCCGAAAGCTCACCTTGTATCTTTACCGGCAGACACTTATAGTGTTATGACACTTTGACCTGGTTCTGTTGGCAGATACTTGACCCTAATCTTGCTTCCTACTTCAATGTTGTTCCGGATTACATAATCCGTGCTGACGTTCTCAATCCTGTTGGTATATTCATTTCCCAGTTCATCTTGATAACTATATTCAACAATGGAATGGACTGGTCTATTGTTAACTAACAGGGAGTAGTTTTTATCAACAAAAGTGACGGCAGCTTCTGTCTCGGCGCCGGTTTGAGCGATGTGGCTATCTAACTTGGAACGTTTTGTCCCCCGCACAATGCCCATCAGACCGCTCAGGGTCATAATTGCCCCGATACCGACCAATAACCCGCCAATGCCACGTTGAAGTAAGGTCTGCATCTCACCTAACAACGGCATATCGGCAAAAGCCGCACCGATGACAAAGTACACAAAAACCCCTGTGCCAATAAAGATTAATCCTACAATTGTCCATATAATGCTTCGCATGATTTTTCTCCATTCTCTAAATAAATGAATTGTGGACATCTGCACCAACTTGTGATACAAACGTCGCCGATTCTGTATCTGGATCACAAATTTCTCTACTAATATACTTTATGACCGTTCCCAAAACGTGAATTAAAGCGTGAATTAGTTCACAATTAAGGGGACACTTTTGCGGAGAAGTAGGTTTGTTAAGATCTCTACTGTTGTGTGCTGGGTTTTGTAAGCCATCCTGATGCTTTTAGGCGGGTTCTAAATTATTATCATCTAGCCTCTCTAATCGGCTGAAACTGGTCACATGGCCGGGTTTCGAACTATCCACATGGTCAGGTGTGCCCGCCAGGGTTTTGATATATAATTTTTAAGGGGGAGTATGTTGTTCTCGGAGGTGCTACCCCAATTTGTTTTGCTGAAACCTATTTGAAAGAGCTTGAATGATCGCTATGTTGGAGCTATCTTGCCTAGGACATGTTGAAATTAAGCAGGATGGACAGCCGGTTGAGGGCTTTGTGTCGGCCAAAGCACAGGCGCTGCTTATTTATCTGGTGGTTACCGGCCAGCCACACAGCCGCGAAACTCTGGCCGGGCTGTTCTGGGGAGATAAGCCGGACAGCAGAGCCAGAGCCAATTTGCGCAAGGCGCTCTCTAACCTGAGACAGTTGGTGGGTGATTATGTCTCAACTGTTGATCAAACAGTCGCTTTCAACCACACCGAGACATACTCACTTGATGTGACTGCCTTTGAGTCGGCGTTGGCTGCAGGTGATACGACTTCGTCTGATTTGTCCAGCTTGCGCGAGGCGATAGCACTTTATCGGGGCGACTTTTTAGCAGGCTTTTCGATTGAGGGGGCGCTACCTTTTGAGGAATGGGCTTTGGCCGAACGGGAACGACTACGGCGTATGGTGATTGAAGCCCTCCAAGAGTTGGCCACAGCTTACATTGCTCACGGCGAGTATGCAGCGGGTATAGAAGTAACTAATCGCCTGTTGGCCCTAGAGCCATGGCAAGAGGAGGCTCACCGGCAGTTGATGACTTTGCTGGTTCGTAGCGGACAACGTAGCGCGGCCCTGGCTCAATATGAAACCTGTCGCCGTATTTTGGCTGAAGAGTTGGGGGTCGAACCGCTACCGGAAACACAAGCCCTTTATAATCGAATTAAATCCGGTCGGGGTGAAACACCTCACAACCTCCCCATTCAAATCACACCCTTTATTGGGCGGCAAACAGAACTGGCTCAGATTATCCATAGGCTTGACCAATCGACCTGCCGTCTGTTGACCATTATAGGACCGGGTGGTATCGGCAAAACTCGGCTGGCAATCAAGGCTGCCGAGCAATTGCTCGGCAACTTTACCGATGGTGTTTACTTTATATCGCTGGTGGGCATTCAGATGCCCGAATTTATCACATCAGCTATTGCCGAGGCGATTGATTGCCCCTTATCTGGCAAGACCCCAGAGCAAACACAACTGCTCAACTATTTACAAGATAAAGATTTGTTGCTAGTTATAGATAACTTTGAACACCTGCTGCCTCTGGACGGAAGTGTTAACATGCTTTCTCAAATTTTGCAGGTCGCGTCTAAGGTAAAATTACTGGTTACATCCCGACAACGGCTTAACCTGCAAGTGGAATGGTTGTTTACACTCCTTGGGCTGGATTATCCACCAGATGAAATCATCGCTTCGGAAGCATCATTTGAAGCAATTGATTTGTTTATACAATGCACCCGGCGCGTACAGCCAAATTTTGCCCAGTTGGTTGATAGGATGGTCGTCGCCCGTATTTGCCGACTGTTGAATGGGATGCCATTGGCTATAGAATTGGCGGCCGCCTGGGTACCGTTGATACCCTGCACCGAAATTGCCGAGGAGCTTGCTAATGGCCTGGATTTGCTTACGACCTCACTACATGATGTGCCAGAGCGCCACAAGAGCCTGCAGACGGTATTCGACTACTCCTGGCAGCGATTGTCCGAGCAAGAGCAATCAGTATTTAAGCAATTATCGGTTTTTGCTGGGGAGTTTGATCGGCAAGCAGTGCAGCAAGTGACCGGCGCTTCCCTGTCTATGCTGGCAGCGTTGGTTAATAATTCACTGCTGCGGGCCGAACTATCTGGACGATATAGCATGCTTGAACCACTGAAACAGTACGCCGCGCTTCGGTTGGCCGAAAGTGTCTCGCCTGCGTTATCGGAAGTACAGGATCGTCACGGGCGTTACTACCTTTTATTTCTTCAAGCGCGAGAAAAACAACTGCAAGGTGAAGTGCAGCCGCAAACGCTGGAAGAAATCAACGCTGCCTTCAAAGATATCCAGGTTGCCTGGCGTTGGGCGGTTGACCATAATCAATTTGATTTAGTGGGACAAGTTGGCAAAAGCCTATTTCTGTTCTGTGATATTCAAAGCCGCTTTCAAACGGGGGATACGTTGTTCAAGTATGCCATCAGTCCGCTTGAAACTTTACCCGAGGCCGAGAATTTGCTTGAGTACCGGGTTTTGGGTAAATTGCTGGCTTGTAGAGGTCGGCTAATGTATGGCCGGGGTGAATATCAAACGGCTCGAAAGATGCTTGAAAAAAGCTTGCGTATTTGCTACGCCTGTGACGATCCTGGCTGGGCCGCTTTTATTCTGCATAGTTTGGGGCTGATGGCAGTGGCACAGGGAGAAGGTCAACAGGCCAAACAATTTGCCCAGGAAAGTTTAAACCTTTGTCAGAATTTAGACAGCCCATGGGACGAAGCATGGGCACTCTACGTGCTGGGTTTGGCGGCCTATTTTCTGGGCGAATACGCCCCTGGACAGCAATTTGCCCAGCAAAGCCTGGCTTTACACCGCCAGGTTGGCAACCGACACGGCGAAGCAGCCTGTTTGAATACGTTGGGGTTGATTATTTGCGGGCAGTATGAGAGCGAGACTGAAAAATGCGAGACCAATAAATACGGGGAGGCGCGTGAATTTTTTAGGCAAAACCTGGTCATCCGGCGGGCCATTGGTGATCGCTGGGGTGAAGGTACAGCTCTGCATAATCTCGGTTACATTCACTTCAGGTTGCAAAAGTACGACCGAGCCAGAGTTAGGTTTGAAGCCAGCCTGAAAATCTCAAAGATGATAGACTCCCTAGAGGGAATGGCCGCCACCGGCATGTGGATGGGTATGTTGGCCCTGGAGCAGCAAAATTTCCTTGAGGCCAGGCGCCATCTGTCTGAGTCGCTAAAAATTGCCTATGAAAACAACGCATTGACCCGCGTTACCGACGTGTTATACCGGATAGGAGACTTGCTGCAGCGTACCGACCAATCCGTAGCCGCAGTGGAGTATTTAACATTTGTGCATTATCATCCTGCCACCGATGACCGGGTGCGTAAAGAAACAAAAGAGCACCTGGCAGAATTAGCCACGGCTCTGCCGCCAGAGATTCTAGGGGCGGCCCAGGCGCGAGGTCGTACCCGTACCCTGGAGGAGTTAGTGGACAATGCTTTAGCTCAACCAAGGGTTACGATCTAATTTCCACCAATAGTTCAAAGGTTATTCTCTTGATTATTAATTACCTTGTTTTAGGCCAAATTAGCGGCACTATGCTCTGAAATCAGGCTTGAACCGAGCTAAAGTTGAGCCTTTGCACCACTTCGCTACTGAAATTAGTGGTTGTTTGCACCAAAATTTATATTTTTCGTGAGTTCAATTTAGCTTGCTTGGCTTAGGCCCATAAAATCTCTGAATATTAGCCAAAAGCTGCATAAATCAAGCTGGATATGAGCAAGTTGTCACTAATTTGGCCTAAATTTTGGTAATTAGGCTTGTTTGAGCATTATTGTTTACCTCAGCCTTCATTTAGGTTCTATCGATATTTGATCGAGTAGGTCACACTTTTTGTCTGCGAGTGACAACCTATGCTAAATAAGGTTGTGAGGCTAATAGTGATGACCTATGCCTAAAGATGTCGGTCCGATTGTATTGCTGAAACTATGAGAAAGGGCTTGAATGACCACATTGGAGCTATCTTGCCTAGGACATGTTGAAATTAAGCAGGATGGTCAGCTGGTTGAGGGCTTTGTGTCGGCCAAAGCCCAAGCACTACTAATTTATTTGGCTGTTACCAATCAATCACATAGCCGCGAAAGCCTGACCGGACTGTTCTGGGGTGACAAGCCGGAGAACAGAGCCAGAGCCAATTTGCGCAAGGCGCTCTCTAACCTGCGGCAGTTAGTGGGTGAATATGTGTCAACTACCGATCAAACAGTTGCCTTCAACCACACCGAGACATACTCACTTGATGCGGCTGCTTTTGAGGCGGGGCTGGCAGCAGTTGAGACGACTTCGCCTGATTTGTTCACCCTGCGGGAGGCGGTAGAACTATATCGGGGCGACTTTTTGGCAGGATTTTCGGTTGGGGGGGCGCAGCCTTTTGAGGAATGGGTTTTGGTCGAACGGGAACGACTGCGGCGCATGGTTATTGAAGCCCTCCAAGAGTTGGCCGTAGCTTACACGGCTCGAGGCGAGTATGCAGCGGGTATAGAAGTAACTAATCGCCTGCTGGCTTTGGAGCCATGGCAAGAGGAGGCTCACCGGCAGTTAATGACTTTGCTGGCTCGCAGCGGGCAACGGAACACGGCCCTGGCCCAATATGAAACCTGCCGTCGCATCCTGGCCGAGGAGTTAGGCGTAGAGCCTTTGCCAGAAACGCAAGCATTGTATCACCGGCTCAAAACCAGACGAGAGGCCACGCCTCATAATCTGCCTTCGCAAACCACTCCTTTTGTAGGCCGCCAGACCGAACTGGCCCAAATTGCTCACTACCTCGACCAATCCGACTGTCATCTGTTAACCCTGATTGGGGTAGGGGGCATTGGCAAAACCCGGCTGGCCTTGCAAGCAGCCAGACAAGCCCTTGATACCTTTGCTGATGGGGTTTATTTTGTTTCCCTGGCAGGGATCAGTAGTGCTGAATTTTTGGTTTCTACGATAGGGGAGGCGCTCGGTTATCCGCTGTCCAGGGAGGCAGACCCCAAAAGGCAACTGCTCAACTACCTGGATCAGAAGGAGATGCTGTTGGTTTTGGATAACTTTGAGCATCTGCTTTCTTCACCGGGGGTTAATGACAGTGGGCGGGAGCTGTTGCTGGAAATGGTAAAGGGAGCGCCCCTGCTCAAACTGCTGGTTACCTCTCGCGAGCGACTCAATCTGCAAGCGGAGTGGCTCCTGACGGTGCAAGGATTGCCCTATCCGCCTGCAGAAACGACCTTTGGAGAGGAGACCTTTGAGGCAGTAGAACTATTTACGCAGGGTGCGCATCGGGTGCAGCCGGATTTCACCCTGTCAACAGAATGGCCCGAGGTGGTGCGCATCTGCCGGCTGCTGGATGGGATGCCGTTGGGGATAGAGCTGGCGGCGACTTGGGTGTCTATAATGCCTTGTGCTGAGATTTTTCGAGAGCTTTCTCAGGGTCTGGAGCTACTGTCTACGACCTTGCACGACGTACCGATCCGTCACCGAAGTCTGGAGGCGGTATTTGACCATTCCTGGCAACTTCTCTCTGAGCCTGAACGAGCTGTGTTCAAGAAGTTGTCGGTCTTTCGAGGTGGTTTTGACCGCCAGGCAGCGACGGTGGTGGCCGGAGCCTCATTGTCAACGCTGGCCGGGCTGGTTAATAAATCTTTACTGCGGGTGGTCTCCTCTGGGCGTTATGATATGCTTGAGCCGCTCAAGCAGTATGCGGCGGGCAAGCTGGCCGAGACGTCTGCCGAAGAGGAGCAAGTGCATGATCGACATTGTGATTATTATGCCTCGTTTCTAGAGCAGTGGGAAAACGACATGAAGGAGACAGAGCAACGACAAGCCCTGCTCGAGATTACGGCAGATATTGATAGCATCCGTTCGAGCTGGGGTCGAGCCGTTAGCCAGAGAAACCTTGAAGCCATCAAAAAGTCCCAGGAAAGCCTGTGGTACTTTTATGATATCCGGGGCTGGTTTCAGGAGGGAAACGAAGCCTTTCAGAAGGCGATGGTTGGGATAGCAGGCGCGTATGGTGAGATAGATAAACTGACTGAGGAGGATCGGAATATTTTGGGACAGGTTTTGGTGCGTCAAGGCTGGTTCTGCTGGCGTTTGGGCCGGTATGAAAAAGCCAAACAAGTTCTTCGGCAAAGTTTGGACTGTTTTCGCCCTGGGGCACCTGACACCCGGGGAGATGAGGGGTTTGCTCTCAGCCAGTTGGGTCATCTTGAGTGGTTGACGGGTAACTATGACGAGGCCAAATCGCTTCAGCAAAAAAGTCTGGCAATTGGCCGGGAAATCGGGGCCTGGTTGATGATTGCATCGCTCGGCGCTCTGAACCATATCGCTCGAACACAGGGAGAGTATGCGGAGGCCGAAAAGCTCTGTCATGAAGGCATAGCCCTATGTCGGGAGCACAACGACCGCCGGGGAGAAATGTTTTGCCTGATCAGTTTGGGTTGGGCAGCCAATGCGAGAGGCGACTATACGGAGGCCAAACAATGGTTACGAGAGTCGCTTGCCATTCACAAGGAGCTTGTTCACAAAGAGATCAATGATAAACCCGCTCTGGCCCGGACTTTGACCCAACTGGGGACAGCGGCTTATCTGGAGAGAGCGTATACGGAGGCTAAACAACGGTACATGGAAAGCATTGAGATTAGCAAAGAGTCTGGTGAACGCTGGCATATGGCGCTTGCCCTGGTCGGTTTGGGGTATACATCCTGCGCCCTGGGTGACTATGAAGCCTCTGGCTTGCACTTTCGTAAAGCTTTGCAAATGGCTATGGAAATTGGGGCGCTATGGGTGGCTCTGGATAGTTTGGTCGGGTTGGCCAGGTTCCTTACTGCTAGCAATCCAGGGAAGGCAGCGGCTGAACAGGCCGTCGAACTGCTCACGTTCGTCTTTCATCACTCCAGCAGTAGCCAAGAAGCCAAAGACCGCGCCGAGAACCTGCTCACGGAATTAAAGATTTACCTAACCCCGCAACAAATCGAAGCGGTTCAGGCAAACATAAGGACCAAGTCGTTTGATGCGTTGGTGGCGGAACTCCTTAATAGGCCCCAGGTCCCCACGACAGATATGGCTTCATTCAGCCGAACGGGGTTGTGGTAATGAGTCGTGGACTGATCCGGACAGTGTTGACGGTCCCCTATCGATCACTCGAAAATGATCTGGGGCCGATGTTAGTAAGGGGATCGCATTTTGACGAGGATGACCTACGGTTTACAGACTGGCTTTTTAGTTAAGCCTATAGCGATACCACGTCTGAAGCGGATAGGTAACGAGTGCTTGTCCACTGCTATTTTTCAGTCATAGTATAATCAACTCCGTACAAATTTATATCACTGTTACCAAAAAACGCCCCGCCGATGCTTTTCATCTTTTAGTAAAGTTAACTGTTAATAACAGGTTACGGTGATGAGAAAGGTTGGACTTACTGGTAGGGCTGATTTGTTAGGTAAATATAAGGGAAGTTATGACCAAAAAGTGTCACCGACCAAGGTCTATCACTGATAGTGGGGGCAGGTCTCAAACCTGCCCCCACGTGGATGTTGTCTTTACCGGCTCGTTCTCGATTTAGAGATTGTGCCTTCCAGGCCCGGTCCTATTGATCTTTTATGATAAGTGGTAGGTACACCGATCCGTTAGCAGCAGCAGCATCATCATCAGGATCGCTTTTACCAGCCGTGATGGTTAGGTTGTCACAGGTCTCGCCTCCATCATTATCGGCAACACAGACGGTAACGGTGGAGGAGACGTTTTCATCATCGGTCTGGCTACTGATGGCACTATCATCCGTTTCAAAAGATGACCCAGTCACCAGGCCCATATCGTAGGTATGGCTGCCGGTGATGTTGCCATCAACGTCCCAGGTTGGCTCGGTCACCAGACCCGTATCGACCGTACCATCACCCCAATCAATGGTGGCTGTGTGAGTATCCAGAATTCCCAGATCGGTGAAGGTGGCTAATTCCAGAAGTACACTATCACCTATCTTAATGGTCTGGTCAGCCACAGCCTCCACTACTGGCGCAACATTATTGATACTATGGGTTGCCCTGTTCTGACCCGAAGCATTGGAACTGTCAGTCACCCAGATGGTAACATCATAGTCGCCATTGTCGGCATAGATGTGGTTGGGACCGGTGCAGAAGTTGCCGGTGACAATGCCCTCTTGTGGCCCGCTGCCATCACCGTAATCCACGGTGCAAGTGTGTCCATCATTCACGCCATTAGGGTCACTGAATAGCGTCATAGCGACGAGGGGGCTACCCTCATCAAGTGGTCCAGATACGAGTTGAGGTATATTAACCGTTGGAGGGTCGTTGTTGGGGGGCACACTTGGTAGGATATCATCATCACAATGCGCCTGGCTTGGTCTTATGTTGTTGATATGGATCGCGTCTTGCATCGCCGCGTTGTAATCCTGTTTGGAAGCATTTGGATCGAGCAGCGTAGCATCGATGCTGGCAATCGCTTGTGAGAAGCGTTCGTCAAGATGCGGAATGGTTTCATCCCAGAGTACCCCGCCGGCAGCAAAGTTGAGCCAGGCCGCCAGCCCGGCCTGTTGGGCCCGCCGGGACGGATTTTTGCCACCACCAGGACTCAGGATGGCCTCGGCATCGGCTAGGCTGCCCAGATTGCTACTATCATAGTAGGCGCTGGTGAAACGGATGATTCCCAGATAACCCTGTAAGCGACTGGTATCAATCTCGGTTGGGCCATTTCCACGGAATTGCTGTCTCCAGAAGGCATCAACTTTGGTACAACCGCGGTTGCCGGTGATGAGCAACGGCAAGCTGTCCGTATCCCTGCCGCCATCATCGTCTTTGATTTTAACATCCACACTGTAAACACCGGGCGCATCGAAGGTACTCCTGTTCCCATCCACGACCAGGAAGGGGAAGGTCCCGTGGGGGCTGGGCAAGGGATCGGGGCTGAGACCATTATTGAAATAAGTTGTACTGGCCCCGTTGGACGAGGACGGGAAGCTCCACCTGACGGTCAGGTCATCTGAGCCGGGATCATTCGCATCGACGATGAAGCTCTGTTCATGGTCCCGACGGCCAATGAAAGCCTTACCACCATCCATAGCGATCGCTGCGCTGGTATCCAAGGCCACCGCCGGATTAAGGTTATTGACCGTGGCGATGAAGCTGTCACAGCCTTCGGCCCCCTCATCGTCGGTGACACAGACGGTGACGGCGTAGCTGCCGTTATCGCCATAAGTATGGCTGCCCGCGACGGTGCCATCTGCTCCGCCGGATGGTTCGGTCACCAGACCCACATCGACGGCTCCTTCGCCCCAATCAATGGTGGCGGTGTGCGTGTCCAGAAGGCCCGAATTGGTGAAGGTGGCCGGTCCTAAGATCACAGTTTCACCCTCATTAATCGTCTGGTCTGGCCCGGCCTCCACTACGGGTGGGAGATTTTTGACCGTGACCGTCAAAGTGTCACAAGTCTGGTCTCCATCATCATCGGTGACACAGATGGTAACGGTGTAAAGATCATTGCCGGCGTAGACATGGCTACCAGAAACCATACCGTTTGCCCCAGCCGCATCGCCCGGTGGTCCGAATGGTGACTCGAACACTACACCCGCCTCGGGCGCTGTTCCATCTCCCCAATCAATGGTTGCCGTGTGCGTGTCAAGCGTGCCCAGATCGTTGAAGGTGGCCGGGTCTAACAACACGATGTCACCCTCGTTAACTGTTTGGTCTCCCCCGGCGTCCAGGATAGGCGCAACATTGTTGACGGTGACATTCAAGGTGTCACAGGTCGTAGCCTCATCATCGTCGGTGACACAGACCTCCACAGTGTAAAAGCCATTATCGGCGTAGACGTGGCTACCGTCTACCGTACCATTTACCCCAGCCGGGTCGCCCGGCTCGATTGGTGGTATAGTCACCGCGCCTGCATCGGGCGCCGTCCCGTCCCCCCAATCAATGGTCGCCGTATGCGTGTCCAGAGTGCCCACATCGTTGAAAGTGGCCGGGTCTAACGATACAGTTTCACCCTCGTTAACCGTTTGATCTTCGCCAGCCTCCACCGTGGGCGCGACGTTGATGTCATCATTGGTGATGGTACATATTTTCACATCCCCTGGATCGAGGGTGATTGAGCCGTCGGCAGCGCAGTCGCCGCCAATTGTCGCGGTGTAGCTGGCGTCGCCGGTCTCACTGACCACATAGGTGCCCGCCAGCAAGGTGTTTTGCTGACCGGAGGTGACCAGGAAGCCATCCACAAACAGGGGAAAGTCACTCACTTGTAGGGTGCCGCCGTCGTCGTTGACCACTTCTTTAGTCACCGTCAGCTTGGATGCGTCATTGCTGGTGAGGGTTTGGCTGGCACAGTGACCTACCTCGTCGCAGGCGGTCATGGTGACCGTAGTCGCTAGCGGTTGTAGTGGGGCAGTAACCACAAGGCCTTTCAATTTGTTGACGCCGCTAAAGATGCGGGTGAACCAGTCGGCATCTTGATAGATGGGGGTGGTTGAGGTCATCGTTAAGGGGCAAACAAAATTAGTAGTGGTCAGGTTGTAATCTTCAGCCTGGCAACTGATAATGGTTTGACCACTCTCGTCCAGGGTATAACCAAAGGTCAAGCGTGGGGCAAAAAGGTCAATTTCACCCGACCAGGCATTGGGAATGTAATTGCTGTTGCCCACACTGTCCTCGGCCCGCAAATCAATTTTGTATGGCCCCTCCGAGATGGTGGGTACGGCAAATTGCCAGGTGGTAAAGGTGTCGTGGGTTGAGGCCAGGCTGAGATCATACCAGGTGTCCTCATCTTCAGCCTCGTCGGCATTTTCAGCGTGACGGAAGCGAATTTGGGCCTGAGCGATGCTCGTCGGTAGCGGGTTGGCCATGTCGTAGATTTCCTCGGCACTTAAGGCATGATCATAAATAAGCACCTCATCAATCAGGCCATCAAAGTTGCGCCCGTATTGGGAATTGGCCCCAATCTGCACCGGGTCGTCATTGGTGTCTAAGCTGCCGGTTACCTCAACGTCAGCCTCCAGTATCCCATCTATATACAAATATTTTTTCTGGCCGTCGTATACAGCAGCCAGGTGATGCCACTGCCCGTCGTTGATATTGGTCGTCCCAACTAACGAGAGGTTTGAGAGGCCGTTTGTCCCAAATGATACCGTATTGGTATTGCGATGGCGATGGAGCCGCCAGGCTGTGTCGCCTTTGGTGACAATGGCCTGCCAAGGTTGGCTAAAGGTGTCAACTTTGACCCAGACGGCAAGGGTCATTTCTTGCAGGTCAAAGAATGACTCATTGGAAAGGGTCAGCGCATCATCCGTCCCATCAAATTCGGCGGCATTGCCATATTGCCCGGCCACCCCGGCCGTGGGGCAACTGGTACATTCAGCCAGCCAGTGATTCGGGGAGCTATCAGCAAATTCGCTGGCCCCGGCGGCTTCCTCAAAGTGTGCATTGAGCAACATCTGCTCCTGAGGGTAGAGGATGTCACTGACGCTGCCGGAAAGGACCGTCCCGCTGTTGGAGATGACGGGAGTCGTCAGGGCGATATCGGCGTTGGGACCGTAGCCGTCCAGCTGAATGCTGCCGATGGTATCGCTATAAACGTTGCCCACGTTGTCCTCAAGGCCGGCCCAAACTTCATATTGGCCGTATGGTGGCGTAACAAAGGGATAATCGACCTGCCAGGTGCTGCTGTCGGAGGTGCCGTATTGGAAGCCCTGGACCGAACTTCCTTGCCTGTCTCGAACATCCACGGCGATGGTGTTGTCGGCCACCCCACTGGCCGGGTTGCCGCTATCGCTGACCGAGCCAAAGAGGGCCAGGGTGTTGGTGACCGGCTGGACAGCGCTGGTCAGGCTACTATCCAGATCAGCGGTTGGTGGGGTGTCGTCCACATAGAAGGTTTTGCTGTCGGAACTGGTCCGGCCCACCGAGTCGGTGGCGACGGCGCTCAAGGTATATTCACCAGCCTCCAATGGATCGAAGTTATAGAGCCAGGTGCCGTCGCCGCTCTCACTGGGTTCTGCCGGCGTGGTTGTACTCCCTCCGCCCGGCGGCGTGAGGGTGACCTCTACCTCTCCTACATTAGAGGTGGGGTCTACCGCGGAAATGGCCAACAGCGTTGGTTCGAGGGGCAGGTAATCGGGCAGTTCGAGGGAGACTATAGGGTCATCGGCGTCAATGGTCACCAGGTGTTGGTAGCTGGTATCGAACCAGGCGGCCTGGTAATCATAAATGTCCTCGACCTCGAGCGCATTCAGGGCTTTTCCGTAGATTGTCACTTCATCCAGCAGGCCTTCAACATTTCGTCCGACAACCATGTCCTGGCTATCCGTACAGACGCCTTTTAGTGAGGGCTTTTTTGATTGGTCGAGCGTGCCATTGATGTAAAGGGCCATAAAGTTTTTATCATTATCATAGGTAGCCACCACATGATTCCACTGGTTTTCAATCAAGGTATTATTGCTATCGAAGTATTTGAAATCACCACTGCCATCGCAGGTGGCCTGGATACCAAAGCGAAGCTGAGTCGAATTGCCTAACATGCGCAGGATAAAGTTGCGGTGAGCCTCGCTGCCGTTATCTTTGCGGATGAAGTCTTGAAACCCGCTGTTGAGCCGAATGGGCTTGACCCACAGGGCCAGGCTGAAACTTTCCAGATTGAAGGCGTCATCGGCAGCAATGGTTAATTCGTCATCATCGCCGTCAAAAAGCGGGGCTTCGCGCATCTGCCCTTTGGCCCCGGCCTGGGGGCAGTTCGTGCAGGTGGCGTCATTTTGATTGGGGCTGTCGTCGATAAAGGTCGTTGCACCCATATCTTCATCCAGGTGCAGGTTCAAGACGGGGCCTTCGTTCATAATGGCCTGGATTTCAGCCTCGCTGAGCGCATCCTTGACAATCACCAGGTGGTCGATCAGCCCATCAAAATATGCGCCACCTCGCGAGCGGCCCACTTTGAGCGTGCCGGTACCCGCGAAGGGTGACTTGTCCGTGGCCGATTTATCCAGGGTGCCGTTGATGAAGATAGCCTGCTCCCCCAGGCCTGAATCCTCGTCCAGGGTGTAGCGCCAGGCCAGATGATACCACTGGTCAGTCTCGAGGACCGTGTTGCTGAATAAAGCATTGTTGAAAAAGCCCATCTGGACTTTGCCGTGGTTCACACCAAGACGCAATCCTTTATTGGTAGCTTCTTCATCGGTGCCCAAAATTGTGTGAATGTCGCTGAAATCATCGCCCTTGATCCAGGCCAGCACGGTGAAGCTTTCGTCGCCCAGAAGTACGTCTGCCGTGGGCAGTTCGATAACATCATTGCTGCCGTCAAAGCGAACGGCCTGGTTAGCGCGCCCGGGCAGGCCGGTATCGGGGCAGGCATTGCCCACACAACTGCCGATGAAGGCGTTGGGAGAGGTGTCGGCAAAGGTACTCTGGCCGGGAGGTTCGTCAAAAGCCAGTTGCAGGGTGCGGTTATTAGAGTAGAGGGCTGTCACCTCATCTGCCGACAGCGCCTTACTGTAGAATCGTAGCTCATCTAGCCTGCCGTAGAAGGCGATGTGGTCCGACGTCGCCCGGCCAAGCTGGACCAAGTCAAGCGTTTGCAAATTGGGGATACTCGTACAGGACTCCGTATTATCGAACTGTTCACCATCCCGATAAAGGGTGAGGGCGCTGGTGCCATCAAAGGTGATGGTCAGATGAACCCAACGTTTGCTCTCGAAAAAATTGTAATAACTCTTAGTACCACAGCCGTCAATCTTTAGTTCTAAATCCCCGTAATTACGCCATACCTTAAACTGATCATTGGCCGTGGATTCTACCGATAGCAGGTCTTGGACAGGAAAGTCGATGAAATCAGGTTTGAGCCAAGCAGCAATGGTAAATGCATTGTCACTGCCTGCCAGGGGGACATTGCCTGCCACTTTAGCAAAACCACCGGGCGACAGCAAACTAGAGACCTTGAATTTGATGGCATCATTGAAAATACCATTGGCTGATATGGGGTCAGGGCTACCACCACAATTGATTGATTGATACGAGATGGAATCGATGTAGTTGCCACAACCGTCTTGATCAAAGGTGGCGTAAAAGGTCAGAGAACTGAACAAATCAGCCACATCCGCGCCAGTGAGGGCATAGCCGTACATGCTGATGTAATCCATTGAGCCTTCAAACCCCTGGCCAATAATGATGCGCTCATCGCCGTCGGGATAGGATGGAACAATATCCGGTACTCCGAACTTGGAAGCAGCCAGGCGACCATTGATGTAGAGGTTTACATCCCCGCTGTTCTGGTTAAATGTGGCCAGAACATGATTCCATTGGTCTGTGGTGAGGGCGGTGCCGGATGTGAGAACAACATTGCCGTCAATAACAATGCCTATTTTGCCAGCCGTGTCCAATTTCACTACAAAGTCGTCTACGTCCTGATAAAGCGTGACGCTGCTGTCCGGGGTGGCCGTCGGTTTTACCCAGGCCGCAATGCTGAAGGCCGTTTGAATGAATGGATCGGGCTTGCTGGTAGCATTTTCGATGGTGAGGTCGAGTTGATCATTGCCGTCAAAGTCGAGAAAACCTGAGTTTGCTGTGGGACAGGCTGAATCTGAACAGGTAAAATCAAGCCGGTTGGAGGTGGCGTCGAAAAAGGTGGTGCTGCCCGCGCCTTCGTCAAGATTTAGGACAAAAACCTGATTTACGGCCGAGGTGTCAATCACCGCCCCGGCCCGAATGGTGAGACTGGTGGCCTGGCTCTGGCTCACGCTGGGAGCGGTGACAGCGCCGCTCGTGGTGACAGACCTTTGGGGATAAAGACTGCCAATTACCTCTCTGGTTTGCACAGTATCTACGGGAAATTCAACTTCCAGCAGGCCATTGGCTACGCGGTTGTCCAACTCGTTTTTGATGGTAGCGGTATAGCCAATCGTGGCGCCAGGGAGGACAAAGCCAGAGCCGGCGGTCGTTGTTTCGATCTCTGATTCTAATGACAAGACATTGAGCTCGGACGTGAGGTTGGGATTGTAGCCATAATTGAACTCTAGGTTGTCCAAAATGGTATCACCATCGGTGTCGTAGCTGTCCGGGTCTGCCGAAACCCAGGTTTGCAAGGGTTGGTCACTGCTGTCGTAATCGTACACAAAAGCCCAGCCCCCGCTCCAGGTGGTGTTATCATCTTGATGGGCGCTCAGCGCCTGGGAATGGAAAAATTCCTCACCATCTTCCAGCCCGTCGTGATCGCCATCGGCGACCCAGGGGTTGGTACCGTAAAAGGCTTCCCAATAGTCGTTCAGGCCATCATGATCGGGGTCCGGATCTTCGGGGTCAAAGCCGTTCTCCATCTCCCAAAAATCAGACAAGCCGTCGTCATCGGTGTCGGGATCGCCGTCATCGGGATCGGGTCCACCAAATTTCTGGCTGCGTAAGCCGTCGCCGTCCGCATCGGCCAGGATGGGAAACTGGCTGTCCCATCCGAGGCGGTAGTTGACGTTGTCGCTTGAAGTTAGACGGAGAAAACCACTCAGCGTGGCCGGAAGGATGTCAAAAACAAAAGACTGGTCCAGATCGTTGTGCAAAGAGTCGCGGAAGTCTCTTCGGCCACACACCTGAACGATAAAGCCCCAGCACTCCAACCCAGGAATATTATAAGCTTCCGTCAGATAAAGATCGGGGATGGCCTTATTGATACCGGCACTTTCAAAGCTAGCTGTACTGGAGGCCTGGAACACGGCTCTGTTTTGAGCGTCCCAATCGGTTTGGTTTAGCTCGACATTATCATGTTGATCTATTTTATCGTGCTGCAAAGTGTAACTGAAGGCTGATTTCAGCAACAGTTCATCGAGATTAAATCCAAGATCAGTTTGACGTTGCTGCCAACTGCCGAGACCGGTAGGTTTGGCTAAGGAGATTGTGTTGGTGATGGTCATCTGTAAATCGAGTTCATTACCCGCCACAAAACCACTATTGTCAGTCCGTTGAACAATCGTTGGGTCGTTCATGGCAATCTCCAGGCGGTTTTTATCGGTCAGGTCGGCAACGACATACATATCGAATATAAGGTAGACCAGGGCATTGGTGACGGCGCCGGTAATGCCACCGCAAACCCAAACATCCACATCCGATCCTGCCTTAACCCCGACGATTCGGCAGATCGCAAATACCAGGAGATCGAATAAAGCTAACACAGCTACGAAAAGTGCGCCGACCACCGTGAGTGAGATTACGGTCAGAATAATGAGCACAATGAGCTGAGCAATGCTTTGGGCCAGTAACACCGAAAACTCAGCGGAGCCGGGCGTAATGTTCTGTTTATACATGGTGTAAACCATAGCCCCGACGACAATGACCACCCCCAGTACGAAAAATTTGATAGCCCCAGATCTTGTGACATTTTCGATACGGCTTACCTCGGCGGCGGCCTCGGCTGTGTTATATAGTTTTGCCCCCCGATAGATTGCCAGGGTTATCGAAGCGTTAAGCGCCGTTCTGACTCGCTGGCCGGCAGTAAGGCTTACCCCCAAAATATAAGCCTGCCTTTTAGTTAAACCCGCCTCTTCTCCAAACGCCAGTACAGCAGCCCCTACTCCAGTAAGGGAAGAGGCGATTCTTTTATCCCATTCAAGCGTATTGGACAGTTCCATACTTAGACCGTTCAAATTCTTGTAAAGTGTCTCCCAGAGCCACCCGTTGGCAAAGTCAGCAACTTCTGGGGCGACGATGGCTTCCGGATCGCTGTCGCTTTCCAATTGAGTTTCAACCAGGCCAAGGGCGGCCAGAATTATATTGTAGTCGGTGAAGCGGCCGATGAGGCTGTTGGCAACAACCTCGCCCTCGACGGTGATGGTATTTTCGGCCTCAAAGAAGGCTGCGATCAGGGTGAGCACGTCATCAACAACCCGCAACACAGCCTCCTCACCGTTCAGGTTCAGGTCAACATCGTCAACTGTGTCTGAACTGGCCGGGACTCCGTCAATCTCAACAATCGTTGTCACCTCTTGGGAAAAGGCCAGGTAAAAGTTCTTGGCCATGGCGATCACGCCCGTCTTGGTCAGCTCCTCCTCTTCTATGTCGTCGACCTCCAGCAGGGTCTGCAAGGCTGCGGTATCAATCACGCTATCCAGTTTCGTCTCCATCTTATCTAGATAATCGTATAGGTCATAGCTGAGCCAGGTGGCGCCGTCATAATCATAGGGCGCCCAACCGAGGGACGCATACATCTCTCGATTTAGCGAATCCAGGTCAACGGTCAGGGTCGAACCGTTGGTGCTCGTGGTGCTGCTGTCACCCAGGGTGGTTGAACGGTAGCTTTCTTCCCGGGCAACCAGCAGGGTTATCCGGGTATCGGGGGCTGCGCCGGGGTAGGTCGTGGCCAACATATCGGGGATCTGCGTATTGATCAGGTTGGCCAGGCCGCTGATCTGGTCGTCAAAGGTGGCGGTCGAAACCGTTAATTTGCCCTGCGGAATGCCCCACAGCTCCGGGTCTCCGGTATTATGAGTGCTGACATCATCAAACCGGTTTTCGATTTCTGTAATATCAAAGCGGCTGCCGCCAACAAGCTCAGATCCCAGGAAGGTTCGCTGTAAATTGTTGGCCAGGTGCCACAGGTAATTTTCATAGCTCACGCTATCGGCATCGGTTTGGGCAATTACAGCCGATTTGAAGCCATTCTCTTCGCGAACGGAGAGGCCGGTAACGTAGAAATCTTCATAGTAGGTCTGAATGATGCTGGTTTCAGTCGTCCAGTGGGCCTTGTTGGTGCACCAGGTATCGTAATCATCTTCGCCAGTCATCTCGCTGGTATCGCAGGTATCGACCAAAGCCGTAATCATCCAGACCAGTTTCATGTTGTGGTTCTCTCCCCAGGCGGCCACCTCGGGCCGGTAAAGCATCTGTGCCCCCCAGGCTACGGGCGTGTCGCCGGCATACTGGTCCTCGATGGTGGTCAGGGGAATATAAACGTAAAGTGAAGCACCATCTTCAGCCTGACTGACACTGATGGCGTACTGGTCCAGCGTGTCCTGATCCAGCCACTTTGACAGGTCCGTATTATCGGTGATGTCTCCGCTGAAGTCAGGCGAAATCGGCAAGCTGCCGGAGGGATTGCTGGCATTATTAGAAGGCGCGGGGATTTTGATTTCCAGCATCGGCGTTAGCAGCATATCGCCGTTGTCCAGGTTGGCTGCATCGGAATCGAAGCTGCTTTCGTCCAGAAAAGTTGTGTCATGGACCCGCGTTACCTGGCCCTCGGTATCATTGGCGGGCCAGTCAAGGACATTATTGGTCTGCCACAGCTGATCGGGGTCGGTCGGCCGGATTTCAATGTCAACCAGCAACGATTTGTCTACGGTATAGTTTTTGAGGTTTAGGTTAAACTCATCTTGGGCTTGGGTGGTCAGGTTCCCGGTATAAGTCGGGGAGCTGTCTGCGCTATCGGGGACGCCATCACCATCATTGTCAAAGTCAAAGACATCGGGGGTCGTATCGCCATCAATATTTTGACATTTGTTCCCGGATGGTGTCGTCAGAGTACCGTCTGTATCGACATCAGACAAGTCACTACATTCAACATAATCGGGAAGACCGTCGCCGTTGCTGTCTGGATTGAGGGGATCCAGGTACCACTGCTGCCCGTCGTTAAAGCCTTCTACTTCGGTTTTGTCGCTGATGAAATCGCCGTCAGTGTCAATGTTTTCCGGATCAGTGCCCAGCTCATAAAGCTCAACCCCGTTAGTCAGGCCATCGCCATCGCAGTCGGCGTTGGAATCGGAGAGGGAGCAAGTATCGTCGAGGGCAAGCATCATTTTAGATTGCGGATCGCGGTTTGGGGATTGAGGACTGGAGTAATTGTGATTTGTGAATGACGAATTGCTAGGTGGCAACTGTTTATTGTCGAGTGGATTCAGCCTTGGGTTGAAGTTGCGGCCCGACAGTTCTGACCGCAAATCTTCGGCGGATTGCTGCGATTCTCGCTCGTGCTGGTTTTCAGCCTGCCGGGTCTGCTGGCGTTGGGTGAAGGCGTAAGCCTGATTGGACCGTATCAACGGCACGACCAGCATGGAGAAGATTACCCCTGCAGCAATGGCGGCGTAGAATCGTGGCGAGTGACGGTGAGTAATAGTCATTACAGCTAGGGCGGCCAAGAGCAAGCTGAAGCCGAGGACAAAACCGAATTTTTGCAGGTTTTCCGGGGTTAAGGATTGGGGGTTGAGGATCAGCGCTTGGAGGTTGGGGAGTAGGGAAAGTGGGTCTTGGGTAAAAATAGTGGGATCCTTGATCACACGGGGGAGGGCCCAGAAGAGTTGGTGATCTAGACTGGGGATATCCCAGTTGGAAAAGTGGGTGGTAATGTCGGCAGCGTACCAGTTTAGGGCGCCACGCTCTGGGGGAAATTCAAGGTGGATAAGTTGACGGACGGGCAGACCTTCTTCGTTGAGCCATATTTCGCCCTGGGCCTTCATATCAACATATTGGCGGGTCAGGCCAAGGGTGACGCCAGGAGGCAGTTCGCCCTGGCGGCGCATGTAGTCTTGCATCTGCAGGCGCATGTATTCGGCGTATTGCCGACCATTGATATCGAAGGCGTAGCGATTTAGGTTTTTGCCGGTCCAGCGATCGGGCATCCCAGGATCGGGCGCTTGACCAGTGACGGTTGCGGTTTCCAGGGTATCATCACTTGTTAATTGCCGAATATTTTCCGCTGCCACCAAAAAGCCGAGAGGGTCGCCGCCGGGGGCAAAGATGTCGGCCGGATTGTCAATTTCGGACCAGTTTTCGGTGGCGCTTGTGCGACCAAAGGCTTGACCGTTTTCTACCTTTACCTCCAGAGCTTGGCCAGCGCGTCCCTGTCCCCACAATTTCATTGTCATCGTCTTGTTGGGACGGTCAACCATACCTTCGGCGGCCAGACGTTGAGTTTTGGGATGGCGGCCTGCGTTTTCAAGCCGGGCGGTGGGGTGGGTGGTCTGTATTACATTGGTGCGATATTGATAGCTACCCACATCACCGGCATAACGCCAGGCTCGTTCAAGCTGGTGTTTGGCCGTTAGTGGAAGAGCAACGACTAGCGAGGGCCAGACGTATAAAATAAGAAGTCCGATAAGGGCTAACGAGGTATAGAGACGAATATGGATTCTTTTATTAGTCAACATTTTTCCCACCTTTGATGATCATTGATCTATAAACTGTATAATAGGGGTCGAGAGTGGAGTTTCGGATTGTCTTTGTGTTTCCAAACTAATTGATACGATAGAGTTTTTACCCATTCCGGTTAAAAATAGATTGGCCAAAGATGGTCAGTCTGCCCTGCGGCTTTGGTGATAGCGCCTCTCGCTCTTTTTTGGTCAGGTTGTAGCTTGCCAAAACCGCTTTCGGCTTGCGCTGCAAGAGATCACGGAACTCCGGGTCGAGCATCCAGCGGTTAAGAATTTCATCGATAGCTTTTGCAGACATTGTGAATACTCCTTACTTGGCTCTTGTCTTAGGGTATCACAAATAGAGGAGGTTGTCTGTCGTGCAATCTGGGCAATTTTGTCGTGCAATCTGGGCAATTTGTAGGGGGAGAGGGCTTTCTATGCAAAAACGGCCCTGATGATTGTAAGTCAGGGCCATTTTGTCTAGAGTCGATAGCTTAAACGCTACTCCACCAGATTGTGTTCCAAAGCAAATTTGGTCAGGCCGGGAATATCGTGGAGACCGAGCTTATTCTTGATACGGTGATTATAGGTATGTACTGACGAGGCCGTTATATCAAGGATGGCGGCAATTTCGCCGCTGCTTTTACCCTGAGCCAGCATTTGCAGGATTTCCCGTTCCCGGCTCGTCAGTTTAATGAGGGGGTTTTCACTAAGGTCCTGCTCCTGGGCGGTAGGTTGGGGCAGGTCAGTGGTCACTTGGGTTACATAACGCTCAACTTGGGCCAATATCTGGGTAATACTGGTCAGATGTTCGGCTGCAGTTTGGGTATTGCCGACCTTTAACATTTGGTCGGCAGCCGCCAGATCAGCTTGTAATACCTCGACTTTTTGGGCAATCTCGGCCCGTAGATCCGAGGCCAGGCCTTGCCGCTCCGTTTGTCCAGCCTGAATAAGCCAGGTGGTCATGGTCCGTAACTGCTCACTCTGCTGGCTGACCACCTTAAATAGACGGTCTTTTTCTTGCTGGTGTCGTTTGCGGCGTTCGATTTCGGCTTTGAGGCTGTCATTAGCCTGGGCCAGTTCGGCAGTTCTGGCCTGTACCCTTTCTTCCAATGTTTCGTTAGCTGTTTGCAAACTCTGGTTTTTCTGCTGTAGTTCTAGCTGCAAGCGGCGAATGGTTAGATGGGTTTCGACTCGAGCCAGCACCTCTTCGATCTGAAATGGTTTGGTGATATAATCGACGCCACCGCTGGAAAAGGCCCTCATCTTATCAAAGACCTCATCGAGGGCGCTGATAAACAGAACCGGAATGTGGCATGTCCGTTTATCTTCCTTCAAGCGTCGACAGACCTCAAAGCCATCCAGTTCGGACATCAAAATATCGAGCAAAATTAAATCGGGCGGAGATTTGAAAGCGCTAACCAAACCTCTAGCCCCGGCGGCGGCGGCTCGGACCTTGTAGCTTGCCTGGGTGAGCATGGCAGTTAACAGTTCTAAATTTTCGGGCGTGTCGTCAACAATAAGAATGGTGGTTTGGTCTAGTTCAAGCGTCATCGTTCTTTTGGGTAACCTCCTCAATTAAGGCCAGCATATCATCATGGGCAAACTTGCGGGCCAGGGCTGCCAGCGTTTCGGCCAGTTCAGCTTGGTGAGAGCCGATGGTGTTGATGACCTGCTCAATCAATTCGATATCGCTGACTTCGATAGCTTCTTTAAGATCGTGCAGTAAAACAGGTGGCACAGTGGCCAGGGCTGCCAGTAACTGGCTACGAGTCAAGGCTGTCGGAGGGGTATCGGATGGCGATGTTTCCGCCGGTTGTTCGTACACATAGCGAACTCCCAGATGCTTGTGCATAACATCAAAAATATCAGCCGGTCGAAACGGTTTGCGTAGATAATCGTCGCAGCCGGCATTAAGCACAACGGCTTTTTCTTCTTCAAATGAACTGGCGGTCAGGGCAATGATCGCGGTAGCCTGCCCTCTGGTGGTAGCTTTGATCCGCTGGGTGGCTTCATAGCCATCTAGCACCGGCATCCGCATATCCATCCAGATCAAATGGGGCTGCCAGCTCTCATACATCTCAAGCGCCTGTTGCCCATTTTCAGCCTCTTGCAGGTCAAAGCCCAAAGGATTCAGGAGCTTGAGCAACAGTTGGCGATTTGTCCATTTGTCATCCACAATCAAGATGCGGTAGTGGGGTTGGTCGGGTTCCAAAGCAACGACCCGATTTCTGCTTTGGGGTTGCCAATCTTTAACTTGGTCGGCGGCCACCGTTTCAATCTGGATGGTGAAGGTAAAGGTTGTGCCATAACCTACCTGGCTTTGCACCTCCATCTGTCCGCCCATCAATTGGACAAATCCCCGGCTGATCGGTAGGCCCAGGCCGGTTCCCTCTTGGGCTTGCCGTCCGCTTTCGGTTTGACTGAAGGTTTCAAATAGCTGATCCATTTCGATGGGAGCAATGCCGGGGCCGGTGTCTTCAACCTCAAAATGCAGCAGGAGGGTGACTCCCTCCTCAATCCCCCCCACAGGGGGAGAGGTTTTTAGTTCCTCCTCCCTTTGGGAGAGGGTTAGGGTGAGGGCTGTATTTCCTAACTCCGGGGAGTTGGATAGAGGCAACACATTAACGCTCAACGTCACGCCACCCTCTTTGGTAAACTTGAGGGCATTATTCAAGAGGTTAATCAGAACCTGGCGTAATTTGACCGCATCAGTGCGGATATATTGGGGCACATCTTGATGACGTATAAAGAGTAGCTGCAACTGTTTCTGATCCGCCTGGAAAGCGAACATGTCTTCGAGGTCGTCCAGCAGCCGGTATAGGTCAAAGTTTCTCGGGTTGACGGCCGTTCGCCCGGCCTCAATTTTAGCCAGATCCAGTACCTGGTTAATCAGGGTCAGCAGATGTTCGCCGCTCCGGCTGATGATGCCCAAATTGCCGCGTTCCTCAGCGACCAGGGTGGGGCTGCGCTGCATGACCTGAGCAAAGCCCAAAATGGCATTGAGTGGCGAGCGCAGTTCGTGGCTCATATTGGCCAGGAAGGTGCTTTTGGCCTGGTTGGCCGCTTCCGCTACATCTTTGGCTACGGCTAATTCCTGCGTTCGAGCTGCAACCTCCTGCTCTAGTTCGTGATTGCGTTGCTCAATGACCCGCACCCGTCCCCGGTAGCCGCCATAAACCAGTCCCATCAGAGCCACCACCTCGATGCCTCGAAACCAAAGGGTCTCCCACCAGGGCGGGGTGATGGTCAGGGCCAGGGTCACTTCTTGATCGCTCCAGTCCCCCTGCGCGTTGGTGGCGCGTACCCGAAAGGTATAGTGACCGGCCGGCAAACTGGTGTAGGCGGCAAAGCGCCGGGTATGGTCAACCGTGTTCCATTGGTCTTCAAAGCCCTCAAGTTGGTATTGGTACTGAATATTTTCTGGTCCGGTATAGTCCAGGGCGGCGAACTCAAAGGCGAAGTTATCATCATGGGCCAGGGTTAAAGCTGAGGTCGCAAAAATGGCTTGCTGCAAGGGGGAGTCGCCGCCAATGGACACCTCCTCATTGAAGCGTTGAAAGCCGGTCAACACCACCGGGGGCTGGTAAGTTTGGGGTTGCAGGCGATCCGGATAGAAGGTATGGAAGCCGACAATGCCTGGCTTGCTGATGAAGACTTCGCCTGTTTGCTCATTGAGGTAACGCCTACTACAACAAGACCGCAGCCCATCCCGCTCGTCATAGACAGTTTGTAGACCGGTTTGCGGGTCAAACCGAACTAAGTTAGATCCAATTGTTAGCCAATAGAAACCCGCTTTGTCTGTGGTAATCATGCGTATGATCTGACCAGCCCCCAAGGCCGTGATTGGGTCTTGGCTAAACTGTTCTGTCGCTGTGTCAAACTTAAACGGCCCGTGCCTGTCGTCTGGCCACAGCCACAAGATGTTGGCCTGGTCTTGAGACACATCGCTCATGGGCAGGCTATCAGCCTCATCGGGATAGAGATAGCGGGTCACGGTTTCACTGACCGGATCAAACTTATTTAAGACTCGCCCGATCTCCAGCCACAAGATACCCCGGCTGTCTTCAATCATAAAATCGATATTATTGCCGCTCAATTGGTCAGTCTGATCCGGGTCCTGACGATAGGCGGTAAAGGTTTCGTGGGTGGGGTCAAACTTGACCAGGGGCGTCTCTGCTTCCAGGCCCAGCCAAAAGAGGCCATCCGATGCCCGCAGGATCTTTTGTATCGCGCCTTTGGGAATGCTGTGGGGATTGTTGTCGTCGGGCAGGTAATGGGTGAAGGTTTCGCTGGCGGTCTCAAATTTGCTCAGGCCATCACTTTGGTAGCCCAGCCACAACACCCCTGGCCCGCCCGGTTCAATGACATTCACATCATCGTCCAGCGGGCCGTGGGGGTTGTTGGTGTCGTAGCGGTAATTGGTAAAGACGCCCTTGGCCCGGTCAAAGCGAGTCAATCCGCCGCCGCTGGTGCCCAGCCAGATGATGCCGGCCTCATCCTGATACATACTCTGCACGTCGTCATCACTCAAGGTGTTAGTGGTGCCGGCCTGGCGGGTGTAATAAGGGAATTGTTGGGTTAAAGGGGCAAATTTATTCAGCCCACCATTTGTGCCCACCCAGACTACGCCCGAACGATCCGTGTAAACATTTCTGACTTCATTGTGGCTCAAACTGGTCGGGTTGGCCGGGTCATGCTGGTAGCGGATAGAGCGGCCCGTCGTCGGGTCAAATTTATTCAGCCCGCCATTATCGGTCCCCACCCATAGCAGGTGCGGCTCTGCCTCATTCAGAACCGGCGCAATCGCCTCGATATAATCATCACCTAAGCTGGTAGGGTCAGCCGAGTCGTACCGGTAAGCCGTAAAGGTCTCGCTGGCCCGGTCAAATTTATTCAATCCCCCGTCGCGCGTCCCTACCCACAGCACCCCTTGGGCATCCTCATAGAGGACCTTGACCGTATCATCGCTGATGCTGGTCGGGTCGGCCGGGTCATGGCGATAGGTGATAAAGGTTTCGCTTTGAGGGTCGAAGCGTTGCAGGCCGCCATTGCTAGAGCCAACCCACAACACACCGGCCCTATCGACATATAAGGCGCTTATCCGATCATTGCCCAGACTGGTCTGATCAGCGGGATCATGGCGGTAGCGGGTGACGGTTTCGCTGACCGGATCGAAGCGATTGAGACCTGCTCTACGAGTGCCCAACCAGATCATGCCTGCCGGGTCAACGGCCAGGTGCCGGATATCATCCTCACTCAGACTGGTCGGGTCGGCCGGGTTGTGGCGGTAATGGGTGAAGGTTTCCAGGACGGGGTCAAACTTGTTCAGCCCGCCCTCTTGGGTGGCCAGCCAAAAAATGCCCCTGGGATCTTCATAAATTCTTTGTACCCTGTTATCACTTAAACTATTGGGGTCCGCTTCGTCATGCTGATAGACCTTAAACTGGTAGCCATCATAGCGGATGAGCCCCCCCCCCTGGGTTGCAAACCACAGAAACCCTCGCGGATCCTGGTAAATGTCGAGAATAAAATTATCGTTGGGGTGTTCAAAGCGAATTTCATCGTACCCCAGCGGGTTATCGCCCCCCTGAGCCTGGGTCGTTGGCGGTGGTAAGGTCAGGCAGAGTAAAAGTGATAAAAACAATAGATTGCGAATACGTTTCATGGCACTTTCTCCTTATTTCGGTGGCTGTTTGTTTTTGTGACTACCTAACCATCTGTCCAGGTTAAAACTGTTTAGATATCTATTGTGTTCAGAACGTTTTTGGGTTACAATAAAAAAAGCATAGCAACAGAAGACACCCACACTGAGGTGTGTCGCTGTAGGTTGTGTTGCACCGGAGGGATACCAAGTGGACTTGGTGGTTACGTGGTATCCCTCTATTTTTATTTATTGGATATTTAAGTTGGTTGCTTGAAAGTGTATTTGGATAAGAGAATGGGTAACGAAGAAGAAAGTAACCAACATGTTAATGATGATGTAGATTGGTCGTCTTATCCGAGGTCCCTCCTTTATTGTTGAGGGGGAGTATTATTTTTTAGAGATATATAATGAGATTAGAATTTTTGGGGGCAAATAATGACAATATCTCCGTATAAATTATAACACACATTGAGAAAAAATTCATTAGAAATTGGTTAGAATTTCCGATGAGACAGACGTCTATCACAAGGCGAGGAAATAGCTCTCGTGAAATGTCTCAGAATGGCTCTTTAATATTCAGGCTAAAGTTATGGGTTGTTGTCCATCGCCGTTTTCCAGCCACAGTATAATCAACTCGCTGCAAATTTATAATACTGTTACCAAAAAACGCCTCGCCAATGCTTTTCAAGTTTCCATAACAGTGATATAATGTTTTTAATCTTAAATTTTAACCCCATTGTCGAGGTCACTATTGGGCCGTATCCTTCAGCTTTACCAATTGCAATCTCTTGATAGCGAAATAGATCAGGTCAATCACCGGTTGGCCGAAATTGTGGCGAAACTGGGAGAAAGCGAAGCCTTAAAGGCAGCCAGAGTTACTGTGGAGGTTGCCGAGAAAGAGCTGCGTCAGGCTCAGGCTACCATGCAAGATTTAGATTTAGAAGTCAAAAGTTTATCAGAAAAGATTGCTAACCAAGAAAAGAAACTTTATAGCGGTACAGTGCTCAATGCCAAGGAAGCTGCTAATTTACAGGATGAAGTTATCTCGTTAAAGCGTTGGCACAGCGAGCGCGAGGAGCATCTGTTAGAAGCTATGGTCGCGCTAGAGGAATCAGAATCGATCTTGGATAAAAATCAGGTCGAATTGGCTCGGATTGAAGCAGAATGGGTAACAGATCAAGATCATTTAAAGCAAGAGCAACACACACTGGAAAGCAAACTAGAAGAGCTAAGGGAACGGCGTCCTACCGTTGTTGGTACCATCGATGTAGATATTTTAAGAGAATATGAAAGCTTACGGCCCAAGAAGGCCGGACGAGCAATTGCAGCCGTAAAAAATAGCGTATGTCAAGGATGTGGTATGACACTCTCAAGTAGTCGTGTGCAGCGTGCTCGAGCCGGGACCGAGCTAATGTATTGCAGTACTTGTGGCCGAATTTTATACATACCTTAAGGAGACAGAGATGGCGACGCATAATGTTCAAGTTAATGTAGATGATGTGGTATATCAAACTGCGGTGAATCGAGCCACAGGGGAGGGCAAAAATATCGATCAGATTGTTGCCGAATTTTTGAATCAGTATGCAGATGGAGCTTCTGCCGGGTCTCCTACAACTTATACGGTTCAAAGAGGAGATACCTTGGGCAGAATTGCCGCTAGATTTTACAGCGACGCTCGCAAATATCCGGTTATTCAACGGGCTAATAATATTTCAAATCCGAGCCGTATTTGGGTTGGGCAGGTTTTAGTTATTCCTCCTGTTGGTAATGCTGTGCCAACAACTTCGGGAACAGCCACGCCTACCACCACACCAGTAACCACCACGCCACCTCCCCCTCCGCCACCTGTAACTACCTCGACTACACCAACATCCACGTCTACACCGGTCATTTCAACAACGACCACAACTCCTCGAACTACGCCACAACCCGCCACCGGCGCACCACCAAAGCCATCTATACGCTGGGTTGGATCACCTAATTTCAATAATCGCCGCCGCCCGGATGATATCAGCGCCATTGTCATCCACTCTACGGCTAATAGTTCACTCCAGGGCGTCATCGATTGGTTTAATAATCCCAGCGCTCAAGTGAGTGCCCATTATACAATTGGCAAAGACGGTCAAATTGTCCAGCACGTGCAAGATATGCACCGGGCCTGGCATGCCGGTCGAAGTGTGTGGAAGGGGCGTAACTCTGTTAATGATTACGGTATTGGCATTGAGTTGGTCAACTTAAATGATGGGGTTGACCCCTATCCAGAGGCTCAACATCAGGCCAACCTCGCTCTATGTGCTTATTTAGCCTACAAATATCAGGTTAGTACCGATGATATTATGGGTCATTTAGATATTGCCATCCCTCCTGGACGAAAAACCGACCCCCGTGCTTATGACCTCGACCGCCTCCGCCGTGAAGTAGCGACAATCTTGGGGCGTTGATAAGCACCGACAATTTCTCATTATCTTCTAATGACTTTCTGTCAGGTGCTTAATGAAACCATCTGCTTATGCGCTGCCATTTTGGATTGGCGTTTTTCTATTTTCAATTTACCTCCTTAGCTTCTCCGGTAAACTCCACATAACGGATGAATTTGTCGGTTTTGCGGCAGGCAATAATCTGGTACAGCATGGCCGCTCCGATGTCAATCAGTTTATCTGGGTCAGACGGTGGTACGCCTCCCCTTCTGGGGTTTGGGGCCAGGATGGTAATCTCTATGCTAAAAAAGCGCCGGGTATCTCTTTGGCTGTGGCTCCCTTAGCCTGGCTAGGACATAGAATCCCCGGTCTCAATGCCGTTCACCTTAGCCTACTGACCACCACAATCTTGACAGCTATAACCGGCAGTCTTCTCTTTATCTGGCTCGCTGAGCTAGGTCTCTCTCGCATAGTAGCCACTTTTACGGCCCTGAGCTATGGCCTCAGCACTATTGCTTGGGTATATGCTCGTTTGATTTGGGAACATGCCATTATGGCCTTGCTCTTTCTGGTTGCAGTTTGGGCTATCCATCGAGCAATTGCTGAGAATAAGTGGCTTTGGACCCTCGTTTGTGGTATAGCTCTGGCTATTAGTTTGACAATGCGTTTTGAAGCTGCTTTTGCCGTAGCCTTATTTGGTCTCTACATTTTTTATTGCGCCAACCCTTTACCACAATCGATATCTGTCAAACACCTGCTTCTAGCCATTCGAGACAAGAAACGGTGGCAGTGGTTGGGGATATATCTTGGTGGCCCTATTCTCAGTGTTATATGGCTACTATACTTTAACTATGCTCGCTTTGGCAGCATCAGCGAGACCGGTTATAACAACGAAATCCTATTCCAGCCACCGTGGGAAGGAGCATATGGGCTTCTCTTTAGCCCAAGCACGGGCTTATTCATCTATGCCCCTTTGCTGGTGTTGCTCTTTTTGGGTCTACGCCCAGCCTGGCGTCGTTTACCCCACCCCTACTTTTGGCTCATTATTACCCTCTCTATTTTTTATTGGATTTTTTACGGGTCATGGTTTTCGTGGGGCAGTACTTGGGTTTGGGGACCTCGTTTCCTCTTGCATACCTTACCTTTACTGATGCTTTTTGTAGCCGAAGCCATAGAAAAACTTTGGAATGCCCACAAGACGGGTTCTCAATCCATATTCAGATATCCCGCCCTTCGCTTGTTTGGCTGGGTAATTATTGGAGGTCTGACGTTCGCCGGAATTTTTATCAATTTCCTGGGGGTTGTTGTTGATCTGAATGAATATTTTCTACGGTTAGGCCGCAATGATAACTTCCTGTTTAACTGGCAAGCATTTCCACCTTTGGGACATTGGCGTATTTTACAAGAGGGCTTATTTGATATCATATGGCTGCATTCTAGTCCAAACGGATTGGTTATCGAGTGGCCTGTAGTTGTTCCAGGGCTTGCCCTGTTGGGGATTTCAATCTTCGGCCTGGTGACGGCTTTTCAACAGGCCAGGAATTTAGAGATTGGAAATAATGAGAAATTAGATAATCACAGGTCGTACCGTATATCATCCTTCATCCTTCATCCTTCATCCTTTGTCGTTGTGACGTTTCTAACCATTGTTCTGGTTTACCTAATGATGATTGCTACAGCACAAGTGACTTTAGCCCAGGAACAGGCCCAAAGGGATGTGCCCGTTTTGGAGACCTTGGCTGCCTCTGCTCGCCCTGATGATGCTTTACTTGTTCCAATGCCCCCCTTTGGCGATGTTCAGGAAATATCCATATATATTATGGCCTACCTGGACCAACCAATACCAACCTATGCCTGGATAGAAAGCGAACCTCGCGCTATTCAGCCGGAGGAGCGCGAACGTCTATGGCAGGTAATGCAAACTGAGGCCAGCCGAGTCTGGTTATTTGAGCGGTGGTTGGCCCATGATGACCCATTAAGCCCCACAGCCATACACTTTAATCAAGAAGCTTTTCCCATTCAGGAACAATGGTTTGAAAAGAGTGGCAAATTGACGTTATACGCCCTGTCCGATTCAGCCCAGCCTATCCCCACTATCCCACTCAATATTCCGTTTGTGGGTGGGTTAACATTGGTTAATTTTGCCCTATTAGATGATGTAGCTGCGCCGGGAGATGTGGTGAGAGTACGTTTAACATGGCAAGCTTCGGAGTTTGGTGAAATGGCTACGGCAGGGTTGCCCGAAGCGAGAATTGTTAGCTTTGCCCATTTGCTTGATGCTGATGCCACTCAAAATATTGCGCAAAATGACCGTCTGTTGCTCGACCTACAAAATGTTGAACAGTCGTCTTTGCTACCAGGGCAGACGGTTTCTCAGGGGTATGGCCTTCGCTTGCCCGATGATTTAGCCCCAGGCTCTTATCCATTGATAACCGGTTTGTATTCTGCAACTTCGGGACAGCGTCTGCTTCGGGCTGACGATAGCCCGGATGATTTTCTGTATTTGACCAATATAACCGTTCAGTAAATAAAAAAGAGCAGTTCCTTTACAGAACTGCTCAACTAACTTACAACTCATCCAACTCTACAAGCGCATTATATCTTATAACTCTAATGTAGAATTTGGCTCAAGAAGAGTTTTGTTCGTTCATGTTCGGGATTGTCGAAGAATACATCGGGGGGTTTTTCTTCAACAATATTCCCTTGGTCAAAGAATATTACCCGGTTTGCTACGTTACGGGCAAATCCCATTTCGTGCGTGACGGCCAAAATGGTCATACCAGACTCGGCCAGTTCTTGCATGGCATCCAACACTTCCTTAATCATTTCGGGGTCAAGAGCCGAGGTCGGCTCATCAAAGAGCATGATTTTGGGCTGCATCGCCAGAGCACGAGCAATCGCCACACGCTGTTGCTGCCCCCCAGAAAGTTGCCCCGGATATTTGCTAGCCTGTTCCGGTATTTTAACCCGTTCTAGCTGCTGTATGGCAATCTCTTCAGCCTTTTCACGAGACCAGTGCCTCACATGGATTGGAGCCAGGGTAACATTCTGTAACACGGTTAGGTGGGGAAAGAGATTAAATTGTTGAAAGACCATGCCCACTTCTCGTCGAATCTCCTGAATGTTGCGCAGATCATTATTTAACTCGGTTCCATCAACAATAATCTGACCTCGTTGGTGTTCTTCTAGCCGGTTAATGGTGCGAATCCAGGTGGATTTGCCCGAACCAGACGGTCCGATAATCACCACCACCTCCCCTTCTTTTACCGTAGTGGTGATTCCTTGTAAAACGTGAAAATCCCCAAACCACTTATGAACATCGTTACAGATGATGATGTCTTCGCCTAACAACATTGATTTTTCTCCTCCTTAATATTTTCCAACCCCTAGCTTTTGCTCCAGCCTTTGGCTGGCTCTGGACATTGCAAAAGCAACAATCCAAAAGATAAGGGCTACAAACGCATACGACTCTTTTTGCAGGCCCAACCAGTCGGGTTGCGCCACCACTACTTGGGCCACACGCAGCAAATCGAATAAGCCAACAATGGCTACCAATGATGTATCTTTAAACAAACTGATAAATGAGCCTACAATGGCCGGAATGACGAGTCGCAAAGCTTGAGGCATAATGACTAAGCGCATACTCTGGGCTGTGCTCAGGCCAACAGCCATGGCCGCTTCATACTGGCCCTTAGGAATGGCTTGTAAGCCGCCCCGTACATTTTCGGCCATGTAGGCCGCTGTGAATAGGATAATCCCCACAACGACCCGCAGTAGGTTATCAATCTCAAGACCTTTCGGCAGGAAAAGAGGCAGAATAACATTGGCCATAAACAGAACCGTAATTAAGGGTACGCCCCGGATCAATTCGATATAGAGTACCGAAAAAGTCTTAATCATATTCCCTTTATTAAAGTAGCTAATGACCCAGAAGATGCCAATGATGATGATGGCCTGCAGGGCAGCAAAGGTGAGCGGCGATAAGGTGACGACCCAGATAGGGGGATCGCGGAACAAGACCGGAATATTTAAGGTGACCGCCTTGTCAGGATAACCACCGAACCCCCAGTAAATGAGAAGCAAACCTACACCCCATACCCAAAGAAACGGCACACCTCGTACCTGGCTGCGACGCCCCAGGGCCATAATCACTCCAATAGGGAAGGAGACTACGATGCCGACCACCGATAGAATAAGCGTCAACACAAATCCGCCCCAGCGGCTGGTAGGCACTTCCTGAAACGCACCGGTTTCTAAACCTGGCACACCCCGTAAAAGGAAGTAAATCACCACAAATGAAAGGAGCCAGAGCCAAACGATCAGGGTGCGTACCCGTTTGAGTGGTGAACCAAAGCCCCAAGCCACCGTGCTCAAAACAGCCAAAGCCAACACTACGCCGAGCGAAGCCCAAATACGCCAGATAACGATTTCTGTTCCCACGGTGGAATAGCGAAAGATGGCAAACAGTTTGAGATTGGCAATAACAACACCCCAAACTGCGCCGGGAGTGACTGGTTTGAGCAGAGCCACCTGCTCAGGGTCTGAGCGAAACTCAGCTCCAAAGACAGCCCAGGATAATAGGCCTCGAATGGCAAAGATAATAATGACCGTTAAAAGCAGGGTAGTTAAGGCTCCAAACGGGCCATTATACAAGCTATCCTTCAACCATTGGGTGGGGCCAGGCCAATGATGCCGGGCGGCGCTGTAAACAACGGCAGCCGCACCTATCAGCCATAGGATGAAGATAATAGAAGTTAAAAGGGCGCCGCTGGTGAGGGCCAAAATAAGATTACCAACTCCGGTTGGCACCCCATTTGGGGCCAGATTAAAGGACAACCCAACAGGCTCGGCCGTAAAACTGGCCCTGAGAACTATAATGTTGGCGATAATTAAAATAACGGCAAATATCGTTGTCCAGGTATTGTTAAAGACAGTATTCCTTAGCCAGGTTCCTACATCCAGATCAAATCTGGGTTCAGCCAGGGCAGCCGCCTCTTTTGTTTGCGTAATTGTTGCCATAATCTAACGCTCCACCAGGGCTACTTTTTTATTATACCAATTTAGAAAGGCGGAAATAAGAAGACTAATTATCAAGTATGCAACCATAAAAATGATAATGACTTGCACGGCAAAGCCGGATTGGTTCATGACGGTATTGCCAACAGACACCAAATCGGGGAAGGCAATCGCCACGGCCAAGCTTGAGTTCTTGGTCAGGTTAAGGTATTGGCTGGTCATGGGTGGAATAATGACTCGTGCGGCTTGGGGCAAAACAATCAAGCGCAAGCGCTGGCCTTCATTCAGGCCCAGAGCCCGAGCAGCCTCGGTTTGCCCTTTGGAAACGGCCAAAATACCGGCCCGCACAATTTCAGCGGCATATGTAGCGGTGTAAATCACCAGACCAAGCAGGAGCGCGGCATATTCTGGCGACAATTTAGTCCCGCCTTGAATATTAAAACCGGCTGGCGCCGGGGTATTTACGATCAGGGGAGTCACTCCAATAGACACAAGCTCATGCGAGTTTGGTGCGTCCAAAATAGAACGTTCCGCAGCCAGTTCGGACTGGGTGCCGGCCAAAAGATCGCAATCACCCGCTGCATAATCAGTACCGGCCTTCGTCATACTATTTTCACTCTTAACTCTCACCGGAATGCTCTGGCGGCGTAACTGGCTAGCGGCATTGATTTCGCCAGGCGTATCGCTCACCGCGCAGACCGTGATCTGCCCTGCGTTCAAAACATCTAATCGGGCTTGTATGGTCGCAGCCTCTTCGGGACTGGTTGTTTCGGCCACAAGTTGAGCGTTTAACTCTTCTTTATAGGCAGCGACATTTGCCGCAGAATCTAAGGAGTCGATTGTTGCCAGGTCAACCCCAAGCCCCTTTAAGGCGTCCGTGTCAATTCGTAGGAGATAGATTGGTTCAAAATCGTGAAAACTTTTGATATTTCTGGAGGTGGCCACCATGATGGCCTGGTTGCTAACAAAAGCGGTGGTGACAATCCAGCCCGCAATAACGACGATGAGAAAGGCGATGATGGCGCTGTTGGTCTTATTCACCGGCATACCCGTTCTTTCTTCTTGCCGGCTCTGAATGGTCCAGAGGGCCATGACCAGGATAACGGCCAGCACAATAAAGACCAACCAGAGGGGAAAACCGGCGGTTGGGGTTAAGCCGGGCATAGCGACCCCTCGCTGGCTAAGGAATATGGGGAGGCCAAAGGGCTGAATACTCTCGTTAACCGCTGGAAGTTTTAGCACAACCGCAAAATAAAGGAAAAACAGCAGCACCAACAAGGGAATATTGCGGATAAGCTCAATATAAACCGCCGCAATTTTGCTAATAAGCCAGTTATTTGAAAGGCGGGCAATGCCGACGACAATGCCCAAAATGGTGGTCAGAACAATCCCTAGCAGGGAGACCCGCAGAGTATTGACAATGCCTACCCACAAGGCTCGACCAAAGGTGTCTGTAGACTGGTAAGCAATACCCTCTTTAATGTCGAAGGCCGCTGTAACATTTAAAAAATCAAAGCCGATTTGTAGGCCTTGATTTTCGGCGTTTCTTATAAAGTTGGTAACCAGCCAGACGATGCCGAGCAAAACCAGAATTGTAACCACAATCTGACCCAGAATCCCCAACACCCTGACATCGCGCCAGAAGGGAATGGCAGCCTGTTGTTTGGTGGTAGGTGAAGTCGTTGCCATTGATCACCTCGTTTCAAGTGGCAGGTGGCAGATATTTAACAAACGACCTGCCACCTTGCCACTTCGCTACTTGTCACTTTGATTATTTAACGGAAAGGCGGTGAATAAAGCAGACCTCCATCGGTCCACTCGGCATTGAGCCCACGGGGCAGATTAAATACCGTGTCGGGGCCAAGATTCCTATCGTAGATTTCACCGTAATTACCGACCTGTTTGATGACCTTAACCATAAAATCGTTGTCCAGACCCATAGCCTGGCCATGATCGCCTTCGGCCCCTAACAGGTTGCGGATCACCGGATCCTCGTTGGTGGCGGCCATTTCCTCAACGTTGGCCGAGGTAATGCCCAGTTCTTCAGCCTGGAAGGTGCCGAAAGTGACCCACTTGACGATATCGAACCACTGATCATCGCCGTGACGGACCAGGGGACCAAGTGGCTCTTTAGACATGGTGGCTTCCAGAATGATGTGAGCGCTTGGGTCAGCCACACTGGCTGCCTTGATGGAAGCCAGGCCGGATTTGTCGGTGGTTATCGCGTCGCAGCGACCTTCTTCGTAACCGGCCGTGGTGGAGGGATTATCGGGCAGCACCACTGGCTCATAGCTAATATTAAGTTTGCGGAACACGTCGGCCAGATTTTTCTCGGTGGTGGTGCCGGCCTGGACACAAATGGTGGCTCCTTCCAACTGTTCCAGTTCCGTAATCCCACTATCTTTCCGAACCATCATCCCCTGCCCATCATAGAAGGTGGTGGGGCCAAAATTGAAGCCCAAGGCGGTATCACGGCTAATCGTCCAGGTGGTATTTCGGAACATAACATCAATCTCACCGGCTTGCAGCACCGGGAAGCGCTCTTGAGCCGTCAGGCTACGATATTCGACAGCATCGGCATCGCCCAACACAGCCGCAGCCACAGTTCGACAACCGTCAACATCAAAGCCGGAATAATTACCCGTATCGGGGTCAAGGAAAGCAAAACCCTGCAGAGTACCACTGACACCGCAGTTGAGAACACCGCGTTCGCGCACAATTTGCAGGGTATTGCCTTCTTGGGCGGCGGGAGCGGCTGTTTCTGCTGTGGTTGCTTCAGCCGCCGGGGCTTCGGTCGGTTCAACTGCGGCGGTGGCTTGTGCAACCTCGGCTTCGACTTCAACCGTTACAATTTTCTCAACTTGTTTTTCTACTTCGACTGTGACAATCTTTTCTACTTCAACTGTCACAACTTTTTCGACAACCTGGCCGCCACCACCACAGGCGGTGATGAATAGGCTTAAGGCCAATGAGGCAACAATTGTTAATAAGATGTGTTTTTGTTTCATTACTTTAGCTTCTCCTCTTAAGATTTAGTGGGTGACGATGCTTTACTATAAGCAACATCACGATGACATGCATCTACACGCCAAAATTTACAAAGCTTTTTATATACAACATTAAACTTTTGGGATTATATCACCTCCTCGTGACGAAAATTTTTGTTTTGAATGGGAAAACAAGTCCAAATATGGAATGTTTCAGAGGATTTTGGCAAATTGCAACTGATAGTGCCGATTATAACAGTAAATAAAAGATTGGTCAATCCGAAGTGTGATTAATCTTTTATTTACTGTAAACGGGCTATCGCCGGGGACACAATCGATGCTATCCCCGGCGACGCTTGGCGACTCACTATTTGGCTATGAAGCTAGTTCATAATTAACGGCAAGTCGCCAATCGGGTATCGGGTTCTGAGGTAAGAAGCGTAAACCCAGGCCACTCCATCGCGGCCCAAATCGACCATAACCCACGAACTATCATAATTGCGGCCCAGTAGACCGACTTGTGTGCCATGTGGCAAGCGATCCACAATGGGGAAGGTTAAGCCTGGACCACTTCTAAAATTGAGCCGGTACACCTTAACATAAGCCACCGGGTCTGGTGTTGGCCAAGGGTCGGTATCTACTACTGGTAACCAATTAACGGGATAAGTGGTGTAGATGTAACGGGCCGAAACCCATCCCTGGCGATTGTCAGATAGGTAAATTTGCAGCCATGAACCCGTGGTGTTACGTCCCAACAGCGTTACCCCGGTATTCCAACTGTACCCACCGATGATTTGGTAGTTGTAGCCTGGCCCTGCCCGCACATTTAGGTAGCGGACGTTAACATGACCAAGTGGTGTACTGCTAGGTGGTGGTAATGGGTTGTCAACCACCGGCAGGTCGAACAGGTTAATCTGGCTTTGAATGAAGGCAGCGTAAGCCCAGCCCACGTTACCATTGGGCAGCGAAATTTGCAGCCAGGTGATATTTTGATTACGACCCAATAGGCTCAACACCTGACCGGGATATGTACTGCCGATGACAGAAAAGTTCGTTCCCGGACCGGAGCGAATGTTAAGCTGGTAAACGGTGGGGTAGCCCACAGGTTCACCTATTGCCAGAGCTGGCTGAGCGATATAAAACGAGGCTAGTATAGCCAGCACAAGTGTTACCCCTAAAATTACAATCTTTTGTGGTAAAAATTTCGTATACATTGTAGTTACTCCTTAAATAACTAATGTTTCCTAGTCAATAACACTGTGAACACTCCGGGCTGTATGTCATTGACCAATACAGATTAATCAAGATTTACACTGAGCAATAGGGTTGGCATGTCAACCAAGGAGTGAAAACTATGGTTTCACGCCACAGCGACTTTGCTAACCCTATTTGCCAGGAGTGTATCAGATAAGAGGGTGGAGTGTCATCAACCATAAGGTGGAGATAGGGAGGTGGAGTGTGATGGGGGTGTTCACACCTGTTTTTTGTGTTAAGTGAGCATACTTGTCTGAAAAATAGAATTGTCGGCTACCTGTCCGGTATGATATAATATTTAGTGAATTAAAGGCATAACCAAACAATACGAAGCAGAGGAGTAACTATTGGCCCGGAAACGCGGAATCCTATCATCAAAAATTCCTTCAAAAGAATTAACTCAGGCTCTAAACCACGCTGTCTCTCTGATGCATACTCGAAAGAAACGGGTCATGACCTCGGAGATGTTACTCCTGGCCTTCTTGGAATTACCAGACATAGAAGCTCATCGTATATTACGTGACCTTAACCGTGAACGCGATGTTGAGTGGGATACATTCGCCAAAGATATTGACAGGTTAGCCCGTGAGCGACTGGCTCGTGACGTAAATTTTGATTTTGTGGCCGATAGCCGGGAGCGGATTTCTTTGAGCGATGATTTATTAACGGTGTTAGATGAGGGATTGACGCTGGCAAACTCACGGAATGAAGCCTGGTGTGGCACCTCACATGCTCTGGCGATTATGGCCAGCGCCGAAGGGGGTAACAGTTATCGCTTGCTTAACAAGCATGGCATCACAAAGCGGGCGGTCATTGAAGCCATGGGTAATCCTTCACTGGCTAGTGGCGCTACAACCGTAGACCATGTGGCCTCAGCCAAGAAGGAACAACTAAAGCCAGTTTACCCCAGAGACGATTTACTCCGTAATTTAATGAATCTTCTTTCGATGACCAGCAACCGACATGTTATTTTAACCGGGCCAACCGGAGTAGGGAAACACTCGCTGGTACTGGCATTGGCTAAACGTATGGCCGAAGGCAAAGGGCCAACCGGTTTAAAATCGGTGGTACAGATGAATGAACTGGCCTTGCTTGACGACGCGTATGCGGCTTTACAGGCTGGTTTACGGATGGCTAGCGACGGCATTCTTTTTGT
>Ga0210124_1000084_pt1 | contig 55308 bp, 58 predicted proteins | sample Muzzi_PWC_D2_FD_185554 | JGI IMG/M metagenome (GOLD analysis project Ga0210124, IMG submission 185554) | Wetland microbial communities from San Francisco Bay, California, USA, that impact long-term carbon sequestration - Muzzi_PWC_D2 (SPAdes) | ecosystem: Environmental > Aquatic > Marine >...
GGGCAGGGCGGCGGCTGGGGTATTGGGAAAGGCGCCTGGATACCCCGAATATAAGCGCCCGCCAAGGCCGAATAAACCCGCCGGGGCCGGGCCGCGCCGGCGGGTCGACCGGCGCCGGCCGGCCCGCAAGCGCCGCGGGCCGCGGAAATCCGGGCCGCCGGCCGGGCCAGCCCGGGCGGCCCGGGAGGCCCCGGGGAGGCCCCGGGGAGGCCCTGAGCCTACACCGTGAGCACGATCTTGCCGATGTGGGCGCTCGATTCCATCAGCGCGTGCGCCGCCGCCGCCTCCGCGAGCGGGAAGGTCTTGTGCACGATCGGCTTGACCTTGCCGGCCTCGATCAAGGGCCAGACCTGCGACCGCAGGCTTTGCGCGATCGCCGCCTTGAACGCGACCGAGCGGGCGCGCAGCGTCGAGCCGGTGATGCTGAGCCGCTTGAGCATGACCGGCAGAAAGTCGATCTCGGCCGTGGACCCGCCGAGGAAGGCGATGAACACCAGCCGCCCGTCCGGCGCCAGCGCCTTGATGTCGCGCTGGATGTAGTCGCCGCCGACCATGTCGAGGATGACGTCGACGCCGCCGTCGGTCGCCTCCTTCACCACCGCCACGAAGTCCTCTTCCCGGTAGTTGATCGCGCGCGCCGCGCCGAGCGCCTTGCAGGCCCGGCATTTCTCGGCCGAGCCGGCGGTCGCGAAGGCCGTGGCGCCGAGCGCCGTGGCGAGCTGGATGGCGGTCGTGCCGATGCCCGAGGAGCCGCCGTGCACCAGGAAGCTCTCGCCGGCGCGCAGGCCGGCGCGGTCGAAGACGTTGGACCACACGGTGAAGAAGGTCTCCGGCACGGCCGCGGCGGCGACGGCGTCGAGCGCCTTGGGGACCGGCAGGCACTGCGCGGCCGGCGCGGCGCAGTACTCGGCATAGCCGCCGCCCGTTACCAGCGCGGTCACCGCGTCGCCGAGGCCGACCCCCTCGGCCTCCGGCCCCAGGGCGACGACCCGCCCGGCGATCTCCAGGCCGGGAATGTCGGAGGCGCCGGGCGGCGGCGGATAGGCGCCCTGGCGCTGCAGCACGTCGGGGCGGTTGACCCCGGCGGCGGCGACCCGGATCAGCACCTCGCCGGGCCCGGGCTGCGGCACGGGCCGCGTCGCCGGGACCAGGACCTCGGGCCCGCCGGGCTCGCGAATCTCGATGGCGGTCATACGTTCGGGCAGCGCGTCGCTCATGCCGGCTCCTCTTCGGTCGATTGCGATGGGCCGGGGTTCCGCCGGCCGCACTCGGGGCCGCCTTTGGCCGGGCGGCCGACAAGGTCTAATATGCCGACGGGAGAGTCACAAGGCGAGGCGGAGCGGAGACGCGCCCATGGACCCGGAGGATCTGGAGCCGCGCAAGCAGCCGGCGAAGCCCAAGGACCTCGACGTTCTGGGGATCGAGGAGCTCGATGCCTACCTCGCCGAGCTCGAGGCCGAGGCGGCGCGGGTGCGCGACAAGATCGCCCAGAAGAGGGACTATCTGGCCGGCCTCGACGGCCTGTTCAAGGGCTGACCCGCCGGGCTCAGGTGCGTCGGCGCCGCCGGCTCGCCAGGTAGAGCAGCCAGCCTGCCGGCCCGAGCAGCAGCACCATCACGAACCAGCCGGCGCGCGGGCCCAGTGGGCAGCGCGAGTCCGGCGGCGGCCGCCAGGGTCCGCCGCCCGGCGCCAGCGCGACGTGCAGCAGCGGCAGAAGAAAGCCGAAGATCAGGATCAGCCAGGCTGTCGTCTGGGCGGACATCGCCGTATTCTGGCGCGGTCGCTCCGCGCGGGCCAGGGGCGGGGTTCCACGTTGCCAGGAGGAGGGACGGCATGTTGCAGGGCAAGACGGCTTTGATCACCGGCTCGACCAGCGGCATCGGCGCCGGCATCGCCGAGGCGCTGGCCGCCGCGGGCTGCCGCGTCGTCCTCAACGGCTTCGGCGAGGCCGCAGCGATCGCCGCGCAGGTGACCGATCTCGGCCAACGTCACGGCGTCGAGGCCGTGCACCTCCATGCCGACATGACCCGGCCGGAGGAGATCGCGCAGCTCATGGCGCAGGCCGCCGAGCGCTTCGGGGCGATCGACGTGCTGGTCAACAACGCCGGCATCCAGCACGTGGCGCCGATCGAGGCCTTTCCGCCGGAGAAATGGGACGCGATCCTGGCGATCAACCTGTCGAGCGCGTTCCACACCATCCGTGCCGCCCTGCCGGGCATGCGCGAGAAGGGCTGGGGGCGCATCATCAACACCGCCTCGACGCACGGCCTGATCGCCTCGCCGGGCAAGTCGGCCTATACCGCCGCCAAGCACGGCATCGTCGGCCTGACCAAGGCGGTGGCGCTGGAGGCGGCCGGCAGCGGCGTGACCTGCAACGCAATCTGTCCCGGCTGGGTGCTGACGCCGCTGGTGCAGAAGCAGGTCGAGGCCCGCGCGGCGGCCGACGGCATCGACGAGGCCGAGGCCAAGCGCCGCCTGCTGGCCGAGAAGCAGCCCTCGGGCGCCTTCGTGACCACCGAGCAGATCGGCGCCCTGGCCGGCTATCTCTGCTCCGACGCGGCGGCGCAGATCACCGGTGCGGCGCTCAACGTCGACGGCGGCTGGCTGGCGCAGTAGGGCTCGCACCGCGGTCGCCCGTTTCGAAGGACGCCCCCTAGTACCAGATCTCCATGGCGAGGCCGCGGGCGTCGCGCGGCGGCCGGCCGCCGGGCAGGCGCACGGCCGTTCCCTCCAGCATGCGCCGGGCGGCGAGCGCGCAGGCGGCGGCGTCGAGCAGGTCGTCGGGCCGCGCCAGCCGGCGCGGGACCGCCTCCAGCAGCCCGTCCAGCCCGGTCAGCCCGGCGCCCAGCAGGAGGTCGCGGCGCGCCGTCCGCCCCGCGGCCGTGGTCTTGCGCGGCAGCGCCGCCCAGCCGTTCAGGTGGTGGAATACCAGTTCCGGGTGCGCCTCGCGCAGGCGCGCCTGGTTGTCCGGGGCCAGCGCCCGGTCGAGCTCGCCGATCTTGGCGGCGAGGTTCCACGCCTGGCGGCTCAGGCCGATGCCCTCGTGGGCCTTGCCGGCGGCATTCGCGGCGGCCCAGTCGGCGGCGCCCAGCATGTAGCGCCGCGGCGGTGGGAAGACGCTGGGCTTGCGCGCGCGCGGCAGCAGGGCCCGGGCGGCCCGGTCGCAGGCCCGCGGGCCGCGATCGCGAAGCCCGACCGGCATGTCGACGGCCGCCATCCGCACCCCGTCCAGCGGCAACCCGGTCCAGGCGCGGGCGACGGCCGCTTGCCGGACCTCTCCGGAAAGTTGCAGCAGGACGGCGAGCCAGCCGCCCGGGCAGCCGTCGATTCCCGCGACCAGAGCACCCGATTCGACAGGTTGTGACACTTTGGGCACAGGTGTTGCGGCTTTGCACGACGGGATCGCAAAAATCTGGCACATCATTTCGGCTTGCGTTAACCTTTTGTTAGCCATCTGCGCCTATAGTTGGCTGTAGACGTTCAGGGATGACCTACCCTTGGTTGTCCGGGAACGTCGAGCGGATTGTATCCGTTCCTTGTAATGCCTCCCTGTTGACTTGCCGCCGGTTCGCCCGGCGGCTTCTTTTTTGCGCCCTCGCCAACACGGGCGCGGTTGCGTGGGCTCTTCCTGCTGCCCGCGACGGTCGCGTTAACCAATGGTTGCTTGACCGTGAACCCACTCATTCGTAATCTTCCGGTCCGGCAAGTTGACAGGTTGAGGCAATAACAAGCGGGGTCGCGATCCCATCACGGGTACGCGGCCCCATTTTTTTTGCCCGACCGGGCAAAGCGGCCGGCGAGCCGCGTTGAGGCGCCCGCCGGACCTCGTGTAGTCTGACGCGCCGCGCGGTGCCGGTCCCTCGGGGCTCCGCGGCCTCACCGCGCTTCGGGTGCCCGCCATGGCAGATCCCAAGTTCCTGCGCTTCGATACCTTGTCGCTGCACGCCGGGCAGCGGCCGGATCCCGCGACCGGGGCCCGCGCGGTGCCGATCTATCAGACCACCTCCTACGTCTTCGAGGACAGCGACCACGCCGCCGCACTGTTCAACCTGGAGCGCGCCGGGCACATCTACAGCCGCATCTCCAACCCGACCGTGGCGGTGCTGGAGGAGCGCGTGGCGGCGCTCGAGCAGGGCGTCGGCGCGGTCGCCGCGGCCTCCGGCCAGGCCGCCATGCACCTGGCGATCGTCACCCTGATGGGGCAGGGCGGGCACATCGTCGCCTCCGCCTCGCTCTATGGCGGCAGCGTCAACCTGCTGGCGCTCACCCTGCCGCGCTTCGGCATCGAGACGACCTTCGTCAAGCCGCGCGATCATGCCGGCCTGCGCGCCGCGATCCGCCCCGAGACCCGCCTGATCTTCGCCGAGACGCTGGGCAATCCCGGGCTCGAGGTGCTCGACATCCCGGCGGTCGCCGAGATCGCGCACGGCGCCGGCGTGCCGCTGATGATCGACAACACCTTCGCCACGCCCTACCTCTGCAATCCCGTCGCGCTGGGCGCCGACATCGTCATGCATTCGGCGACCAAGTGGCTCGGCGGCCACGGCCTCGCCCTGGGCGGCATCATGGTCGACGGCGGCGGCTTCGACTGGGAGAAGAGCGGCAAGTTCCCCACCCTGACCGAGCCCTACGCCGGCTATCACGGCATCGACTTCGCAGAGGAGTTCGGGCCGCAGGCGCTGTCCATGCGGGCGCGCGCCGAGGGCCTGCGCGACTTCGGCGCGGCGCTGAGCCCGCAGAACGCCTTCTACATCCTGCAGGGCGTCGAGACGCTGCCGCTGCGCATGGAGCGCCATGTCGCCAACACGGCGCGCGTGCTGGAGTTCCTGAGTGCCAGCGAGGCGGTCGCCTGGGTGCTGCACCCGAGCCTGCCGGCGCATCCCGATCACGCGCTCGCCGGGCGCCTGCTGCCGAAGGGCGCGGGCTCCATCGTCTCCTTCGGCATCAAGGGCGGCCGGCGCGCCGGCGCGCGCTTCATCGAGGCCTGCCGCCTGGCCTCGCACCTGGCCAACGTCGGCGACGCCAAGACCCTGGTGCTGCACCCGGCGAGCACGACGCATCAGCAGATGACGGCGGCGCAGCTCGCCGCCGCCGGGGTCGGCGAGGACATGGTGCGCCTCTCGGTCGGCCTCGAGGATCCCGACGACATCGTCGAGGATTTGCGGCAGGCGCTGCGGGCGTCGCAGAAGGACTAGCCGCCCGTGCGCTTCGACGTCGCCGGACGATCGGTCTTCGCCGCCAACGGAGGCCAGCCCTTCGCCGCCGAGCGGCCGGCCGTCGTGCTGCTGCACGGCGCCGGCATGGACCACACGGTCTGGGCGCTGCAGACGCGCTATTTCGCGCACCACGGGCGGAGCGTGCTGGCGCTCGACCTGCCCGGCCACGGGCGCTCGGCGGGCGCGCCGCTGGCCGAGGTCGACGCCCTGGCCGGCTGGCTGAGCGACGCGCTCGCTGCCGTCGGGGCGCGCGACGTGGCGCTCGCCGGGCACTCCATGGGCGCGCTGGTGGCGCTTGCGGCCGCCGCGCGGCCGGGCGCGAAGCTGCGCGCGCTGGCCCTGCTCGGCGCCGCGCCGCGCATGCCGGTGCACCCCGACCTGCTGGCCGCGGCCAAGGCGAACGATCACCTGGCGGTCGATCTGGTGACCGCCTGGGGCTACGGGCCGGCCGGGCAGGTCGGCGGCAACCGCGCGCCCGGCCTCTGGCTGAGGGGCGGGGCCGAGCGCCTGCTCGAGCGCGCCGCGCCCGGCGTGCTCTACACCGACCTGGCGGCCTGCGACGCCTATGCCGGGGCCGCGGCGGCGGCGGCCGAGGTGGCCTGCCCGTGCCGCGTCATCGTCGGCAGTGAGGACCGCATGACGCCGGCCAAGGCGGGCCGCAAGCTGGCCGCGGCGATTCCCGGCGCCGAGGCCGTCGAGATCGCCGGCGCCGGCCACATGATGATGCTCGAGCGGCCGGACGAAACCCTCGATGCCATGAAGGCCGTGCTGTGAGCGCCGCGCCGCGGCCGCGCGCCGCCTATCCGCATGGGCTCGCCATCCCGACGCGCTGGATGGACAACGACATCTACGGCCACGTCAACAACGTGGTCTACTACTCGTACTTCGACACGGTCATCAACGACTACCTGATCCGCGCCGGCGGCCTGGACATCCACGACGGCGCGGCGGTCGGCGTCTGTGCCGAGTCGGCCTGCCGCTTTTTCGCGCCGCTCGCCTTCCCTGAGGTCGTCGAGGCCGGCCTGCGCGTCGGCCATCTGGGGCGCAGCTCGGTGCGCTACGAGATCGGCCTGTTCAAGAGCGGGTCCGAGGCGCCGGCCGCTGAGGGCCATTTCGTGCACGTCTTCGTCGCCCGCGCGGCCATGACGCCGGTGCCGATCCCGGCCGCGATCCGCGCCGCGCTGGCGCGCCTCGCGCGACCCGCCAGGTCGGCCCAGAACGAGTCGGCCCAGAACGAGTCGGCCCAGAACGAGTCGGCCCAGAACGAGTCGGCCCAGAACGAGTTGGCCCAGAACGAGTTGGCCCAGAACGAGTCGGCCCAGAACGATTCGTCATAGAAACGGCCGGGCGGGGTGTACCCCGTCCGGCCGGCGAGCGTTTCGTCAGCGGGCGGGAGCGGCCCTCGGGTGATGGGCCGTCCCGCCCGGGTTTGGCGTTATCGGATCGTCAGGCCGCCTTGCCCTCGAGCACCTTGCCCTTGCGCGGCGCGGCGCCCTCGATCTTGATCGCGCGCGGCTTCATCGCCTCGGGGATCTCGCGCACCAGATCGACGTAGAGCAGGCCGTTCTCGATGCGGGCGCTGGTGACCTTGATGTGGTCGGCCAGGTCGAAGCGCCGCTCGAACGCGCGGGTCGCGATGCCGCGATGGAGGTAGCGGACCTCCTCGCCCTCGCTCTCCGCCTTGTCCTTCTTGCCGGAGATCACCAGGCTGTTCTCCTTGACGGTGATGTCGAGGTCCTCCTCGCCGAATCCGGCAACGGCCATGACGATGCGGTAATCGTCCTCGCCGAGCTTCTCGATGTTGTAGGGCGGGTAGCTGACGGTTCCCTCGTCCACGCGCGACGCATGGTCGAGCAGATTCATCATCCGGTCGAAGCCAACGGTGGCACGCATGAGGGGAGTCAGATCGGTCGTACGCATAGCCATATCCTCCTTTGAGCAACATGGTTGGTTGTCTGGGACCCGCCTCCGTGGCCGGGTCCACTATGCTCGTCGCCGTCGCGGAACCCGCTTGCGGCATTCCCCGGCGACGTCTTTGGATATAGGGCGCGTTTTTCCGCCGTCAAGACCGGCGATGCATGGCATTTTTCCGTGGTAAACTACTGATACATGGCGGAAAAACATGCTCTCGCCACAGTTGTATCGCCCTTCGACCGTGCGCCGCGGCAAACCAATTGTTAAGCTCCCGCGGCCTAGTGTCGCGGTCATCGACGCCCGCCCCCGCGGGCCGCCTATACGCGTTCGAGAATGCCCGTGAGCCTGCCGGCCTCCAGCGTCGCCTTTTTCGACAGCACCTTCGAGGAGGCGATGGCGCTCACCCGGGAGGCCCGCGACTACCTGACCTTCCAGGAAAAGGCCGACCTCGCCGAGGTCGACCCCGTCACGCGCATGGTGGCGAGCTGCGAATCCATGCGCCTGACCGCGCGCCTGACCCAGGTCGTCGCCTGGCTGCTGGTGCAGCGCGCGGTCCACGCCGGCGAGATCACGCGCCAGCAGGCCAAGCAGCCGCAGTACCGCCTGTCCGGGCGCGCGGTCTGCGCCGAAACCGAGCCGGTCGCCGAGGCGGCCCTGCCGGAGCGCCTGAACGAGCTCCTGCAGCGCAGCCTGAGCCTCTACGAGCGGGTCGCGCGCCTGGACCGCATGCTCGACGGGCGCCGCTAGCCCTCAACCCCGGGCCGAAAAAAAGGGCATCCGCCCGGCGGATGCCCTGGTGTCGCGCCGTCCGGGGAGATCCGTCCTCCGGCCGTCTCGCGGATTTCTCGGTGGGACCGGACGCGGGCTATTTCAGACCCAGGCCATGGAACCGCTTCTTGAACTTCGCCACCTGGCCCCCGGTGTCGACCAGGCGGTGCTCGCCGGTCCAGGCCGGGTGCGACTTGGGGTCGATGTCGAGGCGCAGCGAATCGCCGGCCGCGCCGTAGGTGGAGCGGGTCTTGAACTCGCTGCCGTCGGTCATCACGACGGTGATCTCGTGGTAGTCGGGATGGATCTCTTTCTTCATGGCACAGCTCCGCTCGCGAGGGCGGCTGTATAGCCGAGCGCCCGGGCCAAGGCAAGTCCGGCGGCACGGCTCGCGTCCCCGATTTCAGGCCCGGTACGGACCGCGCCTTGCGCTCCGCCGCGCAGCGGTCGGGGCGGTGGTTGTGGCCTGCGGGCCTTTGAGCTAGGGATAGCCCTGGTAGGGCCCCGGCCGATGCCGGGCCGAAATCCGCGCCACTGGATCATAACGTCATGAGACAATCCAAGGCGGTCGAGAGCGCCATGGAGGAAGACCGGCCGACCAGCCGGCACATCGGCCGTCTGCGCCAGCTCTGGCCCTATGTCCGGCCCTATCGTCTGCACGCCCTGGGCGCGCTGGCCGCCCTGACCGTGGCGGCGGTGACCGTTCTGGGCCTCGGCTTCGGACTGCGCAAGCTGGTCGACGAGGGGTTCGCCGGCGGTGACGTGGGGATGCTCGATCAGGCCATGGCGGTCCTGATGGGCGTCGTCGTGGTCCTGGCCGGGGCCAGCTTCGCGCGCTTCTATTTCGTCTCCTGGATCGGCGAGCGGATCGTTGCCGACCTGCGCCGGGCCGTGTTCGACCGCGTGATCGCCCTGTCCCCGGCCTATTTCGAGACGACCCGCACCGGCGAGATCCTGTCGCGCATGACGACCGATACGACGCTCCTGCAACTCGTCGTCGGCACCTCCGTTCCCATCGCGCTGCGCAACGGCCTGATGCTGATCGGCGGCACCGGCCTGCTGGTTTTCACCAGCGCCAAGCTGACCGGACTCGTCTTTCTCGTCATCCCGCTTGTCCTGGTGCCGATCCTGGTATTCGGGCGGCGAGTGCGTCGGCTCAGCCGGGCCAGCCAGGACCGCATCGCCGACGTCGGGGTTTACATCGACGAGACCCTGGGGGCGATCCGCACGGTCCAGGCCTTCGGTCACGAGGCGATCGACCGGCAGCGCTTCGCGCAGCGCGTGGAATCGGCCTTCGGCACCGCGGTGCACCGAGTCTGGGCGCGCGGCCTGCTCACCGCCGTGGTCATCCTGCTGGTGTTCGGCGCGGTCAGCGTCATCCTTTGGATCGGCGGACACGACGTCCTGGCGGGCCGGATCACCGGCGGGGACCTCTCGGCCTTCGTGTTCTACGCGGTGGTGGTGGCCGGCTCGGCCGGGGCGATCAGCGAGGTGGTCGGCGACCTGCAGCGCGCCGCCGGGGCGACCGAGCGGCTCATGGAACTGCTGGCCACCGAGCCCGAGATCGCCGCGCCGGCCGACCCCGTGGCCCTTCCGGAGCCGCCGCGCGGCGAGGTGCGCCTCGACAAAGTCACCTTCCACTATCCGTCGCGGCGCGACCGGGCCGCGCTGGAGGGCTTCGACCTCGCGGTGCAGCCGGGAGAGACCGTCGCCCTGGTCGGGCCGTCGGGTGCCGGCAAGACGACGGTGTTCCAGTTGCTGCTGCGGTTCTACGACCCGGCCGGCGGCACCATACGGCTCGATGGCGTCGAGCTGCGCCGCGCGGAGCCCGGCGCCCTGCGCGCGCGCCTCGGCCTGGTCCCGCAGGACCCGGTGATCTTCTCCGCCGATGCCTGGGAGAACATTCGCTACGGCAAGCCGGAGGCCGACGACGCCGAGGTGATCGCCGCCGCCGAGGCCGCGGCCGCGCTCGAGTTTCTCGAGCGCCTGCCGGAAGGGCTCGGCACCTTCCTGGGCGAACGCGGCGTACGCCTCTCGGGCGGGCAGCGTCAACGCATCGCCATCGCTCGCGCCATTCTGCGCAACCCCTCGGTGCTGCTTCTCGACGAGGCGACCAGCGCGCTCGACGCCGAGAGCGAGCGCCTCGTGCAGGCGGCGCTCGATCGCCTCATGACCGGCCGCACCACGCTCATCATCGCGCACCGCCTGGCCACGGTGCTCAAGGCGGACCGTATCGTCGTGATGGACGAGGGCCGCGTCGTGGCGAGCGGCACCCACCAGGAGCTGATCCGCGCCGACGGCCTCTACGCCCGCCTGGCGGCGCTGCAGTTCGATCAGGCGCGCGAGGTGGGGGGGGACGCGGCGCCGGCTACCCCGGCGCGCGACGAAATCGCGGCTTCGGGCTGAGGCGCCGCGAATCCGTGCCGCCGCGCGCCGCCGCGGCGGTCAGGCTTTACCGTTATTGCCGCCGCCGTTCTTGCCGGTTCCGCCGCCGGTCGCCAGGTCGACGACTTTCTCGCTCGCCTTCGGCGGAATCGGCTGCAGAGCGTTCTTCTGCTCGTCCGTCCAGGCGGCGACCAGCACGAGTTGCGCGGGATCGCCGGGATGCGAGGAATCGTTGACCGGTTCCAAGACGAAAAGGCCCTCGACGCCGACATAGAAGGTGTGATCGCCGAACGCGCCGCGCAGGGCCTCGATCGCCGGATTGTCCTGCTCGAGCGGGTCGGCGCCAATGTCCTGCTTCACCGCGTCGATCTGCTTCGAGGTCAGCTTCATATCGGATATCCATTCTTCGGGGATGCGGGCCCTGCGCGTCGCGATGCAGGACCCGACGGGAGCCGGTGAACCCCTATCGGTGCCAGATCGGCACTCCGATTACAACCCGCGGCGGGCGGCGCCGGCGCAGCGCACGCGGAGGGCGGTGGAGAATCCTGCGTAGGGGGCGCGACGGCCGTGGTCCCGGCGCGGCGAAGAACCGCAGAATTCCGCGGCATCGGCGAGGCACGCGACGAATTTCGCTGCAGATTGACGGAAATTAAGATCGCCTTCAGGTCGCCGCAAAGTCCGCCGCCCATGTGAAAGGCAGCTTTCAGCAACGAGCTGACAGGCAACGCGAATCACGAGGGACGAATCCATGATGAGGAAGGGACTTTCGATCGGAGCGCAGCTCCTGATCGCAACCTTGGCCGTGCCGGCCTTCGCAGCGAGCCCGACATCGACATCGGCGAACCAGTGGGAACTGCAGCACGACAAGCAGGCCGCGATCGACTACAGGCAGCAGTTCGATGCCGCCCTGAAATATCGTGCGAACGAGCCGAAGCTGGCGACCGCGATCGCAGAGCACGACAAGGCCGAACAGCTGTTCATGAAAGGCGATTACAAGGACGCCAAGAAGGCGTTCGCGGTGGCGGTGAACGACCTCGGCCTGACGCCGACGGCCTCAGGCGTGGATCAGGCCAACTGATATCGCTGTCCGGACGCGCGTCAACGCCGATCGAGCTTGAGCTCGATCCGGCGGTTGCGACGGAATGCCTCCTCGCTCGAGCCCGGGTCGAGCGGCTGGTATTCGCCGAATCCGGTGGCGGCCAAGTGCTCGGGCGGGATGCCCTGCTCGATCAGGAACTTGACCACGGAGATCGCGCGCGCGGTCGATAGCTCCCAATTGGACGCGAACTCCGAGGTGCTGATCGGCGCGCGATCGGTGTGCCCGTCGACGCGCAGGATCCAGGGCAGGTCCTTCGGGATCTTTTTGGCGATTTTCAGGAGCGTGTCCGCGAGCTGTGCAAGCTGTCGCTTGCCTGGCTCGCCGAGTTCGGCGGAGCCGCTGGCGAACAGCACCTCAGACTGGAACACGAAGCGGTCGCCGACGATGCGCACGTCCTTGCGGTCGCCGAGCACCTCTCGCAGCCGGCCGAAGAATTCCGAACGGTAGCGCGTCAGCTCCTGCACCTTGCTGGCGAGCGCGAGGTTGAGGCGGCGCCCGAGATTGGCGATCTGAACGTCCTTCTTCTTATTCTCGGCCTCGATCAGATCGAGGGTCGCCGAGAGGTCGGCGAGTTGCTGGCGCAGCGCGGCGACCTGCTGGTTGAGGATGGCGACCTGCGCCTGCGCCTCGTCGCTCAGCTTGGCCTGCTGCTTGCTTTTGTCCTCGGTGGTCTGCAGCTTGCTCAGAAGCTCGTCGCGCAGCGACTTCAGGGTTGCGATCTCGGCGAGGTGCAGCCTGATCTTCTCCTTGTCCGCTTCTACGACCTTGTAGGCGTCCTCGAGGTCCTTGCCGACCTTCTTCGCTTCCGCCATAGCGTCCTGCAGCCGGCGTTCCAGGTCGTCCTTCGCCTGCTGCAGGATCGCGAGCTCGGTCAGCTGCGCCTCGATCTTGTTCTTGTCGGCGTCGACCAGCTTGTAGGCGTTCTCCAGTTCCTGGCTGAGCCGCGTCGCGCTGACCTCGGCCTCGTTGAGCCGCGCCTGCAGATCGTCACGCTTCGAGGTCAAGGCCGCGACCTGGGCGGCCAAGGAATCGCGCGCGCGCAGCGAGCTCTGCAACTCTGACGACAGCTGCGATACGTCGACGCGCAGCTCTTCGTTGGCGGAGCGTTCCAGCGCCAGCAGTTCGGCCAGGTTGTTCACTTCGCGCTGAAGACGGGTCAGGGCCTGGTCGCGGCCGCTGAGTGCCACCGAAAGGAAATACTGCGCGATGACGAACACCATGAGGACGAAGATGACGACGAGCAAAAGCGTCGCCAGTGCGTCGACGAAGCCCGGCCAGATGTTGACCGCGCGCCGCGTGCCGCTGCGTCCCAGGACGTACATTGCGGGCTTACTCGGACTCCTCCGCCATCGCCGCGATTGTGCGGGTCAGCAGGCGGATCTCGCCGCGAATCTCCTGCACGGCATACTCGCGCCCGCTGGAAAGCTCGTTGACGATGTGCTCGAGGCGCGTATCGAGGTTGCGGATGTGGGTGCGGGTCGCATCGTCGAGGCCGCCGCCGGCCGCCGCCGGCTCCTGCTCGCTCATACGCGTCAGCAGGGACTTCATCGCGGTCTGGGTCTCGGCCAGGCGCATGAGGACGTTCTGCTCCGTGCGCATCTGGTCGGTTAGCGTACTGAGCCGCTCGGTCAGCGCGGCCACGTTCTGGGTCACCGCGTTGCGCTCGCCCTCGCCGCGGGCGATCGTATGCTGCAACTGGTCCAGGCTGTCCGCGGTCTTCTCCAGCAATGCCTGAATGAAGGCCGGCATGGATTGCTCGCCCTCGCCGACGCCGCCGCCGCTCGACAGCCGGGTCACGCCCGAAAGCCACTCCTCCAGGTCGTTGACGAAACGGTTGTGGGCCTGCCCGGCCTGCAACTCGAGGAAGCCCAGCACCAGCGACCCGGCCAGGCCGAAGAGCGACGAGCTGAACGCCGTGCCCATGCCGGCCAGCGGCGTTTCCAGGCCGCGCTTGAGTTCCTCGAACATGGCCGCGGGATCGCCGGCGCTGCCGCTCAGCCCGGCGATGGTATTGCCGACCGCGCCGACGGTCTGCAACAGTCCCCAGAAGGTGCCGAGCAGGCCGAGGAAGATCAGCAGTCCGATCAGGTAGCGCGAAATATCGTGCGATTCCTCGATGCGGCTCTGAATGCCGTCGAGCAGCGTGCGCATCGAAAGCGTCGACAGGCTGATCCGGCCGCGGCGCTCGCCCAGCATGGTTGCCATCGGGCTCAGCAGGCGCGGCTTGCTCTCCCGCGACAGGCTGTCCGGAAAGACCACGCCGCCGCGCGTCTCGTGGCGCAGGTGCTCCAGCCAGCCGATGTCGACGCGCAGCGCCAGGACCTGCCGGAACATGTAGCCGATGCCGATCAGCAGCACGCTGACGATCAGGCTGTTGAGCACGACATTGGAAAAGAACGCGTCCTTGAGCTGCGGCGCCAGGGCCGCGCAGGCCGCGGCGACCAGGACCAGGAAGATGCTCATGCGGACGAGGTAGCGCTGCGGCCGAGTCATAGCCTCGATGTCGGGTGAGAGGTGGCGGTCGGTTCCGCGCTATAGGCGCGGAGTGCGGCGAAACTTTGACGCAGGCCCCTAGCCCTGATCATCGGCTATCCGGACGACTGCGGGATGATGTCCACCCGGTCCGGCGGTCCGACTGGGACGTTGCTGCCCAGGGCGCGCACGTCCAGCCGGGTCGAGCGCACTCCCTTGTCGATCAGGTAGGCGCGCACCGCCAGGGCGCGCGACAGCGACAGGCGCCGCGCCTGGCTGCCGCCGTCGCCGGCATCGGCCGCATAGGCGAGAAGCTGTGCCCGGATCGACTTCTTGCTCTGCATCCGGGCGGCGATGCCGTCCAGGGTCTGCCGGGCCACGGCGGTCAGCTCGGCGGAGCCCGCGGCGAAGTCGATGCGCTGTGGCCCGAGCGCGCCCGGCAGCGCGGCGCTCTGACCGGAGGGCGCGGCGGCCGACGGCTCGGCCGTCTCGGGCGCGGTCGGCGGTGCCACCAAGTCCGGCGCCGGCGGCGATTCCACGGCGGCGGCCTTGGGCTGCGGCGCCATGACCTGCGGTTTCGGAAGTTCCGGGGCCGAGACGGCCGGCGCGCTCGGCGGCTCCGGCGCCGTCATGCTCGGGCTCGGCGGGCTTTCCGCCGACGCGCCCATATCGGCCGGTGCCGGGGCGGATTCCGGCGCGGCCGGTGGCTCGGGCGCCGTCTCGGACATCGTCTCGGGCATCGCCTTCGGTGCGGCGGCAAGATCCTGCTGGGTGACCACCTGCGGCGCCGGGGCGGCGCTCGGGGCCGGACTTGGCGGTGCCTCCTGCGGCTGGATCAGCAGTTGCGAGGCCGCCTTGCCCGAGGTTCCGCCCGTCGCTTGATTCCCGGCCGCCTGCGTAGATGCCTGCGGGGCGGTGGCCGACGCAGCGGCCGGAGGCGTCAGGGTGAGATGGCTCTGCGGCGTCTTCAGCGGCGGGAAGAGCAGCGTCGAGGGCCGCGTCACGACGAGCTGGCCGGTCTCGGGCAGGCGGTAGGCCGTGCCCGGCGGCAGGCCCGCGACGGCGGGGCTCTGAATGTCCGACTCGCCACTGTAGGGCAGCTCCGGCGTCGGGCCCGGACCGAGGCTATCGAGCACGTCGTCGTTGACCACCACGCCGCTGCCGCTCGGGCGATAGGTTCCCGTCGTGACGCTGCCCGGGCCGCCCCCGATGACGACGGTCTCCTGGTCTTGCGCGAGGGCGGCCGGCGCGGCGGCCGCCAGCGTCAGGCCGCACAGGCCGCACAGCGCGCCCAGGCTCGGCCGGCGGCGCGCGGCCCGCGGCGCCTCGACGCCGCCGACGTGCGGGTTCGCGGTCCGCCGGTGCTGAACCTCGTCGCGCATGAATCCCCCTCGGCCGAGTCGTCCGCCGAATCGGCGCCTAAGACTAGGGCCTGCGCCGCAGGGCGACAACCGATTTGCGGGCCCGTCCGGGCTGCGGGCCGCCGGGGTCACGGCCGGTCGCGTGCCGCGCGCAGGATCGTTTGCAGGGGCGTGTGCAGGAGATCGTTGGCGGCCAGGATGCTGGGGCTGTCGTGGCGAATCCGGCGCCCGTCGATCTGACTGACGTAGCCGCCCGCCTCGCGCACCAGCACGATGCCGGCCGCGACGTCCCAGCTCGACAGGTCGCGCTCCCAGAAGCCGTCGTAGCGGCCGGCCGCGACATAGGCGAGGTCGAGCGCGGCGGCGCCCCAGCGGCGCACCCCGGCGACCTCCGCCATGACCGCCTCGGCCTCGGCCAGGAACTGCGGGTGATCGCCGTGCCCCTTGTAGGGCATGCCCGTGGCGATCAGGGCGTCCGCCATGTTGCGCCGCCCGGAGACGCGGATGCGCCGGTCGTTCAGGTAGGCGCCGTTGCCCCGCTCGGCGTGGAACGCCTCGTCCCTCAGCGGGTCGTAGACCAGCCCGGCGACCAGCTCGCCGCGCTCCTCCAGGGCGATGGAGATGGCGAAATGCGGCAGGCCGTGCAGGAAATTCGTCGTCCCGTCGAGCGGATCGACGATCCAGCGCCGCTCGCCGTCGCCCACGGGACCGCTGTCGCCCGATTCCTCCATCAGGAAGCCGTGATCGGGGCGCGCCTTCGACAGTTCCCGGCGCAGGATCTGCTCGGCGCGCAGGTCCGCCGCGCTCACGAAATCGGCCGGCCCCTTACGCGAAACCTGCAGGTTCTCGGCTTCGCCGAAGTCGCGCCGAAGCTGGCGCGCCGCCTTGTCGGCGGCGCGGATCATGACGTTGATGTTTGCGGATCGGGTGGCCATCGCAGGGCGGCGTCGCCGCCTCAGTCCTTGGCCCGTTCGACGTAGCTGCCGTCGGCCGTGTTGACGACGACGCGCGTGCCGCTTTCGATATGCGGCGGCACCATGGTGCGAACGCCGTTCTCCAGCACCGCCGGCTTGTAGGAGGAAGAGGCGGTCTGCCCCTTGACCACCGGATCGGCTTCGACGATCGCCATGGTCACGGTGTCCGGCAGCATGACGCTGATCGGCGAGTCCTCGTAGGACTCGATGGTCACCGTCATGCCCTCCTGCAGGAACACGGCCGGCTCGCCGACCAGATCCTCGTGCAGCGTGATCTGCTCGTAGGTCTCGTTCTCCATGAAGGTCAGCATGTCGCCTTCGCGGTAGAGGTACTGGTACTCGCGCTGATCGAGCCGCACGCGTTCGACGTCCTCGCTCGAACGAAAGCGCTCGTTCAACTTGGTCCCGTCGCGAATGTCCTTGAGCTCGACCTGCAGGTAGGCGCCGCCCTTGCCGGGCTGGGTATGCTGAATCCGCACGGCGCGCCATAGGCGCCCCTTGTGCTCGATGACGTTGCCGGGACGAATGGCATTTCCACTGATCTTCATGGTCTGCGGTCCGAGTAATTTTTTTTGGGTTCTTCCGGGCGGCGGGTTGCAAGCGCGCGGGAAGCTAGCAGCTTGCCCCTGACGAGGCAATCGGGGCGCCGCCGGGAGCCGGCCTCGGCCGCTACCGGCGGTCGTCGCGCGGACGCAGCTCGGCGGCCAACGCGGCGACGGCTGCCGCGGGATCGTGCCGTCCGCTCCAGAATGCCTCGCCCAGCGCCACGAAGTCGGCCCCGGCCCGCGCCATCTCCCGGGCCTCGGCGAGGGTCTCGGCGCCGAAGGCGACGCAGGGTAGGGTCATCAGCGCCTGCCACCAGGAGAGCAGCTCCGCCTGGGCCGGCCGGGGCCCGCCGAAGCCGACGTAGTCCGCGTCCGCCTCGCCGGCCAGCATGGCGTCGTGCCGCGACGCACCGCAGTCGACCCCGACGATGCCGTCGCCGCCCAGCGCGGCGCGGGCCGTTGCAACCGCCGCCGGAGCCTCGAGATGGACGCCGTCGCACCCGCTGCGGGCGGCGAGCGCCGGCTGGCCCTCCAGCAGGAAGGCGACGCCGCGGTCCTGCGCGATCGGCCGCAGCCTCTCGACCGCCGCCGCCAGGCGTGCCTCGTCGGCCGCCCCGGCGCGCAGCAAGACGCAGGCGACCGCGCCGCCGTCGAGCGCCGCGGTCAGGCGCGCCGCCCAGGAGCCGAGCGTCTCCGCGTCGAGCGCCGCCGCCGGCACCTCGAGGTAGATGCGGGTCTCGGGCGGTCCGCCGCCCTCTTCGGATGCGCTCATGGCCGGCTCAGCCAGGCGCGGCAGGCGGCCGCCGGGTCCGCCGCGTCGAGCAGATTGCAGGCCGCGAGCCGTCCGCGCACGATCCGCGCACCGTAAGGCAGGGCGATCTCGCCAAGCACGCGGGCGGTGCGCGTGGGGCCGGTGAAGCGCACGGCGTCGAGGCCCTGACGCAGCGCGGCCATGACCAGACCGGGCTGGTCGCCGCAGTCGAGGATGCCCTCGATCTCGACCTCGGGGTAGGCCGCCCGGGTCGCGGCGAGCAGCTCGCGGAACCACAGGGCGCCGAGATAGCCGGCGGCGCCGGGTGCGGACGCCAGGGTCAGCGGCACGCCGAGCGCGGCGGCGACGGCGGCGGCGGTCCGCGCCTGCTCCAGGGAGTGAACGATGACGGCGCGTCCGGCCATGGCGCCATGATAGTCGAAAGCATGCCGCGGCGGCAGAGCGCCGCTCGCCGGCATCACAACGCACGGCGTCGCAGCCGGCGCTTCGCCCGATACGCCTTGCCGCACCGGCGCTTCGCTCAGAGCAGCTTGCCGAGCGTGACCGCCACGTCGCTCATGCGGTTCGAGAAGCCCCACTCGTTGTCGTACCACGACAGCACGCGCACGCAGGTGCCGTCGAGCACCTGGGTCTGGGTCAGGTCGAAGATCGAGCTCGCGGGATTGTGGTTGAAGTCGCTGGAGACCAGCGGCGCGTCGTTCACCGCCAGCACGCCCTTGAGCTTCGCGCTCTTGGCCGCCTTGACCATGGCCGCGTTGACCTCCTCGGCCGAGGTCTTGCGCTTCGCCTCGATATTCAGATCGACCAGGCTGACGTTCGGCGTCGGCACGCGGATCGCCGTGCCGTCCAGCTTGCCCTTGAGCTCCGGCAGAACCAGGCCCACGGCGCGCGCCGCACCGGTCGAGGTCGGAATCATCGACAGCGACGCGGCCCGCGCCCGGCGCAGGTCCTTGTGCAGGGTGTCGACGGTGCGCTGGTCGCCGGTAAAGGAGTGCACGGTCGTCATGAAGCCGTGCTTGATGCCGACCGTCTGGTCGAGGACGTAGGCCACCGGCACCAGGCAGTTCGTGGTGCAGGAGGCGTTGGAGATGACCGTGTGGCTCTTTTTGATCTTGTCGTGATTGACGCCGTAGACGACGGTGATGTCGGCGTCGCTGCAGGGCGCCGAGACCAGAACCTTCTTGGCGCCGCCCTCGAGGTGCTTGCCGGCGCTCTCCTTTTTGGTGAACAGGCCGGTGCACTCCAGCACCACGTCGACGCCGAGCCTGCCCCAGGGCAGCTGCGCGGGGTCGCGCTCGGACAGCACGTCGACCTTGCGGCCGTCGACCTCGATCGCATTCTTGCCGGCGCCGACCGAGCCCGGATAGGTGCCGTGCACCGAATCGTACTTGAGCAGGTGCGCGTTGGCCTCCGCCGAGCCGAGGTCGTTGATCGCCACGAACTCGACGTCCTTGCGGCCCGCTTCCATGGCCGCGCGCATGACCAGGCGGCCGATCCGCCCGAACCCATTGATCCCTACCCGAACTGCCATTCCGCGACTCCGTCTCTTTAGGTGTGTCCCGTCGATGTGTCCTGTGGATCGTGCTCAGGCGGCGTAGGCGCCCTGGGTGGCGGCGCCGTTCGCCTTGGCGCGCTCCAGGAAGGCCGCCTGGCCCGCCGCGACGTTGGCCGGCTTGCCGCCCCAGGCCTTGAGCGGCGCCGCCTGCAGCGCCCGGCCGTAGGAGAAGCTGAGGCGCCAAGGCGGCGGCCCCGGCAGCCGGTTCATGGCGTCGAGGTGCAGCGTCGAGTCCTCGTCGCTCTGTCCCCCGGACAGGAAGACGATGCCGGGAACGGCCGCCGGGACGGTGCGCCGCAGGCAGCGCAGGGTGCGCACGGCGACCTCCTCCACGTCGGCCTGCTCGGGGCAGTCCTTGCCCGAGACCACCATGTTCGGCTTCAGCAGCATGCCCTCGAGCAGGATCTCCTGCACCGCCAACTCGGCGAAGACGACGCGCAGCACTTCCTCAGTCACCTCCTCGCAGAGGTCGACGTCGTGGTCGCCGTCCATCAGCACCTCGGGCTCGACGATCGGCACCAGGCCGGCCTCCTGCGACAGGGCGGCAAAGCGCGCCAGCGCGTGGGCATTGGCGGTGATGCAGGCCGGGCCGGGGATCCCCTCGCCGATGGCATAGACGGCGCGCCACTTGGTGAAGCGGGCACCGAGCTCGAAATACTCGTTCAAGCGGTCGCGCAGGCCGTCGAGCCCCTCGGTCACCTTCTCGTCGGGCTGCCCGGCCAGCGGCTTCGCGCCCTTGTCGACCTTGATGCCGGGGATGATGCCGCTGTTCTGCAGGACCTCGGCGAGCCGCGTGCCGTCGGCCCCCGTCTGGCGCAGCGTCTCGTCGAACAGGATCACGCCGCTGATGTAGTCGGCCGCGCCCGGCGTCGTGAACAGCATGCTGCGATAGTCGCGTCGGTTCTCCTCGGTCGATTCGATCCCGATGCTGTCGAAGCGCTTCTTGATGGTTGGAAAGCTCTCGTCGGCGGCCAGGATGCCCTTGCCCTCGGGGACCAGGGCCCGCGCCGTGTGTTGCAGATCCGATCCGCTCATTCCTTGCTCACCTCGAATTTCAACTATCACCGATTAGATCGTCGGCCCGGCGCCGCCGGCGGATCACAGCCGGGACTTGACCGCAGCGACCACCGCCTGCGGCGTGATCCCGAAATGCTCGTAGAGCGCCTTTGCCGGTGCCGAAGCGCCGAAGCCCTTCATGCCGACGAACCCGCCATCGGAGCCGATCCAGCGGTTCCAGCCGAGGCCGACCGCCGCTTCAACGGCGACGCGCAGGCTGGTCGGATCGAGCACCTCCTCGCGGTAATGCGCCGGCTGCTCGTCGAACAGCTCCCAGCAGGGCATCGACACCACGGCGGCGTGGATGCCCTCGTCCGCCAGCATCTTGCGGGCCTCGACCGCGATGGTGACCTCCGACCCGGTGGCCAGCAGGGTGACCTGGCGCGGCCCCTCCGCCGGCACCAGGATGTAGCCGCCGAGCGCCGAGAGGTTCTCGTTGCACTCGGCCCGCAGGGTCGGCAGGCCCTGGCGGGTCAGCGCCAGCACCGACGGCCGGTTGCGCAGGCCGAGCGCCAGCTCCCAGCATTCCGCAGTCTCGATGGTGTCCGCCGGACGGAAGACGTACAGGTTCGGCATGGCGCGCAGCGCGGCCAGGTGCTCGACCGGCTGGTGCGTCGGGCCGTCCTCGCCGAGGCCGATCGAATCGTGCGTCATCACGTAGATGACGCGCTGCTCCATCAGCGCCGAGAGGCGGATGGCCGGGCGGCAGTAGTCGGTGAAGACCAGGAATGTGCCGCCATAGGGGATCAGGCCGCGGTGCAGCGCCAGGCCGTTCATGGCGGCCGCCATGGCGTGCTCGCGCACCCCGTAATAGATGTAGCGCCCGGCGAACGCGCCCGGACCGACCGCGTCCTGGGTCTTGGCCCGGGTGTTGTTGGAGCCGGTCAGGTCGGCCGAACCGCCGGTCAGCTCCGGCATCGAGGGGGCGATGACGTCGAGCACCATCTGCGACGACACGCGGGTCGCCAGGCTGGGCGCCTCCTTGACGATGGCCTGCTTGAAGGCGGCCAGGGCCGCGCCGAGGTTCTCCGGCAGGTCGCCGCGCTGGCCGCGCTCGAACTCGGCGCGGTCCGCCGCATCGCAGGCGGCGAGCCGCGCCTCCCAGGCGTCGGCCGGAGCGGCGCCGCGTGCGCCGGCCTCGCGCCAGGCGGCGAGGATCGGCTGCGGCACCTCGAAGGGCGGATGCGGCCAGCCGAGCTTTTCGCGCGCCCCGGCCACCTCGTCCTCGCCGAGGGGCGATCCGTGGGTCTTTGCGCTGCCGGCCTTGGTCGGCGCGCCGAAGCCGATCACCGTGCGGCAGGCGATCAGCGAGGGCCGGTCGCTCTCGCGCGCTGCGGCGATGGCGGCGGCCACGGCCTCGGGGTCGTGGCCGTCCACGCCCTGCACCGCCCAGCCGCTCGCCGCGAAGCGCTCGAGCTGATTGTCGGAGACGGCCAGCGACGTCGGCCCGTCGATCGAGATGCCGTTGTCGTCGAACAGCACGATGAGCTTGCTCAGCCGCAGATGGCCGGCCAGGGAGATCGCCTCGTGGCTGATCCCTTCCATCAGGCAGCCGTCGCCGGCCAGCACGTAGGTGTAGTGGTCGACCACGTCGTCGCCGAAGCGCGCGTTCAGCAGCCGCTCCGCCAGGGCCATGCCGACCGCGTTCGCCAGGCCCTGGCCGAGCGGGCCCGTCGTGGTCTCGATGCCCGGCGCATGGCCGTATTCCGGGTGCCCCGGGGTGCGGCTGCCGAGCTGGCGAAAATTGCGCAGCTCGTCGAGCGTCATGTCCGGGTATCCGGTGAGATAGAGCAGCGCGTAGAGCAGCATCGAGCCGTGCCCGGCGGACAGTACGAAACGGTCGCGATCCGGCCAGTCCGGGCGCTTCGGGTCGTACTTCAGGAAGCGGGTGAACAGGACGGTCGCGACGTCCGCCATGCCCATCGGCATGCCCGGATGGCCCGAATTGGCGCGCTGCACCGCGTCCATGGCCAGGGCGCGGATCGCGTTCGCCATGTCCTGGTGCGTCACGGCGGCCGGACTCCCGGCGCCGGTTTTCGGGGCGGATGACGACGCTACGTCCATGAGCCGGGCCATGCGGGTTGGGAGATTGTACGAGAAGCCGCCTGGGACACTGCGCGGCTGCGGCGGTCGCAACATGCCGTTGCGGGCGCGGTGCGTCAACCGGGATATCCGGCACCGACCGGGCGCCGAAACGGGCGGATTTCGGCGCTGCGCCGCCCGCCGCGAGTTGACCGTCGGCCGGACAGGCGCGTATTCTGCAGCAGTCCCGCCGGGACTCGCCGCAGCAGAGACAACGAATATGCCGACCGAGGAGCTCGAACAAGCCACACAGCGCCTGCAGACGGCTCTCGATCGCCTCGAGAAGGCCGTCGAGTCGCGCGGCGGCGGCGGGGACGTTCGCGCCGCCCTGGACGCCGCGCAGCGGGAGAACGCGGCCCTGCGGGATCTCACCCAGACCGTCGCTGGCCGCCTGGATTCGACCATCTCGCGCCTCAAGACCGCGCTCAAGGCCTAGGGAGGCAACGCATGGCGGTGGCGACCCTGACCATCAACGGCCGGACCTACGATGTTTCCTGCGACGACGGCCAGGAGGGTCATCTGCAGAAGCTGGCCGAGCACGTCGACGAGCGCGTCCGCGAGCTGGCCGACTCGGTGGGTCAGGTCGGCGAGTCGCGCCTGCTGGTCATGGCCAGCCTCCTGGTGGCGGACGAGCTGTACGACGCCTATCGGCAGATTCACCTGTTGAACGAGGCCGATGCAGGCCGGGGCGAGGCCGGCGGCAGCGCCGCAACCGCCCTGGAAAGCTGCGCCCAGCGCATCGAAGCTATTGTCGAACGCCTTGCCGCCCATTAGCTCTGCGCGGGATGTGCCGCGGCACGGCTTGTTAAGGATCGCGGCGTTACCATTTGCATGGGCGGTGCTGCGGGGTGCGTTAGGTCGTTCGTTCCCTGGGGCCAATACCTACCTCTTGGGAGCTGTCCCTGCCGGGGTCGTGGCCTCGGCACACGGCGCCCACCTGCATGTGCAGGCCGCAGAGGAAGAGCATTGACCGACGGCCATCGCGGCACCGCCCATTCCTCTGCCTGCGCCGACCGCCTGCCGCGCGGGGTGCGCAAAATAGCGAAATTCGGGTCCGGGAGTCGCCGTGTCGCTGGAAGACCGTAAGGCCGAACTGCGCCGTGAGATGAGGCGCCGGCGCGCCGCGGCCGCCGCCGTGGCGCCGGAACGGGCGGCGCAGAAGGCTGCCGCCGGGCTGCGCGGCGCCGTTCCGGTCGCGCCGGGGGCCACGGTTTCGGCCTACTGGCCGATGGGCAGCGAGCTCGACCCCCGGCCGCTGATGCAGGAGCTGCATGCCGCCGGGCATCCGCTCTGCCTGCCGGTCGTGGTGCGGTCGGGGCGGCCACTGGCGTTCCGCGCCTGGGCGCCCGGTGATACCCTGCAGCCGGCCGGTTTCGGGACGCAGGTTCCGGACGAAGCGCGTCCCGAGCGGCGGCCGGAGCTTCTGATCGTGCCGCTGCTCGCCTTCGATCGCGCGGGCTATCGCTTGGGCTACGGCGGTGGCTTCTACGACCGGACGCTGGCCGATCTGCGGGCGACGGGCCGGCCGACGGCGGTCGGGTTCGCCTTTGCGGCCCAGGAGATCGCCGAGGTGCCGCGCGACGAATACGACCAGAAACTCGACTGGATCGTGACCGAGGCGGAAGCTATTGCTATCGCCGGAAGCGGGCGGGCGAGCGGGCCATGAGACTCTTATTCTGCGGCGACATCGTCGGGCGTTCGGGGCGCGACGCGGTGAAGGCGCAGCTGCCGCGCCTGCGCCGCGAATGGGCGCTCGACTTCGTGATCGCCAATGGCGAGAACGCGGCCGGCGGGTTCGGCATCACCGGAAAGATCTGCGACGAGCTCTTCGGGGCCGGGATCGACGTCATCACCGGCGGCAATCACAGCTGGGACCAGCGCGAGGCCCTATCCGTGATCGAGCGCGAACCGCGCCTGCTGCGGCCGCAGAACTATCCGACCGGAACGCCGGGGCGCGGCGCCGCGGTGTTCAACGCCGGCGCGGGCCGCAAGGTGCTGGTGCTCAACGTCATGGGCCGACTGTTCATGGATCCGCTCGACGACCCCTTCTTCTGCGTCGAGACCGAGCTCAAGGCGCACCGCTTGGGCCGCACGGTGCAGGCCATCGTGCTCGACGTGCACGCCGAGGCGACGAGCGAGAAGATGGCGATGGGCCATGTCGTCGACGGCCGGGTGTCGCTCTGCGTCGGCACGCACACCCACGTGCCGACCGCCGACCACGTGATTCTGCCGGGTGGCACGGCCTACCAGACCGACATCGGCATGTGCGGCGACTACGACTCCGTGATCGGCATGGATAAGGCGATCCCGATCGCGCGCTTCACGCGCAAGCTGCCGACCGAGCGGCTCTCCGCCGCCACGGGCGACGGCACGCTCTGCGCCGTCTTCGTCGAGACCGACGACGCGACCGGCCGCGCGCGGCAAATCGTTCCGGTCCGTATTGGCGGCCTGCTCAGCCCGACGGAGCGGACTCCGGCGTAGCCGGCCCGGTACGGGCGGGTCCTTCCATTGCGATCTCGGCAACCGAGACGGGGCGTCCGCCGGACGCCGGCCCCCGTATTGCGTCCGCGCCGCCGGGCTCAGCCTTCGGTGGGCGCCGCGCTGTGGCTGGTCATGCGCAGAAAGCGCTCGACCTCGGTCTGCAGGGTCACGGCCTTCTGGGTCGCGCGGGCGGCAATCTCGCCGGCCCGGCCGGCGGCGGTCCCGGGAGTCTCGTCGGCCGCCAGCAGCAGCGCGTCGAGCGCCGCGCGGCCGCCGTGGTCGGCGAAGTCCTCGACCAGCTGCGCCGCGTCGAGCAGCGTCTGGGCGGCCTCGACCTCGTCGGCCGTGGCCTCGGGCAGCGCCAGGTCCTGAGTCTTGCCGGGCTTGGACATGGGAACCTTTCCCTCGCGTGGCCTTGCGTCGCCGGTCGGACCGGCGGCCGCGTACCTGGCCGCGCCGGACTCCGTCGACTGCAGGGACCGATCATGCGGCCGTCGCGCTTAAAACAGCGTTAACCGCGGGGCTGCCGCCGCGCGGCGGGTAGCCGGCGGCCGGACCCCTTCGGAGGGCTTTAGGCGGGCCCGGAATCCTGCTAGAAGGCGCCGCAATGTCGCCATATTGGCCGACTATCCCAGGCAGGCGCACCCGCCATGACCGGGCGCAACGTGCTCCTGCCGCCCCACGAGATGTGGTAGACTGTCTTTCATTAACCACTGGATGTAGGACCGACTGGTCATGGCAGGCCATTCGCAATTCAAGAACATCATGTACCGCAAGGGCGCGCAGGATAAGAAGCGCGCCGGTCTCTTCGCCAAGCTCATCCGCGAGATCACGGTGGCGGCGCGCTCCGGCTTGCCCGAGCCCGACGCCAACCCGCGACTGCGCGCGGCGATCGCGGCGGCGCGCGGCGCGAACATGCCGAAGGACAACATCGAGCGGGCGATCAAGCGCGCGGTGGGCGGCGAGGACGGCACCGACTACGAGGAGATCCGCTACGAGGGCTATGGGCCCGGCGGGGTCGCGGTGATTGCCGAGGCGCTCACCGACAACCGCAACCGGACCGCCTCCGAAGTGCGTGCCGCCTTCAGCAAGCACGGCGGCAGCCTCGGCGAGACAAACAGCGTCTCGTTCATGTTCGACCAGGTCGGCGCAATCTATTTCGACCCGGAGGTCGGCAGCGCCGAGGAGGTCTTCGAAGCGGCCGTGGAGGCCGGCGCCAGCAACGTGGAAAGCGGGTCGGACGGCCACGAGGTCACCTGCGAGCCGGACGATTTCAACGTCGTCCGCGACGCCTTGGCGGAGCGCTTCGGCGATCCCCGTGAGGCCCATCTCGTCTGGAAGCCGAAGACCTACGTGGAGATCGACGAGGATCAGGCGCAAACGCTGTTCAAGCTGCTCGATATGCTGGATGACAGCGACGACGTCCAGCGCGTGGCGGCGAACTTCGATATCGCCGAAGACATCATGACCCGTCTGACCGCGTGAGGCGGACGGGGGAGGGGACATGCGCGTCATCGGGTTGGATCCGGGCCTGCAGCGTACCGGCTGGGGCGTGATCGAGGCGGACGGCAACCGCCTGCGGCACGTGGCCAATGGGACGGTTCATTCCGATGCGAAGATGCCGCTGGCGGTGCGCCTCATGGCCCTGCACGAGGGCCTGGCCGCGATCCTCGGCGCGCAGCGTCCGGACGAGGCCGCCGTCGAGACGACGCTGTCCAACCGCAACGCCACCTCGACGCTCAAGCTGGGCATGGCGCGCGGCATTGCCCTGCTCGGCCCGGCGCTCGTCGGCCTGCCGGTCACCGAGTACCTGCCCACGGTCGTCAAGCGTTCGGTGGTCGGGACCGGCCATGCCGCGAAGGAGCAGGTCGCCATGATGGTGGTCCGGCTGCTGCCGGGCTGCGCGCCCGACTCCGGCGATGCCGCCGACGCCCTGGCCGTGGCGATCTGCCACGCGCACAGCGCCGCCAGCAGCCGGCATTGGCAGGCGGCGCGGGACGCCGCGGCGGCGGGGGCGCCCGGGCGATGATCGGGAAACTGACCGGGCTGGTCGACTCCAGCGACGACGACCGCGCGATCGTCGACGTGGGCGGCGTCGGCTACATCGTGTTCTGCTCCGGCCGGACGCTCGCCAACCTGCCCGGGCCGGGGCTGCCGGTTTCGTTGCTGATCGAGACCCACGTGCGCGAGGACCACATCCACCTCTACGGCTTCGCCGGCCGGGCCGAGCAGGAGTGGTTTCGCCTGCTCTCCACGGTCCAGGGAGTCGGCGCCCGCATGGCGCTGGCCATCCTCACGGTCCTGCCGCCCGACGAACTGGCCCGCGCGATCGCCGCGCAGGATCGCAGCGCGCTGGCCCGCGCCAGCGGCGTCGGGCCCAAGCTGGCCGGCCGCATCGCCTCCGAACTCAAGGAGCGCGCCGGACGCATCGTCCTCGGCCCGGTCGCCGCATTGCCGGGCGGCACGGCGGCGGCGGTCTCGGGGCCGTCGGAGGATGCCGTCTCCGCCCTGGTCAATCTCGGCTATCGGCGCGGCGAGGCGTTCGGGGCGGTGGCGCAGGCGGCGCGTGAGCTGGGCGCCGAGGCGTCGCTCGACGCCCTCATCAAGGCCGGTCTGAAGGAGCTTTCCGCATGAACGAGGCGCGCCTGGTATCGGCCGAATTCACCGACGGCGCCGCGGCCGACGACGGCGAAGGCTCGTTGCGCCCGCTCGCGCTCGAGGACTTCGTCGGCCAGACCCAGCTGCGCGAGAACCTGCGGGTCTTCGTCTCCGCCGCGCGGGCGCGCGGCGAGGCGCTCGACCACGTGCTGTTTCACGGGCCGCCCGGACTCGGCAAGACCACCCTGGCGCAGATCGTCGCCCGCGAGATGGGCGTCGGATTCCGCGCGACCTCGGGACCGGTGATCGCGCGCGCCGGCGATCTGGCGGCGATCCTGACCAACCTGCAGCCGCACGACGTGCTGTTCATCGACGAGATCCACCGGCTGGCGCCGGCCGTCGAGGAGATCCTCTATCCGGCGATGGAGGACTTCCAGCTCGATCTCGTGATCGGCGAGGGGCCCGCCGCGCGCTCGGTGCGGATCGACCTGCCGCCCTTCACGCTGGTCGGGGCGACGACCCGCTCGGGCCTCATCACCACACCGTTGCGCGAACGCTTCGGCATTCCGCTGCGGCTGTCGTTCTACGAGGTCGACGATCTGGTGCAGATCGTGGTGCGCGGCGCGCGCCTGCTGGCGCTCGAGCTGACCGAGGACGGCGCGCGGGAGATCGCCCGGCGGTCGCGCGGGACGCCGCGGGTCGCCGGTCGCCTGCTGCGCCGGGTGAGGGACTTCGCGGCCGTTGCCGATATCGCCGCCGTTGATGCCGACGCGGCCGACGCCGCGCTCGGCCGCCTCGACGTGGACCAGCGCGGCCTCGATACCATGGACCGCCGCTACCTCACGGTGATCGCCGAGAATTACGGCGGCGGCCCGGTCGGCGTCGACACCCTGGCCGCAGCCCTCTCGGAGCAGCGCGACGCCATCGAAGAGGTGCTGGAGCCGTTTCTCATTCAGCAGGGACTGCTGCAGCGGACGCCGCGCGGCCGGATGCTGACCCAGGCCGCCTATGCCTACCTCGGGCGCGACGCGCCGCGCGATCTGGCGCAGTTCGATCTGCTCGCCGGCGAGGGCGGGGAGGCCGAATGAGCGGGCTTTCGGGCCGCATCGAGGACGGCCGGCACTGCTTTCCTCTGCGCGTCTACTACGAGGACACCGATTCCGGCGGCATCGTGTATTACGCGAACTACCTGAAGTTCGCCGAACGGGCACGCACCGAGATGCTGCGCCTGGTCGGCATCAATCAGACCGAAATGGCGCAGCGGCACGATGCGGTCTTCGCGGTGCGGGACTGCGCTATCGACTACCGCCGGCCCGCGCGGCTCGACGACGTTCTCGAGGTCCGCTCGCGCCTCGTGAAGATCGGCGCCGCCACGCTGAGCGCGGAGCAGGCGATCCACCGCGACGACGACGAGATCGCACGCCTCGACGTGCGCATCGCCTGCCTGCGGCGCGACGGCCAGCCGATACGGATTCCGGCGTCGGTGCGCAGCGCGCTGTCGCCCTATTGCGAGTCAACCTGACGGTTAAACGGGGGAGCAAGTTCGGCTCATGCAAAACGAAACGGTCAATTCGCTCGCGCTGGAAGGCTCGGTGATGCACAACATGTCGATCTGGGGCCTGTTCATCGAGGCCGATGTGATCGTCAAGCTGGTGATCTTCGGCCTGCTGCTCGCCTCGTTCTGGAGCTGGGCGATCATCTTCGATAAGGTGCTCCGCATGCGGCGCCTATGGGCGCGCGCCGAGGAGTTCGAGGAATCCTTCTGGTCGGGCGGTTCGCTCGACGACCTCTACGACCGCATCGACCGGCAACCGGCCGATCCCATGTCGTCGCTGTTTGTCTCGGCGATGCGCGAGTGGCGGCGCACCGCGGCGCGCGGCGATCTGACCGCCAGCCCGCTGCGCGACAGCCTGCAGCGGCGCATCGAGCGCGTCATGCACATCACCCTGGGCCGCGAGATGGAGAGCCTGGAGCGGCACATGATCTTTCTCGCCTCGGTCGGCTCGGCGGCCCCCTTCGTCGGGCTGTTCGGCACGGTCTGGGGCATCATGAACGCCTTCACCTCGATTGCGGCGTCCGAAAACACCAGCCTGTCGGTGGTCGCGCCGGGGATCGCGGAGGCCCTGTTCGCTACCGCCATCGGTCTGGTGGCGGCGATCCCGGCGGTGATCGGCTTCAACAAGCTGTCGAGCGACCTGGGGCGCTATGCCGGAAGATTGGAATCCTTCGCCGGCGAGTTCAGCGCGATTCTCTCGCGCCAGCTCGACGAGCGCTAGGGGAGTCCGGTCATGGCGAGCGAGTTCCTCTCACGAAGCCGGCTGCCCGGGCACCGGACCCGGGCCTACCGGCCGATGAGCGAGATCAACGTGACGCCTTTCGTGGACGTCATGCTGGTCCTGCTGGTCGTGTTCATGGTGACCGCGCCGCTGCTGACCGTCGGCGTGCCGGTGGACCTGCCGAAGACCAAGGCCAAGGCGATCGCCGAGGCCGAGGAGCCGCTGGTCATCTCGGTCGATGCGGAGGGCAAGATCTACATCCAGGACACGCCCGTGGACCTGGAGAACCTGGTGCCGCGGCTGCGGGCCATCACCGAGAGCAAGCCCGACACGCGGATCTACGTTCGCGGCGACAAGTCGATCAATTACGGCCGTATCGTCGAGGTGATGGGCACCGTCAACATCGCCGGGTTCACCCGTGTGGCGCTGGTCGCCGAGCTGCCGCCGCGCAACAAGGGCAAGGCGGCCGCCAAGAAGACCGAGGGCGCCGCTCAATAGTCGCGACGATCTGGGAAATACGCGCGCATGCGCAACGGCATGATCTTTTCGGGACTGTTGCACGGCACGGTGCTGGCCGTGCTGATCTTCGGCTTGCCGGTGTTCGCCGAGCCGGTGCCGAGCGACGTTATCCCGGTCGAGCTGGTCATGCTGGACGAGATCGCGCCGAAGCCCGAGCCGGCGGCCAAGGAGCCCGCCCCCGAACCCAAGCCGAAGGAGCAGGAGGCACGCCTCGCGCCGCCGCCGCCGACACCGCCGGAGCCGGCACCCGAGCCCGAGCCCGTGGCGGAGCCCGCGCCGCAACCGGAACCGATCGCCAAACCCGAGCCGCAGCCCGAACCGAAGCCGCTGCCGCCGCCGGAGGCGAAGTCGGAACCCGAGCCGAAGCCGGAGCCGGCGCCGCCCAAGCCGAAGCGCCGTCCCGACGTCAAGATCGCCATGCCGGAAAAGACACCGCCGCCACCCGAGCCGGCGCCGGATCAGTTGACCTCCATCCTGCGCAACGTCGAGAAGCTCAAGGTGCAGCCGCGCGCCCAGGGCGATACCGTCGCCAGGGCGGACCAGCAGGGCACGACCGGCCAGCAGGGCAGCGCCTTCGAGCGCAACGCGCTGGTGCATGCCATCCAGGAGCAGCTGCGGAACTGCTGGCGCCTGGATCCCGGCGCCCGCGACGCGCGCGATCTGGTGATCGAGATCCGGGTCGAGCTCAATCCCGACGGGTCGGTGCGCCGCTCCTCGGTCGTCGACGTCATCCGCATGGTCCAGGACGGCTATTTCCGCAGCGCGGCGGAGAATGCCATGCGCGCCATCGCGAAATGCAGCCCGTTCCGGCTGCCGCCCAACAAGTACCCAATCTGGCGCGATTTGACCTTGCGCTTCAATCCGCGCGAAATGTTCGGAACCTGAGCAAATGATCGGAGTAGCGATGAAAGGCCTGCTGCAAGCAACAGCGAAAGATCTGTCGAAGACCCGCCTTGCCGCTGTCCTGGCCCTCGCTTGCCTGCTGTTCGCGGCCGTTCCGGCGCGCGCGGAGCTAGTGGTCGACGTGAATCGCGGTTTCGTCGAGCCCTTGCCGATCGCCGTCACCGATTTCCTTGGCGACACGGCCGATGCCGCGGAGCTCGGCCGGCAGATCTCCGGTGTGATCGCCGCCAATCTCGAACGCAGCGGTCTGTTCCGGCCGATCGACAAGGGCGCCTTCATTCAGGATCCGGCAACGCTGCGGGCCGGCCCGCGCTTCGGCGACTGGCGCCTGATCAACGCCCAGGCGCTGGTCAGCGGCTCCGCCCAGATGCAGGTCGACGGCCAGCTCCGCGTCGAGTTCCGCCTCTGGGACGTCTTCGCCGAGACGCAGATGACCGGCCTGGCCTACTTCACCACGCCGAGCAACTGGCGCCGGGTCGCGCACATCGTATCGGATGCGATCTACAAGCGGCTGACCGGCGAAGAGGGCTATTTCGACACCCGCATCGTCTACATCTCGGAAACCGGCCCGCAGGATCGCCGCATCAAGCGTCTGGCGATCATGGACCAGGACGGTGCCAACCACCGCTTCCTGACCGACGGCAGCTCGCTGGTCCTGACGCCGCGCTTCTCGCCGACCACGCAGGAGATCACCTATCTCTCCTACATGTCGCGCACGCCGCGCGTCTATCTGTTCAACCTGAGCACCGGGCAGCAGGAGGTGCTCGGCGACTTTCCGGGCATGACCTTCGCGCCGCGCTTCTCGCCCGACGGCAACAAGGTGATCATGAGCATGGCGCGCGACGGCAATACCGAGATCTACACCATGGATCTCAGGACCCGGAAGGTCACGCGCCTGACCAACCACCCGGCCATCGACACTTCGCCCTCGTACTCGCCCGACGGAGCCGAGATCGTGTTCAACTCCGACCGCGGCGGAACGCAGCAGCTCTACGTAATGGCGGCGGACGGCAGCAACGTACGGCGCATCAGCTTCGGCAACGGGCGCTACGCGACGCCGGTCTGGTCGCCACGCGGCGACCTGATCGCCTTCACCCGCATGTACCAGGGCGAATTCTTCATCGGCGTCATGCGGCCCGACGGCACCGGCGAACGGATGCTGGCCAAGGGTTTTCTGGTCGAGGGGCCGACCTGGGCGCCCAATGGGCGGGTCCTGTCGTTCTATCGCCAGACCAAGGCGGACAGCCATGGGAAGGTCAGTTCCAATATCTTTACCATCGACCTCACCGGTTTCAACGAACGCGAGCTGGTGACGCCGTTGGACGGCTCCGATCCGGCGTGGTCCCCCTTGATTCCGTAGGGGCCGGCCGGTATATTTGCGCCGCTTCGCCGGCAGGATGCCGGCTGCCTGGGCATAATCCCTATCTTTCAGAGGGTGGCCTGTTTTTCACCAGGCTAGGTCAACCCAATCCTCATCCCAAACCGGGGACTTCTCGAGAGGGCATCAAATGCGCTTTAGGTTCCTCACAATATTCGCGGCTGCGATTCTGCTGGCCGCTTGCGGTACCTCGTCCGACGAATCCGGGGGGACGATGGGCACTGGTACCACGGCGACAACTTCGACGGCGACGGCACCGAGCACGACGTCGATTCCCGGCCCGACCCCCGGTTCGCAGGAACATCTGGTCGTCAATGTCGGCGACCGCGTGTTCTTCGACTTCGACAAGAGCGACCTGAAGCCGGAGGCGCGCTCGACCGTCGAGGCGCTGGCCGCCTGGATGAACAACTATCCGGCGACGACGCTGACCATCGAGGGCCACTGCGACGAGCGCGGCACGCGTGAGTACAACCTGGCGTTGGGCGAGCGGCGCGCCAATTCCGTGCGTGACTATCTGGTCGCGCTCGGCATCGACTCGAGCCGCCTGTCGACGATCAGCTACGGCAAGGAGCGGCCGGCCGTGCTCGGCTCCAACGAGGAAGCCTGGGCGCAGAATCGCCGCGCGGTCTTCGTCGTGAACTGAGTCCGGCGTCGGTCTCGCGACCGGCGGCCCGGCTTGGCGCCATGGGATTTCGACCACTGCCCGGCCCGTCGCGGTGACGCGATCGGCCGGGCAGTGCCGTTCGGCCCGCGCGTTTTCGGCCCTCGCGGCGCGCAGGAGCGGGCGGTTGCGCCATATTTCTGCCAAAGAAATTGGCCATTGAGGGCTCCGGCACCACCGCCCGGGCCGCCATCAGCGGAAGGTGAGTCATGACCGCACCGCTTTGCCACGCCAAAGCCGTTTCGCGACCCAGGGGCCGCTCCGCGGGCCATGGGGCTCTCTGTGTTCTTTTTGTGATGGCTTGCACGCTCTGGGCCTTGCCGGCGCAGGGGCAGGACAGCGATCTCGGCAGCCTGATCGAGCGCGTCGATCGCCTGCAGCGCGAACTGATCACCCTGCAGCGCACGGTCTACAAGGGCGAACCGGCGCCCGAGCCGGCCGCCGGCGCGACCGGCGCGACCGGCGAGGGCATGACCACGACGGCGGCGGCGCGCATCGAGCTGCGCCTGTCGCAATTCGAGGCGGAACTGCGCACGCTGACCGGCCAGGCCGAGGAGGCCGCCTACCGGCAGAACCAGCTCAGCGATCGCCTCGATCGCCTGGCCGCCGACATCGATTTGCGTCTGCAGCAGCTCGAGCAGCGGGCCCCGGCCATGGCCGCCGCGCCGGCCGAAGGTGCCGCCCCGGGTGCGGCGCCCGGCGCGACGGCCGCGGCGGGCCAGCCGCCCGCCGGCGGCGCTGCGGCCGGCGTCGATACCGGCCCGAAGACGCTCGGCACGGTCGCGCCGGAAGACATTCAGGCCGTGCAGTCCGGCTCGGCGCAGCCCGCGACGGCGTCCGGCGCCGGCGACGAGCAGAGTGCTGCGCTGCAGTATCCCCTGGCCGGCGGGACCCCGGAGGAGCAATACAAGAAGGCCTTCTCGCTGCTCAGCCAAGCCAACTATGCGGAGGCGGAGCTGGCGCTGCGTGCCTTCGTGGCGCAGCACCCGGACCATCCCCTGGCCGGCAACGCGAAATACTGGCTGGGCGAGACCTACTATGTCCGCCAGGACTACCAGCAGGCGGCGATCACCTTCGCCGAGGGCTACCAGACCTATCCGGACAATCCGAAGGCGCCGGACAACCTCCTGAAGCTCGGCATGTCCCTCGCCGCGCTCGGCAGCAACAGCGACGCCTGCGGCACCTACGCCGAACTGCTGCGCCGCTATCCCAACGCGGCCCCGACGATACAGCAGCGCGCCAAGCAGGAACGCCAGCGTCTCGCCTGCCCGTGACCGGGTCGGGAGACTCGACAGCGGCCGGCGCGCCGGTGACGGCGGCGGCGTTTGCGCGCCGCATGGCGGTGCTCGGACCCTTCGAGCCGGCGCCGCGTCTGGCCGTGGCCGTATCCGGCGGCGCCGACAGCCTCGCCCTGGCGGTCCTGGCGCGGGACTGGGTGCGCGACAGGGGCGGGACTCTCGCGGCGCTCACCGTCGATCACGGGCTGCGCCCCGAGGCGGCCGCCGAAGCGCGGCACGTCGGCCGGATCCTGGCGGGCCTGGGCCTGGCGCAGCGCATCCTGGAATGGCGCGGCCCGAAACCGGGCGCGAACGTCCAGGCGGCGGCCCGCGCGGCGCGCTATGAGCTGCTGACGGCGGCCTGCCGCCGCGCCGGGGTGCTGCACCTGCTGCTCGCCCATCACCTGGACGATCAGGCGGAAACCCTGCTGCTGCGGCTCGGCCGCGGCAGCGGGCTCGACGGTCTCGCCGCCATGGCCCCGATCGCCGAGCTGCCCGAGCTGCGCCTATTGCGGCCGCTGCTCGACCTTCCAAAGGCGCGCCTGGTCGCCACCTTGATGCGGCGCAAGCTGCCGTGGATCGAGGATCCCAGCAACGCCGACCCGGCGCACGCCCGGGTGCGGCTGCGCCGCCTGATGCCGGCGCTGGCGGCCGAGGGGCTGACCGCCGCCCGGCTGGCGGCGGCGGCGGGCAGCCTGGGCCGGGCCCGCGGCGCGCTCGACCTGGAGGTCGGGCGCACGCTGGCGCGGGCGGCGTGGGTCCACCCGTCCGGCCATGCCGAGCTCGATCCCGACGCGCTCTGCGCCGCCCCGCGCGAGGTCGGCCTGCGCGCCCTGGCGCGCCTGCTGACGACGGTCGGCGGCCTGGCCTATCCGCCGCGTCTGGCGCGGCTCGAACGGCTCTACGACCGGTTGACGGCCGGCACGCTCGGCCGCGGGGCGACTCTCGGCGGCTGCCGCCTGATGGCCCGGCGTGCCCCGCGCCCTGGGAGGACCGGGGGGTCTGGTGGCCATGCGAGGATCGTCCTGGTGCGCGAGGCCGGGCGGGCGGAAAGCGTCGCGGTGGGGCCGGGCGACCGGTTCCGCTGGGACGGCCGTTTCGCCGTCGCGGTGTCGCGCCGGGCGCCGTCCGGAGGGCTGCGGCTGGGGCCGCTTGGCGGCCCCGGATGGCGCGCGGTGAAGGGCCGGATCGACCCGGCCGTGTCCGGTCCGTTGCCGGCGGCGGCGCGGCTCGCTCTGCCGGCCCTCAGCGACGCCCGGGGCGTGCTGGCCGTGCCGCATCTGGACTACGCGCGCCCCGGCACGGCCGCGTTAACCATGTTGCGCTGCGCCTTCGTGCCGGCCTCCCGGCTCACCGGATCGGCCTTTACAGTTGCTTAGGCGGCGCGGCGCATTATCTTTACATACGAGGCGTTAATAGACGCGCCCCGGCAGGGGGTTCCGTGACTGTGGCGGCGCGCGCAAGGAAGGGTTTAAGCGCTTGAATTTCAGCCGAAATGCGGCACTTTGGCTGGTCATCGTGCTGCTCCTATTCGCCCTGTTCAACCTGTTCCAGGGGTCGGCGACGCGCGGCTTGCAGCAGGAAATGGCCTTTTCGGACTTCATTGACCAGGTCGAGGCCGGCCAGGTGCGCGAGGTCACGATCTCCGGGCAGGACATTACCGGGCACACCCGCGACGGACGCGAGTTCCAGACCTATGCGCCGGAGGACCCGACGCTGGTCAAGGATCTGCGGGACAACGGCGTGCGCATCGAGGCCAAGCCGCAGGAGGAAGTCAGCCCGCTGCTGTCGATCCTGATCTCCTGGTTCCCGATGCTGCTGCTGATCGGCGTGTGGATATTCTTCATGCGCCAGATGCAGTCCGGCGGCGGCAAGGCCATGGGCTTCGGCAAGAGCAAGGCGCGCATGCTGACCGAGAAGGTCGGCCGCGTGACCTTCGACGACGTCGCCGGCATCGACGAGGCCAAGGAGGAGCTGGAAGAGGTCGTCGAGTTCCTGCGCGACCCGCAGAAGTTCCAGCGCCTCGGCGGCAAGATCCCGAAGGGCTGCCTGCTGGTCGGCCCGCCGGGGACCGGCAAGACGCTGCTCGCCCGCGCCATCGCCGGCGAGGCCAACGTGCCGTTCTTCACGATTTCCGGCTCCGACTTCGTCGAGATGTTCGTCGGCGTCGGCGCCAGCCGCGTGCGCGACATGTTCGAGCAGGGCAAGAAGAACGCGCCCTGCATCATCTTCATCGACGAGATCGACGCGGTCGGCCGCCATCGCGGCGCCGGTCTGGGCGGCGGCAACGACGAGCGCGAGCAGACCCTGAACCAGCTGCTGGTTGAGATGGACGGCTTCGAGGCCAACGAGGGCGTCATCCTGATCGCTGCCACCAACCGGCCCGACGTGCTGGACCCGGCGCTGCTGCGCCCGGGCCGCTTCGACCGCCAGGTCGTGGTGCCGAACCCGGACGTCCTGGGCCGCGAGAAGATCCTGCGCGTTCACATGCGCAAGGTGCCGCTGGCGCCCGACGTCGAGCCCAAGGTCATCGCTCGCGGCACGCCCGGCTTTTCGGGCGCCGATCTGGCCAACCTGGTCAACGAGGCCGCCCTGCTGGCGGCGCGCGGCGGCAAGCGCGTCGTGACCATGGCGGACTTCGAGAACGCCAAGGACAAGGTCCTGATGGGCGCGGAGCGGCGCTCCATGGTCATGACCGAGGAGGAGAAGGCGCTGACCGCCTATCACGAGGCCGGTCACGCGCTGGTTGGGCTCCTCGTGCCCGGCAACGATCCGCTGCACAAGGTGACCATCATCCCGCGCGGGCGGGCGCTCGGCGTCACCATGAACCTGCCGGAAAAGGACCGCTACGGCTTCAAGAAGACCGAGATCACCGCCAAGCTGGCCATGATGTTCGGCGGGCGCGTGGCGGAGGAGCTGATCTACGGCGCGGAAAACGTCACCACCGGCGCCGGCAACGACATTCAGCAGGCGACCAACCTGGCGCGCTCCATGGTCACCGAATGGGGCATGAGCGAGAAACTCGGCCCGCTGCGCTACAACGAGAACCAGGACGAGGTCTTCCTCGGCCACTCGGTGGCGCGCAGCCAGCATATCTCAGAGGCGACGGCGCAGATGATCGACGAGGAGATCCGCCGCATCGTCGACGAGGCCGAGGCGGCGGCGCGCAAGGTGCTGCAGGAGCACATGGACGATCTGCACGCTCTGGCCAAGGGGCTGCTGGAATACGAGACGCTGTCCGCCGACGACGTGCAGAAGCTCCTGCGCGGCGAAACGATCGATCGCGGCGAGGCCGGCGACATGCCGGGCCCGACCGGCCGGCGCAGTTCCGTCCCGGCCAGCGGCAAGGCCCCGAAGGGCAAGGACTCGCCGGGCGGGCTTGAGCCCGAGCCGCAGCCCGGAAGCTGATCGGCGCACTTTTCACGACCGCCCAGGCCCCGCATCATGCGGGGCCTGGTTTTTTGGACCCCTGTGACCGCGAGGCCGCGAGCGGCGCGACATGACCGGCCGACTGACCCTTTGCCCGACCGCGCTCGGCGGCGCGGCGCTCGCCGCGCGGGGCGGGCGTGCGCTTGCCGGGGGACCGCGCGGCTTCGCCGCCTGCGAGGCGGTCTATCGGCCCGAGGACGGGCCGGCCGTGCGCGAGATCGTTGCCGTCGCGGACGTCACCGACTGGGCCGGGCGCTTCGGCGCCGATGCCGCGACGCGCGCCCGCGGCCTGCTGCAGCGCCTGAGCGCGCCGCGCCCGCCCTTCGCCGGCCTGACGCTCGATCGCCCGCGCATCATGGGCATCATCAACGTCACGCCCGACAGCTTCTCCGACGGCGGCGACCGGCTCGACGCCGGGCGCGCGGTGGCCGACGGTCTGGCCATGATCGAGGCCGGCGCCGATCTGCTCGACGTCGGCGGCGAATCGACCCGGCCCGGCGCCGCCGAGGTCGACGAGGCCGAGGAGCTGCGCCGCGTCGTCCCGGTGGTGCGCGGCCTGGCGCAGGCGGGGGCCCGGGTTTCCATCGATACCCGCCATGCCCGCGTCATGGCCGAGGCGCTGGACGCCGGGGCGCAGGTGGTCAACGACGTGACGGCGCTGACCGGCGATCCCGCAGCCCTGCCGCTGGTCGGGCGCGCCGACGTGCCGGTCGTCCTCATGCACATGCGCGGCGAGCCGCGCACCATGCAGCGCGATCCGGTCTACGACGACGCCCCGCTCGACGTCTTCGACCATCTCGAGGCGCGGGTGGCGGCCTGCGCCGAGGCCGGCGTCCCGCCGGCCCGCATCGCGGTCGATCCGGGCATCGGATTCGGCAAGACGGTCGCCCACAACCTGCAGATTCTCGACCGCCTGGCGCTCTATCAGGGGCTCGGCTGCGCCGTGCTGCTGGGCGTCAGCCGCAAAAGCTTCATCGCCCGCCTGTCGCGCGACGAGCCCGCCAAGGCGCGCCTGCCCGGCTCGCTGGCCGCGGCGCTGGCCGGGCTCGACCGCGGCGTGCAGATCCTCCGGGTCCACGACGTCGCCGAGACCGCCCAGGCGGCGGCGGTCTGGCAGGCGATCAACGTGCAAGGGACCGAGGATGCCGGCTAACGAGACGGTCTGCGCGGCCGTCCGGGCCGCGACGGCGGCATGTGGTCCTGTTGCCGGGGCGCGAATCCGCGCATAGTTTGACGGCAGTCCTGTGACAGCTCTCCGGGGACCGGGAAACCATGCGTAAGCTCTTCGGAACCGACGGCATCCGCGGCACCGCCAACGTCGAGCCGATCACGGCCGACACCGCGCTGGCGGTGGCCATGGCGGCCGGGGCGCAGTTCCGACGCGGCGACCATCGCCATCTCGTGGTGATCGGCAAGGATACACGGCTGTCCGGCTATCTGCTCGAGCCCGCGCTGACCGCCGGGTTCATTTCGGTCGGCATGGACGTGGTGCTGCTCGGCCCGCTGCCGACGCCGGCCGTCGCCATGCTGACGCGCTCGCTGCGCGGCGACCTCGGGGTGATGATCTCGGCCTCGCACAACCCCTACGACGACAACGGCATCAAGCTGTTCGGACCGGACGGCTACAAGCTGTCCGACGCGGTCGAGCGCGCCATCGAGGCGCGCATCGACGACGGCGGCGCCGGCGACCTGGCGCCCTCCGACAAGCTCGGCCACGCGCAGCGGCTCGACGACGCGCTCGGGCGCTATATCGAGTTCGTGAAGAGCAGCTTCCCGCGCGGCCTGCGTCTCGACGGCCTCAAGATCGTGGTCGACTGCGCTCATGGCGCGGCCTATCGCGTCGCCCCCAAGGTGCTCTACGAGCTGGGCGCCGAGGTCATCGCGCTGGGCGTCGAGCCGGACGGCTTCAACATCAACCGCGACTGCGGCGCGACCGCGCCGTCCGCGCTGCAGGAAGCAGTGGTCGCCGAAGGCGCCGACCTCGGACTGGCGCTCGACGGCGACGCCGACCGCGTCGTGCTGTGCGACGAGCAGGGAGCGCTGGTCGACGGCGACCAGGTGCTGGCGCTGGTCGCCCGTTCGTGGAAGGACGAGGGCCTGCTGCGCGGTGACGGCGTGGTCGCGACGGTGATGTCCAATCTGGGACTGGAGCGCTTTCTGGCGGGCGTCGGGCTGGCCTGCGAGCGCACGCCGGTCGGCGACCGCTACGTCGTCGAGCGCATGCGTGCGGGCGGCTTCAACCTGGGCGGCGAGCAGTCCGGGCACATCGTGCTCAGCGACTACACCACGACCGGCGACGGCCTCATTGCCGCCCTGCAGGTGCTGGCGGTTCTGGTGCCGAGCGGTGCGCCGGCGAGCCGGGTGCTGAAGGTCTTCGATCCGCTGCCGCAGGTGCTGCGCAACGTGCGGGTCAACGGCGGCAAGCCGCTCGAGGACGCACGCGTCAAGCGGGCGGTGACGCAGGCGGAACAGCGCCTCGGCGCCAACGGCCGACTGCTGATCCGCAAGTCGGGCACGGAACCGGTGATCCGCGTGATGGGCGAGGGCGACGACGCGCGCCTGGTCGGCGAAGTGGTCGACGGTCTGATCGAGACCATCGCGGCCAGCGCCAAGTGATCCTGCGCCGCGCAGGCCGGGGGCAGCGACGGTGATCGCCCGCGTTCTCATCGTGGCCGGGTCCGATTCCGGCGGCGGCGCCGGCATTCAGGCCGACATCAAGACCGTGACCGCGCTGGGCGGCTTCGCCGCCACGGCGGTTACCGCCCTGACCGCGCAGAACACGCGCGGCGTGTTCGGCGTGGTCGGCGTCGCGCCGGAGTTCATCCAGCAGCAGATGCGCGTCGTGCTGGACGACATCGGGGCCGATGCGATCAAGACCGGCATGCTGCACAGCGCCGCGGTGATCGACGCGGTCTGCGAGGTCCTCGAGGCGCGCGAGACGAAGGCGCCGCTGGTGGTAGATCCGGTGATGGTGGCGCAGAGCGGCGACTCGCTGCTCGAGTCGGACGCGGTGGCGACGCTGGCCCGGCGCCTGGTGCCGCTGGCCGCGGTGCTCACCCCCAATCTGCCGGAGGCCGCGCGCCTGCTCGGCCGCGAGATCGGCGGCGTCGCCGAGATGCCCGACGCGGCGCGCGCGCTGCTCGACCTCGGGCCAGGCGCGGTGCTGCTCAAGGGCGGGCACCTGGACGGCGGCGCGACGGTGACCGACGTGCTGGCGACGGCCGCCGGCGTCGAGCGCTTCGAGAGCGAGCGCATCGAGACCCGGCACAATCACGGCACCGGCTGCACGCTGGCCTCGGCGGTGGCGACCGGCCTGGCCCAGGGCCTCGATCTGCGCGCCGCGGTCGTCAGGGCGCGCGCCTACCTGCTGGAGGCGCTGCGCAGCGCGCCCGGCCTGGGCCACGGCCACGGGCCGGTCAATCACGGACACACCGTGCGGCCGTTTCCGTAGCGGTTGCCGCGCCGTCTCCTCAGCTGTCGGCGCGTCGTTCCTCGACGAAATGCGTCAGCGTCATCTCCAAGCGGCGAAGCAGTTCACCGCATTCCGCCTCCGTGATGGTCAACGGCGGGGAAACGATGAACCAGTGGCCGTAGCGGCCGCCGGACGTCGGCCGGGAGTAGATCAGCAGGCCATTGCGCAGGCCGTGGATGCGAACCCTATCGGCCGGCCTGGCCTCGGGTGGGAGCGGTTCCTTGGTTATCCTGTCCGCAACCAACTCGACCGCCAGGAGCATTCCCAAGCCGCGGATATCGCCGATGACCGGAAGGCGGGTCTGGATATCTTCGAGGCCCCGGCGAAGCTGTGCCCCGCGTTCGACCGCGGCAGCGATTAGACCCTGGCGCTCGAATTCGTCGAGCACGGCCATCCCGACCGCGCAGGATATTGGGTTGGCGTTGGCGGAATACTGGAACTCGAACCCGGAAAGCTCGGACAACTCGTCGACCATCCTCGCCGGGGCAAGCATGGCGCCGAGCGGGGTGTAGCCGGATCCCAGCGCTTTTGCCAGAGTGACGAGATCGGGTTGTGCATCGGGCCAGTGGTGTGCCGCCAGAAACGTCCCGGTGCGGCCCATGCCGCAAAGAATCTCGTCGAAGACGAGGTAAACCCCGTGGTGGCTGCAAATGGCGCGAATGCTGCGCATGTACTCGGCCGGCGGCACGACGCATCCGGTCGAAAGACCGCCGACGGGCTCGATGACGAACGCCAGGACGTTGTCGGCGCCGAGCTCCGTGATCTTGCGGTCGAGTGCCTCGGCGCAATGACCTGCATAGCTCTGGGCATCGTGGTCCCCAGGTAAGTGATAACTCAGAGGCGCCGGGACCTTCTCGGATGGCGTGGCAAACCCCTCGACGAACGGCGCCATCGTCACCTCTCCGTTCATCGCCAGGGTTGCGATGGTCGCCCCGTGGTAGGACGGTTCGCAGGTAATGATCCGCCGCTTCGCCGGCTTGCCCGTAGCGATCGCATACTGGCGGAGGAACTTGATCGCGTTCTCGATTGCCTCGCTGCCGCCCGAGGTTAGGTTGACCCGCTCGAACCCTGGCCCGGCCAGCCGCGCCAGACGCTCGGAATAATCCATGTTGACGCGGGTTCTGGTCAGGCGGGGAAAGGCGTACTCCAGCTTCTCCGCCTGCGCCGCCATGGCTTTGGCGATCCGGGCATTGCCGTGACCGAGGCTGCTGACGACCGGCCCGGAAGACACATCGATATATTCGTTACCGGATTCGTCCCACAGATGGATTCCCGAGGCCCGCTCGATCACGGGCAGGGGCACGCGGTTGCTCCTGGCATAGAAGGCGTCCTGACCTCCACCAAACGATGGCGGTGAACTGTCGGTCCGCGAGGGCGTAACGGTCATGACTGTGCTCCGGCGCGGGCAAAGTGCGGCAGGTGCAAGTATCCGCCGCAACGTCTCTGTGTTGCGGCGAGGAACCGAGAGCCAATTCCTTCGGCCGCGCGGCTAGACGATCGCCTGCATGAGCGCGCGGTGCTCCTCGGAGAGCACGCGCGCCAGGGTCTTCAGCGCGGTCTCGAGCTGCGCGCGCTCCCGCGGCTTGCCGAGACTGATGCGGATGCCGTTGAGCGGGCTTCGGCTGCCGCAGGCGAAGACCGGGGCCGGCGCGACGATGACGCCGCGCTGCCGGGCCTCGCCGACGAAGTCCTCGGCGTCGCGCTCGCCCGGCAGCGGCAGCCAGACATGCAGGCCGCCCTCGGGGCAGGCCGGGTTCCAGCGGCCGAGGATCTCCTGCGCCAGCCGCCTGCGCGCGGCCATCTCGCTGCGCATCTGCGCCAGCAGCCGGTCCGCCGTACCGTCCTCGATCCAGCGCGCCGCGATGTCCGCGGTCAGCGGCGAGGCCATCATCATCGAGGCGCGAATGGCCCCGAACACCGCCTCGCGCGTGTCGCGCGGCCCTACCAGATAGCCGATGCGCAGGCCGGCCGCGCCCAGGGTCTTGGACAGGCTGACCAGGTAGTAGCCGAGTTCCGGCAGCCGCGACACCAGGGGCGCCGGCGGGTTCGGCACAAGATGGGCGTAGATCTCGTCCTCGATGACCGACAGGCGGTGCGCCCTGGCAACCTCGGCCAGCTCGGCGCGGCGCGCCTCCGGCATGATCGCGGTCGTCGGGTTATGCATCGTCGGGATGCAGTAGAGCGCCCGCGCCTCGCCGCTCCGGCAGGCGGCCGCCAGCGCGTCCGGGAGGAGGCCTGCGTCGTCGGCCGCCACCGCCTCGAGTCGGCGCCCAATCATCTGGGCGATCGGCTGGATCATCGGATAGCTGAGCGGTTCGACGAGGACCTTGTCGCCCGGCTGCGTCGCCGCCGCTATGGCCACCAGGATCCCGTGGTTGCCGCCCGCCGTGATGGCCACCCGATCCGCTTCGACCTTGACGCCGCGCCGGGCGATCCAGGCCGCCCCCGCCGCCCGGTGGCGCGCCAGCCCCTCGGCGCCGCGATAGGCGGTGAGTTGTCCGGTCGCCGGGTCGGCCGCCATCTCGGCCAGGGTCTTGGCCAGGGCGGCGTCGTTCAGCCCTTCCGGCGCCACCGACATGGTGAGGTCGATGACCTCCGCGGGTGTGTCGTCGCGCGGTCCGAAGAAGGCCCGCGGGGCGCCGCGGTCGCGCACGTAGGTGCCGCGGCCGACCTCGCCGCTCACCAGGCCGCGGCGTTCAGCCTCGGCGTAGGCGCGGCTGATCGTCCCCACGGTGACGCCCAGGCGCCAGGCGAGATCGCGATGGGTCGGCAGGCGGGTGCCGGGCGGCAGGCGCCCGGCCGAGACGTCCTCTTCCAGCGCATCGGCGATCGCCAGGTAGCGTGCATTGTGGCGGTTTTCGAGATCCGGCTGCCAATTTGTCATGGTGACAATGTTTCCATTGACTCTAATTGAACCCATCGATTATCTGTATAGCACGATCAATTTTCCGGCGCAATAGTGACAATCGATCGAGACAATGGAGGGTGCGATGAAGACAATGTATGGGTCTGTGGGAGCGCAGGCGTCCCTGGATCGTCGCTTCGGAACCCGGTCCGGCCTCGGGCATGTCCTGCGGGTCGCCCTGACCCGGATCGCCGAGACCGTACTGCTGTGGCAGGATCGGGCATTCCAGCGCCACGCGCTGGAAAGCCTCGACGAGCGCGCCCTGCGCGATATGGCCATGAGCCGGGCCGATGTGGCACGCGAAGCCGGCAAGCCGTTCTGGCGGGCCTGAGCGGCGCTGCGGGCGCGCGATGGCTGGCGCGCCACCGGCGGTTTCCGGCGGACAGATAGCGGGTGACGACCGCGGCGGCGCGGTGGGCGCCAAGCCCCTCGCCGCCGCGGCTGTCGCGGTGTCGATCTGGGGGGCGACGCCCTTTGCCACCAAGCTCGCCGTCGCCGGCCTGGATCCGCTCGCCGCCGGTCTCCTGCGGACGCTGCTCGGAGCGCTCATCGCCGTGCCGCTGCTGATCGCGGCCGCGCGCAGCCGTCGCGGAGGCCGTGTCTCGCTCGCTGCCTGGCCCGGCGGTACGAGGCCGCTGGTGGCGGTCTCGGGCGTGTGCGGGTTCGTCCTCTTTCCGCTGCTTTTCACGCTCGGCATGGGGCTGACCGGCGCCGGGCGCGGTGCGCTCATCCTCGGCGCCCTGCCGGTCCTGACCGGGCTCGTCGCCGCCATGGCCGAGCGCCGGGCGCCGAGGCCGCGCTGGTGGCTCGGCTGCGGCCTGGCGATGCTCGGCATCGCGCTGCTGGTCGGCGAGCGGCTCGGCTTTTCCGGCGGTCGCGCCGATACCCTCGGCGGGCTGCTCGTCGTTGCCTCGGCGCTTTGCGCCGCGACCGGCTACGTCGCCGGGGCGCGCGCCGCGCGCGTGATCGGCAGCTGGACCGTCACCCTCTGCGGCCTGGTCCTGGGCGGGCTCGTCGTGCTGCCCGTGACGGCGTTTCTGCCCCTGCCCGGCATGCTGGCGGCGGCGCCGGTGCTCACTTGGGGCGCGTTGGTCTATCTCGCGCTGGGCTCGTCGATCCTGGGCTACGCCGCCTGGTATTGGGCGCTCGGCCAGGGCGGCATCGCGCGGACGGGCCTGCTGCAGTTCCTGCAGCCGCTGGTCGGGCTGCTGCTGGCCGTCGCCATCCTCGACGAGGCGCTGACCCGGCCGATGGCCGTGGCCGCCTGTGCCGTGCTCGGCGGCGTGGCGATCGCCCGCGGCCGGAGACAAGGATAGCAACAGGGAGCAAGGGACTCATGGAACTGCCGATCTATCAGGTCGACGCTTTCGCGTCGCGCATGTTCGCCGGCAATCCTGCCGCCGTCTGTCCCCTCGAGGACTGGCTGAGCGACGCGACGATGCAGGCGATCGCCGCCGAGAACAATCTGTCCGAGACGGCGTTCTTCGTGAAGACCGGCGACGGCAGCTTCGACCTGCGCTGGTTCACGCCGGCCGTCGAGGTCGACCTCTGCGGCCATGCGACGCTCGGCAGCGCTTTCGTCATCGCCAACTATCTCGAGCCGACGCTGAGCGAGATCCGCTTCCAGTCGCGCAGCGGGCCGCTGACGGTGACGCGCGACGGCGACCTCTTCACCCTGGACTTTCCGGCCCGGCGCCCGCGGCGCGTGGCCGACGACGCGGAGCTGGCGGCGGCGCTGGGCGCGACGCCGGCGGAGCTGTGGCGCGACAGGAACGCGATGGCCGTCTTCGCAAGCCAGGCCGAGGTCACGGCGCTTGCGCCGGACATGGCCGCCCTGGCCGCGCTCGACGCCGGCGGCGTGATCGCCACCGCGCCGGGGGCGGACTGCGATTTCGTCTCGCGCTATTTCGCGCCCCGGGCCGGCATTCCCGAGGACCCGGTCACCGGTTCCGCGCACTGCGAACTCGCGCCCTACTGGGCGGCCCGGCTGGACCGTGGCAGGATGAGCGCGCGGCAGATATCGGCGCGCGGCGGCGAACTCACAGTCGAGGTGCGCGGCGAGCGCGTCCTCATCTCGGGGCGCGTCGCGCCCTACCTGCAGGGGAGAATCCGTGTCTGAACCCGGGCCCCGCATATCGCTCGCTCCGGCCGCCGGTGCGGCGGAGACGGCCATCGTGCGCGACCTGTTTCGCGAGTATCAGGCCTCGCTCGACGTCGATCTCTGTTTCCAGGGTTTCGCGGAGGAGCTGGCCACGCTGCCCGGCGGCTATGCGCCGCCCGACGGCGGGCTGTGGCTGGCCCGGGTCGACGATGCGATCGCCGGCGTCGTGGGCTTGCGTCCGATCAAGCCGGGCGTCGCCGAGATGAAGCGCCTCTGGGTGCGGCCGGCCTACCGCGGCCTGGGCCTCGGCCGGCGGCTGGCGGAGCGCGCCGTGGACGCGGGGCGCGCGGCGGGGTACCGCCGCATGTGCCTCGATACGCTCGGCCACATGGCGGCGGCGCGCCATCTCTACGAGGCGCTCGGCTTCTACGAGATTCCGGCCTATTACGACAATCCGCTCGACGACGTGCGCTATCTCGAACTCGATCTGACGAAAGCGTCGTCGAGCGCAAGCGCCGGATAGAGAGCGTGCGCAACCTCGCGTAGCGTCCCTCCGCAATGGAAACGGAGGACCCCGTCATGTCGAAAGCCCTTTCGCTGTCGCGCGCACGACCGGCAACACCATTTCGCGGGCGCCTGCCGTTATCGCGCCTGCCAATCGCGTTGCTCGGCCATTGCTTCGAGACCCTGCTGACGTGGCAGGACCGCGCCCGGTCCCGGCATCATCTGCGCAGCCTCGGCGACGAACATCTCAAGGACATCGGCCTGTCGCGCGCCGACGTGGAGGCCGAGGCGGGCAAGCCGTTCTGGCGCGTTTGACGGTCAGAGCGGCCAGACCAGCAGGATCATCGGAACGGAAACCGCGACGATGATGAGGTCGAGCGGCAGGCCCATGCGCCAATAGTCGCCGAAGCGATAGCCGCCGGGCCCCATGACCAGCAGGTTCGACTGGTGGCCGATCGGAGTCAGGAAGGTCGATGAGGCGCCGATCGCCACGGCCATGAGGAAGGGGTCGATGCTGACATCCAGGCCGTGCGCGATTGCCACGCCGATCGGCGCCATGATCACCGCCGTCGCCGCGTTGTTCATGATGTCGGACAGCAGCATGGTGGTGATCATGAGCAGCATGATCACGAGCCATGTCGGGGCCCGCGAGCCGAGGCTCAGGATCTCGGCGCTGATCACCGCCGTGCCGCCCGTCGTCTCCAGCGCCATGCCGATCGGAATGAGGGCGCCCAGCAGGATCACGATGGGCCAGTCCACCGCGTCGTAGAGGTCGCGCATGTTGATCTCGCGGATGGCTGCCAGGACCGCGACGGCGCCGACGAAGGCGATATGCGGCGGCAGCACTCCCAACACCAGCAGGAGGATCGCGACGGCGAAGACCGCGGGCGCGACGATCGAGGGCGCCCGCCGCCCGAACGAGATCTCGCGCGCCGCCAGCGGCAGGCAGCCCAGGGCGCTCAGTGTCTCCGGCATGGACTCGCGCTCGCCCTGCAGCAGCAGCACGTCGCCGGCGGCCAGGCGCACGCGCCCCAGGCGCTCGGTGATCGGCTCGCCCTGGCGCGCCATGGCGAGCAGGTTGGCGCCGAAGCGCGTGTGCAGCCTCAGCGATCGCGCGGTGCGCCCCTCCATGCGCGAACCGGGTGCGATCACCACCTCGAACAGGCCGACGCGGTCCGAGCGCAACTGGTCCGTCGACAGCTCCGCCGCGCCGACGCTGTCGAGCTTGGCCTCCTGCACGACGCGCTGCAGCGCCGCGGTGTCCGCCTCGACGATCAGGATGTCGCCGGCGCGCAGGCGGAGAAAGCTGGACGGCGCCAGCATGCGCTCCTTGCGCCGCACCAGGGCGACCACCGCGAGGTCACCCTGGCCCAGCGATTCGAGATCGACGACCCGCTGGCCGGCGTAGGGCGAGTCCGGTGGTATGCGCACCTCGGTGATGTAGTCCTCGATGTGGAAATGCGTCTCGGTGTCGACGATGCCTTGCTCGCGCAGCGGCAGCAGGCGCCAGCCGACGAGCGAGACGAAGGCGATGCCGGCGCCGGCGACGACCAGTCCGACCGGAGCGAAGTCGAACATGGCGAAGGCGGTGCCGGTTTCGGCCGCGCGAAAATTCGCGATGATGATGTTGGGCGGCGTCCCGATCAGGGTGATCAGGCCGCCGAGCAGGGTGCCGAAGCTGAGCGGCATCAACAGGCGGCTCGGCGGCAGCTTGACGCGGTGCGCGCTCTGCAACGCCACCGGCAGCATGAGGGCGAGGGCGCCGACGTTGTTCATGAAGGCCGAGGACAGTGCCGCGACGCCGCTGACCGAGAAGACCTGGGCGCTGGTCCATTTGCTGAACGGGTGCAGCAGGCGGCTGACCGGGTCGATCAGGCCGGAGTCGCGCAGCGCCCGCGACAGGATGAGGATCGACGCCACGGTGATGACGGCGGGATGGCCGAACCCCGAGAAGGCCGACTGCGCCGGGACGATGCCGGCGAGCACCGCGACGATCAGCGCCCCGACCGCGACGACGTCGTAACGCACGCGGCCCCAGGCGAAGAGCACCAGGGTGGCAGCCAGCAAGGCGAAGAGCAGGATCTGCTGCGTCGTCATCGTCAGGGTGTCGCCCCCAGGTTCGTCTCATGGTCCCACAGAGCCGGACGCGCCGCCAGCCGAGCGGGAGGCTATTTCGCACCTGCGTTGACGCACTGCAACATCGCTCTTACACTCGCGGCCCGCTCGCCGCCTTTCCGCCAATGAGCGGCGGTTTTCCGGGAACCTTCGCGCATGACCCTCAAGCGCCCGACGACCAAGCCGAAATCGCCCAACTTTTCCTCCGGACCCTGCGCCAAACGTCCGGGCTGGCGCCTCGATGCCCTCAAGGGTGCCTGGCTCGGCCGTTCGCATCGTGCCGCCGGCGGCAAAGCGAAGCTCGGCGAGGTCATCGCGCGGTCGCGCGCGCTCCTCGGCCTGCCCGACGACTATCGCCTCGGCATCGTGCCGGCCTCCGACACCGGCGCGGTCGAGATGGCGCTGTGGTCGCTGCTCGGCGCGCGCGGCGTCGACCTCCTGGCCTGGGAGAGTTTCGGCCAGGGCTGGGTGACCGACGCCGCCAAGCAGCTCAAGCTCAACGACATGCGCACCCTGAGCGCCGACTACGGCAAGCTGCCGGACCTGGCGCTGGTCGATCGCGGCCGCGACGTGGTGTTCACGTGGAACGGCACGACCTCCGGCGTGCGCGTGCCCGACGGCGGCTGGATCGCCGACAACCGCGGCAGCCTGACGATCTGCGACGCGACATCGGCGGTCTTCGCCATGGACCTGCCGTGGGGCAAGCTCGATGTCGTCACCTGGTCGTGGCAGAAGGTGCTCGGCGGCGAGGCGGCGCACGGCATGCTGGTTCTCTCGCCGCGCGCGGTTGAGCGGCTCGAGAGCTACCGCCCGCCCTGGCCCTTGCCGAAGATCTTCCGGCTGACCAAGGACGGCAAGCTGAACGAAGGCATCTTCAGGGGCGAGACGATCAACACGCCGTCCATGCTCTGCGTCGAGGACGCGCTCGACGGGCTCGGCTGGGCCGAGGAGATCGGCGGGCTGCCGGCGCTGATCGCGCGCAGCGCGGACAACCTCGCCGCGGTCGCCGACTGGGTGGCGGCGCGCGACTGGGTCGATTTCCTGGCCGAGGACCCGGCGACGCGCTCCTGCACCTCGATCTGCCTCAAGATCGTCGATCCCTGGTTCGCCGCGCTGGCGCCCGATGCGCAGAGCGCGGCCGCCAAGCGGCTGGCCGCCCTGGTCGAGGAGGCCGGCGCCGGTTACGACCTGGGCTCCTACCGCGATGCGCCGCCGGGCCTGCGCCTCTGGGGCGGCGCCACGGTGGAGCGCGGCGACCTCGCGGCCGTGCTGCCGTGGCTCGACTGGGCCTTCGAGACGGTCAAGCAAGGGGCGTAGCGACATGCCGAAGGTGCTCATCGCCGACAAGCTGAGCGACAGCGCGGTCGAGGTGTTCCGCGCCCGCGGCGTCGAGGCCGAGGTCGCCATCGGCCTCGCGCCGGAGGCGCTGATCGGCCGCATCGGCGCCTTCGACGGGCTGGCCGTGCGCTCTGCCACCAAGGTGACGCCCGAGGTCGTCGCCGCCGCCGACAGGCTCAAAGTGATCGGCCGCGCCGGCATCGGCGTCGACAACATCGACCTGGCCGCCGCGACGCAGCGCGGCATCGTCGTGATGAACACGCCGGGCGGCAACTCGGTGACGACGGCCGAGCACGCCATCGCGCTGTTGTTCGCGGTGGCACGCCGCATTCCGGCGGCGGACCGTTCGACCCGCGCGGGGCGCTGGGAGAAGTCCAAGTTCATGGGCGTCGAGATCACCGGCAAGACGCTGGGCGTGATCGGCTGCGGCAACATCGGCGCCATCGTGGCGACCCGCGCGCGCGGCCTGCACATGCGGGTGATCGCCTACGACCCCTTCCTGTCCGACGACCGGGCGCGCGATCTCGGCGTCGAGAAGGTGACGCTCGACGAGCTGCTGGCGCGGGCCGATTTCGTCACCCTGCACGTGCCGCTGACCGAGCAGACCCGTGATATGATCGACGCGGCGGCGCTGGCCAGGACGCGCAAGGGCGTGCGCATCATCAACTGCGCGCGCGGCGGCCTGATCGTCGAGTCCGACCTCAAGGCGGCCATCGAATCGGGCCATGTCGCGGGCGCGGCGCTCGACGTCTTCGCCGAGGAGCCGGCGCGCGACAACCCGCTCTTCGCGCTCGACCAGGTGGTGGCGACGCCGCATCTCGGCGCCTCGACGGCCGAGGCGCAGGAGAAGGTGGCGGTCGAGATCGCGGAGCAGATGTCCGACTTCCTGCTGACCGGGGCGGTGCGCAACGCGCTCAACATGCCGGCGCTGTCGGCCGAGGAATCGGCGCAGCTGCAGCCCTACATGGTGCTGGCCGGGCAGCTCGGCAGCTTCGCCGGGCAATTGACGCGCAGCGGCCTCAAGGCGGTGAGCGTGGACTACGAGGGCCACGTCGCGGCGCTCAATTGCCGGCCGCTGACGCAGGCGGCGCTCGTTGGCCTGCTGGCGCCGATTCTCGATTCGGTGAACATGGTCAACGCGCCGGTGCTGGCGCGCGAGCGCGACATCGACGTGACCGAGGCGAAGCACGAGCGCGACTGCGACTATCAGACCCTGATCCGCCTGACGGTGACGACCGAGCGCGGCCCGCGTTCCGTCGCGGGCACGCTGTTCGGCCGGGCCAAGCCGCGCATCGTCGAGATCAAGGGCATCGCGATCGAGGCGGAGCTCGGCCCGCACATGCTCTACATCACCAACGAGGACAAGCCCGGCCTGATCGGCGCGCTGGGCCGCACGCTGGGCGACGCCGGCGTCAACATCGCGACCTTCCACCTGGGCCGCGCCGCGCCGGGCGGCGAGGCCATCGCCCTGCTCGAGCTCGACCAGGCGTTGGCGCCCGAGGTTCTCGACCAGGTCCGCGCCCTGCCGCACATCCGCCAGGCGGCGCCGCTCAGGTTCTAGGCGTCCTGCTTCGGTGACGCGACGGCGCGCCGCGCCAGCACCAGCATGCGCTGGACCGAAACCATCGACAGCAGCACGGCGGCGACGAAGACGTAGAGGCCGGCGTGGGTCGAGACCTCGCCGATCAACGAGATCTGCACCGCGACCACGGTGAGCGCGACCACGAAGACGTCGAGCATCGACCAGCGCCCGAGCGCCTCGAGCCAGTCGAGCGCCCGCGCGAGCCAGCCCGCCTCGGCGTCTATGCCGTACCACAGCGTGCCGGCGACCAGCAGCTTGACCGCCGGGAAGATCACCGAGAACACGATCACCAGAAGCGATAGAACATACTCCTGGCCGCGCCACAGCTCGGCCGCGCCCTGCAGGATCGACACGCGGTCGACGAAGATCACCAGGCGGTGCACGGTCATGATCGGCACGAGCCATCCGGTGACCAGCAGGCCGCCGGCCAGGGCCAGGGCCGGGCCGAGCAGGCGGTCGGCGCCACGCGCCGTGGTGGCCAGCGTACGCCGCCTGCCGCGCTGGGCCGCCGTGTCCGGCCGGGAAGGGGGCTCTCGCGTGTCGGGCATGGTGATGGGTCGGCTGTGCTATTGGACGGAACGGCCGGGCCTGGGCCGACGAGTCTATAGAGCGGCGCCAAGGGGTTAAAGCCGAGCACGCACGCCGTTCTTCGGCCGGCCATTGCCATTTGCGGCGACGGGGGAAACGCGCTAGGAACTCGGCCCGGTGCCCGGGGGTCGGGCGCCGTTCGCGGACGGGGCCGCCGGCGCAGGCGGCCCGGGCGGCCGCGGGCCCCGTGCCATCAGCAAGCCGGACCGAGCATGACGAGCGGAGGCGACAAGGCGCTGCTGCCGGCCGGGCTGGAAGACGGCCTGCCGCCCGATGCGGCGCAGGAGGCGGCGGTCATCGAGCGGCTGATCGCCTGCTTCGCGGCGCGCGGCTACGAGCGCGTCAAGCCGCCGCTGATGGAGTTCGAGGAAACCCTTCTCCACGGTGCCGGCGCCGCGCTGGCGCCGCAGACCTTCCGCCTGATGGACCCGGTCAGCCAGCACATGATGGGCCTGCGCGCCGACATCACGCCGCAGGTGGCACGGCTCGCCGCGACGCGGCTGCGCAACGCGCCGCGGCCCCTGCGCCTGTGCTATTCCGGCCAGGTGCTCCAGGTGCGCGGCAGCCAGCTTCGGCCCGAGCGCCAGTTCGCCCAGGTCGGCGCCGAGCTAATCGGCGCGGCGCAGCCGCGTGCCGACGCCGAGGTCGTCCTGCTGGCGGCGCAGGCCCTGCTCGACAGCGGCCTCGCCGGCCTGTCCGTCGACCTCAACCTGCCGCCGCTGGTCGGCGCGGTCGCGGCCGGGCTGGGTCTCGACGAGGCGACCACGGCCGCGCTGCGGCACGCTCTCGATCGCAAGGACGAAGCCGCGGTCAAGCAGATCGCCGGCGCGCAGAGCGACCTGTTCCGCGCGCTTCTCGAGACGGCCGGCCCGGCCGACCGGGCGCTCGGCGCGCTGCACGGGCTCGATCTGCCGCCGGGCGCGGCGGCCGAGATCGCCAGGCTCGACGAGGTCGTGGCGCTGATCCGCGCCGCGGCGCCCGACCTCACCCTGACGGTCGACCCAGTCGAGCATCGCGGCTTCGAATATCAGACCGGGATCAGCTTCATCCTCTTCGCCAAGGGCGTGCGCGGCGAGCTCGGCCGCGGCGGGCGCTATACCGCCGAGCGCGGCGGCGACGGCAGCGAATCCTCGACCGGGTTCACGCTGTTCATGGATACCGTGCGCCGCGGGCTGCCGGCGCCGGCAACGCCGCGCCGCGTGTTCCTGCCCGCCGGCTGTCCCGAGGACGCGGCGAGCGCCCTGCGGGCCGAAGGCTGGATCACCGTGGCCGGGCTCGACGCGGCGGGCGACGCGCGGGCCGAGGCGCGCCGGCTCGGCTGCAGCCACGTCCGGATCGACGGTCGTGTCGAAGCGGTGGAGGCCTGAATGGCGAACGTCGCGGTCGTAGGGTCGCAGTGGGGCGACGAGGGCAAGGGCAAGATCGTCGATTGGCTGTCCGAGCGCGCCGAGGTCGTGGTGCGCTTTCAGGGCGGGCACAATGCCGGCCACACGCTGGTCGTCGGCGACGTGACCTACAAGCTGTCGCTGCTGCCGTCGGGCGTGGTGCGGCCCGGCAAGCTGTCGATCATCGGCAACGGGGTGGTGATCGACCCCTGGGCCCTGGTCGAGGAACTCGAGCGGCTTGCGGGGCAGGGCGTCGAGGTGACGCCGGAACGCCTGCGCATCGCCGACAACGCCGCGCTGATCCTGCCGTCGCACGGCGCCGTCGACCGCGCCCGGGAAAGGGCCGGCGGCGACGGCAAGATCGGCACCACCGGGCGCGGCATCGGGCCGGCCTACGAGGACAAGGTCGGGCGGCGGGCCGTGCGCGTCTGCGACCTGGCCGACGAGGACCTGCTCGGCGAACGCCTCGACGGGCTGCTGCTGCATCACAACGCGGTGCTGCGCGGCCTGAATCAGCCGTCCGTCGACAAGGCCGAGGTGCTCGCCAAGCTGCGCGCGGTCGCGCCGCGCATCCTGCCCTTCGCCGACCGCGTCTGGGCCCGCCTGGACGAGGCGCGCCGGGCCGGGCGCCGCATCCTCTTCGAGGGCGCGCAGGGCGCCATGCTCGACGTCGATCACGGCACCTATCCCTTCGTCACCTCGTCGAACACCGTCGCCGGACAGGCGGCCGCCGGCAGCGGGGTCGGCGCCGACGGCATCGATTTCGTGCTCGGCATCACCAAGGCGTACACGACGCGGGTCGGGCAGGGGCCGTTCCCCAGCGAGCTCGACGATGACATCGGCCGCCTGCTCGGCGAGCGCGGCCGCGAATTCGGCACGGTCACCGGACGGCGCCGGCGCTGCGGCTGGTTCGACGCCGTGATGGTGCGCCAGGCCGCCAAGGTGGGCGGCATCCACGGCATGGCGCTGACCAAGCTCGACGTGCTCGACGGGCTGAAGGAGCTCAAGGTCTGCGTCGGCTATCGGATCGACGGCGAGACCTGCGGCCACCTGCCGGCCCGCCCCTCGCTCCAGGCCCGCGCCGAGCCGGTCTACGAGCGCTTGACCGGCTGGGACGAGAGCACCCGGGGGGCGCGCTCCTGGGCCGATTTGCCGGCCACGGCGATCAAGTACATCCGCCGCATCGAGGAGTTGATCGGCATCCCGGTGGCCCTGCTGTCGACCAGCCCGGAACGCGCCGACACCATCCTGGTCCGGGACCCCTTCGCCGACTGATTCCGCGGCCGAGGGGTTTGTTAACCCTCTGTTTGCCCTGGTTCGATTTACTGTCTCCTGGGGATCGACGCTCCGACGGCGAAAGCCGGGGCGCCCGCACCTAGAGGAGCGCATGGGCCAGGACGCGTACAGCGATAACGGCGGCCAGACGCTGCTGGCCGGCCGCTATCAGATTCTGCACGGCAAGCCGCTGCCCGAGCTCGACTCGCCACACGCACAGGCGTTCGAGGCCCGTGACCAGCGGGCGTCCACGCGCAGCCTTTTCGCCCTGCTCTGCCAAACCAACCTGCTGCCGCGCCTGGAGATCATACCGCCGCTGTCG
>Ga0210124_1000085_pt1 | contig 53881 bp, 56 predicted proteins | sample Muzzi_PWC_D2_FD_185554 | JGI IMG/M metagenome (GOLD analysis project Ga0210124, IMG submission 185554) | Wetland microbial communities from San Francisco Bay, California, USA, that impact long-term carbon sequestration - Muzzi_PWC_D2 (SPAdes) | ecosystem: Environmental > Aquatic > Marine >...
GGGACCTGTGGGATTTTCTCAAGGTCCGCAAGAAGTTCTGGATGGCGCCTATCATTATCGTGCTGCTGCTGCTGGGCGCGCTCATCGTGCTCTCGCAGGGCTCCGCCGTCGCGCCGTTTATTTATACGCTGTTCTGATCCATTACCTGCCGTTGCGGCACCGTCCGGGAGCAGCCCGGGCGGCACGCTGCAGGTATGATATGTCAAGCTGTCAAACGGCGGCACCTGTATCTGAGGAAATTGCGTGTATGCGGGGCATGTCGGTGCCGCAGCTGGGGATTACGGGGTAGGTCGCGGTTATGCTCCTGATGATCGATAACTATGATTCGTTTACCTATAACCTCGTCCAGTACCTGGGCGAGTTGGGCGCGGATGTCCGTGTATACCGCAACGACCGCATCACCATAGAGCAGATGGAGGACCTGGCACCCGGGAAAATCGTGATTTCACCCGGGCCATGCACACCCAACGAGGCCGGGGTGTCGCTGGAAGCGATTCGGCATTTTGCCGGGCACGTGCCTATCCTGGGAGTATGTCTCGGGCACCAGAGTATCGGGCAGGCCTTCGGCGGGAAAATCGTGCACGCGCGCGAGATCATGCACGGGAAGACATCGCGGATACATCATGGCGATAGCGGTGTATTTCGAGGCTTGCCGAATCCGTTTGAGGCAACACGCTATCACTCTCTGGTGATTGAGCAGGCATCCTTGCCGGAATGTCTGGAGGTCACTGCCTGGACTTCCACCGCCGCGGGTGATGTCGATGAGATCATGGGTGTGCGCCACAGGACCCTGCCGGTAGAAGGTGTACAATTTCACCCCGAGTCTATCCTGACCGGATGCGGGCATGACCTGTTGAGAAATTTCCTGCGGCAGTAATGCTGCAATGTCTAAGAACGGGATGTCAGCTATGGACCTGCCAACTGCATTAGCGAGCATCGTTGAATTCCATGATCTGAATTCCGACGATATGGAAGCGGTTATGCACCTGATCATGACGGGACAGGCAACCCCCGCACAAATCGGCGCTTTTCTGGTGGGTTTGCGCATGAAAGGCGAGACCGTGGACGAGATTGCCGCGGCGGCCAGGGTCATGCGCGACCTTGTAACCCGGGTCGAAGTGAGCGGGCCTCACCTCGTCGACACCTGCGGGACCGGGGGAGACGGGGCGCGGACATTCAATATATCCACCGCCAGCGCGCTGGTAGCCGCCGCCGCGGGTGCGCGCGTGGCCAAGCATGGTAATCGTTCGGTATCCAGTAGTTCCGGGAGCGCCGACGTTCTCGAGGCCGCGGGTGTAAAGCTCGACCTGACGCCGCAACAGGTGGCCGCCTGTATAGAGCAGGCTGGCGTGGGATTCCTGTTTGCACCCCAGCACCACAGTGCCATGAAGCACGCGATCGGTCCTCGCCGTGAGATGCGTATACGCACATTGTTTAATCTTCTTGGACCTTTGACGAATCCTGCCGGGGCGCCGAATCAGGTACTGGGGGTTTTCGGTGCTCTCTGGGTCGAGCCTCTTGCAAGGGTGTTGCAACGACTGGGAAGCAGACACGTGCTGGTCGTCCACGCCGAGGACGGTCTGGATGAAATCAGTATCGCGGGACCGACCCGGATCGCCGAGCTCAAGGACGGCGTGATTTCGGTCTACGCGGTCTCGCCGGAAGATTTCGGCTTGCCGCGTGCCGGTCTTGATATCCTCACGGTGGATGCCGCAGAGCAGAGCCTAGCGATCATCAGGTCGGTGCTCGATAACCAACCGGGCCCGGCACTGGATATCGTGAAACTGAATGCCGGTGCGGCGATCTATGCCGCGGACCTGACGCCCACCCTGGCGGAGGGGATTGAGCTTGCCGCCGAAGTGATCAGGCAGGGCAGGGCGAAGCAGGTGCTCGAAGCCTTGATTGGCATCTCGAACAGCTTTTCTGACGATGAATGAGGCACCCGATATCCTGAAAAGGATCCTCGAACGCAAGCTGCAGGAAATTGACGAGCGCAACCGGAAAACCAGCTTGCGGGAACTGGAGCGGCACGTGGCGGATGCCGATGTGCCGCGTGGATTCGTGGCCGGTCTGGAGAGCAGGATCAGCGCCGGACAGGCCGCGGTAATCGCCGAGATCAAAAAGGCCTCGCCCAGCCGCGGTATCCTGCGGGAGAATTTTGATCCCAGCGAGATCGCGCGCAGTTATGAAAAGGGGGGTGCCGCCTGCCTTTCCGTGCTGACCGACAGCGATTTTTTCCAGGGGGCGGACGTCTTCCTGCAACAGGCCCTTGCGGCGAGTTCCCTGCCTGTGCTGCGCAAGGATTTTATTGTCGATCCCTACCAGGTCTACGAGGCCAGGGTTCTGGGTGCGGACTGCATCCTGCTGATCGTTGCCGCTCTGGATGATTCCTTGCTGCATGAACTGTCGCAGCTGGCGGGGCAGCTCGGCATGGATGTCCTGATCGAGGTGCATGACAGACAGGAGCTGGAGCGCGCCCTGAATGTGCCGGGCCGACTTGTCGGGATTAACAATCGTAATCTGCGTACATTCGAAACGCGCCTGGACGTAACCCTGGGTATGCTGGAGCGGATACCCGCCGATCGCATTGTCGTCACCGAAAGCGGGATTCACACACAGGCGGATGTGGCGTTGATGCGTTCCCGGGGGGTGAATGCATTTCTGGTTGGTGAGGCGTTTATGAAAGCCGAGGATCCCGGTGCCAAACTGACTGAGTTGTTTGGATAGGCGGCACTGCTGTCCCGTTTGGATTTTTGAAATTTCATCAAGTCTTTAATTGACTGCATCTTATAGGCCAGTATGCAGCGGCCGGAGATGAAAAGGACACACAGCTGAAAAACATTGCCTCCCTTCTCCCGCCGGGAGAAGGTCCGGATGCGGGGATATCAAATCAGACGGTTTGCCTATCTTGATCCCCTCAACCCAACCCTTTTATGCCCTTCAGGGTGCTCCCGCAGGGAGAGGGGGCTTTTGCGACACCCTCCGATGGGAAAGGGAGTAAGTGGGACAGTATTGGATAGGCAGGTTAAAAAAAGACGCCTTTGAGGCGTCTTTCGAAGAGGGACTTATTATCTCTACCTGGTGCCGAAAACCACGATGGTTTTACCCTTTACCGAGATGTGTCCCTGCTCACTGAGTGCCTTGAGAACACGGCCGGCCATTTCCCGGGAGCAGCCGACGATCCGGCCGATTTCCTGACGGGTGATCCTGATCTGCATGCCATCCGGATGGGTCATTGCATCCGGCTCCTTGCACAGTTCAAGCAGTGTGTGCGCAATTCTGCCCGTGACATCGAGGAATGCGAGATTACTGACCTTGCGGCTGGTCTTGCGCAGCCTCGTTGCGAGCTGCGCCGTCAGTTCCAGAAGGATGTCCGGATCTTCCCGGGCCAGGGCACGGAACCTGCTGTAGCTGATTTCCGCGACTTCGCATTCACTGCGTGTGCGTATCCAGGCGCTGCGGTTGGGATGTTCCCCAAACAGGCCCATTTCCCCGAAAAACCCCCCGGCATTGATATAGGCCAGAACGATTTCATGACCGTCCTCATCCTCGATCAGTACGCTGACCGAGCCCTTGATGATGTAGTACAGTACATCAGGCTGATCACCCGCATAGATGATGACGCTCTTGTTGGGGTATTTCCGGCGATGGCAGTGTTCAAGGAAGCGTGTTACACACGGGTTTACTGCGCCGTTGGCTGGTGAGACAGCCGGGAATGTGAGCGGGAGACCTTGCATGCCTTTGTATCGGAAGTTCTTCTGCCGGCTTTAGTGATAATGGCTGTTCATGATCTCGGCGGAAGGATGTGTGATGATTTTCACAATGCAGGAGAAGACGGAGAACCATGAAAGCACGAGTCAAGTGGGTTGAAAATGTAACTTTCGTGGGCGAGGCGGGCAGCGGCCATGCCATTGTAATGGATGGTCCCCCGGAAAGTGGCGGGCGCAATCTCGGGTTGCGCCCGATGGAAATGTTGCTGATCGGAATGGGTGGCTGTACGGCGTTCGATGTCGTGATGATCCTGGAGAAGGCACGCCAAAAGGTTACGGACTGCGTCATTGAAATCGAGGCGCAACGGGCGGATACCGTACCCAGAGTGTTTACCAGGATACACGTGCACTTCATCGTGACCGGACAGGAACTGTCGGATAAGCAGGTCGCCCGTGCGGTGGAACTCTCGGCAACCAAGTACTGTTCCGCCTCCATCATGCTGGGCAAGGCGGCACGGATAACGCACGACTACAAAATCGTCGATTCCTGATGCATCCTGTCAGATACGAATGGCGCTTACTTAATCTCAAATGAATGGCACTGACTTAAGGAACCTCTGATTTACTCGTATTTCTGCCATTTCGAACGCAGGTGAGAAATCTTCACCAACTGTATTTTCAAAGTGTTCCGTGGTAGTAGATTTCTCCCTTTGGTCGAAATGACATTAAATCAGAGTTGAATGTTTCTCGTTCCCACGCTCCGCGTGGGAACGCATGCCGCTTGTCCTTGGGCGCAGACTCATCGGTTCCCACGCAGAGCGCGGGAACCAGTATGTTCACCAGAAGTGGGATCCTGGCACCATCGCGTAGGAACGCCGTCCTCCGGCGCGATCGCGGCCCATCAACCTATGATTACCGATGGGGTCGATCAGATACGATAAGCCGTGAAAGTCATGATCCTGGAGGTCAGTGTCATGAGTTTCCTGACGGGTGCCGGTAACTCAACGCCGCCGGCGTTGCGTGCCGTTATCTTGTGCCTGCCCTCGTCTACCTTCATTTGATCCAGGATTGCCCTGGATTTGTTGTCGCCGGTTGGGAGGCGCTGCAGATGGCCTTCAAGGTGTCGGACTACCTGATGTTCGGTCTCGGCAAGAAAACCAAGGCTCCATTTGTCGCCAAACAGACCCGATGCAGCGCCGATCGCGAATGAACCCGTGTACCAGAGCGGATTCAGCAGGCTGGTGTGGCCGCCCAGTTCCCTGATGCGCTGCCGGCACCAAGCCAGGTGGTCGTTCTCCTCATCGGCGGCCAGTTGCAACTGTTTCCGGGTCGATTCCTGTCTTGCGGTCAATGCCTGTCCCTGGTAAAGCGCCTGGGCGCAGACTTCTCCGGCATGATTCACGCGCATCAGGCACAGGCTTGTTGCCTTGTCGGTTGCGGAAAGCTCGCCCTCGGTTCCCTGTTGTGCCGGATTCACGCGTCCGGTGCCCCCGGGTTCACCGAACACTGTCTGCAATGCCTGGTCGGCGTGGTTAATGAGTTTGTCGATGGCGGATAGCTTGCGTTCTTTCATGGAGGAAATTTACCACGATTCCCTGGAAGTCGTCCTGACTATGCATGATCTTGCCCAAGCTGTATCTTTCCGGGGGTGTCCTATTATCGATATCACGTATTTTTCTGTACCAATGAACGTGCTGATGGCAGCGCATGTTGCCAGCGCTTTGATGCGCAGGCCATGCGCGATTATGCCAAGCAACGATCCAAGGCGCTTGGACTCGCCGGCAAGGGCGGAGTGCGGATCAATACGGCGGGATGTCTCGACCGTTGTGAGGAGGGACCGGTGATCGTCGTGTACCCCCAGGGAGTCTGGTATACCTATGTCGATCGGGAAGATATTGACGAGATCATCGAAGAGCATTTGGTCAATGGCAGGGTTGTTGAACGCCTGCAAATTTGAACCGGCATCCCGTCTGTTCTGCCTGTCAGCCCATAAGTAAATAATAAAAACAATCGCTTGAGAGAATTCAACGGATTGGCGGCTGAGTCGACGTACACGAATGAAAAGATTTTCCGTGACGAGGTAAATCAGGCTTGACATGTAATGCAGTATATTAGAAAATACTTACACGCTGATTGGCCTGCCCCCCCTATTTGGCCGGTCAGCGCTCCTCCACCTCCCCCCAAGGAGGTACATACTTAGCGCGGCTCCCCAAGCCGCGCTTTTTTTTACCTGTTTTAATGGAATTTCCACTTAATTATCTGGAGTGCAAGCCCTTAATCGGCATACAGTCTTGTAACTCTGCCGGGACTTTTGTAACATCCCCGCTCTTTAATTCGGCACGACCCAGAGTCAGTATCCATGAAAACATTCTCTGCAAAATCACATGAGGTGAATCGCGACTGGTATGTCGTTGATGCGGCTGGTAAAACACTGGGGCGCCTGGCCACTGAAATTGCCCGCCGGCTGCGTGGCAAGCACAAGCCGATCTATACCCCGCATGTTGATACCGGCGATTACATCATTGTCGTCAATGCCGACAAGGTGCACGTGACCGGTCGCAAGGCAAGCGACAAGATGTACCATCATCACACGGGTTACGTGGGGAACCTGAAGTCGGCCAGTTTCGAAAAGATGCAGCAGAAAGCACCGGGACGCGTGATCGAGCTGGCCGTGAAGGGCATGCTGCCCAAGAACCCGCTCGGGCGCGCCATGTATCGCAAGCTGAAAGTCTATAGCGGCCCTGATCATCGGCATGCCGCCCAGCAGCCAAAGCCGCTGGATATCTGATTACCGAAGTCATGTGCAGGTGCGGCCTGCGGAGACAGGAATACCAGAATGAGTGATACCTACTACAGTACCGGACGACGCAAAACCTCCACTGCGCGTATATTCCTGCGCAGGGGTTCCGGCTCGATTACCGTAAACAAGCGTCCACTGGATGAATACTTCGGCCGTGAAACCTCCCGCATGATTGTGCGCCAGCCACTGGAAAAGGCCGACATGACCGGCACATTCGATATCTCCGTCACCGTGAAGGGCGGAGGCATGAGCGGTCAGGCAGGTGCCATACGTCATGGCATTACACGTGCACTGATCAAGTACGACAGTGAGCTGCGTTCTCCGTTACGCCGCGCGGGGTTCGTAACCCGCGATGCCCGGCAGGTGGAACGCAAGAAAGTCGGCCTGCACAAGGCCCGGCGTGCACCGCAATTCTCCAAGCGTTAATCCCGCACTTGGCGGATCGTCTAACGGCAGGACAGAGGACTCTGACTCCTCTAATCTAGGTTCGAATCCTAGTCCGCCAGCCAAACAATAAACCCTGCCCTTGCGGCAGGGTTTATTGTTTGGATGAGGTCGATGGATGAGGAGCTGGCCAGGTTCGACCAGCGAACGAAGCGAGCTGGAGCGCCGGAACGAAGCGACGGCGACCCCCAGGGCGAGCGCGAAGCGCGAGTTATCCTTGTCCGCTGCCATTAAGCGACCGTGCCTGGTTCCTGGGAGATGAATTTCCAGTCTACTGTGCAGTTCATCCGGAAACCCTGATGGTGGCGGCGCCCCATAGATATGGGCAATACCGGTCCGGCTACATCGATTGTGTTGCTCTTAGGCAACAAATTATATAGTCACATAGTACATTGTTTTTAAAGGATAATATATGTCGCTATGGGCTTTGCCCGAAGCCGTGGTGTGCCTTATACGTAGTACTTATGCAACAAAAAAGAGATTTTGTGGTTTTTTTGAAGAAAGATGTTGCATTCTTGCAATCCATTGTTGTAAAGTTCCCCTCGTGCAATGACAACCGTAGTAACCACCTAACTGTGTTAAGGGGAATATCATGATCAAAAAACTTCTGCCGACGATGGTTGGCGTAATCCTCGCCGGAGGCATGACCGCGGCTGCTTCTGCAGACGTGACTGTTTTCGGTCATCTCGATACTGCTATCGCCAATGTCGACCCGATCACGGCTTCGGGCGATAGTGACACCAATTTCTACTGCACGACATGTTCCGTCGGCTTCAAGGGCTCGGAAGACCTCGGCAATGGCCTGAAGGCGATTTTCAAGCTGGACTACCAGTTCGACATGTTCAATCGCAATGGCGACAGCGATAACCCGACCGCCATTACCGACCGTGACCAGTACCTCGGTCTGGCCGGCAATTTCGGCCAGGTTGTGTTCGGCACCATGTCCACCACCTACAAGGGGCACGGCGCCCTGCTCGACCCGGGTTATCGCACGATCGCCCAGATGCGTGACGTCGGAATCCAGTCCGAGCTGCACAACGGTGCCGGTGAGGACGGATCCGGTCGTACCGATAACAGCCTGCGCTACGACAGCCCCGAGTGGGCGGGCTTCCAGGTCATGTTCACCTACACACTGGATAGCAATGAAGATGAATTTGACGATGGTACTCCTACACCTGCCGGTGTACAGGAAGACGATAATCCGTACAGCCTGGGTGCCCAGTACAGCAACGGCGGCGTGCTGGTCTTTGCCGACTATGTCAGCGACGACAACGGCGGCAACGATGATGCCTGGAAGGTCGGCGGCAAGTTCGGCATGGACAACTTCTCAGTGTTCGGTCAGTACGAGAACGATGGCGGCCTGATCAGCCAGAGTAATGGGTATTTCACAGGTGTTGACGCTGATGGTTATGAAGTCAATGCCGATGGTGCCGATCTCTGGATGCTGGGCGGCTCATTCACCATGGGCAACAACACCGTCTATGGTGCCTATGGCTCGGGTGACGACGCCAACGATACCGCTTTCGACGAGGGTTACGATTCCTGGGAGATCGTGGGCGTTCATGGCTTCAGCAAGCGGACGCTGGCCTATGCCGGTTACGTCAATATCGACCCGGATGCAGATGGTGAAGATGATGTCGACGTCTGGACTGTCGGCATGAAGCACAAGTTCTGATCGAGGTTTGATTGGATCGGGAACAGGAAACGGGGCTTGCGGGCCCCGTTTTCTTTTCAAGAACAGGGGCAGTGGAAACGAATTGTCGCCGCCCGTTGTTGTAAAGCTACAGATTCAGGAATTTGTTGCATATTTACCCATGATTGGGTAATTTGTCCGGCAACCGGGGATTTATTTAGGTCACCGCTGCCAGCGCAACCACATATATAGCGGAAGGGGAGATCTCATGAAAGCAAGAATCATTCCGGCAATCATCGGCGCCGTGCTGGCCTGCGGTCTGTCTGTTTCCCAGGCGGATGTCATCCTGTTCGGACACCTCGATACCAGTTTCGATGCTACCGATCAGGATGGCGGCAGCGACGACGTCAATTTTGAGTGCACCACCTGCTCCGTCGGCTTCAAGGGTTCGGAAGAACTGGGCAACGGCCTGAAGGCGATCTTCTTGCTGGACTACCAGTTCGACATGTTCAATCGCAATGGCGACAGCAGTAACCCGACCGCCATTACCGACCGTGACCAGTACCTCGGTCTGGCCGGCAACTTCGGCCAGGTTGTGTTTGGCACCATGTCCACCGTCTACAAATCGCATGGGGCGATGATCGACCCGCTCTACCGTACGGCGCTGCAGGGTCGTGACCGCGGCCTGCAGTCCGATTTCCACAACGGTGCCGGCGAGAACCTAGAAGGCCGTGCGGACAACAGCGTTCGTTATGACAGCCCCGACTGGAATGGTCTCTCGGTGGGTGCCATCTATACCCTGGACAGCAATGCAGACGACGGTGAAACCAACGATCCGTACGGTATCGGTGTCAGCTATTCCAACGATAGCTTCCTTGCCTACGCGGATTACGAAGACAACAACGGTGACAACACCGACGTGGGTGGCAGTGTTTCCGCCTGGAAGGTCGGCGGCAAGTACGAACTGGGCATGCTCGCTCTATATGGACAGTATGAGGACGCCTCCATCGATATGGGCACGGATACCGACCTAATGGTCTGGCACGTCGGCGCTTCAGCCACGCTCGGCAATTCCATGGCCTATTTTGCCTATGGCAGGGGCAAGTATGATTACACCGGTAGTTCCTCGGATGACTACACCTCGTGGACGCTTGCGGCAATTCACAACCTCAGCAAGCGCACCATGTTGTATGCCGGTTACAACGGGGTGGATTGCGATGCCCAGGTTGCGGACACGGTGTGTGGCGACGTCGGACCGTCCGGTGGTGAGGATGAGAAGGTTTCAATCGGCATGAAGCACAAGTTCTGATTGTACACCGATAATATGCTGGAAACGGGGCCTGCAGGCCCCGTTTTCATTTGGTAATGCAGATAATGTGAGGGTGGTTAGGACCCCGCGCCCCGCGGGACCAATGCGATAGGCCGGAAACCCGGGCATGGTCCCGCGGGGCGCGGGGTCCTAGCTGAACAAAAAGGCATAATGAATAATTTTTCTATCTTGAAGCAGGTGCTGGTTGCAGCCACGCTACTGCTTGCTGCCTGTGCTTCGGGCCCGCCCATGGTGCCGCCGGATATCATCCGCAGTGGTGTGCACAGTGGCGGCAGTGTCGTTGCTTTCAGTCGTGCGGGCGATCTGCTGGCCTCAGGCGGCTGGGAAGGAGGGGTCCGGCTCTGGCGCATGCCGGAAGGCTTGCAACTGCGAAGCTGGCGCGACCACACCGACTCGGTCAATGGTATTGCATTTATCGACAATGATGAGCAGCTGGTCAGCGCCGGTTTTGACGGCCGGCTTGTGCGTCGCGCCGTCAACGGTGCGCTGCTGGCGGAGGCCGATGCCGGGTCGCCCGTAACCCATATGGTGGCGGATGCCCGGTCGGACCGTATGCTGACCGGGCACAATGACGGGATGGTGCGCATGTGGCGAATATCCGATTTCGCCCTGCTGCAGGAAAGGAACTTGCACCATGGAGCCGTAAAGGCCGTTGCCATGGATCGGGGTGCGTCGCGCTTTGCCTCCAGTGGCAGCGATGGCAGGGTTTTTTTCTGGCAGGCCGGCCAACTGGTCCGGGAGTTGCCGTCGCCTGCGGTGGATGCCTGGACGCTGGCGTTTTCACCGGACGGCCGCTGGTTGTCGGGCGGTGGCTGGTTCCGGCTTTTCCGCTGGGATTTGCAGGATACCTCGCTGCAGGTATTGCATACACAGCATCACGGGATCATCAAGTCGGTTGAGTATGTCTCCGCCGGTGTTCTGGCCACCATCAGCCGCCAGACCGACAGCTCCGTCTATTTTCTCGATCCGGCCAGCGGCAAAACGTTGCGCAGCTTCCAGCGACATGACCTGTGTGGCGCTGATATATCCGTATCTCCGGACGGACGCTATCTGGCAACGACCAGTGATGATGCGAGTGTGCGGATCTGGGTTCTGAAAGAGGCGAATAATCGACAACACGGTGCGATCAGCAACTGAATTTCATGTTGGGTCCCGCGCTCCTGCCGCAGAGAACTTTCATACTGGTTCCCGCGCTCTGCGTGGGAACCGATGAGTCTGCGCCAAAGGATAAGCGATATGCGTTCCCACGCGGAGCGTGGGAACGAGAATCAACTCAGCTTCCGGACTCCTTCCTCGGTCCCGAGCAGCAGGACATCCGCGGGACGCCGCGCGAACAGACCGACGGTGACGATTCCCGGAATATTGTTCAGGTCCTCTTCCAGGGTAACCGGTTCCATGATTCATACTGGTTCCCGCGCTCTGCGTGGGAACCGATGAGTCTGCGCCTAAGGATAAGCGATATGTGTTCCCACGCGGAGCGTGGGAACGAGAATCAATAGTGCCTCTCTTGTGAACGTAGGAACGGTGCCCTGAGCGCGAGAACATCCTCGAATCATCGCGCTGAAGGCCGGCGCTCCTGCCGCAGAGAACTTTCATACTGGTTCCCGCGCTCTGCGTGGGAACTGATGAGTCTGCGCCTAAGGATAAGCGATATGCGTTCCCACGCGGAGCGTGGGAACGAGAATCAATAGTGCCTCTCTTGTGAACGTAGGAACGGTGCCCTGAGCGCGAGAACATCCTCGAATCATTGCGCTGAAGGCCGGCGCTCCTGCCGCAGAGAACTTTCATACTGGTTCCCGCGCTCTGCGTGGGAACCGATGAGTCTGCGCCTAAGGATAGGCGATATGCATTCCCACGCGGAGCGTGGGAACGAGAATCAACTCAGCTTCCGGACTCCTTCCTCGGTCCCGAGCAGCAGGACATCCGCGGGACGCCGCGCGAACAGACCGACGGTGACGATTCCCGGAATATTGTTCAGGTCCTCTTCCAGGGTAACCGGTTCCATGATTTCCAGGTTATGGATATCCAGGATGATGTTTCCGTTGTCGGTGACGAAGCCCTCCCGGTAGACCGGCTGGCCGCCGCGCTTTACCAGTTCGCGCGCCACCATGCTGCGGGCCATGGGAATGACCTCGATCGGCAAGGGAAACGCGCCCAGTATATCGACCAGCTTGCTGCCGTCGGCGATACAGACGAACTTGCGGCTGCACGCCGCCAAGATCTTTTCGCGGGTCAGCGCGCCGCCACCGCCCTTGATGAGATGCAGATAGTGATTGGATTCGTCCGCGCCGTCCACGTACACGGACAATTCACCTGCGGAATTGAGATCGAGTACCGAAACGCCGTGTGATTTCAGGCGTTCGGCGCTGGCTTCCGAACTGGCGACGGTACCTTCGATCTTGTGCTTGATGCCGGCCAGGAGGTCGATGAAGTGGTTGGCGGTCGAGCCGGTACCGATGCCGATGACGGTGCCGGGCTCGACGTATTCGAGCGCGGCCTCGGCAGCCATCTTTTTCATTTCGTCCTGTGTCATAAGGTGCTCCCTGTAACAATGATACCCGGATAATACCCGTGCCCCGGCTGCTTGTCATGGTCGCATGAGTGGAACAGCATCTGTGCAAGTGATATGTGAACTGCTACTGTACAGGCTATGTTGACACGCTATCTCAAGATGATCGAGAACTCTCGCGTCTACGACGTGGCGAGGGAAACTCCGCTGGAAGAGGCCGCGCGCCTGTCCAGGCGGCTTGGTAACCGGGTCCTCATGAAGCGCGAAGACCTGCAGCCGGTGCACTCCTTCAAACTGCGTGGAGCCTATAACAAGATCGCTGGACTTTCCCGGGAGGACTGCGCGCGGGGAGTCGTTGCGGCCTCGGCCGGCAATCATGCCCAGGGCGTTGCGCTTGCAGCACGCAAGCTGGGTGTGAAAGCCCTGATCGTCATGCCGCTTACCACGCCATCCATCAAGGTCGAATCCGTGAAGGATTATGGTGCGCACATCAAGCTGATCGGGGACACCTATGATGATGCTTACCGGTTTGCCGCCGCAAACGCCCAGGAATCCGGAATGACGTTCATCCATCCCTATGACGACCCCGAGGTGATCGCCGGGCAGGGAACGATCGGCCTGGAAATCCTCCGTGACCACTCCGAAGCCCTGGATGCCATATTCGTACCGGTAGGCGGTGGCGGGCTGATCGCGGGGGTTGCCGCCGCAGTGAAATCATTGCGCCCTGAAATCCGGGTCATTGGAGTTGAGCCCGACGATGCGCCGTGCATGTACGAAGCGTTGCGACGGAGTCGGCGCATCACACTCAAGCAGGTCGGAATTTTTGCGGATGGGGTTGCCGTACGGCAGGTCGGAAGGGAGCCCTTTCGCATCGCGCGTAAGTATGTCGATGACGTCATCACCGTGGGTACGGATGCAATTTGCGCCGCCATCAAGGATATCTTCGATGATTGCCGCGCCATTGTCGAACCCGCGGGGGCACTGGCGATAGCCGGCATCAAGCGCTATGTTCAGCAGGACGATGTCCGCGGTGAACATCTGGTCGCCATCAACAGTGGTGCGAACATCAACTTTGACCGCTTGCGGCATGTTGCCGAACGCGCGCAGGTGGGTGAGCTGCGCGAGGCGCTGCTGGCCGTGACCATTCCGGAAGAGCCTGGCAGTTTCCGGCGTTTTTGCCAGACGATCGGCAAACGCGGAATCACCGAATTCAACTACCGTTACTCAGATCCGCGGCAGGCCCATGTTTTTGCCGGCGTGCAATTGCAGGATGGTCTCCAGGAGCGACATACGCTGGTAGCCGGTTTGCGCAATCATGGCTACCCTGTAGAAGACCTGACCGACAGTGAACTGGCCAAGCTGCACATCCGCCACATGGTGGGTGGGCGCGTGCCGGGTTTGAAGGATGAATTGTTATATCGTTTCGAGTTCCCGGAACGTCCCGGTGCACTGCTGGGCTTCCTGTCATCCATGGGAAGGCGCTGGAACATCAGTCTGTTTCATTATCGAAATCACGGGGCGGATTACGGTCGTGTGCTGGTGGGCATACAGGTGCCCAGGTCAAGCCGCAAGGAATTCAGGGCGTCGCTCGACAAGCTGGGTTATGTCTATCGTGAGGAGACGGACTGTACGGCCTACAACTTGTTCCTGGGTGGATGACGCCTGATTGCTGACCCGCTGGGGTATATATAAAAAAAGCCCGGGTAGGTATCCCGGGCTTTTTTATTGCTGAATGACGACTTTTCTAACGTGCCTTGCGTGTCGCCGTCTTGCGCTTGGTAGCAGCCTTCTTCTTGGTTGTTGCCTTGCGCTTGGGAGCAGCCTTCTTCTTGGTTGCTGCCTTGCGCTTCGGAGCGGCCTTCTTCCTGGTTGCTGCCTTGCGCTTCGGAGCGGCCTTCTTCCTGGTTGCTGCCTTGCGCTTCGGAGCGGCCTTCTTCCTGGTTGCTGCCTTGCGCTTCGGAGCGGCCTTCTTCCTGGTTGCTGCCTTACGCTTCGGAGCAGCCTTCTTCCTGGTTGCTACTTTGCGCTTCGTGACAGCCTTCCTTACTACGCGCTTCTTCGTGGTGGCTTTCTTTTTCACTGCCATAACAAACCTCCATTACATACAAATTGCCCATGGTGAGTATAAACAAGTAATTACAAATTACCAATGTTTTTTAAAAGGTAATGCATGCGTGTCTTGCATGTAATTTGCGTTACCTGCAAGACGGTTTTGTTGCGTATGCGATGTGAATTGCGAATGCTTGTGCATGGCAACAATGCAGGCACTACCCGTGTATGTTTCGACAGCTTGAATAAAACCTTTTGCACCCGCATCGCTTTGTTCGTTTGCCGGTTGAATGTTTCGTGTAATGCAAACGCCCGGATGAAGGCGTTGTTTGTGTCCGCCGCGAGTGGATTGGCTTGGATGGCGCTATGGAATTGTTAACACATTCGTATGGATTATTGTGCGTGCGGCATATTGCCTGTGATTGCGAAGAGTGCTGTATTTATAGTGCAAACATGATGTTATGTGATTTTGATGGTGGTGCTGAGGAATGGTGTGTGAGAAAACTCGACAGTTACCGCTTGGAACCGTCAGTGCAGGCTGCATGGCGTTCTACATGCCTGCGCTTGCCGGTTGTTACTCCAGTGACAGAATGAAATTCCATTGTTTCTCACTGACCGGCATCACTGAAAGACGATTACCACGCCGGATGAGTGGCAGGTCCGCCAGTTCCTCGTGGTCTTTGAGTTCGGACAAAGTGATGACGCGTTTCAGCTTGCGCACGTAACGGACATCGACCATATACCAGCGTGGATTGTCCGGATCACTTTTTGGATCGAAATATTTTTGCCGGGGGTCGAAGGCCGTGTGGTCCGGATACCCGGCGCGCGCGATCTTCATGATACCGGCGATACCGGGTTCCTTGCAGTTCGAGTGATAGAAGAATGCAAGATCACCCTTGCGCATTTCATCGCGCATCATGTTGCGTGCCTGGTAGTTGCGAACACCTTCCCAGCTGTCGGTTTTGTTCGGGCATTGCAGCAAGTGCTCGATGCCATAGATGTCTGGTTCGGATTTCATGAGCCAGTAATGCATAACGGTGATCTCCAACAAAAGTGTTGCTAAAAAGGAACAAAACCGTGTGTGGATGCCTTCCTGCTGACAATCACCCGCTTGTTGAATGTTCCCTGTCCGTCAGATAGAGATGCGCTTCCGAGACCACACCATCGAGTGGAATATCCCATGGGTTCGGTGTTATGACCGGCTGTTTCTGAAACTCATAGGCCAGTCCGAGCAGGCGGGGTTTGCGCCAGTATCTCCTGGCGCGTAAAAAGGCGAGACTCCGGTCATAGTAACCACCACCCATCCCGATACGATGTCCCGCAGCGTCGAACGCCACCAGTGGTGTGAGGATCAGGTCCAGCGCCCAGGGTTTTACCAGTTCACGGACAAGTGGTTCGGCAATACCGTAACGATTCAACACCAGGCGGTCCGCGGGCTTGTATCTGGCAAACCAGAGTTGCCCCTCCGTGAAGGGTGCAAGAACCGGTAAATAGAGGATCTTTCCGGCAGCCCACAGGTTGAGCATCAACGGCCATGGGTCAATCTCACCATCGGCAGCGAGATAGGCGGCGACGTGCCGGCTGTTCGTCACCGCACGCAGCGTGCATGCATTGCGGGCCAGGCTGCGAGCACAGCTTGCGGCTTGATCATCGTCGAGGGTTCTGCGTTTCTGCCGGATGGACTGGCGCAACTCGCGTGGTGTTGACATGGATATCCGTGGCTCGCGAGGTCCTGCACTGGCCTCACTTCAGGTAATGGGTGGGCATCCTCCGCTCGAACCGTTGTGGCTGCTGCCCCTGAACCAAAGGTTCAAGAGGGGGACTGCAGTACTGCCTAAGGCTTTCCACTCATGGCGGACATGCTCACCGGCAGCATCTTCGGTCCCCTGGATTGGAGATTAGGCTCTAGGAGATCCTAGCCACTATCGAGAACAGCAGGGGATGCCCAATTTCAACCTGTACTGATCGGCAACTCAGTTCAATCCCTGTTGCCGGTATTCTCCCAATGTGCTCTCAATGCGCTCATTGAGTTGTTTCAATCGTCCGCTGACGGATTTTGACTGGGTTTTGCCCAGCACACCAGCCTCGATTGCTTCGCGGGCGATGTTGAGACCGGCCATGACCGCGATCCGGTCGACCCCGACCACCTTGCCGCCGGCACGAATGACGGCCATCTTGTCATTCAGGTATTTTGCGGAGGCCAGCAGGATTTCCTGTTCGTCTTCGTCACAGGAAACCAGGTACTCCTTGTCGAGGATCTGTATCTTGACGGCGCCGGCTTCGCTTTTCATGCGCCGCTCTCCAGTGATTTCAAGCGGGTAACGATTGCATCGACACGGCTGCGCACCTGGTCATGCCTTTCCAGCAACCCGGCGCGCTCGTTTGCCAGGGAGTCCTGTTGTGCCCGCAGGGAGCGATTTTCCCGGTTTAGGCGTTCGATGATCTGCAGTAGCGTCCCGACCTGTTCCTCCAGAAGCGCAAGTTCCTGCTCGACCGATGTGATTTGTTTGTTGTTAGCTGTCATGCAGCCAATATAGTGCGGTTGCGGGGTGCGGTCAATGCGCAAGCTGCCAAACGCCCTGGTGGCTGATACCGAAGTCGCAGCGCGAGTGTGTGATAATATCGATCCGGCCCCCATTACAGTACACCATAATGAAGGTAGGGAATTCTGAATAAGTGGATTCAACCATGCAGGAAACACCTCCTGACAGCCATGCCGAACTGGATAGAATGATGCTGGCGGCGGGTGCTGAGAGCGGTGCCTCCGAGGCGCACGGCCTGTTGAGCGGCATAAGCTGTGCCGGTGGTGATGTCGCCGAGAGTGAGTGGCTGGCGCACTTGCTTGGGGAGGAAAATACCCTGAGTGCCGCGGCTCAGGATTGCAGTGTCGCACTGGCGTTCCTGCGGCGCAGTATAGTCCGTGATTTCAATGCGGACAGCCTGGCCTTTATGCCGCTGCTGCCGCATGATGACGAACCGCTGGCGCTGCGTATCCAGGCACTGAGTCACTGGTGCGAGGGCTTTCTATATGGCATGGCGCTGGGCGGTGTGCGTGGCGATGCCGTACTCCCCGCAGATATCGCAGAAATACTGAAGGACTTTTATGAGATTTCCCATGCAGGCTTTGCCGATGAAGGAACGGACGATGCTGATGAGGCGGCATACCTGGAAATCGTGGAATATATACGCATGTGTGTGGTGCTGATGCATGAGGAGCTGCGACCTGCACCTCCTGGCACGCGCCTGCAGTGAGGAATTGGGTCTGGAAAGGGAAATGACGATGCGCTACCAGTTGCCCCGGACGGCACCCCGTCGATTCCGCTCGGTCTGGCCGGCCGGATATGCCACTCCCGTGATGTCGGTAAACAGGGGAACAGTGCCGGGAGGGCGGGCATGATTGGTTTGCACGAGTTCGGCCGGCGCCGCAAGCAGCTGATGCGCATGATGGGCAGGGGTGCGATCGCCATTGTTCCGACGGGATCGGAACAGTTGCGCAACCGGGATGTCGAGTACCCGTTTCGTGCCGACAGCGATTTTTACTATCTCACGGGCTTTGCCGAACCGGATGCAGTTGCAGTCCTCATCCCCCAGCGCAAGCATGGCGAATATCTGCTGTTTTGCCGCGAGCATGATCCCGAAAAGGAAACCTGGACCGGGCGGCGTGCCGGTACCCGGGGTGCGGTCGATACCTATGCCGCGGATGATGCATTTCCGATCAGTGACATCGACGAAATCCTGCCCGGTCTGCTGGAGAGCTGCGAGCGCGTGTTCTATACCATGGGATCCCTGCCCGAGTTCGACAAGCGTGTGATGGACTGGGTCAATCGCATTCGCCAGGGTGTACGCGGGGGGGCGCGGACACCGGACGAGTTCATTGCACTGGATCACCTGCTGCACGACATGCGCCTCTACAAGAGCCGCTCGGAGATCCGTGTCATGCGAACGGCGGCGAAAGTGGCCTGCCAGGCGCACCGCCGTGCCATGCAGGTCTGCCGGCCGGGCATGCATGAATATGAAATCGAGGCAGAGTTGCAGCACGAGTTTCGGCGTGCCGGTATGTTGACCGCCTATCCGAGCATCGTCGGCGGGGGGCGTAATGGTTGCATACTGCATTACACCCGCAACAGCGATCCCCTGCAGGATGGTGACCTGCTGTTGATCGATGCCGGCGCCGAGTACGATTGCTATGCATCGGACATCACCCGTACCTTCCCCGTGAACGGTCGTTTCAGTCCGGCGCAGAAGACCTTGTATGAAGTGGTGCTGGCGGCACAGGCCGCAGCCATTGCCCAGGTTAAACCGGGTAATCATTGGGACGCACCCCATACCGCTGCCGTCAGGGTGTTGACGCGCGGACTGCTGAAGCTGGGTATCCTCAAGGGCAAGCCTGCGGCACTCATCAAGTCGGAGGCCTATCGCAGCTTTTACATGCACCGTACCGGCCACTGGCTGGGCATGGATGTGCACGACGTGGGTGACTACAAGGTGGGTGGGGAATGGCGTGTGCTGGAACCGGGCATGGTGCTGACGGTGGAACCCGGACTGTATATTCCGGAAGGCAGCAAGGGTGTGGCGAAAAAATGGTGGAATATCGGCATCCGTATCGAGGACGATGTGCTGGTGACACGGGACGGTAACGAGGTATTGAGCACCGCGGTACCGAAGCGAGTTGCGGATATCGAGGCACTCATGGCGGGCAATGTACGGAGGTGATGTTTATATATGCAATCCTTTGATGTAATCATCAGTGGCGGCGGCATGGTCGGCGCCTGCCTGGCCTGTGCCTTGTCCGGTAAGGGCCTGCGGATTGCCATCGTCGAAAGTGTAGCCGCCGAAACCCGCGTTGAGCCGGGATATGATGACCGCGCGATCGCGCTCGCCTACGGCACCCGCAGAATTCTCGAGGGACTGGGGCTGTGGTCGCAACTTGCGGGGGATGCAACCCCGATACATCAGATCCATGTGTCCGACCGGGGTCATTTCGGCATGGCACATATGGACCGCGCGGACGAGGGTCTGCCTGCGATCGGGTACGTGGTGCCGGCCCGTGTCATCGGCCGTGTTCTGGAAGCGACATTGAACGATGTCGACGATGTCGAGCATTTCTGTCCTGCGGAAGTGGACGCGGTGGAGCGCTCCGCGACGGACATCCTTGTACATCTCTTGCAGGATAAATCCCACTATACCCTGCACGGGCGCCTGCTGGTCGCGGCCGACGGTGCCGATTCCTTTCTGCGTGGGCATTTCGGCATCACCAGCCTGGTGCGCGATTATGGCCAGACGGCCATCATCACCAACATCACGCCGCAGCTGCCGCACAACAACATCGCCTATGAACGTTTCACCGACAGTGGGCCGCTGGCACTGCTGCCGATGACGGAACGGCGCTGCGCGGTCGTCTGGACCGTCGATTCAAAACAGACCGATGCCGTCATGCAGTTGCCGGACGCGGATTTCCTGGCGCAGTTGCAGGAGCGCTTCGGCCAGCGCCTCGGTCGCCTGCAGCGCGTAGGGCGCAGGCAGTCCTGGCCGTTGCGCCTGCTGCACGCCAATGAAACGATGCGCGAAAGATTGGCGCTGGTCGGTAATGCCGTGCATACCCTGCACCCCATCGCGGGTCAGGGATTCAATCTCGGTGCCCGGGACGTCGCGGTGCTGGCCGAGGTGATCGTCGATGCTGTCCGCGACGGCGAGGATCCCGGTGCACTTGCGGTGCTGGAACGCTATGCCCAGTGGCGGCGGCGCGATCACCATAACGTCACGATTTTCACCGACGGGCTCGCACGGCTGTTTTCACTGCCACGGTTCGGTGCGCTGCGTGGTGCCGGCCTGCTTGCCTTTGACCTGTTGCCGCCGGCAAAGCGCCAGTTGACGCGCCTGACCATGGGACGCGCGAACCGCCTGCCGCGGCTGGCGCGGGGCCTGCCGCTCTGATGGAACACTTCGACGTTATCATCATCGGTGGCGGCATCGTCGGTGCCACGCTGGCCTGTGCACTGGGCGAGGCGGGTGCCGCGGTTGCTCTGGTGGAGGCGCGCACGGCGGAAAACAGTGAAGCGAAGACGACCCGGGATCCCCGGGTATATGCGGTCACCCGCGCATCGGAGCGTATCCTGCGGGCACTACATGCCTGGGAGACAATGCCTGCCGGAGAGGTATTTCCGTTTACCGAAATGGAGGTCTGGGATGCGGGTGGCGGTAAAGCCCTGCACTTCGATTGCGCCGAGCTGGTGGAACCCTGCCTGGGACATATCATCGAACCGCGTATCATTCTCACCGCCCTGATGACGAGGGTAAGTGAGCTCGGCAGGATCCATCTGTTGCGTCCCGCGCGTTTTCGGCAGATTCGCGTGGAGATGGACGAGGTCCTGGTCGAGCTGGAAGACGGGCGCGGCTTGTCCGCCGGCCTGGTGGTCGCCGCGGACGGGGTGCATTCGCCCGTGCGTGACGCACTCGGCATAGAGACCCGGGAACATGATTACCGGCAGAGCAGTCTGGTCGCATTGGTGCGTACAACAGAACCGCATCGCAGCACCGCGTGGCAGCGTTTTCTGCCCGGCGGGCCGCTGGCCTTCCTGCCACTGGAAGACCACTGGTGTTCCATTGTCTGGACGGATGCGACAGAGGCGGTCGAACGCCGCCTGCATCTGGACAGGGATGTGTTTCATGCCGAGCTGGGTGCGGCATTCGGACATCGCCTCGGGGAGATCACCGATTCGGGGGAACGCGAGGCCTGGCCATTGCGACGCCGCCATGCCGTGCATTATGTGCAGCAGCGCACAGCACTGGTCGGTGATGCGGCGCATGCCATTCATCCGCTGGCGGGGCAGGGGGTGAATCTCGGTCTGCTGGATGCGGCAACGCTCGCGCAGGTCATTATCGAGGCGCGGGCAAGTGGCCGGGACTCCGGAGAATTGCGCACTTTACGCCGCTACGAGCGCTGGCGCCGCGGTGACAACCTGCTGATGATGTCGGCCATGGACGGGATCAATGCCCTGTTCAGCAATGCCAGCTACGCACTGCGCACGACACGTATGCTGGGATTGGGCGTGGTCAACCACAGCGGGCCGTTGCGCCATCTGTTCATGCGCCATGCCATGGGACTGGGCCCGGACCTGCCGGACCTCGCCCGGGCGCGGTCATCGATGGATGCAAAGGGCTGATACCTCCCGACTACCCTCCATGTCTTATGGTTGTGTGCCGGTGCCGCGCCGGGCATGTCCGCATGCCTGCCATATATATAGTCGGGGCGGGGTGCCGATCATCGACGCACTGAGATACCCAACCAACTGAGTTTGCGTCAAAAACCATAAGTTGGGCTGAACCTGTGAAACCCAACGATCTTGGATCATGATGATTCCGCCATGTTGGGCTTCACTCCGCTCGTCCCAACCTACATCACGCCCGGATCGGTTATATAGAGGACTTCTGCATTCAGTGGGCAATAATCCACTGCTACAGCCCACGGAATCTGGAACTCGGCGTCCCTCAGGAGTATATTTGCGCCTCAACCTGTATCTGCTGTGGGAGAGGGTTCCGGGACATCGATCGCCGGGGCCGCCGAAGGCGCAACACGCCCGGAAACGCTCAGGCAAATGGACCGCAGCAGATGTTGACTCTGGAGAGCGGCCGCTGCGCGGTCCACCGAAGGGGATAGGCCGGACCGCAGTGCGCGATACGCCAACTCTCTCAGGTTACCGGACAGAGGGGCGACGGTCAGTCCCATACGACCGTCGCCCCATTTTTTTGCCTACAGGGAAGTAGGTACATCGCGGAGCGCAGGGAGGCGCGGGAGCGATGCGCCCAGGGAAGTAGGTACATCGCGGAGCGTATGGACGATGTACAGGGAAGTACAAGTGTCGCGGGAGGCAGGAAGCCGGGAGCGGCTGCGCGGGAGCGATGCGCCCAGGGAAGTAGGTACATCGCGGAGCGTATGGACGATGTACAGGGAAGTACAAGTGTCGCGGGAGGCAGGAAGCCGGGAGCGGCTGCGCGGGAGCGATGCGACTGCCTCAACGAGGCTACAGACATAGATTGAAAAGCGAGAAACCATGGGCAACAGGACACCCCTCTATGACGAGCACATCGCCGCCGGCGGCAAGCTGGTCGATTTCGCCGGTTGGGATATGCCGATCAACTACGGTTCCCAGATCGGGGAGCACAACCAGGTGCGCAATGACGCCGGTATGTTCGATGTCTCCCACATGACGGTGGTCGACCTGACCGGCGAGCGCACGCGCGAATTTCTGCGCTACCTGCTGGCGAACAACGTGGACCGTCTCAGGGAAACCGGCAAGGCGTTGTACAGCTGCATGTTGAACGAGCAGGGCGGGGTCATTGATGACCTGATCGTTTATTTCCTGCGTGATGATTTTTTCCGCATGGTCGTTAACGCCGGCACGCGGGACAAGGACCTGGCATGGCTTCACAAGCAGGCCATGACCTTCAATGTCACGGTCACCGAGCGACCGGAGACGGCCATGATCGCGGTGCAAGGTCCCAATGCCCGCGACAAGGCGCTGGGCCTGCTGGATGCTGCGACCCGCGAGGCGGCTGCGGTGCTCAAGCCCTTCGTAGGGATGTTCGCCGGCGACTGGTTCATCGCCCGCACCGGCTATACCGGCGAGGACGGTTTTGAGATTGTGCTGCCCGCGGCGGATGCACCGGGCTTCTGGAAAAAACTGCTCGCAGCCGGTGTCCAGCCCGCGGGCCTCGGTGCGCGCGATACCCTGCGCCTGGAGGCCGGCATGAACCTGTACGGTTCCGATATGGACGAATCGGTCAGTCCGCTGGAGTCCGCGCTCGGCTGGACGGTCGCCTGGGAACCCGCGGACCGTGATTTCATCGGGCGTACTGCACTGGAACGGCAGCGTAGTGACGGGGTCGCGCAGAAACTGGTTGGTCTGTTGCTCGAAGACAAGGGTATCCTGCGCAATCACCAGAAGGTGATCGCGGACGGCGCCGGTGATGGCGAGATCACCAGCGGCAGTTTTTCTCCGACCCTGCAGCGCGCCATCGCGTTTGCCCGGGTGCCGTGGGCGACCGGTGATACCTGCCGGGTGGAGGTGCGCGGCAAGCTGTTGCGCGCCCGCGTGGTCAGGCCACCGTTCGCGCGCAACGGCAAACCACAGATTGAATTCTGATATATGAACCCGCGAGGAAATCATGAGCAATATTCCCGTTGACCTGAAGTATTCCAAATCCCACGAATGGGCCCGTCTGAATGATGGCGGCTCCGTGACGGTCGGTATTACCGATAACGCCCAGGACCAGCTCGGGGACATGGTGTTCATCGAAGTGCCGGAAGTCGGCCAGACGGTTACCGCAGAGGAAGCCTGCGCCGTGGTGGAGTCGGTGAAGGCCGCCTCGGATGTGTATGCACCCGTATCCGGTGAAATCATCGAGGTGAACGAGGCCCTTGCCGATACGCCGGAAACCGTAAACCAGGATGCCTATGGTGAAGGCTGGATATTCCGCCTGCAGCCCTCGGCCGCCTCCGAACTCGATGCCCTGATGGATGCCGATGCCTACGAGGCCTTTCTTGAGTCGGAGTCACACTGAGCACGCATTACCTGTTCGAATAACACGTCGAGGCAGCAGCCGTCATGCCGTTTATCCCCCACTCGAATACCGACGTCAGCGAAATGCTGGCGGCCATCGGTGCCACAGACATCGAAAACCTGTTCGATGAAATTCCGCCGGGGTTGCGCACGGGAAAACTGGCCGGCGTGCCGGACGGGCTGAACGAGCAGGAGGTTACCCGCCTGATGCTGGACCGCGCTGAACAGGACGGCCGCCCGCTGTGTTTTCTGGGGGCCGGCGCCTACGATCATCACGTTCCGGCGGCCGTGTGGGAGATCACGAGCCGCGGCGAGTTCTACAGCGCGTACACGCCCTACCAGGCGGAGGCCAGCCAGGGAACGTTGCAGCTCATCTACGAATTCCAGACCATGATGACCTCGCTGACCGGCCTGGATGCCTCCAATGCCTCGCTCTACGACGGGGCGTCGGGGCTGGCCGAGGCCGTGTTGATGGCCGTGCGGGCCAACCGCAAATCGAAGTCGCGGCGCATCCTGATGCCGCGGACGGTGCATCCGCACTATCGCAGTACGACCCGCACCATCGTTCACAACCAGGGTGTGGATCTGGTGGAAGTTCCGTACTCGCCGGAGGGCGGCAACATTCTCGGAGATGTGTTGCAGACGCATACCGGCGAGGACATCGCCGCCGTGGTGATCCAGCAGCCGAACTTCTTCGGCGTGCTCGAAGAGGTCGACACACTGACCGACTGGGCGCACGCACAGGGTGCGTTGGTGATCGCCGTTGTGAATCCGGTCAGCCTGGCGTTGCTCAAGCCGCCGGGCGAGTGGGGTGCGCGAGGCGCCGACATAGCCTGCGGAGAAGGCCAGCCGCTGGGGGTGCCGTTGATGGCGGGCGGCCCCTATTTCGGCTTCATGTGCTGCAAGCAGGAGTTCGTGCGCCAGATGCCGGGGCGCATCGTCGGCCGCACCCTGGATCGCGACGGCCGGGAAGGCTTCACCCTGACACTGCAGGCGCGCGAGCAGCATATCCGCCGTTCCAAGGCGACTTCAAACATCTGCACCAACCAGGGCCTGCTGGTTACGGCGGCCACCATCCATATGTCGCTGCTGGGGGCCGCGGGGTTGCAGCGCGTGGCGCAGGCCTGCCACGACCAGACCCGCAAGCTGGTTGCCGCACTTACCGCCAATGACTGTGTCCAGCCGGTGTTCAACCGGCCCTTTTTCCATGAGACACCGCTGCGCATTGCCTTGCCGCTGGATGATATCCTGCGGCCGCTGCTGGCACACAATATCCTGCCCGGTTATGACCTGCGGCAGGAATACCCGGAACTGGGCGAAGCGCTGCTGGTCTGCGCCACCGAGACCCGCACCGATGCCGACATCGCAACTTACGTGGATCACCTGAACCGGATCGTCGCAGCCCGCACCACGACGGGTTGCCCGGTCAAACCGAAAATGGCCTGAAGGCAATCAACCTGGCAAATACACAAAGGGAGACGAATATGGCTAACATCACATTGAAGGGCAATGCATGCAACACCAATGGCGAACTGCCGGAGGTGGGAACCACGGCACCGGATTTCACACTGGTCGACGGCAAGCTCGGTGACGTTCATCTGGCCGATTTCGCCGGCAAGAAGAAAATACTGAATATCGTGCCGAGTCTGGACACGCCGGTCTGCGCGACCTCGACGAAGAAGTTCAACGAACTCGTCGCCGGACGCGACGATGTTGCCGTGCTGATCGTCTCGGCGGACCTGCCGTTCGCCGCGGGCCGCTTTTGCGGTGTGGAAGGGTTGAAAAATGTAGTCCCGTTGTCACTGATGCGCGGCAGGGGCTTCGCCAAGGACTATGGAGTGCTGATTACGGACGGGCCGCTGGCCGGGATCACCGCGCGCGCCATCGTGGTGCTGGACGCCGGCAACAAGGTGCTGCACACCGAGCTGGTGCCCGAGATCGGCAGTGAGCCGAATTACGACGCCGCCATGGCCGCCCTCTGAGCCGGATCGGACCAGGATGGCAATTACTTAACGCGCGTCGTCGCTTATGAGGTCTATGTCGCCACGGAAGCGCACGTAAAACCCCGAATATTTATTCGAACCCATCTAAAAATTCACATGCTCATGCTGAACATGACATTGCCGGGTAGGACCCGCGCCCCAGCGGGGGACACGTCCGCTGCAAAACCCTTGTTGTTCCCGGTGTGGCGCCGGTCCTGCCAAACCTGTACGAGCTCCGCAACTGATCCAGAATCCTCAACTTACGATTTTGAGATGGATGCTATCAATTCTGTGGATTCCGTGGCTACTTATAGCGATTTGGTCTACGTAAGCGGCGCTCGGATCAGACTGTATTTATTCGGAACGAGACCATGCTGATATTCGAACATTCCCATAGCGGCCGTCGCGCCTTGGCACAGGCCCCGCACCATGGCGCCGACACTTCCGATGTCCCGGCCGGGATGTTGCGCGAGACCGCGCCGCTGCTGCCGGAAGTCTCGGAGATGCAGGTGGTGCGCCACTACACCCGGCTGTCGCAGAAAAACTTCTCCATCGACACCCAGTTCTACCCGCTGGGTTCCTGCACCATGAAATACAATCCGCGTGCCTGCAATAAACTGGCAATGCTGCCGGGATTCCTCGCCCGCCACCCCCTGGCGCCGGAATCCATGGGGCAGGGATTCCTTGCCTGCATGTATGAACTGCAGGAGATGCTCATGGAAGTCACCGGCATGCCGGCCGTGTCGCTTTCGCCGGCGGCGGGCGCGCAGGGCGAATTCGCGGGCGTTGCCATGATCCGTGCCTACCATGTCGCACGCAACGATACCGCGCGCAACGAGATCCTGGTGCCGGATGCCGCGCACGGCACCAATCCCGCCACGGCGACCATGTGCGGCTACAAGGTGCGCGAGATTCCCACCGATCGCAACGGCGATGTCGATCTCGAACTCCTGAAACAGGCGGTCGGACCGCACACCGCGGGTATCATGCTGACCAACCCGTCGACACTGGGTGTGTTCGAGCGCCGCATCGAGGAAATCGCCCGCGTCATCCACGAGGCCGGCGGCTTGCTGTATTACGATGGCGCCAACCTGAATGCCATCCTAGGTAAGGTGCGCCCGGGCGACATGGGTTTTGACGTCATCCACATGAATCTGCACAAGACCTTCTCCACGCCGCACGGCGGCGGCGGGCCGGGCGCCGGTCCCGTGGGTGTGAGCATGCGCCTGGAGCCATTCCTGCCCGTGCCGATCGTCGGTTTCGACGGTGACGAATTCTACTGGATCACCGAGAAGGTCCGACCGCAGACCATCGGCCGCCTGTCCACCTTCATGGGTAATGCCGGTGTCCTCATGCGCGCCTATGTCTATGCGCGCATGCTCGGCAGGGAAGGCATGCACCGCGTCGCCGATTACGCCACTCTGAACGCCAACTACCTGATGGCGCGACTGATCGCCGCCGGTTTCGATGTCGCCTTCCCCGGGCGGCGCGCCACCCACGAATTCATCGTGACCCTGAAGCGCCAACAAAAGGAACTCGGTATTACGGCCATGGACTTCGCCAAGCGCCTGCTGGATTTCAACATCCACGCACCGACGACCTACTTCCCGCTGCTGGTGCCGGAGTGCCTGCTGATCGAGCCGACGGAGACCGAGACCCGGGAAGAACTGGATGCCTTCGTCGATGCCATGACCAGGATCCAGCAGGAGGCGGAAAGCAGTCCCGATTTGCTGAAGGAGGCGCCGCACACCCAGCCGGTGCGCCGCCTGGACGAGGTGCGTGCCGCCAAGCAACTGGACCTGGCCTGGCGCCCCGGCAGCGAGGCATGAGAAGGAACCTGAGATTTCACGTTGCTGCATTCCGCGCAATGATGAAAGACATTCTCTAGCCCGGATGAAACAAAGTGGAATCCGGAGGCACGTCCGGGGATTCGGACTATTCCGGTTTACGGACCTTTGGGCCTGCATCCGGGTTACGCTGGGATTTCAGTGATTTCTAAAGGTCACAAAATCATACCGTCACCGGAAAAACACTACAGGTAGCGCCCATGTCAGCACTGATCTGCGGTTCCTTCGCCTACGACACCATCATGGTGTTTCAGGACGAGTTCAAAAATCATATCCTGCCCGACAAGGTGCATATTCTGAACGTAGCGTTTTACGTCCCCGAGATGCGGCGTGAATTCGGCGGTTGCGCGGGCAATATCGCCTACAACCTCAAACTGCTGGGCGGTAACCCCGTTCCCATGGGGACGGTCGGTTCGGACTTCGGGCCATACGCGGAATGGATGGATTCCCGGGACATCCCGCGCAATCATGTGCAGGCGGTGGAGAACACCTACACGGCGCAGGCGTTCATTACGACGGACATCAACGATAATCAGATCACCGCCTTCCACCCTGGCGCCATGGAAGCCGCGCACCTCAACCGGGTCGGAGATGCCGACAATATCACGCTGGGCATGGTCTCCCCGGACGGACGACAGGCGATGCTGGAGCATGCGCAGCAGTTCGTCGAGGCCGGAATCCCGTTTGTCTTCGATCCCGGCCAGGGACTGCCTATGTTCGGCAGGGATGAACTGTTGCATTTCATCGATCAGGCGACGTGGGTATGCGTCAACGACTATGAATCGGAAATGCTGCAGGAACGCACCGGCCTGTCACCCCATGAAATCGCCGAGCGGGTCGATGCCCTGATCGTCACGCTGGGCGGTGCCGGTTCGCATATCTATACCGACCGCCAGCGCATCGATATTCCTGTTGCAAAGGCAGGTGCGCTCAACGATCCAACCGGTTGCGGCGATGCCTATCGCGCCGGGCTGCTGTACGGACTGTTGAACGGGCTCGACTGGAAGACCACCGGGCGTATCGCCGCGTTGATGGGTGCCATCAAGATCGAGCACCACGGTACCCAGAATCATGGTTTCAGCACCGAGGAGTTCAGGGAACGTTACCGGACGAACTTCAGCGAAGACCTGCCCTAGACAGAATTTCAGCCGGGTTCAGACATGGTCACCCACGCCGTGTGCATGGGTAAATGCGCTGCCAACAACGAACCCTGCCGGTTGTAAGGAATCCAAGAACCACTGTCAGGAGATCCTTACAGAACCGTAGCGTCAATTGTTTGATGATTGTGATTAACGCTATAAATATAATGCATTTATTTTTTGGAGGTATGGTTATTGCAGGACCTTTTTCAGGCCTCCGGGAGCCGCGGTGTTCAGTGGGGAACGCCGGAATTTACAGCTGGGGAGAGAGCCATGGTTGAAGAAAGAAGAAAAAATACTGCTGACAGAAGACAGCAGCAGAGAGAGATCGGCGTGCCGTTCAAGGACAGCAACGGTGCAACCGTCCGGGTGGAGCGTCGTTTCATCCCGGACCGGCGTATCAACAACGAGAAACCAGCGGCAGCAGGCAGCAACGAGGTTACGCAAACAAGCTGATCCAGCACCGCAGGGCAGGGCCATGATGCAAGGACGAATGACCGGGTGCGGCAAGTTGCTGGCGCACCTCATGCTGTTGCTGTTACTGCCGGGAGTTGCAAACGCCGAAGATACCGTCGAGAAGACCCTGTTCCTCGTGACCGAATCCGATCGCGTGGTCGCTGCCAATGCCGACACGGGGCAGTTCTTCACGCTCGACCTGCATGCCAAGGAAACCGTGGAGCGCAGCCAGGTCGCCAGCGCGGTCGCCGTGCTGGTGACCAACCAGCGCTTCGCCGCCATCGGCGCATTCCCCGGCGGCTGGCGCAGTATCCGCAGGAAAGCGGGTGAAACCTTCATCAGCGCCGAGGCCGAGGGTTATTCCGCGCTGGTTGTAACCTCCGACCGCATCCTTTCCTTCAGCGGTCGCAAGGGCAGCTGGTCGTTCACCAACCGGTAATAGTATCTGCTGTTTGCCTCTGGTTTCTCTGCTGTGTCTCGATCGCGAGGAACGCGCATCGCGGTTGGGCGGAGCCTGTGAAGCACAACGATCAGATATCCTGTCGGTTTCGCTGTGTTGGGCTTCACGTTTTAAGAGGTCCCTTAAGTATGTGCCATCTCGCGCCGGACAGATCCATTTCCCTGGTAATGTATTGTTGCACTGATAGCCTGAGATACGATAGCAGGATTGGTGAGCATCCTGCTCGTTACTGAGGACAAAATTCCCGAACATCATAGTTCGTCTTATAGTCATACTCGGATGTGGTGTTTCTTTTATCGTTATAGTACCGGATCAGCCTGATCAGGGTCTCCGTGTAAGCCGAGTCCGTTCCCTGCGTGGGTGTACTTTCGAGGAGTGTAATCAGGGAAGCAGGGTCGTGCTCCACACCGTATTCAAGCAAGCCGCCGAATGCCGAGGCCCAGGCGGGAAAGTTCCCTTGTTGCAGGCGGGCAATCTGGGCGTGCAGGAAATCACCGGAATCCTGATATTCCGGTTCTGGTGTCCGTGGCCGCTGCAGATGCTGTGCGGCGGAGTTGTATTCAGGACGGTTCTTGTTGTAGAACCACCAGCTTCTGGCCTTTGCCAGATAGAAGGCGGGCGGCGTGAAGTCCATATCGCCCATGCGGGAAAATGTATGGCCGGTGAGTTTGCCGAGCGTGCGGGCGGAAACTTCCCTGACCTTCTCGTTCGGATCGTTCAGGTACCGTGCAACGGTGCTCGCGACCGACTTGTCCTTGTAAAGATAGAGAGCACGTAGCGTCGTTACCAGTCTGCCCTGCCTGTGTTTTCGCAGGTATCTCTCGTCTTCAAGAAGTCGTGCCAGATGCGGGGCGACGGGGAATTTCACAAGATATCCGTCTTCCGCCAGATCCACGAATGCAGTTTTCAGGCAGTCATTCTCAAGGGCAAGGAGGTCCGTCGCCGCCTGTGAATCGGAAAGGTCATAGCTATCCATCAGCGCCATGGCGCCTGCTCTGCGTCCAGCGGCCCGGGGGTGGTACAGAAGCATCCACGCCACTTGCCTTGCATGCCGGGTCTCTCCTTTTTCGTTGAGTTGTGCAATCAACTCTCTCCAGGCGGCGACACCGGCATTATCGAACGATGCCGTCGATAGCCGGCTTCTGAGCATGTCTGCCGGTTCGTCTGCGTCCGGTGTTTCCCGGGTCTTCATGTCTCCGGCGGAGGCAGGAGCGACCGGCCGGGAAAATACGGCGATCAGGGCTGCCAGTAACCAGATAATAACGAAATTTGCGCTTTGCATAGCCTCGAACCGTTATGTCAATTCCTTCAACCGACAGCTTCCTGGTGTCTGATACACTCGAACAATGTGTGGCAGATTCCCAGATTCTCGTGGACCTGGCTGCATTCGAGACCGGCCGCATCGATATACTGCAGCAGGCGATCAGCGGAATACATCTTGGAATTGCCGCTGGCCATGCAGGTGAAATACAGCGAGGTGTTGATCAGAGAATAAGTAGCCGCCTCATGTCGCTGTCGGTCCCAACAGGTTTCCAGAATGTATAACCGCGACGTGCTGTGCATGACCCGTGCAGTCCGTTTCAGGATGTCGATGATTTCATTCTCACCAAAACACGAAAGGAACTGGCTCAGCCAGTAGACATCCCTGCCTGCCGGTAAATCCGGATTGCTGTCCAGCACATCCATGCCAATGGCCATGACGCGGTCGCTGAACCCGGCTTGCTCAATGTTGCGTACGGCATTGGCGAGCTGATCCGGGAGATCAACCATCGTAATCCGCAGATCGGGATCCCGCTCCAGCGCCGATAGAGCGAACTTGCCGACATTCGTCCCGATATCGACCATGGTATCCGGCCTGTTCCGCAGAATGACATCCAGGGCCGCCGGGTAGGCCGAGTCTGAATAGAAGTGATCGAATGCATACCAGCTGGATCGGATCGGTTCCGGCAGGTGCGGCAGCCCCTGGTACAGGGTTTCCCATGCCTCATTGAAGACCTTGAGCCCGGCAGGCTTCTGTTGGCGGATCGCCTCATCGAGGTGATACATGCCCAGGTAACAGATGTAATGGTTGTAATCCATGTTGACCCGCGTCATCTCGTCGTGCAGCAGGAAATGTCCCACTTTGGTCAGCACAAAACATTCGTCATCGTTGAGGTCGACAACCCCGCAGCTGAGGCCGCTTTCAAGCAGGGTCTCGATGCCGTAGAGGCTGATGCCAAGTATCTCGGCGATTGCGGCAGCGCTGGCACCGTTCTGCTGATGCCTGTCGAGCTCTGCCAGTACACCAAGGTCGCGCATGACCCGTACCGCCTGAAAGACCAACGGTGCATAGGCGATTTTCTGGGCCTCGGTAATCGCCTCGTAGGCCGAGAGATTTCTCGTCTTGAATGGATTCTTGATCATATGGTTCTGTTAGATAACGGGGTCAGCCCGGCAGGCTGATCTTCCAGTGAACAGTTGAACTGTGGTAACAGCCGCATTATCAAACGGGCTGATTCCGGACCCGTTTCATGGTACCGGCATTGCAGCATCAAACGAAGGAAACCGAAGGAGCTCAACGTACACGTAGCGCCTGAGTCGCAGGATATCACAATCGAGGATACCGGAGCCGGGGCATCCTCGGGTGGCCCTGCCTTGCGGCAGGATACCGGCAGCGTTCCGAAAATTGCAATTGCCGCTTCCGGATTCGCCGGTTCACCGGAAAATCCTGGAATCCGCGGCAACACCACAGCTTGCGGCACGAGACACAAATCCGGGAGACATTGCCATCCTGTCGAATGGCACGAATCAGGACAGGCCGTTGTACTGCTCATTGTCTGCAGGAAGCAGGTTAACGATCACACGTCTCTCCCGAAAATGGCTATACTGACGGCGTACCCTTGGATCCCGGCCGCACACGGTCAGCATTCGTGAGACAGCAGCAATCAACCCGTGAAGCATTACACATCAATATTGATTGTTATTACGCTGGTCCTGGTCGGCTTTTTCCTTTCATGGTACATAGACCGCAGCAATACGCGATACGTCGAAAGCCAGGAGGCCCTGATCCAGCACTCCACCTCGGGGGCAGCAGGAATCATCGAGCTCTACCTCAGGGATGCACGCAGCAGCGTTGACCTGTTTGCCGAAGAGGAAAGCGGGATCATCGGCGAGCTGTCCAGGGACCCGGAAGATGAAGAGATTCAGGCCCGGTTCACGGAAAAGGTCAATCGGCATTTCCCCGGCTTCTTCGCCTATACGATAACGGACGAACAGGGCGAGGTTCTGCTGGATGACCTCGAAGGCAAGGTCGCCACGCTGTGCCAGGCCGATATTCACCATTTCGCGGCGGAGGGTAACCAGAAGGTCTTCATTCATCCCAATCCGATTGGTTATCACTTCGATATCATGTCCCGCTGGCGGGATGGAACGGGAGACGGCGGTATCTTCTTTGTCAGCTTCAATCCGGCGGTGCTGGCGCACATCCTGGCAAACAGCCAGCTGCATGATCACGAACTCATGTTGTTGCACCGGGACAGGCCCGGTTTTATCGAAGTCACCGCCGGGGGCACGCGCCAGGAACTGGGGGGTAAAACCGACCTGACTCCGAAGGAAGTCAAGCGTATCGGTTTTTCTGTGGATATCGAAAACAGCCTGTGGACACTGGTGGATCTGCCTGCGGCCGGGCTGTTCACGGCGCACGAGGAAATGCTGCAACGTGAAGCCATTTCCATTTTCCTGGTGTTCCTGCTGTTCAGCGGTGTCATGGCCATTCTGATCAGGCGGGCCGACATGCAGCGTAGCCGGGCGGAGCGGGCGGTGCGTGAATCCCGCAACCAGCTGGAGATGCGCGTCTCCAGTCGCACCCGGCAGCTGTCGGAGATCAATTCCCAGCTGGAGTCGGAAATACAGGAACGCCAGCGGGCGGAGAAGGCGCTAAAGCAGGAAAACACCGAACGCAGCCAGACCGAGAACGCGCTGCGCACTCTGCATGAAATCACCTCGGCGACGAATCTTACCTTCGAGGGCAAGGTCAGGGCATTGCTTGAGAACGGCTGTGCGCAGTTCAAACTGCCGATCGGGATCCTCTCGCATATCCATGGTGACCGCTATGATGTCGTTCAGGCCATCTCCCCCGGCGATGCGATCCAACCCGGTATGGTATTCGACGTTGGCAATACCTATTGTCGCGAAACCCTCTACGCCGATGGCCCCATCGGATTCGAACACGCGGCACACACAGACTGGAAACGGCATCCCTGTTACCAGGAATTCAAACTGGAGGCCTATTTCGGCATACCGGTAGTCGCGGGCAGCGAGGTCTACGGCACCCTCAATTTTTCCAGTCCGGAACCCCGGAAAAGCAGTTTCACTTCCACCGACGTGGAAATCCTCAGGCTGATGGGACAATGGCTCGGCAGCGAGATTTACCGCCGGAAGACCGAGCAGGCCCTCCTGCAGGAAAGAAACCGGGCGCAGCGCTATCTCGATGTTGCCGGCGTCATCATGCTGGTCATCAGCGCGGACCAGACGGTGACCCTGATCAATCGAAGGGGCTGCGAACTGCTGGACCTGCAGGAGCAGAATATTCTTGGCCGGAACTGGTTCGACAGTTTCATACCGGCCGATACCAGGGAGGAGTCCAGGCAGGCATTTATGCGGCTGATGGAACGACAAGCGGAACTCGTCGAGTACTACCAGAGCCTCGTCCTGACCAGCGGCGGGGAGCAACGGCTGATTGCGTGGCACAATACCCTCCTCCACGACGACGAGGGCAACATCACGGCGACGCTGAGTTCAGGGGAGGACATCACGGTGCGGCAGCAGGCGCAGGAACAACTCAGGCGTCGCGAGGAACAGCTGCGCCTGACTCTGGAACATGCCCCGATCGGTATTGTTACCGCCGGTCTGGACGGCAAACTGCTCAACGTTAACCCGGCTTTTTGCAATATTCTTGGCTATCAGGCCGGGGAACTTACCCGGATTAGCATCGAGGACATCACCCACCCCGATGACCGGAAAAAATCCATTGCCAGGTTTGATGCTCTGGTGAACGGTGAAATCGACAGCTTCGAAATGGAAAAACGCTATGTCCGCCGTGACGGCGTCATTATAACGGGCATGGTGCGTGCCGGCCTGGTGAGGGACATGAACGGCGACCCGCTCATGGCGGTTGAGGAGGTGGAGGATATCACCCGGCGCCAACGCACGGAGAAGCTGTTCCAGCTGGTCGTGGAATCGGCGCCCAATGCCATCGTCATGGTGAATGCCGAGGGCAGGATTGTCCTGGTCAATTCGCAGACCGAGAGATGCTTCGGCTACCGGCGGAAAGAGTTGCTGGGCAAGCCCGTCGAGGTCCTGATCCCGGAACGCCTGCGCGAACGGCATCCTGAGTACGTCAGGGGGTTCAAGACCGAGCACCGCGCCCGTCCCATGGGGCTCGGGCGCAACCTGTTCGGCCTGCGCAAGGACGGCAGCGAGTTCCCTGTCGAGGTTGGTCTCAGTCCGGTCGACACGGGCCAGGAGCAGCTGATTCTGAGCGCGATCGTCGATATCTCCGAACGGGTCCGCAGTGACCGCGAACTGCAGCGCATGCGCACCTATCTCAAGAACATTATCGATTCCATGCCCTCGGTCCTGGTCGGGGTGGACGAGGAAGGTCGTGTGACGGAGTGGAATCAGAGCGCCGAGAAGGCCACCGGCGTGCCGAACGTCCAGGCCGTCGGGCAGCCATTTACTGTCCTGTTCCCGGAACTCGAATCCCAGCTCGATCACATGCGGGAGGCGATCCGTACCCACACGCCGATGCGCACCGAGCGCCTTCTCACCGAGAAGGACGGCGAGACACACTATGCCGACGTTATGGTCTATCCTCTGCTGGCGAACGGTTCCGCCGGTGCAGTGATTCGTGTCGATGACATCACCAGCCGGGTACGCATCGAGCAGATGATGGTACAGACGGAAAAGATGATGTCCGTGGGCGGTCTCGCCGCCGGGATGGCCCACGAGATCAACAATCCCCTGAGCGGCGTGCTGCAAAGCAGCCAGAATATCCGGCGGCGGCTGTCACCCGAGCTGGAACCCAACCGTCGCGTTGCCGCAGAGTTGGGCATAGATCTGGAGTTGGTACACCGTTACCTGGACGAACGGGGCGTCCTCGAGTTCGTGGATGCCATCCAGCAGTCCGCCAGCCGCGCCAGTCGGATCGTTGCCGATATGCTGGCCTACAGCCGCAGCACCACGACCGACTTTCAGCCCGCGCGTATCACGGATATGCTGGAGAGCGTGGTGCGCCTGGCTGCCAGCGACTATGATCTCAAGAAGAAATATGATTTCAAACAGGTGGAAGTCGTGCGCGATTACGATCCGGAATTCGAAACCCTGGTTTGCGACCATACGGAAATCGAACAGGTGCTGCTGAACCTGATCAAGAATGCCGCCCAGGCCATGGCGGAATGGGAAGGTACACCGGACCCGCACCGGATTATCCTGCGCACCCGCAGGGAAGGGAATTACGGCCGTATCGAGGTCCAGGACAACGGTCCCGGCATGGACGAGCAGACTCGGCGCCGGGTATTCGAACCGTTTTTCACCACCAAGGCGGTGGGTGTGGGCACCGGGCTGGGACTCTCCGTGTCCTACTTCATCGTTACCGAGCAGCACAAGGGGACGATGGGCGTGACTTCGCAGCCGGGGGAGGGTACCTGCTTCAGAGTGCGTCTGCCGCTACACGGAAACGCTAAGGCATGAGTCTGCGGGTACTGCTGGTGGATGACGAACCGTATATCGTGACCGGACTGCGGGTCTTCCTGGAGGATGAAGGCATGCAGGTCAGCAGTGCGTCTTCCGGCGAGGAGGCCGTGGATATCGCTCACCAGGATTGCGCCTTCGACGTGTGCATCATGGACATGCGCCTGCCGGGTATGAACGGCGATAATGCGATCCGTGCCCTGCATGCAATCTGTCCGCAAATCAGGTTCATCATCCATACCGGCTCGGCGGATTACAGCATCCCGGATGATCTACGCGAACTGGGCATTGATGAAAGGAGCTTATTCTCCAAGCCGCTGGAGGACATGATGCCGCTGGCGGAAACGGTCGCGACGCTGGCGCGCGCAGGTGACCGGACTGTAGGTTAACCGGATGGCTGCCGCAACCAGCATACTTACCATCGAGGATGAGCCCTCGATCCGGAATGCCATCGTCGCCTATCTGGAGGATAGCGGCTTCTCCATGCTGGAAGCCGGTGACGGCCCCACTGGTCTGGAGGTCTTTCGCCGGGAACGTCCCGGCGTGGTGCTGTGTGACCTGCGGCTGCCCGGCATGGACGGCCTGGATGTCCTGGATGCAATTTCCGCCGAATCACCGGAGACGCCGGTGATCGTGGTCTCCGGCGTCAGCCAGCTCAACTACGCGGTGCAGGCACTCAAGCGCGGCGCCTGGGACTATATCATCAAGCCAATTCAGGACATGGCGGTCCTGGAAAGCGCGGTGCGACGGGGAATCGAGCATGCAGGTCTCCTGCGCCAGAACCGGGAGTATCGTGAAAATCTGGAATCGCTGAACCGGGAGCTGACCCGGACCCTGGAGCAGCTCCAGGAGGACGAGGAGGCCGGTCGCAGGATCCAGTTCCAGTTGCTGCCGGATGACAACCGCGGCATCGGCGGCTACACATTCCGGCGGCGCCTGTACCCGTCCATGTATCTGAGCGGGGACTTTGTCGATTACTTCCCGATCGGTTCCAGCCATGCCGGTTTCTATATGGCGGATGTTTCCGGTCACGGGGCCGCCTCCGCTTTCGTGACCGTCATGCTCAACACCCTGGTGCTCAAGTACCGGGATGCATTGCAGCAGTCGGGTGACGATACCATCCTGCAACCGCAATTGACCCTGGCGCGTCTCAACCGTGACCTCTGCCGCCAGGCACTGGACAAGCACCTCACCCTGTTTTACGGCGTCATCGATCTGGAGCAGGACACCATGCGCTACAGCAACGGGGGGCAATTTCCCTATCCACTGCTGTTCGACGGCAGCGAGGTCCGGACTATCGAATGCCGGGGGCGGCCGCTCGGGCTGTTCGGGGACGCAGAGTACAAGGCCGGTCAGTGCGAGTTGCCCCCGGACAGCGTCCTGCTGCTTGTATCGGACGGTATTCTGGAACTTATGCCCGAGGCAGCCATGCTGGAACGCTACGGCGCCTTGCTCTCGTGCGAGCGGGGAACAGAGCCGGTTCTGGAGGAATTGACGGTCGGACTCGATGTCCTGGCGGACATGCATATGCCGGATGACATCGCCTTTCTGCTCGTCAGCAGGTACCGCAGTGATGAATAGCGGCCGCGTCCTGTACGCCAGTCACGATAACGTGCACGTGCTGCGATTCATCGGGGAGATCCGCTACACCCTGAGTCCCTCCATCGATAACTTTCTGGAAGGAATATTTGCCACAACGACACCGGCGGGTTTCGTGATCGACCTCGGCGAAACCGACAGTATCGACAGCACCAACCTCGGCCTGCTGGCGCGTCTTGCCAGGCGCATGCAGGGCCTCGATGCCGGGCGGATTACCGTCGTGTCAAACCGAGACGAAATCAATTCCGTGTTGTATAGCATGGCACTGGACGAAGTCTTCGATATCGTGCCGAGCACTTCCCTGGGGGCGGATGCAGAGCAGGAGATACCGCACCAGGATGCCGACAGGGAGACCCTGTCAAAGACCCTGATAGAAGCGCATCGTGCCCTGATGGAACTCAGCGAACACAACAGGGAAACATTCCAGGACGTGGTCGCCTCGCTGGACAAAAGCCACTCCGGTGGTTGATGGCGGCGCTGCAAGGTCCGGGTAGTCAACCCAAACATTGCAACATGCACATGTAAGAGCGGCCGCCTGGCCGCGATCGCGCCGGAGGTCGGCGCGCCTACTTCTTGATGTGCCGTATATACCGCGGTGTGTCGATCTGTTCCAGCTGCATTGACTCACCGGAAATGGTGAACGCTGCGTCACTGCCAGTCTCTTTCAGGATACAGCGGACGTCACCACGCCATTGGATCGGCAGCGGGGCATGGTCGCGGTAGGTGTAGAAATTGTTGATCATGTCGCCACCTCCGATTTCGCAGGGGCGGCCTGGCAGTTCGCCGTCGAGGGTATAGTCCCCGATGGTGAGATTGACGGCCTGCGTCCACAGCGAGTCCTCGAAGGCACCTTCCATATCCTGGATCAGGAACACCTGTGAGAAATGCAGGGTGATCACGTTTTCATCCTGCTCTATGGACTCCAGCCGGGCTTCCGGCAATTGCAGGGTGTAGCTGACATCGCTCATGGGTATTCCTGTGGTTCGGTAATGGAAAGTTGATTGCCAAAGGTATCGAGGTCCCGCAGCGGCGCGCCGCAGCTCAGGCCGCTGCAGACGTAGGCGACGGCATCGCCGTCTGGCTTGCGCTGCTGCAGCGGTTCGGGCAGTTCGCCGACAGCATTCGGAATGGCCAGGGTAAGGCGCCGCGGTGCATAGGCGCGCGCAGAGCGTGCATGCCATTTCCGCAGGGCGTCACCCGTGCCGCGAATGATCACGGTCTGCGGCGGGAACAGGGATTCCTCCAGCGCGACCAGCAGGCTGGCGTGGCCATGCGGCATCTGTTCCAGACCTGTCCATAAGCGCTTCAGGGTGCCTTCCGCGGCCTGCAGGTAGCGCGGCTCGCCGAGCAGGTGACCGAGACGTCCGAACACCTTGGCCGCGATGCCGTTGCCCGAGGGGGTGGCATCGTCGTGCATGGGCAGGGGGCGCTGGATCAGCGCCTCGTGGTCGTCCGAGGTGAAGTAAAATCCGCCGTCCTCCGCGGCGAAGTGCACGAGCACCGCTTCGGCCAGCTCCATGGCAAACGCCAGGTCGCCATCGCGCCAGCGGGCCTGCAGCAGCTCCAGCACGGCGTCGATCAGGTAGACGTAGTCATCCAGGTAGGCGTTCAGGTGGGAGCGCCCGTCCTTGCAGGTGGCGAGCAGGCGACCGTTTCTCCACAGCCGCTCGCGGATGAAATCCAGGGCATGTTCGGCGGAGGTGATCCAGGGGGGCTGATCGAGCAGGCGGCCCGCGATTGCCATGCCGCGGATCATTAGACCGTTCCAGGCAGTGAGGATCTTGTCGTCGCGTCCGGGACGCACGCGCAGTTTGCGAACCGTCAGCAGGGCCTCACCCGCTGCGGTGATGTGCTGCCGCACCGTACCCTCCGGGAGTGAGAATTCAGCGGCCAGTTGCTGCGTGGTACGGTTCACGTACAGGTGCCAATGGCCCTCGAAGTTCGCACTTCGGTCGAGCCCGTAGCGGCGCGCGAACAGCGGGTATTCTTCACCGAGCAGTTCGCGCACCTCGTCGCGTTGCCAGACGTAGAAGCGGCCTTCCTCGCCCTCGGAATCGGCATCGAGACTGGAATAATAGCCGCCTTCCGGTGACTGCATTTCGCGCATCGTCCAGTCCGCCGTCTCGCGGGTAACGCGTGCGAACAACGGGTTGCCGGTCGCGGCATAAGCCTCGGCGTATAGGGCCAGCAGCGCACCGTTGTCGTAGAGCATCTTCTCGAAGTGAGGAATCAGCCACTGGCTGTCGACCGAATAACGGCAGAAGCCGCCGCCGAGCTGGTCGTAGATGCCGCCGCGGGCCATGCGTTCCAGCGTGTACACCACCATGTGCAGGGCGTGACGGTCGGGTTCGCCGCCGTCTTCACGGCTGCCGGACCAGTGGCGCAGCAGGCGTTCCAGGTTGGTCGGGTGAGGGAATTTCGGCGCGGCGCCGAAGCCGCCGTCACGCGCATCGAAGTTTTGCTGCAGCTGCTGGCGCACGATGTCCAGGGGGATGGTGTTGAGGGTATCCGCGGCGGTTGTCTGCAGCATGCCCTGGAGGGCCCGCTGCAGCGAAGCATTCTGTTCGCGGATTTCCTCCAGGTGGGCCGGCAGGTAATCGCTGATGCGCTGCAGAAGCTCGCGGAAGGCGGGCATGCCATGGCGCGGAGTGTGCGGAAAGTAGGTGCCGGCGAAGAAGGGAATATGGTCGTCCGGAGTGAGAAACACAGTCAGTGGCCAGCCACCGGGCCGTTGCGCCAGCAGGGAATGCGCGGTCTGGTAGATCCTGTCGATGTCCGGGCGCTCCTCGCGGTCGACTTTGATATTGACGAACAGCCGGTTCATCAAGGCCGCGGTTTCCGGGTCCTCGAAGGACTCGTGCGCCATCACGTGGCACCAGTGACAGGCGGAATAGCCGACCGACAGCAGGATCGGCCGGTTCACGCGGCGCGCCAGCTCCAGTGCCTCCTCGCCCCAGGGATACCAGTCCACCGGGTTGTGGACATGCTGCAGCAGGTAAGGGCTGGTTTCACCGGCGAGATGATTGGTATAGTCAGCCTGGTCGCTCATGGTGTTCATGCGTATATCTGAAGCATGGGCAACGTACTATAGACGAAGCGCTACTGGGTGTCTCCAATATGACGCCTTATGCCCGCATAGCGTAGGGAAATCCTGTGAATCCGAGCGTTGTCATTCCCGTTCACGATGAGGCCGGCGGAATCGCGCCGTTCCACGATAAACACTATGCAAGCCCCACTGCCAGGGGAAGTTGCGCTGTGATCGACATGACTGCAGCCGGCAGCGGTGCCGGTCCCGCTGCGAACGCTTCGGGGTGGGCATAAGTGATGATGCTGCGGTTCATCCTGTCCGGCCTGTTCGTCATCATCGTGATGGTGCTGGCCGGCAGCCTGCTGGGCGATATGCTGGACAGGCACTGGGTGGATGTCCATGTCCGCGATGCCGGGCTGTGGGGCGTGCTGCTGTTCCTGCTGGTAGGTGCACTGTTTACCGGGGTCGGGCTGTCACGCCAGCTGGTGGCCTTTCTGGCGGGTTACGGTTTCGGCTTTCTGCAGGGCCTGCTGCTGTCAATGATCGCTGTGGTGCTCGGTTGCATCATGACCTTCTACAGTGCCCGCCTGTTGTTGCGGGCGATTTCGCTGCGGCGCTATCATGAGCGCCTGCGCAATATCGAGAATTTTCTCCGGGGCAACACCTTCAACATGGCCTTGCTGCTGCGGCTCCTGCCGATTGGCAGCAACCTGGCCGTCAGTGCAGCGGGAGGTGCTTCCGGTGTGCGCGGCCTGCCGTTCTTCCTGGGTTCCGCCCTGGGTTACGTGCCGCAAATGCTGATCTTCGCCCTGGTCGGTAGCGGCACCCAGGTGGAACAGTTCTGGAAGGTAGCCATCGCCATGGCCATGTTCGTGCTGTCCGGCTTGCTGGGCGTGCATCTCTATCGCAGCTGGCGGATTGACCGCATGCAGTTGTTCCCCGGGGACGACACCGGGGAGCAGAACCAGTGCGGCCATGATGAACCCCGCCAGCCGTAACTGGCCGCTGCTGGCGGCCGCCTGGCTGGCGGTGCTGGCCTCCGCATACCTGTCGCGTCCCCTGCTGCCGGTGGATGAGACGCGCTACGCCGCGGTGGCCTGGGAAATGTGGCAGCGCGGCGAGTTTCTCGTGCCCCTGCTGAACGGTGAACCCTACAGCCACAAGCCGCCGCTGTTTTTCTGGCTGGTGCACGCGGGCTGGTGGTTGACGGGTGTCAATGCGTGGTGGCTTCGGCTCCTGCCGCCATTGCTTGCATGTCTGATCCTGCTGCTGTGTGTCCGGCTCTCTCGGCAGCTGTGGCCGGAGGATGACCGGACCGCGGCCAGTGTCCCCTGGGTTTTGTCAGGGTGTGTACTGTTTCCCGCCTTTGCATGCTGGGTCCAGATCGACCTGCTGCTGATGGTTTGCATATTGCTGGCCCTCAGCGGCCTGCTGCTGGCTTCCCGTGACAACCGGGGGGGCTGGCTGCTGGCGGGGGTCGCGCTGGGTCTGGGCGCACTTGCCAAGGGGCCGGTCATCCTGCTGCACGTATTGCCGGTCGGACTGCTGGCGCCGTTGTGGCAACCGGGCAAACGGGCGCGAGGGTGGTGGCCCTGGTACGCCGGTCTGCTGGCCGGTACGCTCATCGGTGCGGGACTGGCCCTGGCCTGGGCACTGCCGGCGGCGGAGGCGGGCGGTAGTACGTATCGCACGGCCATTCTCTGGGGGCAGACGACGGACCGCCTGGTGGAATCCTTCGCCCACGCACATCCCTTCTGGTGGTACCTGCCCTGGCTCGTGGTACTCCTTGCACCCTGGTGTTTTCTGCCGTGGCTGTGGCGGGCACTGGTGCGGACACGCTTCGGTATCGATGCCGGCCTGCGGTTCTGCCTGGTCTGGTTGCTGTCCGTGTTCATGGTAATGAGCCTGGTCAGCGGCAAGCAGCTCAAGTACCTGTTACCGCTGCTGCCGGCTTTTGCACTGTTGCTTGCGCGGGTACTGAGTGTCCTGCCCCGGGAGCCGGTGAGGGAACGGCCCTGGCTGCTGGCCGTGATTCTGGGGTTGCTGGGAATCCTCGGTATGCTGCTGCCGGCACACCTGGACCAGGCGGCCTGGCTCAACGAGGTAAACCCGGTGTGGGGCGCACTGTTGGTGGTCACGGCCGCGATCCTGTTGCTGCTGCGGCCGCTGCAACCATTGCAGTATCCACGCCTGCTGGTATTGCTGACCGCCGTGGTCATCTGCCTTACCCACTTCGGGGTGTTCAGGATCGGCGCCCCGGCCTATGATCTGCGCGCGGCAGGCGAGTTCATTGCCTCCGCCCAGGCGGAGGGTCGCCAGGTCGCCGCGGTGGACCGCTATCATGGTCAATTCGGATTTTACGGCCGGCTGACACAACCGGTCCTGCAGCTCGAAGCCGGCCAGGTGCGGGCATGGAGCGAAGCCCATCCCCGTGATTACCTGGTCATGACCGGGCGGCAGAATATGGATGCGCCAGCGGGTGCTGCCTACAGCCAGGCCTACCGCAGTGGCTGGCTTGCCGTAATCAATGGCAAGACTCTGGGTGAACATCCTGAGCTGTTGCGCTGACCGTTACGTGATGACATTGACCAGGCGTGAACCATGAACACGGCACATCTGCCCGTACTCGCACTAAAACGCAACGAGGACCGGCGCCTGCGGGCCGGGCATCTGTGGGTGTACAGCAACGAGGTCGACAACCGCAAGACACCGCTGTCCGCGTTCGAGCCGGGCACCCTCATCGTCATCCAGTCGGCCACCGGCAAGGCCCTGGGCGCGGGCTATGTGAATCCGCATTCCCTGATCTGTGCCCGCATCCTCGGCCGCAAACCGCGCACGCATTTCGATGCCGGGTTCTTTGCGCGGCGCCTGACCAGCGCCCTGGAGCTGCGCGAGATACTGTATGCGGCGCCGTATTACCGCCTGGTGTTCGGCGAGGGTGATGCCCTGCCCGGGCTGGTGATCGACCGCTATGCTGATGTCTGTGTCGTACAGATCACCACGGCCGGCATGGAGGTGTTGCGTGAACCCATGTTGGAGGCCTTGCAGCAGATAATCGCGCCGGCCGGGGTCCTGTTGCTGAACGAAAGCCCGGTTCGTGAACTGGAGGGGCTGAGCCTGGAAAACGGGATAATCGATACCGTGCCGGAAACGATTGAACTGGAGGAAGGTGGCGCCCGCTTCACCGCACCGCTCGGCGGCGGGCAGAAGACCGGCTGGTTTTATGATCAGCGCAGTAATCGTCAGGCAATGCTCAAGTACGTCCGCGGCCGGCGGGTGCTGGACGTCTTCAGCTATATCGGTGCCTGGGGCATCCAGGCCGCCGCCGCCGGTGCGGCGGAGGTCGTTTGCGTCGACGCCTCGACAGTGGCGCTGGAATACCTGCAGCACAATGCCGCGGCCAATACCGTCTCCACGCGGCTGCGGGCGCTGCAGGGGGATGCTTTTGCGGTCCTGAAGGAACTGCAGGAAGATGGACAGGTCTTTGATGTCGTTGTGGTCGATCCACCCGCATTCATCAAGCGGCGCAAGGATATCCCCGGCGGTGAGCAGGGCTACCTCCGCCTGAACCGGCTGGCCATGAATCTTTTGGCTCCGGGGGGGATGCTGATATCATGCTCCTGCTCCATGCATCTGGCGGAGAACCGCCTGCAGTCGCTTGTGTACCAGGCGGCAAGACAGCAGGGACGGCACCTGCAAATCTTGGAGCGTGGTTTCCAGGCGCCGGATCACCCTGTGCATCCTGCGATTCCCGAGACAGCCTACCTCAAGGCTATCTTCTGCCGGCTGCCGGCATGACCGGCAACGGCTTTGACAATTGACATGCTGACCTATCCGAATATCGATCCCGTGGCCATCTCCATCGGCCCGCTGGAAGTGCACTGGTATGGCCTGATGTATCTCATCGGGTTTGCCGGCGGCTGGTGGCTGGGGGTGATCCGTTCCCGCCGGCCCGGAACCGGGTGGCACGCGGAGGAGATGTCCGATCTGCTGTTCTATAACGCGCTGGGCATCGTGCTGGGCGGGCGTATCGGTTACACCCTGGTCTACAACTTCACCGGCTTCCTGCATGACCCGCTGGTGATCTTCCGGATCTGGCAGGGCGGGATGTCCTATCATGGCGGCATGGTGGGTGTGTTTTTGGCGATGGGGCTGTACGCCCGGCGCACCGGACGCACCTTTTTCCAGGTAACCGATTTCATCGCCCCGATAGTGCCGCTCGGCCTGGGGATGGGGCGACTGGGGAATTTCATCAACGGCGAACTTTGGGGGCGTCCGACCGACCTGCCGTGGGGCATGGTGTTCCCGTACGTCGATGCGCAGCCGCGCCATCCGTCCATGCTCTACGAGATGCTGCTGGAAGGCGTGGTGTTTTTCGCGATCCTGTGGATCTATTCGCGCAAGCCGCGGCCGACCATGGCGGTGTCGGGAATGTACCTGCTGATCTATGGCATATTCCGGTTCGCGGTCGAATTCGTGCGCGTACCGGACGCCCAGATCGGCTTTCTGGCCTTCGACTGGCTGACGATGGGGCAGCTGCTGTCATTCCCGATGATCGTGATCGGCGCGCTTTTCCTGGCCTACGCCTACCGGCGGACCGACGGCAAGGTCAGCTGGTAGGGTACGCGGTGGTGCTTCCCATGGCAGCCCTTCGTTGCGAAGAATGTCCATGGTTGCATAGATTCCGGCACATTTTCATCAAGGACTGAAGGGACCATGAAACAATACCTGGATTTGATGCGCCACGTGCGTGATCACGGTACCCGCAAGGAAGACCGCACCGGTACCGGAACGCTCAGCGTGTTCGGCTACCAGATGCGTTTCGACCTGGCCGAAGGTTTCCCGCTGGTGACCACCAAGAAACTGCACCTGCGTTCGATCCTGCACGAGCTGTTGTGGTTTCTGCGCGGCGATACGAATATCCGCTACCTGCACGAGAACAATGTCACCATCTGGGACGAGTGGGCCGACGAAAACGGCGACCTTGGACCCGTCTACGGATACCAGTGGCGCAGCTGGCCCACGACAGACGGCCGCCATATCGACCAGATCAGCGAGGTGATCGGACAGATCCGGAACAATCCGGATTCAAGGCGTATCATCGTCAGCGCCTGGAACGTCGGCGAGATCGAAAACATGGCGCTGCCGCCCTGCCATGCCTTCTTCCAGTTCTATGTCGCCGGCGGGCGGCTGTCCTGCCAGTTGTACCAGCGCAGTGCGGACATCTTCCTGGGAGTGCCGTTCAACATCGCTTCCTACGCGTTGCTCACCCTGATGATGGCGCAGGTCACGGGGCTGCAGCCGGGTGAGTTTGTGCACACCTTCGGGGACGCGCATCTCTATTCAAACCACCTGGAACAGGCTGACCTGCAGTTGACCCGGGTACCGCGAACGCTGCCGCACATGCAGATCGATCCGGCCGTGGACGATCTGTTCGCCTTCCGCTACGAGGATTTCGAGCTGCAGGGCTACGATCCGCATCCCCATATCAAGGCGCCGGTTGCCGTATAGCCCGGGTCACACGATGAAAATCTCCATCATCGTCGCCATGGCGGACAATCGCGTCATCGGCCGTAACAACGAGATGCCCTGGTACCTGCCCGCGGACCTGCGGCACTTCAGGCAAATCACCATGGGCAAGCCGATCCTGATGGGACGCAAGACCTGGGAGGCCATCGGTCGCCCCCTGCCGGGGCGCACCAGCATCGTGATCACGCGCAATACCGGCTACCGTGCCCCGGGTTGCATCGTGACCCACTCGATCGAGGCCGCACTGCAGGCCGCGGCGGAGCGTGGTGATGAAGCCATGGTGATCGGCGGGGCCGAGTTCTACTGCCAGTTGCTGCCGCGTACGGACACCATCTACCTGACGCGCATTCAGGCCGGCTTCGAGGGCGACACGTTTTTCCCGGTGCTGCAGGAATCGGAATGGCGCGAGGTCGAGAGCGATGATTACGAACCCGACGAAAAGAATCCCTGGCGCTACAGTTTCATCCGGCTCGAAAGGGTGAAGCCGCCGTCGGACATCTGAGCCGGGTCATGCTCCCGGTTTCCTCAATTCCGGGCAGGGCACGCTGATTCGGGTCGGTTCGGTGTCGATGCGCAGTGCCGTCAGCTGCCCGCCCCAGAGACAGCCCGAATCTGTGGGGAAGATGCCTGGCGTATCCGTTGATCCCAGGGTCGACCAGTGTCCGAAGATGATGTTCAGGTCGCGGCTGGCCCGCCCGGGTACCTCGAACCATGGTAGCTGGGCGGCCGGCTGGCTGCCCGGCGGCCCGGTGTGCTTCAGTTTCAGTTTCCCCCCGGGTGTGCAGTAGCGCAGGCGGGTCAGGCAGTTCACGATGAATCTCAGGCGGTCCCAACCCTCGAGGTCCTCCGACCAGAGTGCCGGTTTGTTGCCGTAGAGATGGAGCAGGAATTCCGGCAGGCGCTCGCTGCACAGGACGGCCTCAACCTCACGCGCGCAGCGCTGCGCGGTGGCCAGATCCCACTGCGGCGGCAGACCCGCATGCACCATGGTAAAACCAAGTATCGCGTCATGATGCAGCAGCGGCCGGCAGCGCAACCAGTCGATCAGTTCGTCGCGGTCGGGTGCGGCCAGGATGGCATCCAGGGTGTGGTCATCGTGGTCCATCGGCTTGCCGTACGCGGCGGCAATCAGGTGCAGGTCGTGATTGCCGAGCACCGTGATGGCGACGTCACCGAGGTCGCGCGCGAAACGGAGGGTCTCCAAAGATTTCGTGCCACGGTTGACCAGGTCGCCGGCAAACCACAGCCGGTCGCGCCCGGGGTCGAACCCGATCCGTACCAGCAGGTCCTGCAATTCATCATAGCAGCCCTGGACATCACCGATGGCGTAAACGGCCATGTTGCTGGGCCGGCCCGGCTAGCCCGGATTTCTCACTGGAATCGGTTTGACTCGATTACACGCTGTGTTCCGCTTGTGTGCCGCCACATCGATCTCCTGAACGGGTTGTAAACCTTCGGTGCCGCGCGTTGAGAAATCCGGGTTAGTGCAGGGTTCTGGGAATGGCGAGAGTGAAGGCCGGAATTTCCGCGTCGAATTCGTCGCCATTGTCCGCGACCATCTGGTAGCTGCCGCGCATGCTGCCGACCGGGGTGGAGATCATCGCGCCGCTGGTGTACTGGAAGCCTTCACCCGGGTTCAGATGCGGCTGTTCCCCCACGACACCTTCGCCCTGTACCTCCTGAATATTGCCGTTCGCATCGGTGATGATCCAGTGGCGCGACAGCAGTTGCGCCGCCTCGCCGCCCTCGTTGCGGATGGTGATGGTGTAGGAAAAGACATAGCGCTCATTTTCAGGCTCCGACTGGCCTTCGATGTAGCTCGTCTCCACTTCGACGGTGATGTTGCGCGCGTTTTCTGCAGTCATTTCAGTTAACTCGTGGTCAGGGGTAAGGATAACCTTTCCAATCCTTGCTGACAAAATACTGACCTGGGCGTTGCACCACAAGTCCACCGGAATGGTTTACCGCAGCGCCCGCGGAAAGGCACTTGGCGGAGATCCGGTTTGTCATGTCCCGCTAAGATGTACCGAGTTGGTGCAGTACGCTTGTTTGCTCAATAACTATATGTTTTTTATTCTGTTTATGGTGTCGTCCGCGGGTTGAGTCTGTGCCCGGTTGTAACGACCTTGCTCACCTGCATTTGAAAATGTGAACACCTCACCGGAAATTTCCGGTGCGATGTAGCATGCTTTGACAACGTCCCTGAAAGTGTGATTGGCCCGGACGGAAAAAGCGGCCAGCTGCGATTACCTCAGGAGTGCGAGACGATGAAGAACAGGCATACCTTTGATTGGCCGGACCCTCTGACCATGCTGGTTATGCTGACCATCCTGTGGATGATTCTGAGCACGACGGTCGGCGCGCAGGAATCATTTCTCAACAAGCCAAGTCTTACCGACCTGCAGGATGGTGATGTCACCCTCGCAAGCGATAGTCACGGCACTACCGATGTCCACATGTCATTCAGCAACCCGCCACCGGCACATCTGGAAAACCACCCCATGGATACCATGGTGCCGGAGTCAGATGTCCTGCCCGAGGTATTCCTCTCCCTGCGTCTGCACTGGTAAGCGACTGCTGCGCCATTTACACAAAACACCCCGTGCCCGCGGGTGTTTTGCGTTGGGTGCGATAGCCGGTTCCTGAAGGTCAGGTGGTTGCGTGGACGGGGTGGTGCTGGTGGGGGACATTCCCGGTATCGCGGACCGGGAGTTTCCAGGTAGGGATTGCAATCGCAGGATGCCCCCTGTGGTCGCAATCAGGTCAGGCAGGAATACTGCGTCGAGTCCGCGGTCGCGGTATCGAATGATTCGAGGTCTTCCGGTGATACCAGGCTGCGCCATTCCCTGCAGGCCTGGCGTGCGGCATCGCTGCTGGAGAAAGTCCAGATCACCTGGCCTTCCGCAGTGATGATGGAGGCGGTCTTGTTCGCCCACACCTTGATATACACACGCATGTGTTTCTCCCGTGATCGGACGTTGTTATCCAAGCATCATGCTGCAGAGTCGCCGTGAGCGGATGATTAGCCGGAGGTGATTTTTCTGTCTGCGAACCGGTGGCCGGTACAAGACCGAGTTGGTGTGATGTCATCAGGTTCGGGTCACAGGGAAATACGGTTGTCATTATGTGCAGGCAGACTGCCACGGTATTTCACCGGAGGGCCGCTGAATGTACAGAATGATGCGACTGAAAATATTCCTGCTTTGCTGCCTGGTAATCATCGGCGCAAATGCAGTGTTGATCATGGCTGGTTTCACCACGACCGCTATTCCGGCCGGTGACGGGCGCGATCCGTTTGCAGTACAGGTGGATTGCGCTTATGAGCGCTGGGCCGAAAATCGGTAACCCGCGCCGCGGACGGTCTGGATCAGATCGTCCTTGTGATGCGGTTCCAGGGCCTTGCGCAGCCGCCGGATGTGCACATCCACGGTGCGTTCCTCGATGTAGACATTGATTCCCCACACGTGATCGAGCAGCTGCGTACGCGTGAATACCCTTTCCATGTTGTTCATGAAATGCCGCAGCAGCCGGAACTCGGTCGGGCCAAGCTCGAGCGGGTTGCCGTTGACACTGGTGCGATAACTGACCTGGTCCAGCGTCAGGCCGTTAATGCTCAGGGTGCCGGAGCCATGATTGCCGCTGATGCGCAGCCGGCTATTGATGCGGGCACAGAGTTCGCGCGGCGAAAACGGCTTGACGATGTAGTCATCCGCTCCCGTTTCCAGTCCGCGTATACGGTCGGACTCCTCGCCGCGTGCCGTCAGCATGATGACCGGCACCTTTTCCAGTATCACCTCCCGGCGAATCCGGCGCAGCAGTTCGATGCCGCTCATGTCCGGCAGCATCCAGTCCAGCAACACCAGGTCGAAAGTATTCTGGCGCAGCAGTTCCCAGGCGGTCCTGCAGTCAGGTGCCGCCATGGTCCCGAAACCGGCATTGCCCAGTGTGTACAGCAACAGGCCGGAAATATCGAGATCGTCCTCGATCACCAGCAGCTGTGCATGATTGCCGACGCCAGTATGATCCTGAGGACCGGAACCCGTCGCCGAAGACCTCTGGATGAAAGCTGGGGTGGGGTTGGTAACGCTCATGCCGACCTGCAAAGATTCCTTCATGGAATTGCCGTGGCGGCAGGATAGGCAGCAACTGTGTGACCCATATTATGGTTGTATTACATATCTGTTAGGGGGCGGGTTATTACCCCGGTGACTACAGGACTGAATGCAGGGGATTCTATAGCGCTGCATTGTAGCAACGTAGCCCGGATGCAGCGTACGCCTGCAGTGAGAAGGTGAGGGCCATTATTACGGGCATATGGCCTGGGCCATGCGAGCGGGAGACACCAACAGTAGGCGCCTTAGGTGATGCAGAAGCAATATTGTCGAGCGGAATCCAGGGAAACAGGAGACATCCCCGGATTCCGTTCACTTCATCCAGGCTACAGGTGATGAAATCATCACGTCGCACGAACGTGGCTGCCAGGCAGGGATTTATCCCGGCTTCAGTCAGGTATCCTGGTCTGTGCCCGGTTGGCCAGTGCGGCGAAATCGCCAAGCGTCAGGGTCTCCGCGCGCGCCGCGGGGTCGATGCCGAGTTCGCGGATTGACTCTTCCTCCAGCATATCGCGTAGTGTATTGCGCAGCGTCTTGCGCCGCTGCGAGAAGGCCTGACGCACGAGCTGTGCAAACACGGATTCATCGTTCACCCGTACGGGCGGACTGGTGTGTGGCACCAGGCGGACGAAGGACGATTCCACCCGGGGCGCCGGAGTGAAGGCGCCCGGACCGATGTTGAACAGGTGGTACACTTCGCAGCGGTACTGCAGCATCACCGAGAGACGCCCGTACTGCCCGTTGTCCGGCGCCGCGGCCATGCGTTCGACAACTTCCTTTTGCAGCATGAAATGCATGTCCTGAATGCAGCTATGCTGCGCCAGCAGGTGAAACAACAACGGCGTGGAGATGTTGTACGGCAGGTTGCCGACAATACGCAGCGGTCCCGACGTGGCCAGCGTGCAGAAGTCGAATTTCAGGGCGTCGACATTGTGGACGGCGAGTTCGCCGACTCCTGCACATTGCGCCTGCAACGGACCGACCAGATCCCGGTCCAGTTCCACCACATCCAGACGGCCCGCACGCTGCAGCAATGGCAGGGTGATCGCTCCCCGCCCCGGTCCGATCTCCACGAGCCGGTCGTCCTCTTGGGGATGGATGGACGCGATGATCCTGGCGATGATCGCCTGATCGTGCAGGAAGTTCTGGCCGAACCTTTTCCTTGCCTTATGAGTCAATGGGTTACCCGTGCTTTCGATAATAATTACAGTCAGTTATAAAGCGTTAGGTTGGGTTTGTCCACGAAAAACCAGCGGTTAGGTTCTGATGGGGTGCGATTATAAGTCGCATCGAAAATCGCGACGGTCGGAACCGCCGGGCATTTGTGTGCTGAAAAGATGATATCAAATCAATTGGCCGGATTGGTCTGACCCAAACTCAGTCTATGTATCGCTATTATTTCTCGGGAAGGCACTAAATCGACCATTCAATGTCGATTCGGAATAGGATTCCGCAAAGCTTGATTGTACACTTTTCCGACTAATAATTCCTTACCTTGAGTCATCAATTGAAAGGTTCAGATTCGTAGGGCTATGAGCAGCGACATCGTAAAGACACAGCATTTCAAGAGCGGTGAGGAGTTGCTTAAGAACATCGTTTTCGATTCTTTGTGGGCCAACGCCACCTGGAAATTTCGTGGCCAGGGTAATAAAGATCATGCGCTTGTACCTTCGGCCCTAAGACAAGGCACCACTTTCCTGCAGAATGCGCCTCAAGCCGAATCGAATTTTATTCAAATTGTTCGGGAATGGACTATTGTTAAGGCGTTCGCACGTTACGCGGATCAGCAAGGTTTAGCTATCCCTGGGTTCCACGATTGGTTCAAGAACCTTACCAGTCTTCACCAAACTGTGCTGGAGTGTGCCGAGGGCAAGCGAAGTTGGCCACCAAGAGAACTGCATAGTCTCATGGCCCTTGCGCAGCATTACGGGATACCAACTAGAATACTGGACTGGACTAGGCAGCCATTGATTGGACTTTATTTCGCCGCCAAGTACGCTGCAGAAGAGAAAATTGTTGATGATTCTCAGGTGACTTTGTACGCCTTGAACGAAAACATCCATCGCTTATATGTGCATGGCTACGCCAATTACAAGGACAGGTTTGAGTCGTTAGAAACGATGCTACTTGGAATCGACGTGCCATATGTAAGAAATCCCAATATCACCGCACAAAGAGGGTCTTTCACCTGCATCGTTGATAATCGTCTCGACCCGAATAGCCCAGTATCACCAAGAGATGTTGAGCAAGTAATTAATAAGCTTGATAGGCTTCTGGAAGATATCAAGGATGACATAGTAGTAAGTACGATTCTTCAGCTTCCTTTGTTAGTAAAATATACGGCGCCAGGTCACGACACAGCAGGACACATAATTAATTTGTTGGGTACTAAATTCAGTGTAACCGGTGCCAGTGTTTTCCCCGGATATACTGGAGCTGTTAAGGCCGTTGAAGATAGGAGGTTGTGGGACTGGGATTGGTCCGATGAACACGCGGTCAATGACCTCCGTGAAATTGCGATGATGAATTCCTTACTGGACAGCTCGACCTGACAAGCGTAGGCGAAACTCCTAACTCGTGATTGACCTTGTTTGTCTCTGCGGATGAATCAAAACATGTCGGCTTCAGTGATGTCCATATAAAGCTACCGTGATTGTTCTTGGTTCCCCAAAGGCGTGGGAAAGTGGCAGCTATATCGAATATTCTACCCTTATAATACGAAAACATTCCTGTCGCAGTCCTGCCGGCCTTTGGGAAGATGAATCCGTGGTGGCTGCGGGTAGACAAGCATCGTGGTCTCCGAAAACGATTTCTTGAGAGTTTCCGGTTGAAGGATACCGTGAATTCAATTTGCAAGTGCAACTCTACCTGACGGTAAGAGGGCAAGCTGCGGTAGGATCGCAGCTGATCTCACCGCCAAGCAAGAGGAGCACCGATGAGCTACACGCAGCTTACCCAAGAGGAA
>Ga0210124_1000086_pt1 | contig 53681 bp, 45 predicted proteins | sample Muzzi_PWC_D2_FD_185554 | JGI IMG/M metagenome (GOLD analysis project Ga0210124, IMG submission 185554) | Wetland microbial communities from San Francisco Bay, California, USA, that impact long-term carbon sequestration - Muzzi_PWC_D2 (SPAdes) | ecosystem: Environmental > Aquatic > Marine >...
CCCTCGCCGCCACGGCCATCCAGCGCTTCCTCGCGTCCACGCTCCAGTCGGCGTGGGCCACCAGGTCGGGCAGGGCGCTCACGGCGGCGCCAGCAGCGACCGGGGGGCGGGGGGGACACGGGGGGCGTCGGGAAGGGTGCCGTCCGCCTGCCGCACCGGGACGGAGAGGGGCGAGGCGAGCACCGGCCACTGGCCCTTGAGAACGTTGTCCGGGGCATCGCCCTCGAAAGCCAGGTAGCCGTACTTGCCGTAGTGGGGCAGCTTGCGCGCGAGGCCCGGCACCGCCTTCGGGTCGTCCGCCGCGATCCACCCCAGGGGGGCGCCGCCCCGGGCCGGATCCCGGGCCGCGAGCACCAGGGCGTGGCCCCGGATCGGCACGGGGCCGTCCGGCAGGATCAGGCCCCCGTCCGTGAGCACCACCCCCGCGTCCGCCAGGGCGGCCAGGGCCCGGCGCCGGTAGCGGTTCTCCCACCCCAGCAGCCATACCGCGCCGCCGTCCGCGGGCAGGGCCTTGGGGTCGTCGTCCAGCACCACCCGGGCTGGGCCGTGGTCCACCCCGTGGCGCCAGGCGTCCGCCAGCCGCCCCCAGGCCGCCAGGGCCGCGTCGGACGCCCCGGAGGGCAGCACGAACACCACCCGCTCGGCCCCGAACAGCCCCGACAGGGCCGGGGGCGTCTCCGCCGGCGCCAGGCGGCGGAACAGGTCGAAGCGCGGGTCCACGTCCAGGCGCAGGGGGCGGGCGGGGAGCATCAGGTCCACTCCCGCCTCGGCCCCGTCCATCGCCACGCCGCGCCAGGCCGCCACCGGGCGCCCCTCCAGCGTCACCGCCAGGGGCACCAGGAGCGGGAACGGCGGCCCCGTCTGGGTCTGGCGCAGTCGGGCCGTGAGGCGGTAGCCCTCCCCGGCGGCTGCCGCCTGCACGTCCTCCACGGCCAGGGCCGGGGCCCCGGGGCGCCCCACCCAGGCGGCGAAGAACGGCCCCAGGTCCACCCCGGCGGCCCTGGAGAAGGCCCGCTCCAGGTCGGCGTAGCCCGCCCGGGAGAAGCGGTGCTCGGCGTAGAAGGCGCGCAGGGCCTTCAGGAACGCCGCGTCCCCCAGGCGGCGGCGCAGCATGTGGAACAGCATCATGCCCTTGCCGTACCCCACCGCCTGGGTCACCTCGCCCCGCCGGGCGGTGAAGTCCTTGAGCGGAAAGTCCCGCCCCGCCCGCACGAAGTCGCCGTAGCGCTGCAGCGCGTCGCGCCGGTAGGCGGCCCCGCGGCCCTTCCGCTCGGCCAGCAGGTGGTCGGCGAGGTAGACTGTGAGCCCCTCGGCCCAGTTGCCCCCCGTGGGGGCCAGGAACACCCCGTTGCCCCACCAGTTGTGCAGGATCTCGTGGGGGTACGACGTGTCCACGATGAACGGCAGCCGGAGGATCGTGGGTCCCATCAGGGTGAAGGACGGCATGCCGAAGCCCGTCTCCCAGCGGTTCTCCACCAGGGCGAATTTGGCGTAGGGGTAGGGCCCGATGAGCCTGCCGTACAGCGCCAGGTAGCGCACCGTGGGGGTCAGGTAGCGGTCCGCCAGGGCTGGGTCGGGCCGGCGCAGGTAGACCATCGCCACCGCCGGGCCCCCCGGCAGGGCGTACTCGGTGAAGGGCCCGGCGACCAGGTAGATCTCGTCCTGGGGGTGGGCCTCGGCCCAGGTGACCGTGGCGCGGGCCTCACCGGTAGCCCGCGCGAGCCGGGCCCCCTGGCTCACCACGTCCCATGCCGCCGGCACCTCGGCCCGGAGGCTGAACGTGACCAGGGCCGGCGTCCCGTCCGGGTCCTCGAGCAGCGGGTACCACAGGGAATTGCCCGAAAGCAGCGCGCCCTCGTCGTCGATCAGCCCGGAGGTGTCGCCGCCCCGGTCCGCCGGGGGCGCGTCGATGATCCCCTCGTAGCTCACGCTGAAGGTGTTCCGCCCCGGCGGCAGGTGCACGCGGTAGTGGGCCTCCCTCGGGGCCCCGGGACGCGACAGCGGATTGCCGTGGACCTCCGGCACCGGCAGGGCCGGGTCCCCGGCCCGCATCGCGAGCCCCGCGTGCAGGGCGAAGCGCACCGCGCCGTCGGCCCCGATCAAGGTATCGGGCACGGTGACCCGGTCCGTGACCGTGATCCGGTGCTGCCGGGGCGCCAGGGAGGCCGTGATGTCGTGCCCCACGGGCTCGGCAGCCGCGGGCAAGGACCAGAGGGCGGTGAGCAGGAGCAGGGTGGAAGCCGCGCGAAATCTCACCGGTTGATCTCCTCCCAGCGCTTTTGCAGCCGCTTGACCGACACGGGACCCGCCGTGCCCACCTCCTGGGCGAACAGGGACACCCGCAGCTCCTCCAGCAGGCCCCGGAACTCGGCCAGCTCCGGTGTCTCGCCCCCGGCCGCCCGCTCCCGCCACGCCGCCCACAGGGGCGCGATCTCCCCCAGGGCCTTCAGGTCCCGCGCCGGATTGGCCTGGAGGCGCTCCAGGCGCACCTCCAGGGCCCTCAGGTGGCGGGGCAGGTGCAGCAGGCGGGGGTACGGCGTGGCGCGGGCGAAGCCCGGGAACACCAGGCTCCCCAGGTGCTCCCGCGCGTCCGCCAGGGAGCGGGGGTCGCCCCGCAGGCCGGGCCGCCCCAGGGCGGTGGCGAGGCCGTGCCAGCGCTCCAGGGCCTCGGCCGCCGCCCGAGCCCCCGCCGCCACCGCCGGTCCCAGTTCGCCCCGTGCCCGCGCCACCGCCGCCTCGAAGGCCTCCCGCGTCCGCAGGGCCTCCGAGCCCTCGGCGCCGAACAGGACGTGGGCCAGGGCCGTGTGCAGCAGGTCCGCTTTCAGGGCCTCGCACGTCCCCAGGGGGGCGTGGCGCAGGCAGGCCGAGGGCGGCACCGGCACCTGGCGCGGGTCCGCCACGGCCCGGGGCAGGCCCCGCGCCGCCAGGGCCAGCAGCCCCTCCGGCAGGCGCCGCCGGGCCGCTTCGGCGTCGTCCAGCAGGCGCAGGTCGACCGGGCCGTGGGTGCCCCCGTCCTCCCGCGCCACCAGGGCCGGGTAGCCCCGCACCGCGCCCGCCCCCTCCCCCAGGGTGACCGACTCCGGCAGATCGCCGAAGTCCCACCCGGCCAGGTCCGCGCGCTCGAAGTCTTCCTTGGGCACCCGCTGGAAGTCGGCCCGCGCCTTGCCCCCCAGCTCCCGCTTCAGCGCCCCCAGGTCCCGCCCCGCCCCCACGGGCCTCTCGTCCGCGTCCACCACCTCGAAGCGCATCACCAGGTGGGGCGGCAGGCTTTCCACCGGCCACGCCTCGGGGGGCACCTCGACGCCGGTCTCGGCCTTGAGGAACCTGGCCAGGGCCTCCGTGAGGGGCGCGTCGCCCGGCGTCGCCGCGTCGGCGAAGCGCCCGGCCCAGTGGGGCCACGGCATGAACGCCTTGCGGTAGCGGCGTGGCAGCCCCTTGAGGAGAAAGCCCACCTTGTCCCGCAGCATCCCCGGCACCAGCCACGCGAAGCGCCCCGGCTCCAGGGCGTTGAGGGCGTGCAGGGGCACCGTGGCCGTGACCCCGTCCTCCGGGTGCCCGAGCTGGAAGCGGTAGGTGAGGGGCAGGCGCAGCGCCCCCACGGCGAGGGCGTCCGGGTACAGGTCCGGCGCCGCCTCCGGGGCCGGCCCCAGGTCCTCCGGGGTCAGGAACAGCAGCCGCGGCCGCTCGGCCGCCGCCCCCCGCCGCCATTTCTCGAAGCTGCGCGCGTCGCACACCCCCTCCGGCACCCGGGCGGCGTAGAAGCCGACCAGGGCCTCCGGGTCCACCCCGTGGGCGCGGTCCCGGGAGCGCGCCGCCCGCGCCTCGGCCGCCGCGATCACCTCCGTGTTGTGGGCCAGGAACTCCCCCTTGGTGTCCAGCTCCCTCGCCGCCAGCGCCTCGCGCAGGAACACCTCCCGCGCCGCCGCCGGGTCCTGTTTCCCGTACGGCACCCGCCGCCGGGGGCAGAGGGTCAGGCCGTAGAGGGCCGTGCGTTCGTACGCCATCACGGCGCCGCGCCCGCGGTCCCAGTGGGGCTCGAAGAAGCTGCGCTTCAGGCGCGTGCCGGCGGCCGCCTCCACCCACTCCGGCTCCACCTTGGCGCAGACGCGGCCGTAGAGCCGGGTGGTCTCCACCAGCTCCGCCGCCACGATCCACTCCGGCGGCTTTTTGCGCAGCCCCGAGCCCGGGTGCACGGCGAACCGCGCCTGCCGCGCCCCCAGGTAGTCCCGCCACTTCTCCTCCCGCCGCCCCACGTGGCCCAGCAGGCCCGTGAGCAGGGCCTGGTGCACCGCCGCGTAGTCCGCCGCCTCCGTCCCCACGCGAAAGCCCCGCGTGCTCACCTGGGCCGTCAGCTCCCGGTGCAGGTCGCGCCATTCCCGCATGCGGGGGTAGGACAGGTAGTGCTCCTTGCACAGCGCCCGCAGCTTGGCCTGGGAGCGGTGCCGGGCCGCCTCGTCGTAGAACGCCCACAGCTTCAGGAGCGACGCGAAGTCCGACTGGGGGTCCGCGAAGCGGGCGTGGGCCTGGTCGGCCTTGGCCTGGGCCTCCAGGGGCCGCTCCCGCGGGTCGCGGATGCTCAGGGCCGCCGCCAGCACCAGGACCTCCTTCAGCGCCCCGCTCTCCCGGGCGGCCAGGACCATGCGGGCCAGCCGCGGGTCCACCTGGAAGGCCGCCAGCTGCCGCCCCAGGGGGGTGATCTTCCCGGCCCCGTCCACCGCCCCCAGCTCAGCCAGCAGGGTCATCCCGTCGCCGATCTGGCGCCGGTCGGGCGGGTCCACGAAGGGGAACGCCGCCACGTCCCCCAGGTTCAGGGCCAGCATCCGCAGGATCACCGCCGCCAGGTTGGTGCGCCGCACCTCCGGCTCGGTGAAGGCGGGCCGGGCGGCGTAGTCGTCCTCGCCGTAGAGGCGGATGCACACCCCCGGCGCCAGGCGCCCGCAGCGCCCCGCCCGCTGGTCGGCCGAGGCCCGCGACACCGGCTCCACCGGCAGGCGCTGCACCTTGGCGCGGGTGCTGTAGCGGCTGATGCGGGCGAGGCCCGTGTCCACCACGTAGTGCACCCGGGGCACCGTGAGCGAGGTCTCCGCCACGTTCGTCGCCAGCACGATCCGCCGCTCCGGGCCCGGCCGGAACACCCGCGCCTGCTCCGCCGCCGACAGGCGGGCGAACAGGGGCACGATCTCGGTGTGGCGGGGGTGGTGCTTGCGCAGGGCCTCGGCGGCCTCGCGGATCTCCCGCTCCCCCGGCAGGAACACGAGCACGTCGCCGTCCGCCCCTAAGGCCGCCACCTCGTCCACGGCGTCCAGCAGGCCCCGGTGGGGGTCCTGGGCCCCCTCGGCGGGGTCGGGCGGGCGGTAGCGCACCTCCACCGGGTAGGCGCGCCCCGACACCTCCACCACCGGCGCCCCGAAGTGGGCCGCGAAGCGGGCCGTGTCGATGGTGGCCGAGGTGACGATCACCTTGAGGTCCCGCCGCCGGGGCAGCAGGCCCTTGAGGTAGCCCAGCAGGAAGTCGATGTTCAGGCTGCGCTCGTGGGCCTCGTCCAGGATGATCGTGTCGTAGGCGGCAAGCAGCGGGTCCCCCTGCGTCTCCGCCAGCAGGATGCCGTCCGTCATCACCTTCACGAAGGTCCGGGGTCCCGTGCGGTCGGAAAAACGCACCTTGTAGCCCACCGCGTGCCCCAGGGGGGTCTTCAGCTCGTCGGCGATGCGCTCGGCCAGGCTGCGGGCGGCGATGCGGCGGGGCTGGGTGTGGCCGACCAGGCCGTCCACGCCCCTGCCTACACGTAAGCAGATCTTGGGCAGCTGGGTGGTCTTGCCCGAGCCCGTCTCCCCCGCGACCACGACGACCGGGTGGGCGGCAATCGCGCGCGCGATCTCCTCGCGCCGGTCCGCCACCGGCAGGTGCTCCGGGAAGGTGGGCTCCGGCAGATTCTGAAGGCGCCACGCCCGCCGCCCGGCCGAGGCCGCCACCCGTTCCGCCAGTCGGGCCAGCCCCGGGTCCGCCCCGCCCCGCCGCGCCAGGGCTTTCAGGCGCGCGGCGAAGCGGGCCCGCTCGGCGGGCGGGCAGTGGGGGAGGGTGTCCCGGATCGTGGCGGCGAGGTCTTCCGGCATGGGTTCGCGCATGGCGTTCGGGGCCGTACCGCCGCCTAGGATCGCACAAGGGGCACGTGCCTGCCCACGCGCCCCGGCCCTTGACAAGGCGGCCCCCCGGGCGGCAAAAAGGGGGCCATGAGCCCGCCCGACGCGCCCTCCGGCGGCGTGGTGTCCTGGGACACCGCCCGCGACGGCCCCCTCTCCGAGGCCGCCCTCCGTACCCGCATGGAGGCGGACGGCTACGCCGTGACCCGCTACGTCTATGCCCCCGGCACGGTCTTCCCCACCCACAGCCACGGGGTGGACAAGCTCGACGCCGTGGTTTCGGGCCGCTTCCGCCTGACCCTGCCGGACGGGGCGGTGGTGCTCCAGGGCGGGGACCGGCTGTTCGTGCCCCGGGGTCTGCGCCACGCCGCCGAGGTGGTCGGGGACCGGCCCGTGGTGAGCCTGGACGGCGTTCGCACCGGCCCGCCCCGGTGAGCCCCCGCACGTGACGATCGAGCTGTTCCAGGTGGACGCCTTCACCGGGGTGCCCTTCGCGGGCAACCCGGCGGCCGTGTGCCTCCTTCCGGGTCCCGCCGACGCCGCCTGGATGCAGCGGGTGGCGGCCGAGATGAACCTCTCCGAGACCGCCTTCCTGCATCCGGAGGGGGACGGCTACGCCCTGCGCTGGTTCACCCCCAAGGTCGAAGTGGACCTGTGCGGCCACGCCACCCTGGCGGCGGCCCACGTCCTGTGGGAGGCGGGCCCGGCGCCCCCGGACCGCCCCCTCCGCTTCGCCACCCGCAGCGGGACCCTCACGGCGGTCCGCGAGGCCCCCTGGATCTGGCTCGACTTCCCCGCGGACCCGCCCCAGCCGGCGATGGCGCCGGACGGCCTGGCGGAGGCCCTGGGGGCCCGCCCGAAGGGCGTCCTCAAGGGCCGCATCGACTGGCTCCTGGACTTGGGGTCCGAGGCCGAGGTGCGGGCCCTCAAGCCCGACATGCGGCGCCTGGCGGCGGTGCCGGCCCGGGGCGTGATCGTCACCGCCCCGCCGAAGGGGCCCGGCGTGGACTTCGTGTCGCGCTTCTTCGCCCCCGCCGCCGGCATCCCGGAGGACCCGGTGACCGGCTCGGCCCACTGCTGCCTGGGCCCCTTCTGGTCCGCCCGCCTGGGCCGGGCGGAGCTGACCGGCCGCCAGGTCTCGCCCCGGGGGGGCACCGTGCGGGTGCGGGTGGGGGAGCGCCGCGTCGCCCTCGGGGGCCGGGCGGTCACCGTCCTGCGCGGCCGGATGGGGGAGTCCGCCGCGCCGCCGAAGCCGGCGTAGGGGGGGCTAGTCGGGGTAGTCGTCCGGGCGCTTGCCCGTGGCCACGATGGAGCAGGCCACGTGGACCTCCAGGCCGAGCTTGCGGCCCTTCTCCAACAGCTCCGGGCTGTCGGCGCCGGGGTTGGCGAACACGGTCTTGATCCCCTTGGCGGCCAGCTCCTCGAGCATCTGCTCCCCGACGGCGGGGGGCACGTAGAGGCTCGCCACCTCCACCGGGTCGGGGATGTCCGCCACCCGGTGGTACACGGCCAGGCCCTCCACCGTCTCCTCCTTGGGGTGCACCGGGTACACCTTCCACCCCGCGTCCAGGTAGGCGCGCACGGCCTTGTTGCCGAACTTGCGGCGCTGGGACGAGGCCCCGATGATGACGATGGACCGGTCGGGCATGGCGGGCTCCGGGCGAGGGGTGGGGGAAAGGCTGCCGGGCCATTATAGGGCGCCCCCCGCCACGGGGCAGCCCCGCTCCGTGAGCCGTCAGTAGAACGAGCCCGCCACCCGCGCGTAGAGCTGCCCCTCGCCCCGGTCCCCCAGGCCCCGGGCCACCCCGACCCGCACCGTGAGGGGCAGGAAATAGCCCGCCACCAGGTCCAGCCCCACCTCCGCCCCGCCGCCCCACACGTGCTTCCACCCGGCGGGCCGCCGGCGCGACTGGGCCGTCTCGGTGAACACCGCCCCGTGCAGCTTCTCCAGGAACAACGGCAGGGTGCCCGGCGCCCACTCCGGCAGGGCGAGGGGAAAGCGCCACTCCACGGTCTCCCGCACGAGGCGCTCCCCCACCAGGGCCACGTCCGGGAAGCCCCTCAAGGCCAGGTCCCGGTCGAACGGGTCCACCACGCCGCCCGGCGGCCCGCCCGCCGTGAACAGCAGGTCCCCCGTGGCGAACGCCCCCGTGGCCCGCGCGGACAGCACCTGGGCCCGCCACGGCAGGGCGGCGTACTCGGCCCAGTCCGCCAGGGTGGCGGTACCGGTGCGGTCGCTGCCCCACCGGTCCGAGGCGATCTCGCCGTGGACCGCCAGGCGGCGCCCGTCCGTCTCGCTGATCCCCAGGCCGTAGCGCTGGGTGCTGTCGTGCTCGGCCCCCAGGCGTAGGAAGAGGTCCGTGGTCTCGTTCGTCGCCGCGCAGGCCGCGCAGGCCAGCTTGACGCTGTCGTCCTCCACCCCCACCCCCAGGCGCAGGCGCTCCCGGTGGTTGACGTGGTTGACCGGGAAGACCAGGTCCACCGTGCCGTCCCGTTGCCGGGGCCAGCCCCCCAGGGCCCCGCCGGGCAGGTAGACCCGCCCCTGGTAGGTCTGGCTCAGCGTCACCTGGACGGTGGGATAGAAGCGGTCGTACAGGTACGTGACCCCCGCCTCCACGAGGCCCTCGTTCACGTCCGCTGCCGCCTGGAGCAGCCAGATGTGGTGCCCCAGGGGGTCCAGCCCCAAGGTGAACAGGCCGTAGTAGGCGTCCGGCCCCTCCTCGTAGGCCACCGGCACCCAGAACCGGGGCAGGGCGGCCGGGTAGGGGCGGTACGGGCGTGTCGTCGGCGCCCCCTCGGGCGCCGGCGCCACCGGCGCGGGCGGGGGCGCGGCCGCCGGCTCCGGCGCGGCCGGGGGCCACGCCGCGGGGGTGAACGGCACCCGGTAGAGGTCGAAGCCGCCCCCGTGCAGGCCGGTGAACAGGATCGCCGTGCCGTCCGGGGTCACCTCCGGCGCCAGGGCGGCCCCCGTCACGTCCGTGACCCGCAGGCGCGCCCCGGTGGCCGGCTCCAGGGCGTAGAGGTTGAACACCCCGTCCGGGTCGGCGGTATAGACGAGGTAGCGGCCGTCCGGGCTCCAGGCGGGGTCCGCGTGGTGGGCCGGACCCTGGGTCACGAAGCGGTAGGCGCCGCTCGCCGCGTCCACCAGGGCGATCTGCCGGTCCCGCCCGGGCCGCCACACCGACACCGCCACCCGGGTGCCGTCCGGCGAGAAGCGCGGGCCCGCGAACAGGGTCGCGTGGCCCATCTCCAGCAGGGTGCGGGGGGCCCCGGGCGGGTCGCCGGGCTCCAGCAGCACCAGGGCCGTGTCCCCCGGGGCGGGCCTGCCCACGGCCACGGCCACGATGCGCCCGTCCGGCGCCACGTCCGGGTCCCGCAGCCGCGCCCCCCGGGTCAGGCGCGTCACCCGCCCCGACGCCGGGTCCGCCAGGAACAGGTCCGACGCCAGGCGGAAGTTGCCCGTGATCTCCGGCTGGTCGAACACCAGGCCCTCCGGCCCGAAGGCCAGGGCCCGCCCGCCGTTGCGCCAGGCCAGCTCCCGGGGTTCTCCGGTGCCGTCCAGGGGCCCCAGCAGGATGCGGGTGTGGTCGTGGGGGGTGCGGCTGCTGTAGGCGACGGTGCGCCCCCCCGGCGCCACCCGCGCCCCGCCGGTGCCGTACCCGGAGCGGGTCAGGCGCTCCGGCGCGGGCTCGGGGCTCGGGGACCCCAGGCCATCCCGCAGGCCCCGCTGCCAGCCGGGCCAGCGCAGCGTCAGGTCCACCCCCAGGGCCTCCCGGAAGTTGGGCTTCAGCAGGAACGGGATCAGGTTGTCGCTGTACGTCGCCACCAGCTCGAACGGCGCCTCGGGGCCCTCGGTGGCCGCCAGGTCCTCCAGGAACAGGCCGCCGTACAGGTAGGGGGTGAGGCCGCCGGGCCAGGTGTGGAGCGGGTGGTCGGCCTTCGACAGGGGCAGCAGCGTGCCGTCCGCCGCCTCGGCCCGGAGCACGCCCCGCGCCAGGCTGCCCCGCCCCCGGCCCCCGGCGGTGCCCTCCGTCTCCTCGTACACCGCCATCCCCTCCAGCATCCAGCCCGGGTTGAACAGGTTGGGGAACAAGAGCGGCAGGCGCCCGAACACCCGCCTGAGGCCCAGCGGGATGCCGTCGCCCCGGTCCAGGTGCAGGACGTGGGCGTACTCGTGCAGGAACAGCATGTAGAGCCAGCGGTCCACGTCCAGCATCAGCTCCAGGTCGCCGTCCGGCAGGGTGGCGTTCAGGACCACCAGGTCGTAGGGGACCACCGTGGTGAGGCCGTTGGCCAGGTCGGTATGGTCGGTCAGGACCACGTGGGTGCGGCCCTTGGGGGCCCACCCGAAGCGGGGCGTCTCCCGCGCGTAGACCGCCTCCGCCACCCCCGCCAGGCGCTCGGCGAGGCCCTCCAGGCCCTGGTGGTAATGGATGTAGAAGTGGGGCGTGACCCGGGTGGTCCAGGTCAGGTCCGGGTCGTACAGGGTGGCGGCGCGGGCCGGGAGGGGGCCCAGGGCGCCGAGCACCAGGACGGCGGCCACCAGGGCGCCCCAGGGCCGGGCGTGGGGCCGGGGAGGGCGTACGGGGAGGCGCGGCGCCGGGCGCCTTCCCGGCAGGCCCCGGGCGGGGCCGCTCAGGCCGGCTCCAGGATCGCCCGCATGGAGCCGACGCTCCGTGCCAGGAGGGGGTCCGGGCCGAAGCCGTGGATCTGCTCCTGCTTCAGCTCGGCCCGCTCGCGGGTGGTGGTGAGCAGCACGGTGCGCCCGGTCTGGTCCACTTCCCGCGCGTGGGCCATGCCCTGGTCGGCGTCGAAGCCGAAGATGGCCCCCAGCATGCGGATGACGTACTCGTAGGTGTGGTCGTCGTCGTCCAGCAGGACGACGTGGTAGAGGGGCGAGAGGGCGTCGAGGGTGGTGGCGCTCTCCTCGCGCTGCGGCGTCGTGACCGCCATCGCCGGCCCTTCAGGTCAATAGCGGCCCGTGCGGGGCCGCTTGAAGAAGCACTCGTAGGGGTATTCGGCCGCCGGGTTGTGGAACACGGTCACCAGCTCCCACCCCTCCTTGCCCATGAAGTTGAGCTGGTTGGCCACCTGCACCTCGCTCAGGTGCTCCACGCGGTACTCCCAGGCGGTGACGGTGTCGTCGAACATGGCCCTCGAGGCCCTTTCGCGGCGGGGTTCCGGGGCCCCGAAGGGCCTCGTCCGGCCGGCACGCCGGCCGGCACCCCGATAGCTTACCGAGCGGACGCCCGGGGGTCCAGCCCCCCGAGCCCCGCGAGCCCCTGTGACCCGCGGCCGGTTGGCGCCGGAAACGTCGCACCCGACGCCCGAATGTCGTGATCCATACAATGTCGTCGGTTTCGGTGCGCCCGCCGGCACATTCGCCACGCCCGGGGGCCGGCCCCCGGCGCGCCCTTTTCCCGCGCCCCCGGTTTTGCTACAGTTGCCCGATCAACGGGTTTCCCCGGTGGGGACCCGGCCGCGCGGGACAGACGGGCCGGGTTGGCACGGAACTTGATCTTTACGCCGCCGATCGCGACAGCCGGTGGCGGCGTGCCCCGGGGAGAGCGTGTCCAGCCTGCCGGCGCGGGTACGGCCCGCGGGAGAGCCGCGCGACGTTTTCGGAGTATGTGGAAACAAGGAGCACGGGGAAGATGACACCGGACGCAGTTCTGAGAATGGCCCAGGAGAACGGGGCCAAGATGGTGGACTATCGCTTCACCGACAGCCGGGGCAAGTGGCAGCACATCACCGGCCCGATCCAGCAGCTCACGGAGGAGTCGTTCGACGACGGCTTCGGCTTCGACGGCTCGTCCATCGCCGGGTGGTGCAGCATCGACGCCTCGGACATGGTCTTCAAGCCGGACCCCACCTCGGCCCTGATGGACCCCTTCACCGAGGAGCCGACCCTCATCCTCACCTGCGACATCTACGACCCCTACACGGGGCAGCTCTACGAGAAGGACCCGCGCGGCATCGCCCGCCGCGCCGAGGCCTACCTGAAGTCCACCGGCATCGGGGATACCGCCTACTTCGGCCCCGAGCCCGAGTTCTTCATCTTCGACTCGGTGCGCTTCAAGGCCGACATGGCGGGTGCCATGTACCACGTGGAGAGCGAGGAGGCGGCCTGGAACTCGGAGAAGGACTACGAGGGCGGCAACCTCGGCCACCGCCCGGGCGTGAAGGGCGGCTACTTCCCGGTCCCGCCCGTGGACTCGGCCCAGGACATCCGCACCCAGATGGTCCTGACCATGCAGGCCATGGGCCTGTCCATGGAGTGGCACCACCACGAGGTGGCCACCGCCAACCAGGCCGAGATCGACTTCCGCTTCGACACCCTGGTGCGGACCGCCGACAACCTCCAGATCTTCAAGTACGTGGTCCACAACACCGCCAACCAGTACGGCCAGACGGCGACCTTCATGCCCAAGCCGCTGCTGGGGGACAACGGCAACGGCATGCACACCCACCAGTCCATCTGGAAGGCGGGCAAGCCCATGTTCGCCGGGGACGGCCCCGCCAACCTGTCCGACGAGGCGCTCTACTACATCGGGGGCATCATCAAGCACGCCAAGGCGCTCAACGCCCTGAGCAACGCCTCCACCAACTCCTACAAGCGCCTGGTGCCGGGCTTCGAGGCCCCGGTGCTGCTCGCCTACTCGGGCCGCAACCGCTCGGCCTCGATCCGCATCCCGGCCTCCCCCAGCCCCAAGGGCCGGCGCCTGGAGGTCCGCTTCCCGGACTCCACGGCCAACCCCTACCTGGCCTTCTCGGCCATGCTGATGGCGGGCCTGGACGGGATCGAGAACAAGATCCACCCGGGCGACCCGATGGACAAGAACCTCTACGACCTGCCGCCCGAGGAGCTCGCCGGCGTGCCCACCGTGTGCGCGTCCCTCGGCGAGGCCCTGGACGCCCTGGAGGCGGACAACGAGTTCCTCAAGAAGGGGGGCGTGTTCACCCAGGCGGCCCTGGACTCCTACATCGAGCTCAAGCGGGAGGAGTGCACGCGGCTCGACATGACGCCGCACCCGGTCGAGTTCGAGATGTACTACTCCGTCTGACGCGGGGCGCGTTCGATCCCCTTGCAGGGGAGCGGGGCCACGGGACCTCCCGTGGCCCCGTTTTGCTTCCCGCCCCGAGCGTTTCAAGGGCAATCCGCTGCTCACCCTCCTGGCCCCGGCCAAGATCAACCTCAGCCTGAAGGTGCTGGGGCGCCGCTCCGACGGCTACCACGCCCTCGACTCGGTGTTCCACACCGTCGGGCTGTACGACCGCGTCACCCTGGAGGACGGCCCCCCCGGCGTGCGCCTGACCTGCTCGGACGCCGACCTGGGGGGCCCGGACAACCTGGCCGCCCGCGCCGCCCGGGCCGTCCTGGAGCGGCTGGCCCCCGGGCCGGGGGTGCGCATCCACCTGGAGAAGGCCATCCCCGCCGGCGCGGGACTGGGGGGCGGCAGCAGCGACGCCGCCGCCGTCCTGACCGGCATGGCCCGCCTGCGGGCGCCGGACTGGCCCCCGGAGCGCCTCGCGGAGCTGGCGGCGTCCCTGGGCAGCGACGTGCCGTTCTTCCTTCACGGCGGCGCCGCCCGGGTGACCGGCCGGGGGGAGCGCGTGGCGCCCCTCGCCCCCCGGGAGGGCACCTGGTGCCTGCTCCTGAACCCCGGCCTGACCGTGAGCACGGCCGCCGTCTACGCCGCCTACGACCGCGAAAACCCGGCGCAAGTATTGACACCCGGCCCCACCCCCTCAATAATTGGCATCGCCCCTTCGGGAGCGGCGGCGAGGGCCGAGGCCCCGCCTGAGCGGGAGCCGGGAGCGGGGGGAGGCCCCCTGGAAGCCCCGGAGCCGGTCAACGACCTGGAGCAGGCGGCCTGCCGGGTCGCCCCCGGGATCGCCGACGCCCTGGCCGCCATGCGGGAGGCGGGCGCCGAGGGGGCGCGCATGACCGGGAGCGGCGGAGCCGTCTTTTGTCTCGCCCCGTCCCGCGCTGCGCTCGAGCGAATTCAAGAGCGGCTGGTCACGGCGCCTCGCTGGGAGGTGTGGTTGGTTCCCCTGACGGGTGCCGGCGTCCCTTGCTCGCGGAACGGTGTCTGAGCCACGACGGTACCGGCGATTGGGGCGTCGACAAGCGGTAAGTCACCAGATTTTGGTTCTGGCATTCCCAGGTTCGAATCCTGGCGCCCCAGCCACCCCCTGACCCGGGGTCGGCATCGGCACCCCGGCCCCCTCGAGGCGGCGGCCGGGGCCGGGGCAGCGGGCCCCTAGGGCCCGAACGGGCATACGACGGGCGGCCGCCCACGCGGCCGCATCAAGGGAGCGAAGGTGGACGACCGCCTGAAGATCTTTAGCGGAAACGCCAACCGCCCGCTGGCGGAGCGGATGTGCAAGGAGCTGGGCATCGACCTGGGCCTGGCGACCGTGTCGTCCTTCTCCGACGGCGAGATCATGGTCCAGATCGACGAGAACGTGCGCGGCGCCGACGTCTTCCTGGTCCAGACCCTGAGCTATCCGGTCAATCACCATCTCATGGAGATGCTGATCATGATGGATGCGTTCCGGCGCGCCAGCGCCAAGCGCATCACGGCCGTGATCCCGTACTTCGGCTACGCCCGCCAGGACCGCAAGTCGTCCCCCCGGGTGCCCATCACCGCCAAGCTGGTGGCCGACCTGATCACCACCGCCGGCGCCGACCGGGTCCTGACCCTCGACCTCCACGCTGGCCAGATCCAGGGTTTCTTCAACATCCCGGTCGACCACCTCTACGCCAAGCCGGTGCTGCTCGAGTACCTCCGCACCCGCCCCTACACCCGCCTGGTGGTGGTCTCCCCCGACGCCGGCGGCACCGAGCGGGCCCGGGCCTTCGCCAAGAAGCTCAACGCCTCCCTCGCCATCATCGACAAGCGGCGCGACGCCCCCAACAGCGCCGAGCTGATGAACATCATCGGCGAGGTGAAGGACAGCGACGTGCTCCTGCTGGACGACATGATCGACACCGGCGGCACCATCGTCCAGGCCGCCCACGCCCTAAAGGAAAGGGGCGCCCTCAAGGTGTACGGCGCCTGCACCCACGCCGTCCTGTCCGGGCCGGCCATCAGCCGCCTGAAGTCGTCCCCCTTCGACGAGGTCATCATCACCGACTCGATCCCCTTGAACGGCAAGGACAAGCTTTACGACCACTTCACCGTGCTGTCCGTCGCGGGCCTGCTGGGGCAGGCCGTGGCCCGGGTCCACACGGAGGAGTCGGTCAGCAACCTGTTCGTGTAGCGGGCGCCCGAAGGGGCCCGCCGCACCCAACGACTCGGATTCAAGCAACGGAGGTCCGCGCAAGATGTCCACGATGGCACTCAAGGCCACGCCCCGCGAGCAGACCGGCAAGGGCGTCGCCCGCCGCCTGCGCCGTGAGGGCTTCGTTCCCGGCGTGATCTACGGGGTCGGCGACCCCACCCCCCTGGCCGTGCCCTACAAGGCGGTCCACACGCTCATGACCCGCGAGGGGGGCGACCACGGCCTGATCGAGCTGACCCTGGACGGCAAGAAGCGCGGCGTGATCATCCGCGACTACCAGACCCACCCCGTCACGGGCCGCCTGCTGCACTGCGACTTCCAGGAGGTCCAGAAGGGCCACCGCCTCACGGTCACCGTGGGCATCGAGCTGGTGGGCGAGACGCCCCCCGGCGTGCGCGAGCAGGGCATCCTCCAGCACCAGATGCACGAGCTGGAGCTGGACTGCATGCCCGACCGCATCCCGGAGGTGATCCAGGTGGACGCCTCCCACCTGAAGATCGGCGACTCGATCCACGTGGCCGACCTGAACCTCCCCGAGGGCGTGCGGGCGCACGCCGCGGAGGACGCCACCGTGGTCTCCGTCCTGCCGCCCAAGCTGGCGGCCGAGGCCGAGGAGGCGCCGGAGGGCGAGGCCCCCGAAGCCGAGGCGGCGGAGACCCCCGCCCCGGAATGACCCGGGCCGGGCGTTGAAGGTGGTCCTGGGGCTGGGCAATCCCGGCCCCCGCTATGCCGGCACGCGGCACAACATCGGCCACGTGGTCGTGGAGCGCCTGGCGCGGCGCTGGCACGTTGACCTGGCGGCCCGCGACACCTACGCCGGCGGCCAGGGCAGCGTGGCCGGCACCCCGGCCTGGCTGGCGGTGACCCGGGTGTTCATGAACCTGAGCGGCCAGGCCGCCCGGGCGCTGTGGAACCGGATGGGCCGCCGGCCGGAGAACCTGATCGTGGTGCACGACGACCTGGACCTTCCCCTGGGGGCCGTGCGCCTCAAGGAGGGGGGTGGCGACGGCGGCCACAAGGGGGTGCGCTCCGTGGCCGGCACCCTGGGATCGCCCGACTTCGCCCGCGTGCGGGTGGGGGTGGGGCGCCCCGTGGACAAGGCCGGGGTGGTGGACTACGTGCTGGAGCGCTTCGCCCCCGAGGAGGCGGCGGCGGCCGAGGAGGCCGTCGAGATCGCCGCCGGGGCCCTGGAGGTCCTGCTGGCCGAGGGCCTCACCGCCGCCCAGGCCCGGGCCCACGCCCCGCGCTGAGCGCGGGGCCGGACCCCGGGCACGAATTTCGGACGCCGACGACGAACGAGACCATCGAACGCACATGGCACTCAACTGTGGCATCGTGGGCCTGCCCAACGTGGGCAAGTCCACCATCTTCAACGCGATGACCGCGGCCGGCGCCGCGAGCGCGAACTACCCGTTCTGCACCATCGAGCCGAACGTCGGCATGGTGCCCCTGAACGACCCGCGCCTGAAGCGCCTGGCGGAGGTCTTCGGCTCGGCACGGTTGCTGCCCGCCACCGTGGAGTTCGTGGACATCGCGGGGCTCGTGGCCGGGGCCAGCGAGGGGGAGGGCCTGGGCAACCAGTTCCTGGCCCACATCCGCGAGACCGACGCGATCCTGCACGTGGTGCGCTGCTTCGAGGACAGCCAGGTGGTCCACGTGACCGGCCGGGTGGACCCGGTGGACGACATCCGCACGGTTGACACCGAGCTCGTGCTGGCCGATATGGAATCGTTGACCCGCCGCAAGGAGCGCCTCACGAAGAAGGCGCGCGCGGGCGACAAGCAGGCGGCCACGGACCTCGCCCTGAACGAACGTGTCCTGTCGGCCCTGGAGGCGGGAAAGGGGGCGCGGGAGGTGCCCCTCTCCGCGGACGAGCGCGAGGCGCTGAAAGAGGCGCACCTCATCACGCTCAAGCCGGTGCTGTTCGTCGCCAACGTGGCGGAATCGGAGCTCGGCGCCCCCGGACCCCTGGTGGCCCGGGTGGAGGAGCTGGCCCGCGAGCGGGGCGCCGAGGTGGTCGTCATCAGCGGCGCCATCGAGAGCGAGCTGGCGTCCCTGGATGCGGAGGAACGGCAGGCGTACCTGGACGAGCTGGGCCTGACCGAATCGGGCCTGGACCGGCTGGCGCGGGCGGCCTACCGCCTGCTGGGGCGGATCACCTACTTCACGGCGGGGCCCAAGGAGGCCCGGGCCTGGACCATCCAGGACGGGACGCGGGCGGAGCAGGCCGCCGGAGTGATCCACACCGACATGGAGCGCGGCTTCATCCGCGCGGAGGTGATGGCGTTCGAGGATCTGGACCGGCTCGGGTCGGCCCAGGCGATCAAGGAGGCGGGCCTCTTGCGCCTGGAGGGAAAGGACTACGTGGTCCGGGACGGGGACGTGATCCACTTCCGGTTCAACGTGTAACGGCAGACAATCACGACAAAGGGGAAGACGATGAGTTCCGGAGGATCAGGCAAGAGTTCGAGGCGGGGCGGAGGCCGGCGCCGGCCGCGCGGCCGCTCCGGCGGCGGGCAAGGGGGGGCGCCGCGCAAGGGCGGCGCCACGATGGCGCCGCCGCCCCGCAAGGGCAAGGCGTTCTCCACACCGTACGAGGTGCCCGAGACCGGCCGGATCGCGCCGTTCGACCTGTTCTGCGCCTGCCTGCTCGGGCTGATGCCCGACGGCACCTACCGCAGCGCGGGGCTGGGCGAGGTGGCCAAGCGCCTGCGGCGCTCGCCCAACGAGCTGCGCGACCTGCTCCAGTCCTACGGCATGGACCACGAGTCCCTGCGCGCCGTGGACTTCGACCTGGAGCTGGCCAAGCTCGACATCCAGGTGGCCCCGGAGGGGATCGATCGGCGCGAGCTGGCCCGCGGGCTGTTCGAGGAGTTCGTCGACGTCCACCCGACCCTGGGGGACCTGGAGCCGGCGGCCGTGCAGGGCAACGGCACCGGCGCTACGGCCGGGCCCGCGCCCGCCGCCGTGGAGCACCCCCACCGCCGCAAGGCCCCCGCGTCGCCCCCCAAGGCGGCGCCCCGCCCGGAGCCGCAAGCGCAGGCCCCCGAGCCCGAGGCGGAAGGCGGGGAGGAGGCGGCCGAGGCCGAGCCCGAGCCGTCCTTGGTGACGGCCGACGTCACCGCCGACGTGGCCGGCGGCCGCCCGGAGGCGGCCTCAGAGGAGGGCGCCCCCCACGCGGAGCGCCCGGTGCGGCAGATCCGGCGCTCCCCTGTGCGCCGCGGCCGGGGCGGCTAGCCCCAGACCTCGTCCGGCATCACCAGCCGGTCCACCGGCTTGCCGTCCACGATGTGCGACTGGACGATCTCCGGCACGTCGGCGGCGGTGACGCCCCGGTACCAGACCCCCTCCGGGTAGACCACCACGATCGGGCCCATGCCGCACGGCCCGATGCACTGGGTGCCGGTGACGATCGCCTCCTGGAAGAGCCCCTTGTTCTCGATCTCCATCATGAAGCTCATGAGGAGCTCGGGGGACCGCTTCTCGCCGCAGGAGCCGCGCGGGTGGCCCGGCGGCCGGGTGTTGGTGCAGACGAGGATGTGTCGGCTCGGCTTCGGCATGGCGTTGCGTATGCTCCGTCAGGTAGGGGTTGCGCTCGGGTCCGGGCGCCTGCGTGTCGCCCCCCGGCCCGACGGGCCGGCGGCGCCCCGATGTCGTGTCCCGCAAGGATAAGGGCCCCGCACGAAGCCGGTCAATCCGCGCCCCGCCGCCCCGCACGGCCCCCGTCCCGCGCCCTTCGTGCCTCCTTCCCAACCCCTTCGGGCCCCCTTTGTGACATGGACCGGCGCGCGGCGGGCTCCCTATAATCGGCCCGTGGCACCCCCTCCCGCCGATCCGTCCCGCTCCGCCGGGCCCGCGCCCGCCGCGGGCCGCCGCGCGGCCGTGCCGGGCCGGGTCGCCCTGGTGGCCACCCACCCGGAGCGCCACAACCGCCGCGCCCTCCACATGGCCGCCACGCTGGCCGCCGCCGGCCACCGGGTCACCCTCTACACGGAAACGGGCTTCGAGCGCCCCGCCGACCTGCCGGAGGCCGTGGCCCTGGTGCCGTGCCTTGCCGAGGGGCCCGACGGCGGCCCCGACCCCGCGGGCCTGGCGGCCGTGGACCTGGAGGCGGCGGACGTGGTCCACGTCGCCGGCCCCGCGGCCCTGCGCCACGTGGGCGGGCGTCTGGGGCCGGACTGCCGCCTCGTGTACGACGTCCCCGGCCTGGACGGCGCCGCCGCCGTCGCCGGGGCCCCGGCCGGCACCCGGGCCTGGGCGGGGGAGCTGTTCCGCAGCCTGGGGGAACGTTTTCGCGCGCCCCGCATCGACGCGGTGGTCTGCCCCGGCTACGTCTTCGGCCAGTACCTCCAGCGCGAGCTGAAGCTCGGCCGGGTGCCCGTCGTGCCCATCTACGCCGCCCACCGGCTGCGGGAGGCCGTGCGCCCGACGCCCCCCGCCTGCCTGCGGCCCGGGCGCCCCGCCGTGGCCGCCCTGGGCGCGGACCACGCCGACCTGGGTGTGGCGCTGCGGGGCATGGGGCGCCTGCGGCGCGGCGTGGACCTGGTGGCCGTCAACGGCACCGGGGACTGGGCGGCCCTCGAGGCCGGGGCCGGGGACGTTGGCATGGCCGGCCAGGTGCACCGGGTCGAGGCGGGCCCCGAGGCCCTGATCCCCACCCTGGCCGCCTTCCACGCCGGGCTGGTGCTGCCCGTGGACGTCGCCCAGCGGGCCCTCTACGACCTGCCGGACGCCCTGTTCAGCTTCCTGATGGCCGGCGTGCCGGTGGTGGCGAGCCAGCTGCCGGGCCTGGAGCGGGTGGTGGGGGCCCACAACGTGGGCCTTTTGGTGGAGCCCCGGGACGAGGAGCAGGTGGGCGACGCCGTGGCGCGGATCTGCCTGGACGAGGCCCTGCGCGAGCGGCTGCTGCACAACCTGGCCCTGGTGCGGGAGAAGCGCTATTCGTGGGAAGCCCAGGAGGGCCGCCTGCTCGACCTGTACGACCGCCTCCTGGCCGAGGCCCCCCGGTGAGGGGGCGCGTGCCGGAGGTTTGTGGTAGGCTGTGAACGCCCGGAGGCGGGACCGAGGGGACCGAACGGCCCGTCCCGCCAGGGTTTTCCTTCGGATCCGAGCCCGATGACCGCACCGATCCAGACCGACCTGCCGCCGCTGCGCATCGGCCGCCACACCGCGCGCCTGCCGATCGTCCAGGGCGGCATGGGCATCCGGATCTCGGCCTCGCGCCTGGCCGGTGCGGTGGCGAAGGAGGGGGCCGTGGGGGTGATCGCCTCCGTGGCCCTGGGGCTGCGCTCCCCGTACTACAAGAAGAAGAGCGACTACTTCGCCGCCAACAAGCTGGCCCTGAAGGACGAGATCGAGCAGGCCCGCCGCACCGCGCCCGACGGCATCATCGGCGTCAACTGCATGGTGGCCATCACCGACCACGAGGCGATGGCCCGTACCGCCGCCGAGTCCGGGGCCGACGTGATCATCTCCGGCGCGGGGCTCCCCCTCAACCTGCCCTCCTATACCAAGGACCAGCCCGACTGCGCCCTCGTGCCCATCGTCTCCACGGCCAAGGCCGCCCGGCTGATCTGCCGCCGCTGGGAGCACGCCCACGGCCGCCTGCCGGACGCCTTCGTGGTGGAGAACCCCAACACGGCCGGGGGCCACCTGGGGGCCAAGCGGGTGGAGCTGGGCAACCCGGCCTACGAGCTGGAGCAGGTGATCCCAGAGATCGTCGCCTACCTGAACGAGGAGAAGTACGACATCCCCGTGCTCGCCGCCGGCGGCGTCTGGAACCGGGACGACATCGACCGCATGCGCGCCGCCGGCGCCTCCGGCGTGCAGATGGCCACCCGCTTCGTCTGCACCCACGAGTGCGACGCCGACGACAACTTCAAGCGCCAGTTCCTCAAGCGCGCCCCGTCCGACGTGGTGATCGTGGACAGCCCGGCGGGCCTGCCGGGGCGGGCCATCTCCACCGAGTTCGTGAACCGCCTGGCGCACGGCGAGGACGTGGAGATGCAGTGCTTCGCCAACTGCCTGCGCAAGTGCTTGTGCCGGGACGAGAAGGAGACGTTCTGCATCGCCTTCGCCCTGGACCGGGCCCAGCGCGGCGACACGGACCACGGCCTGTTCTTCACCGGCTCCAACCTGGCCCGTTCCGAGGCGATCGTCTCGGTGCGCGAGGTGCTCGAGGACCTCTGCGCCGCGCGCCGGGCCGTTCCCGTCTGACGGCGCCCCCCGCCCTTAAGTTGTCGCGAAGGTCCCGGTCCGGCCGGGCCGCCTAGGCCTGCGCGGTGCCGGCGGTGTCCCGCCCGGGGCCGAGGCTCTTGAGGAAGGTCTCCGCCACCCGGGGGCAGTAGGCCCGGCCGATCCCGGTCCGGATCTCCTCCGTCGCGGCGTCGCGGGTCAGGGCCCGGCGGTAGGGGCGGTCGGAGCGCATGGCGCCCCAGGCCCCCACCACGCCCACGATGCGCGCCCCGAGGGGGATCGCGTCGCCGGCCCGGCCGTGGGGATAGCCGCCCCCGTCCCACCGCTCCCGCTGGGTCGCCACAAGGGGCGCCGCGCCCCGCAGGGCCTCCACCCGCAGCAGCCGCTCCGCCCCCAGGGTGGGGTAGTTGCGCACCTGCCGCCACTCGGCCTCGGTGAGGGGCCCCGGCTTGCGGAGCAGCTCCGGCGCGAGGAAGGCCTTGCCCAGGTTGTGGAAGGCCACCGCCTGGCGCACCGCGCGCTGCTCCTCCGGAGCGCACCCCACCGCGCGGGCCACCCGGCCCCCGAGGTCCGACAGCTCCGCCAGGCGCGCCCCGGTGGGGTGGCCCGAGTCGGGGGGCAGCAGCGCGCCGGAGATCTCCACCAGGGCCCGGGCCGCCTCCGCCGAGCCTTCCGTCAGGCGCCCGTGGGCACCGTGGTGGTGGATGGCGATGGCCGCCTGCACCGCAAGCAGGCGGGCCAGGTTGCGCTCCTCGGCGCTGAATCCGTTCTCCGCCTTGGGTTGCGAAAGCACCAGCACGCCCAGCTGGCCGGCCCTTCCCGGCATCCTGAGGGCCAGGGTCTGCATGCCCGGCACCAGGTCGGGGGTGACCACCTCCCGCGCGTCGCCCCCCAGCACCTGCCGGGCCACGGCCACGTAGCCGGCCACGTGGGGCTGCTCCTCCGGTCCGAAGCCGTCCGAGGCCACCAGCTCCAGGGGCTGCAAGGAGTCCGGGGCCACGGCGATGAAGCCCTGGGTGGCGCCGGTCTGCTGCAGGGCGATCTTGAGGGCCGTGTTGAGGGTGGTGTGGAAGAGCTCCTCCTGGTCCGCCGTGAGGATCTCCTCCCCCAGGTGGATCATGGGCAGGTAGTGGTGCAGCAGCAGCTCGTTGCGGGTCGCCAGGGAGTGCTCCAGGGCCTTCTCCACCGCCACGAACAGCTCGTCGTAGAAGAACGGCTTGGTCAGAAAGCCCCGCACCCCCAGGTTGAGGGAGCGGAGCATGTTCTCCTGGGTCAGAAAGCCCGTGATGACGATGGCGGGCAGCCCCGGATGGGCGTCGTGCACCTGCTCGATGAGGGTCAGGCCGTCCATCCCGGGCAGGGTGATGTCGGCCACCAGGAGGTCCACCGGCTCGGCGTTGAGCACCGTGAGGGCGGACGGGGCGTCCGCCGCCACCGAGACGCGGTAGCCGCGGTCCTCGAGCATCTCCCGGCAGATCTCCCGGAAGAGCTCCTCGTCATCCACGATCAGGATGTGCCTGCGCATCCGTACACCCGCTGGCCTTGGCGCCCGGAAGCCCCCCGGCCCCCCTGGCGCCCGCTCCCCGCCATTCCCCTCAAGATAACAGACTTTCGCGCAAGGGACGGCCCGTACGCCGCAAGCGGCGTCAGGCGTGGGGCCCGGCGGGCAGGGCCAGGGCCTCGCCGATCGTGTCCCCCAGCAGAAAACCGCGCGCGGTCGGCCGGTATCCCCCGGACGAGGGCCGCACCAGCCCGGCCGCCGCCAGCCGCCCCAGGGCGGCGCGCTGGGCGGCGGGCAGGGGCGTGCCCGCCCGTGCCCGGATGCCCTCCAGGTCGATCCCGGCCGCGGTGCGCAGGCCGAAGATGGCCATCTCCACGGCCCGCTCCGGGGGCGTGAGCCGCTCCGCCTCGGCCGGGGCCCCCGGGCCCGCCAGGTAGGCGTCCAGGTCCTCCGTCTCCAGGGTGCGGCGCCCGGCCCGGTGGGAGCCCGCCCCGGCACCCACCCCCAGGTAGTCCCCCCCGGACCAGTACCCCAGGTTGTGGCGGCAGGCGCGCCCCGGCCGGGCGAAGCTGGAGACCTCGTAGCGCGCGTATCCGGCCCGCCGCAGCCGGGCCACGGCCGTACGGTACAGGCGCGCGTATTCCGCCGGCTCCGGCAGCGACAGGCGCCCGGCCGCCACCCGCTCCCCCAGGGGGGTGCCCGCTTCCGGGGTGAGTCCGTACACCGACAGGTGGTCCGGCCCCAGGGCCACGGCGCGTTCGAGGTCCCGCACCCAGCCATCCGGCGTCTGTTCCGGCAGGGCGAAGATCAGGTCCAGGGAGAGGTTCTCGAACCCCGCCTCCCGCGCCGCTTCGACGGCCCGGCCGATGCCTTCCGGGCCGTGGACGCGCCCAAGGGCCTTCAGGGCCCCCGCGTCGAAGCTCTGGGCCCCGATGCTGATGCGGTCGATTCCCAGGCCCCGCCAGGCCGCCGCCGCCTCGGGCGTGACCGTCTCCGGGTTCGCCTCGGTCGTGATCTCCGCCCCCTCGGCCACGCGGAAGCGGCCCCGCACCGTGTCCAGCACCCGCCCCAGGGCGGCGGGCGGGAACAGCCCCGGCGTGCCGCCCCCCAGGTAGACGGACCCGACCGTGTGCCCGGCCCAGACCGGCGCGGCCGCCTCCAGGTCCTCGACGACCCGGTCCACGTAGCGGCCCGCCCGCTCCGGCGTGTAGCGCCCGGCGGGGTTGGCGCAGTAGTGGCAGTGGGCCAGGCAGAACGGCAGTGCCACGTAGATGCCGGCCGTGGGGGGGCTCACGCCGCCCCCGCCGGGGCCGGGACCCCGAGGGCCGCCAGGACCTCCGTGGTGCGCGGCAGGGACGGGTCCCCCGCCGCCAGGTGCCGGAGCAGGGGACCCAGGTCGGCGGCCTCGTCCACGTCGTACCACGCCGGGGCCAGGGCCACGGCGAGGTCTTCCGCCAGCTCTTCGGCCCGGGCCAGGGTGCGGTGGAGCACGTCGCCGGCGCCCCACGGGATGTCCGTGAACAGCCGCGCCGCTACGTCGTCCCACCGTCCCAGGGCCGCCAGGGAGGCCCCCACCAGGTAGTAGCCCCCGTCGCTGCTCGGCCCCAGCACCAGGGCGGCGGTCTCCAGGGCGGCGGCGGCCGCTTCCAGGTGATGAATGGGCAGCGTGGGGACGTCTGTGCCGATCAGCAGGCACCCCGCGCCCGCCTCCAGGGAGCGGCGCAGGTCGTGCCCCATGCGGGCCCCCAGGTCGTCCCCCGCCTGGGGCCCCACCGGCAGCCCGAGGCGTTCCGCCAGGCCGCGGAAGAAGGGCGCCTCGGGCCCCGGGTCCGTCGAAATCCGCACCCGGAAGCCCGCCAGTCCCGCCACGCGCCCGCACAGGTCCTCCACGAAGGCCGCGTGCAGAGCGGCGGCCGCCTCCGGGCCCCCGGGCCCTAACGAGGCCGCCAGGCGGGTCTTCACCCGCCCCTGCACCGGGGCCTTGGCGAAGACCACCAGGTCCACCGGCGGGCCGCCGCTCACTCGCCCGCCGGGGGCACGCCGATCGTGGTGATGTAGGCCACCACGTCCTGGTCGGCGGCGCCGATCAGGCGGGTCACGTCGTTGTCGTAGAACCCGCCGATGCCCGAGGCCCCCAGGCCCAGCCCCACCGCCCCCAGGTTCAGGCGCTGCCCCACGTGGCCGGCGTCCAGGTGGACGTAGCGGTAGGCCCGGTCGCCGTAGCGGGCCTCGGCGGCGGCCAGGTTGGTGGTGTGGATCACCAGCACCGAGGCGTCCCGTCCCAGGTCCTGGTCCAGGCAGAAGTGGTGGGCCTCGGGCCGGAAGTCCCCCCCGCGCACCAGCCGCAGGGCGTGGCCAGAGGGCACGTAGTAGTACAGCCCCGGCTCCAGGTGGGTCACGTCGTGCACCAGGACGTAGGTGTACAGCAGGGAGGGGTCGAACAGCTGCCGCAGGGCCCCCGCGTCCCCCGAGGGCGCGGCGGGCTGGTAGGCGAACGAGAGCAGGGCCCCCAGCTGCTCCAGGGTCATGGGCCCGGGCCGGTAGCGGCGGGCCGAGCGCCGCTCCAGGATGGCGGGCTCCATGCCGCCCTCCCACGGGATCCACTCCGGGTCCAGGGCCACGACGTCGGCCGCGTCGGCGTAGGGCCGCTCCAGGGCCTCCGGGTCCGGCGCCGGCGGCGGCCCCTCCGGCGGCCGGGCGATGGAGGAGACCCGGTGCAGCTGCCGGCTCAGGTCCCCCTCCGGGGCCGGCTCCACCCCGTGGGAGGAGGGGGAGGGCCACGCCGTGCCGCCCGAGCCCGCCAGCGCGTCCAGGTCCACGGCGTCCAGGCGGGGCAGGGCCAGCAGGGCCAGCAGCGACTCCTCCTGCTCGTCGATCAAGAGCAGTTGGCTCAAGGGTCCGTCCAGGAACCCGCCCACCGGGAAGCCCGCCAGCCCCAGGGTGGGGGCCAGGCACACGGCCTGGCCCAGCACGTGGCCCGTGTCCAGCAGCATGCGGCGGTAGGCCCGCTCCAGGTAGCGCCACTCGCTGCGGGCCCGCACGGCCGTGAACAGCAGCACCACCCGGGCCGCGTCCACGGCCCCGTGGCCGCCGGTGTAGCGCGCCAGTTGGTCCCAGCAGTCCCCCTCCCACACCGGCACCAGGGCGTGGTCCCGCACCAGGTAGCTGTAAACGCCGTCCGCCAGCCCCGGCAGGTCGCGCACCGCGGCGTAGATCTCGGTCGGGTAGAGCGCCCCGGCGCTGGGGGCGGCGCGGAAGTAATGGCGCGAGCCGTCCGGCAGGGGCAGGATCGCCGTCACGCCGTTGGTGAAGTAGAGCAGGCGCGACAGCTCCGCCACCCCCGGCGCCCCGGGCGGGGCCGGCGCGGGAGGCAGGGGGCCGCCGTTGAAGGGGTGGCGGTCGAAGGGGAGATACCCCACCAGGTCCACGGCCCGCTCCGCGTGGTAGTCCTTGAACGGGCTCGGCGCTGCCCGCCAGCCGGTGGCCACGTTGAAGCGCTCCATGGCGCCGGCCACGTACTTGGTCTCCTCGTGGAAGATCTCGCAGATGGTGGGGGCCGGGGCCAAGGCCGCCTCCCTACCGCACCGTGGTCCCGGGGGCCACGGGGCCGGCGGGGGCGAGCAGGGCCTCCACCTCCTCGGCCCCCGCGGCCAGGATCATGCCCTGGGACTCGACGCCCATGAGCTTGGCCGGCCGCAGGTTGGCCACCACCACCACCTGGCGCCCCACCAGGTCCTCCGGGGCGAACTTGCGGGCCAGGCCCGCCACGATCTGCCGCGCCTCGCCCTCGCCGATGTCCACCTGGAGCTTGAGCAGCTTGTCCGCCTTCTTGATCGGCTCGGCGGCGGTGACCGTGCCCACCCTGAGCTGCACCCGCTTGAAGTCGTGGATGCTCACGTACTCCGCCGGCGCCTCGGGGGGCGCGCCGGGGGTCTTCTCCGCCGGGGTCTTCTCCACCGGGGTCTCCGTCGCTGGGGGTTGAATCGCCAGGTCCGCCAGATCCGCCGGCACCGCGGCCGGGTCCAGGCGGGGGAACAGCGGCGCGGGCTTCGACAGGGCCGTGCCCGGCGCCAGGCCGCCCCAGTGGGAGGCTGCCGCCAGGTCGGTCTCCCCGGGGGTCACCCGGACGCCCAGCTGCTCCCACACGCGCTCCGCCGAGGCGGGCATGAAGGGGTACAGGTAGAGGGAGACGATGCGGATCGCCTCCAGGGCGTTGTAGAGCACCCGGTCGAGGGCGGCGTCGTCCCGCGCCTTGGCCAGCTCCCACGGGGCCGACTCGTGGATGTAGAGGTTGGCCGCCGAGACCACCGCCCACACGGCCGCCAGGGCCTGGTCGAACTGGAGGCCGCGCCCCGCCCGGTCCAGGTCGTCGAAGGCCGCCTCGAACGCCTCGTACAGCGCCCCCGCGGGGTCCCGCAGGGCCGCCGCGCCGGGGTCGTCCCCCCCCGGGGGCGCGGGCACGACGCCGTCCCGGTAGCGGTGCACCATCGCCACCGCGCGGGAGACGAGGTTCCCTAAGTCGTTGGCCAGGTCCGTGTTGTAGCGGCCCACGAGGGCCTGGACGGAGAAGTCCCCGTCCCGCCCGAAGGGCACCTCCCGCAGGAGGAAGTAGCGCAGGGCGTCCGCCCCGCCGCAGTGGGCCGCCACCCGGGCCGGGTCGATCACGTTGCCCTTGGACTTGGACATCTTTTCACCGGCGATCGTCCACCAGCCGTGGCTGACGATGCGCTCCGGCAGGGACAGCCCCGCCGAGAGCAGGAAGCTGGGCCAGTAGACGGCGTGGAACCGCAGGATGTCCTTGCCGATGATGTGCACCTGGGCGGGCCAGCGGCCCTCGAAGCCGGGCTCGGGGAAGCCCGTGGCCGTCAGGTAGTTCACCAGGGCGTCCAGCCACACGTAGACGACGTGCCCCGGGTGGTCCGGCAGGGGGATGCCCCAGCGCACCCCGGTGCGGGAGATGGACAGGTCCCTCAGGCCCCCCTTCACGAACTGGACGACCTCGTTGCGGCGGGAGGGGGGCGAGACGAACTCCGGGTGCCGGTCGATGTGCTCCAGCAGCCGCGCCCCGAAGTGGGACATGCGGAAGAAGTAGCTCGGCTCCGTGACCTTCTCCACCGGCCGGCCGCAGTCGGGGCAGTTCCCGTCCACCAGCTGGAGCTCGGTCCAGAACGACTCGCAGGGGATGCAGTAGAGCCCCTCGTACTCCCCCAGGTAGACGTCCCCCTGCTCCTTCAGGCGCCGGTACATGGCGTCCACGGCCCGGTGGTGGCGCGCCTCGGTGGTGCGGATGAAGTCGTCGTGGGAGATGTTCAGCTCGCGCCACAGGGCCTTGAAGCGCTCCGCCAGGCGGGCGGCCAGGGCGTTCGGGGCCTCCCCCCGCGCCTCCGCGGCCTTCTCGATCTTCTGGCCATGCTCGTCGGTGCCGGTCAGGAAGAACACGTCGTACCCGGCCAGGCGCTTGTACCGCGCCAGGGTGTCGGCGGCGATCACCGTGTAGGCGTGCCCGATGTGGGGCACGTCGTTGACGTAGAAGATCGGGGTGGTGAGGAAGAAGGGCGGGCGCATCGGCGTCGTGTCGGGTGGGGGGGCCATCGGCGGCGCCCCCTCAGGAGAGGGAGACCAGGGCGCGTTCCCCGGCCTCCGGCGCGTCCTCGTAGGCCAGGCAGCACATCAGCTTGCCGCACAGGCCCGTGAGCTTGGCGTGGGCGACCCCCGGGGCCGCCCGCCGCGCCTCCCGCGAGCTGACGCCCTTGGGCTTGCCCAGGAACGTCGAGCAGCACAGGTCCCGCCCGCAGGGGCCGATGCCGCAGGCCCGCCGGGCCTCCTCCCGGGTGCCGATCTGGTGCATCAGGACGTGGCAGCGCAGCCGGCCGCCCAAGTCCTTGACCAGCTGGCGGAAGTCCACCCGCCGGTCCGAGGTGAAGAAGCACGTCAGGTTCTTGCCCGACAGCACCCCCTCCATCTCCGTGACCTTCATGGGCAGCCCCAGGGCCTCCACCCGCACCCGGCAGAAGTCCAGGGCCTCGGCCTCCCGGTGCCGCAGCCGGGCCACGGCGTCCAGGTCGTCCAGGGCGGCGGTCCGGGTGAGGGTGCCCCGGGGGCGCTGGCAGCAGCTCAGGGAGGCCGGGGGGGTGCGGGCGTGCCCGACGGCGAGCCCCCAGGTGGTGCCCCGCTCCCCCTCCAGGATGACCGTCTCCCCGGCGGACACCTCGGCCCCCTCGGGGACCGCGTAGGTCACCGGGTTGCCCTGGTCCCGCAGGCGGACGCGCACCACCTTCACGGCCGGGACGCTCCCGTTTCCAGGCCGCCCCGCAGGGTCACGAGCAGGGCCTCGATGGCGATCGGTCGGTTCACGTTGCGCTCCAGGCGTGCCTCGGTCTCCTGCACCCCCGCCGCGAAGGCGGCCAGGAAGCCGGGCGCGAAGCGCCGTCCCCACGCCGCCGGGCTCTCGGCGGAAACGACTCCGGCAGCCGGCCCGTCGGACGCCGGGGCGGACGCGGCCCCGGCCGCCGGGCGCAGGGCCTCCGACACCCACATCTGCACCCAGCGCAGGAAGCGCCGGGTCCGGTCCCCGTCGCGCCCCCAGGCCTCGGCCGTCTCGAAGATCCTGGACGGGGAGTGTAATGCCTCCGGCGCCAGGGCGGCAATCGCCTCGCCCCACTCGGCGGCCAGGGCCTCGGCCTCCAGCCCCGCCGCCAGCACCGCCCCGGGAGCGCCCTCCGCCACCGCCGCCGCCAGGGGCGCGTGGGGGCCGGATACGCCGTGATCGGCCAGCACCGCCCGGGTGTCGGCCGGCCCCAGGCGCCCGAAGCGCACCCCCTGGCAACGGGAGCGGATCGTCGGCAGCAGCGCCTCCGGACGGGCGGTGACCAGCACCAGCGTCCAGCCCGGCGGCGGCTCCTCCAGGGTCTTCAGCAGGGCGTTGGCGGCATGGGGGTTGAGGGCGTCGGCCGGGTCGACGATCACCACCCCGGTGCCGGCCCCGAGCCGCTCCCGCAGGTCCCGCACCTGCTCGATCTTGATCTGGGCCCCGTCGGGGGTCACCTCGATCCGGTCGTAGGCGTTGCCGTGGACCCGCCGCAGGCAGGCGGGGCAGGCCCCGCACGGCCGCGGCCCCGCCCCCTCGCACAGCAGGGCCGCCGCCAGGCAGGCGGCGGTCGTGGCCTTGCCCACCCCGGCGGGTCCGTGCAGCAGCAGGGCGTGGGGCATCCGGCCCGACGCCAGGGCCGCCGTCAGGATGCGTACCGGCCCGGCGTGGCCCCGCACCCCGGCGAAGGCCTCGGCGTACGGCCCGGTGTCGGCCTGGGGCAGGGCGCTCACTGGGCCTCCCCCATCGCCGCGCCGAAGTCCGCCCCCAGTCGGGCGCCCAGGCGGTCCCGCACGGCCTGGAGCACCGCCTTCCGCACCTGCTCCACGGGCCCCGTGCCGTCCACGGTCACGACCCGCTCCGGCTCGGCCGCCGCGATGGCGAGATACCCCGCCCGCACCCGCTCGTGGAACGCCGCTTCCTCCCGGTCCAGCCGGTTGCCCGCGCCCCGCAGGCCGGCCCGGGCGAGGCCCGCAGCCACCGGCACGTCGATCAGCACGGTCAGGTCGGGACGGGGCCAGCCGGCCCACGCCACCAGCGTTCGCACCCGCTGCCGGGGCAGCTCCCGGCCGTAGCCCTGGTAGGCCAGGGTGGCGTCGGCGTAACGGTCGCACACCACCCAGCGTCCCCGGGCCAGGGCCGGGGCGATGCGCCGCGCCACGTGGTCGGCCCGCGCCGCCAGGTAGAGGAAAAGCTCGGCCTCCGCCGGGATGCCCTCGGCGGCCGTGTCCAGCACCAGGCGCCGGACCCCCTCGGCCAGGGGCGTTCCCCCCGGCTCCCGGGTGAGGGTGACGGCCCGTCCCGCCCCCTTCAGGGCGTCGGCCAGCAGGGCGGCCTGGGTGGTCTTGCCGCACCCCTCCACCCCCTCCAGGGTGATGAAGCCCCCGCCGGCCCGGCCCGCCGCCCCGGCCATTCGCTAGCCCTTGAGGCGGACCAGGTGGTCGCCGGGGGAGGTGAGGAACTGCTGGCAGGTGAAGATCACCACCTGCCGCTGGCGGGCCAGCTCGCGCAGGGAGTCGTACAGGAGGGTGCGGCGCTCCGGGTCGAGGTTCAGGAACGGCTCGTCCAGCACCAGAGGGAACCGCCCGGTGGGGTCCAGGGTCTCGATCATCGCCAGGTACTGGGCCAGGTAGATCAGGTCCACCATGCCGGCGCCGGGACGGCCCGAAGAGTTGGAGTCGCGCTCGGTGTGGAGGGTGGGGCGGTAGCTGCCGTTGACCGTCAGGCGGGTGAACTCGCCCCCCGTGAAGCGGGCCAGGTAGTCGCCGGCGCGGGCGCAGTAGCTCTCCCTGCGCTGGTCCAGGGCGCCCCGCAGGGCCGGCTCCGCCTCCAGGTGGGGCTCGATGGAGACGTCCACTCCGGCGGCGGCCTCGGCGGCCACGGCCTCGGGCCGCAGGGCGTGGCGCACCGAGGCCTGCTCCCGGCGCGCCGCCTCGGCGTCGGCGCCGCTGACCCGAAGGCCCGTGAGGGTGTCCTCCAGCTCGGTGATCCAGGCCTCGACCCGGGCGATCTCCTCGTGCAGGGCCTCGGGCGGGTCGCCCTCCAGCAGGTCGCGTGCGGCCGCCTCCAGGCGCTCTCGCTTGGCGGTGAGGACCCGGTGCCGCTCGCGCCGGCCAAGGAACGCGTCCACCGACGCGGCTCCGGTGGCGTGCACGGCGTCCAGGGTGGCGGCGTGGTCCCGCTCCACCCGTTCGGCCACGGCCGCGTGGTCGGCGCGCAAGACCGCGATGCGCTGCTCCAGGCCGCGCCGTTGCTGGGAGGCCGCCGCCGCCCGGTAGGCCACGAAGCCGGCCAGCAGCGTTCCCGCCCCCAGGACGGCGTAGGTCACCGGCTCCCACCCCACGGCCTGCTGGCACAGCGCGCCGGCGCCCCCCAGGAGCACGGCTCCGTACAGCGCCGGCTGACGCGACAGGCGCACCCGGGGCACGGCCTCCAGGTCCAGGGTGAGGTCCCCCAGGTCGGCCTCCAGCCGGTGCTGCTCCACCCGGGAGCCCGCCCGCGCCTCCAGGTAGCCCCGGGCCGCCAGGGCCACCTCGTCGGCGGCGGTCGCCGCCGGCTCCAGCTCGGCCAGCTCGGCCTCGGTGTCGGCCCGCTCCCGCTCCAGCTTGGAAAGGGCATCCAGGCGGGTCCGCAGGAGGGCGCGCCGGTCGTAGCAGGAGGCCAGCTCCGCCTCCCGGTCCTCCGCCTCCCGGGCCACCCGCTCGATGTGTCCCAGGGCCTCCAGGCGCCGCTCGGCGGCGGCCTGCCGGTCGGCGTCCGGGACCGGGACGAGCTGCAGGGTGCCGGCCCCCTCCGGGTCCTCCTCGGGGCCCAGCAGGGCCAGGGCCGGTGGCTGCTCCCGGCCGAGGGCCTGGGATCCCTGCCGCAGCCGGGTGGAGGGCATCCAGGGGGAGCCCCCCAGGCAGGCCGACCACAGGGGCGGCTCGTCGGCCCCCTGCGGGTCCACCGGGCCCCGCTCCCCCGGGGGCAGGTTCATCGCGACGAAGCCCTCGCCGTCCTCGTGGCGGGCCAGGCGCTCCGAGCTCTCCGAGAAGTGCCGCGCCAGGCAGTAGGTGTGGCCGTCGTCCCCCTGGAAGGTGAGGGCGGCGTGGCCCCACTGGCGCCCGTCGTCGGTGGCGGTCAGGGTCCGGTCGGGCACCAGCAGCTGGCGCAGCACCTGCCACAGGGTGGTCTTGCCCGACTGGTTCCCGCCCCAGACGGTGTTGAGCCCGGGCTTCAGGGGCACACGGGTGAAGCCGGAGAAGTGGCGGATGCCGCGGACGGCGAGTTCGAGCAGGGTCATGGCGGCCCGACGGGCAGTCCCTCCCCGGGGCGAAGCGCCCCGGCTACCTTTCTTAACGATACGGGAAGCGGCCGTTCCCATCAAGGCCAAGACCCCCGGGGGCCGCGCGCGGGGCCCCGCCGGGCGCCCTTGAGATCGCCCCGGGGGAGCCGGTATCATCTTCGCTTTCCACCCTCCCACCCGGGGGCCCGTCGCGGGGGGCCCCGAGCGAGTCGAACCGGTGCGCCTGAGATACCTGCTGCGACGCTATTTCGTCACCGGCCTGCTCGTCACCCTGCCCCTGGCCGGCACCTACTTCGTGCTCAAGGCCCTCCTCAAGGCGCTGGAGGGGGTGCTGGGGAACCTCCTGCGCGAGCACTTCGGGGCCCACTACTATCCGGGCCTGGGGATCGCCGTCCTCATCGTCGGCATCTTCCTGGTGGGGCTGCTCACGGCCAACGTCCTGGGCCACTGGGTGGTGGGGGCCTACGAGCGCCTGCTGCAGCGCCTGCCCCTGGTGCGGTCGGTCTACTCCGCCATCAAGAGCGTGGTCCACACGGTTTCGATGCAGGGCAAGCAGAATTTCCGCGGCGTGGTCCTGGTGGAGTTCCCCCGCCGCGAGTCGTACCTCCTGGCCTTCGTGGTGGCCGAGACCAAGGGCAACCTGGCCCGCAAGTCCAGCAAGAAGCTGCTCAACCTGTTCGTCCCCACCTCGCCCAACCCCACCTCGGGGTTCCTGGTGTTCGTGCCCGAGGACGACGTGACGTACCTGAGCATCTCCGTGGAGGAGGCCATGAAGACGATCATGTCCGGGGGCATCTACACCGAGGGCCTGCAGGCCGCCGAGGTGCTGGGCACCGAGCGGGTGCTGCCCTGACGTGAACCCCGGGGGTTCCATGGACGGCGGCTTCGTGGCCGTGCTCCTGGCGGCGGGCAAGGGCACCCGCATGCGCTCCGACCTGCCCAAGGTGCTGCACCCGGTCTGCGGCCGTCCCATGGTGCACCACGTGGCCGCCTGCGCCCTGGAGGCGGGGGCGGACCACGTCTACCCGGTGGTCGGCCACGGCGCCGAGCGGGTGGTGGAGCTGCTGAAGGCCACCTTCCCCGGCGCCCCCGTCACGGCGGTGGTGCAGGAGGAGCAGCTCGGCACCGGCCACGCGGTCCTCACCTGCGCCCCCCAGCTGCAAGGCTACGAAGGCGCGGTCGTGATCCTCAGCGGCGACGTGCCCCTGGTGACGCCCGCCCTGGTGCGGGGCCTGGTGGCCTCCCACCGGGCCGCCGGCGGCGGCCTGACCGCCCTCACCGTGGAGCTGGCCGACCCCACCGGCTACGGCCGCGTCCTCCGGGACGGCGCCGGCCGCCCGGTGCGGATCGTGGAGGAGAAGGACGCCACCGACGCCGAGCGCGCCGTGCGGGAGATCAACGCCGGCCTCTACGTGGCCGATGCCCCGCTGCTGCTGGAGGTGCTGCCCCGCCTGTCGAAGGACAACGCGCAAGGGGAGTACTACCTCACCGACGCCGTCGCCGCCTGCCTGAAGGAAGGCCGCCCGGTGCACCTCTATCCCTGGCCCGACCCGGAACAGGTCCTGGGGGTCAACTCCCGCGCCGACCTGGCCCGGGTGGGGCAGGTCCTTCGGCGCCGCATCGCCGCGCGCCTGATGGCCGAGGGCGTCACCCTGATCGACCCCGAGCGCACCTACGTGGACACCGGGGTGCGGGTGGGGCCGGACACGGTGATCCACCCCGGCGTGACCCTGGAGGGCCGCACCGTGGTGGGCTCGGGGTGCACCCTGCTGCCGGGCGTGCGCATCGTGGACTCCCTGCTGGGGGACGGCGTCACCGTCAAGGACAACAGCCTGCTCACCGGCGCCCGCCTGGACGGCGCCAACAGCGTCGGCCCCATGGCCCACCTGCGCCCCGGCGCCCACCTGATGGCGGGCGCCAAGGTGGGCAACTTCGTCGAGGTGAAGCAGTCCGTGCTGGGGGAGGGCGCCAAGGTGAACCACCTCTCCTACGTGGGGGACGCCACCGTGGGGGCCGGGGCGAACATCGGGGCGGGCACCATCACCTGCAACTACGACGGCACCCGCAAGCACCGCACGGTGATCGGCGACGGGGCCTTCATCGGCTCCGACACCCAGCTGGTGGCCCCGGTCACGGTGGGCGCCGGGGCCGTGGTGGCGGCGGGCAGCACGATCACGGGGGACGTGCCCGACGGCGCCCTGGCGATCAGCCGGGTGGAGCAGCGCAACCTGACGGACTGGGTGGCCCGGTGGAAGGCCCGCAAGCAGGCGGAGCCCCCGGCCTGACCCGGGGAGGCCCGCACCCAAGGAGGAACGGCATGACGAGCGGCACGACGCAAGGCGCGACGAATGGCACGACGATCAAGCGGGACGAGGTGCTCAAGATCGCCCACCTGGCGCGCCTCAAGCTCACCGAGGCCGAGGTGGACGCCCTGAGCCGGGACCTGAACGCCATCCTGGCCTACGTCGGCACGTTGAGCGAGCTGGACACCGAGGGGGTCCCCACCCTGGACCACGCCGCCGAGGCCGGCGACACCTGGCGCGAGGACGCCCCCCGGCGGCCTCTGCCCCGGGAGCGGGCCCTGGAGAACGCCCCCCGCACCGGGGACGGCTGCTTCGCGGTGCCCAAGATCATCGAGTAGCCCGATAGCCCGCCGCCCCGCGCGGGCGGCCTACACAGCGAGGCAGGAGCGCATTGGAACCCTTTGCATGGACCCTTCACGAGGCCCGGGAGCGCCTGGACCGGGGCGAGATCTCGGCCCGGGAGCTCACCGACGCCCTCCTCGAGCGGGTGGCGCGGGTGGAGCCCGGCATCCGGGCCTACAACACCGTCACCGAGGACCACGCCCGGGCCCGGGCCGCCGAGGCCGACGCCCGCATCGCCGATAAACAGGCCGGGCCCCTCACCGGCATCGGCATCGCCCTCAAGGACAACATGGCCACCGAGGGGCTGGAGACCACCTGCAGCTCCCGCATCCTCAAAGGCTACAAGCCCCCCTACGACGGCACCGTGCCCGCCCGCCTGAACGCCGCCGGGGCCGTGACCCTGGGCAAGACCAACCTGGACGAGTTCGCCATGGGCTCGTCCACCGAGAACTCGGCCTTCGGCCCCACCCGCAACCCGTGGGACACCACCCGCGCGCCCGGCGGCTCCTCCGGCGGCTCGGCCGCTGCGGTGGCGGCCGACATGTGCCTGGCCGCCCTCGGCTCCGACACCGGCGGCTCCATCCGCCAGCCCGCCGCCCTGTGCGGCGTGGTGGGCCTGAAACCCACCTACGGCCGGGTTTCCCGCTACGGCCTGGTGGCCTTCGCCTCCAGCCTGGACCAGATCGGCCCCTTCACCAAGGACGTGGAGGACGCCGCCCTGATGCTCGCCGCCGTCAGCGGTCACGACCCCCTGGACAGCACGTCGTCCTCCCGCCCCGTGCCCGACTACCTGGCGGACCTGAAAGCCGGCGCCCGGGGCCTCACCGTGGGGGTGCCCAAGGAGTACTTCGTGGAGGGGGCGGACCCCGAGGTCCTGGCCGCCGTGCGCGCCGGCATCGACGTCCTGGCCCGGGAGGGGGCCAAGGTGGTGGAGGTCTCCCTGCCCCACACCGCCTACGCCGTGGCGTGCTACTACCTGGTGGCCACCGCCGAGGCGTCCTCCAACCTGTCCCGCTACGACGGCGTGCGCTACGGCTACCGCGATGCCGACGCCCAGGGCCTCCTAGAGATGTACATGGCGAGCCGGGAGGCGGGTTTCGGCACCGAGGTCAAGCGCCGCATCATGCTGGGCACCTACGCCCTCTCCGCCGGCTACTACGACGCCTACTACAGGAAGGCCCAGCAGGTGCGCACGCTGATCCGGCGCGACTTCCTGGAGGCGTTCGAGGCCGTGGACGTGCTGGTCACCCCCACGTCGCCGACGACCGCGTTCCGCCTCGGGGAGCGCACCGCCGACCCCCTGAAGATGTACCTCTCCGACATCTTCACGATCTCGGTCAACCTGGCGGGGCTACCGGCGGTGTCCCTGCCGTGCGGGCGGGACGGGGAGGGGTGCCCCATCGGCCTCCAGCTCATCGGGCGGGCCTTCGACGAGGCCACGATGCTCCGCGCCGCCTGGGCCTTCGAGGCCGCCACGGACCACCACAAAGCGAAACCGGAACTTTAGGAATCGATACCGAACCAGCTTCCGTTACACGGATTTTGTCCCATGGACTATGAAGTCGTCATCGGCCTGGAGGTCCACTGCCAGCTCGCCACGAAGACCAAGATCTTCTGCGGCTGCCCCACCACCTTCGGCCAGCCCCCCAACAGCCAGACCTGCCCTGTGTGCCTGGGCCACCCCGGCGTGCTGCCGGTGCTCAACCGCCAGGCCGTCGCCTACACGATCATGGCGGGCCTGGCCACCCACTGCGAGATCAAGAGCCCCAGCGTCTTCGCCCGCAAGCACTACTTCTACCCCGACCTGCCCAAGGGCTACCAGATCTCCCAGTACGACCGCCCCATCTGCGAGCACGGCCACGTGGAAATCGTCCTGGACGGGACCCCCAAGCGCATCGGCCTGACCCGCATCCACATGGAGGAGGACGCCGGCAAGAACCTCCACGAGGGCCTGGGCGAGGCCAGCCACGTGGACCTGAACCGCGCCGGCGTGCCCCTCATCGAGGCCGTCTCCGAGCCCGACCTGCGCTCCTCCGACGAGGCCGTGGCCTACCTGAAGAAGCTGCGGGACATCGTGGTCTACCTGGGCGTCTGCGACGGCAACATGGAGCAGGGCAACCTGCGCTGCGACGCCAACGTCTCCCTGCGGCCCCGGGGCGCCGAGAAGCTCGGCACCAAGGTCGAGATGAAGAACATGAACTCGTTCCGGTTCCTCAAGCAGGCCCTGGAGTACGAGATCAAGCGCCAGGCCCAGGTGCTGGACCGGGGCGGCACGATCGTGCAGGAGACCCGCCTGTGGGACACCAAGCGCGGCGTCACCGAGTCCATGCGCACCAAGGAGGAGGCCCACGACTACCGCTACATGCCCGAGCCCGACCTGCTCCCCGTGGTGGTGGACGACGCCTGGATCGAGGCAACCCGCCGGGCCATGCCCGAGTTGCCCGACGCCAAGCGCGAGCGCTTCGTGGCCGACTACGGCCTGTCGGAGTACGACGCCGACGTGCTCACCGCCACCCGCGCCCTGGCGGACTACTACGAGCAGGCCGTGGCCGCCTATTCCGGCGACCCCAAGCTCACCTGCAACTGGGTGATGGGCGACCTGATGGGGCGCCTCAACGAGGCCGGCCTCGCCATCGAGCAGTGCCCCATGAGCCCCGCCCAGCTGGGGGGCATCGTGGAGGCCATCCACAAGGGCACCATCTCGGGCAAGATCGCCAAGACCGTTTTCGGCCACCTGTACGGCACCGACCGGACCACCGCCCAGGTGATCGAGGCCGAGGGCCTTGTGCAGGTGAGCGACACCGGCGCCATCGACGCCCTGGTGGCCGAGGTGATCGCCGCCCACCCGGACGAGGCCGCCCAGTACCGGGCCGGCAAGGAAAAGCTGCTGGGCTTCTTCGTCGGCCAGGTGATGAAGCAGTCCCGCGGCCAGGCCAACCCCAAGCTGGTCAACGAGCGCCTGCGGGCGATGCTGAAGGAGGGATAGCCCCTCCCGGCGCCGGCCCTCAGGCCGGGTCCTCGGCCCCCAGGTCCGGGTCGTGGTACTCGTACACCCGGTTGGCGTAGTTGCGCAGCACCCACTGCTCCCCCATCTGCCCCAGCACGTAGTTGGGGCCCACCGGCACCTTGCCGCCGCCCCCCGGGGCGTCGATCACGTAGGTGGGTACGGCGTAGCCCGTGGTGTGGCCCCTGAGGGACTCGATGATCCGGATGCCCGTGCGCACCGGGGCGCGGAAGTGGGCCGAGCCCTGGATCGGGTCGCACTGGTACAGGTAGTAGGGCCGCACCCGGCACAGCAGCATGCGGTGCATCAGGTCGCGCATCACGCCGGGGTCGTCATTGATGCCCTTCAGCAGCACCGTGTGGCTCCCCAGGGGGATGCCCGCGTCCGCCAGCCGCTCGCAGGCGGCGGTCACCTCCGGCACCAGTTCCGACGGGTGGATGAAGTGCAGGCTCATCATGAACGGGTGGTAGCGGCGCAGCACCTCCACCAGCCCCGGGGTGATCCGCTGGGGCAGCACCGCCGGGATCTTGGTGCCGATCCGGAGCACCTCCAGGTGCGGGATGGCCCTTAAGCTGCCCAGCAGGTCGTCTAGGTGGTGGTCCTCCAGCAGCAGGGGATCGCCGCCGCTGATCAGCACGTCGCGGATCTCGGGCCGCCCGGCGATGTAGTCGATCGCCGCCTGCCACTGCTCGCGGCGGAAGGAGTAGCCCTCGGCGCCGCCCACCATGCGGCTGCGGGTGCAGTAGCGGCAGTACACGGCGCAGGCCCCCACGGCCAGGAACAGCACGCGGTCCGGGTAGCGGTGCACCAGGCCCGGCACCACGGTGTCGGCGTCCTCCCCGCAGGGGTCGGTGAACTCCTCCGGCCCCACGCGGTGCTCGGCGGTGGTGGGGATCAGGGTGCGGCGGATGGGGCAGTCGGGGTCGTCCGGGCGGATCAGCCCGGCGTAGAAGGGGGTGATGGCGATGGGCAGGCCGCCCCCGAGCGCGACGATCGCCTCGCGCTCGTCCGGGGTGAGGTTCAGGACGGCCTCAATCTGGTCCAGGCGCCTGAGGGCGTTGCGCATCTGCCAGTGCCAGTCGTCCCACAGGGAATCGGGCACCTCCCGCCAGGGCGCCAGGCGGGTTGGACTGGGCGCGCGGCCCGGGCGCAGGGCTTGGGCGGGCGCGGCGTCGGTTTCCGGATCCATCTCTCCTCCCGGTATTGGCAGCCACCCCCGCGGGCGCCCCCCGGACACCCCACCCGGCGGGGCCGGCGGTAATCCCCTCCTCTTCCGTAACGCACCATACGGCCCGCTCCATTCCCTGCGCAAGGGGCCGCCCGGACCCGCCGGCCGCCCGGCGCCCGCCCCCCCGGCCCTCATGTGCGCCCCCCAAACCGCCGAAGATACGGGGGAGAAGGGGTGGCGTGGCCCCGCCCGGCGTCCCGGCACCGGATGCCGCCGCCGGGACGCCGCGCGGCCACGCCTTGCGGGCAAGCCGGGCCTTGGGGTCCGGCGTCTTGGAAAAGGGCGGTCATGTCCGATACCTGGAAATCGGTCAGCTACCTCGTCCGCTGCGACGAGGGCACGGCCCGCCTGGGCGACCAGCTCAAGGACTGGCTCGAGGAGACCAACCACGTCTTCCTGGGCATCGCCAACGGGCTGCCGTACCTGCAGCGGGAGATGGACGAGGGTCGCCGCGCCCTCAAGGAGATGCACACCAAGATCGCCGACGAGTCCTCGTACCGCGGCGGCAACTCCCCCCGCAACCAGATCCTGCGCACCTTCCTCCAGCTCATCGACGCCCACGAGCAGGACCAGGAGGATCTGACGGTCTTCACCTCCCTGTTCGAGGTGGTCCACGAGGTCCGCACCGCGCTGGGCAGCCTGGCGGACCTGATGGAGGACGTGGAGTGCTTCTCGGTGAACGCCATCGTCCAGGCCCACAACGCCGGCGACCGGGGCCGGGGCTTCTCCCAGGTGTCCCGCGAGGTGGTGAGCCTGACCAAGCGCGCCGCCCTGGAGTTCGAGCGGGTCCGCACCCAGGCCCACCACATCGAACAGACCCTCGACGAGCTGCGGTCCGACGTTGAGCGCTCCCGCAACCGCTTCGCCCAGTCGCCCATCCGCGGCCGCCGCGACATCGAGGCCCTGTTCACCGGGCTCGACGAGGCCCGCGGCCGGGTCCTCAAGCAGGTGGAGACCCTCACGGCGGGGGTGGCCGAATCGTCCAGCCGCATCACCCGGGCGGTGGTGGGGCTGCGCTTCGAGGACCACTGCGCCCAGGCCTCCACCCACCTGACCATGGCCCTGCGGGACCTGCACGAGCGCATCAGCGACCTGACCGAGTGCGAGCCCGACGCGGACCCGGCCGGGGAGGACGCCGACGAGCTCCTGGACACGGTCTGCCACGGGGTCGAGGTGTTCCAGCTCGTCGCCCGCCTGGTGGAGGAGCTGGAGACCGAGCTGGGCACCGTGCGCGCCGAGACCTCCTCGTTCCTGGAGCGCATGGCCCTGGACATGCAGCAGAAGGCCGACAGCACGGTGAACGTGGACGACCTCATGGAGGTCATCCGCCGCACCCGCGACGGGCTGGAGGAGTTCGTCGGCTACATGCGCGACCTGGTCTCCGACAAGGCCGAGATCGTCTCCCGCGCCGAGGCCCTGGCGGGCCAGATCTTCGACCTGCGCGAGGCCCTGGAGGGGGTGCGCCGCACCGCCAAGCGCTTCGGGGTCATGGCCTCGATCATCAAGGTGGAGCTGGCCTCCGCCGGGCTGTCGGAGGAGTTCGGCGACGCCCTCTCCGCCGACCGGGTGGAAAACCTCTACCGCGACATGGCCAGCGCCGTGGGCTCGGTGCTCATCTCCCTGGACAGCACGGTCAAGCAGGTGCAGCGCCGCTGCGGCCAGTTCCGCCGGGGCCTGGTGCGCCAGGAGGACACCCTGCGCCAGGCCGAGGGCTACACCAGCCGCCTGGTCAAGGAGCTGGACGGCTCCCTCGTGCGCTACCTGACCCGGGGCGGCTCCAGCTTCAAGACCACCCTCTCCAAGCTGCACCGGGAGTCCACGGCCCTGCGCCTGGAGGTGGGCAACATCATGAGCCTCACCCGCCAGAGCAGCCGCATCAAGGGCGCCGCCCGCAGCCGCCAGCACCGGCTCGAGGAGATCCGCGCCGGGCTGCTGCGGGGGCGGGGGCTGGAAGGCTGGGAGATCCACGACGCCGGCGTGCGCCACCGGCTGGCGGCCTGCGCCACCAACGCCCGCCGCCTGCCCCCCGAGGAGTTCGATCCGCAGTCCGAGGCCGCCGAGGCCGCCCTGGCCTCCGCCTGACGGCCGGGGCCTACCCCACCGCCACGGCGGCGGCGCCTTCCAGGGCCTCGAAGTAGCCGTCCACCGCCGCCACCAGCCCCTCGCGGGTCTCCATCCCCTGCACCCGCGCGCGGAACCGGGCCCCGTCCGCCAAGCCCTTCGTGTACCAGCAGACGTGCTTGCGCATCTCGCGCACCGCCTGGACCTCGCCCACGTGCGCCACGTGCAGGTCCAGGTGGCGCAGGATCACCGCCCGCCGCTCCGCCAGGGTCGGGGGGTCGGCCGGGCGGCCGGTGCGCCAGGCCGTCAGGATCTCGCGGAAGATCCACGGGTTGCCCTGGGCCGCGCGGCCGATCATGACGCCCCGGCAGCCGGTTTCGGCCAGCATCCGGGTCGCGTCCCCGGCCGAGGCCACGTCGCCGTTGCCGATCACCGGGATCGAGACCGCCTCCACGGTGCGCCGGATCACTTCCCGGTCGGCGCGGCCGGTGAACATCTGCTCCCGGGTGCGGCCGTGCACGGTGACGGCCCGCGCCCCCTGCTCCTCGGCCATGCGGGCGTAGTCCGGGGCGTTCACCTCGGCGCGGCTCCAGCCGGCGCGGATCTTGACCGTGACGGGCACGTCCACCGCCTCCGCCACGGCCCGGATCAGGCGGGCGGAGCGGGGCAGGTCGCGCATCAGGGCGCAGCCCGCGCCCCGGGCCACCACCTTGCGCACCGGGCAGCCGATGTTCAGGTCCACCACGTCGGCCCCGGCGTCCCGGGCGATGCGCGCGGCCCGGGCCATGCATTCCGGGTCGTCGCCGAAGATCTGCATCACGATCGGGCGCTCGTCCGGGTGGGTCAGCAGGTAGCGCAGGGTGCGCCCCTGGGCCCGCACCAGGCCGTTGCTGCTGACCAGCTCCGAGACCACCATGCCCGCCCCCAGCTCCCGGGCCACGCGCCGGAAGGGCAGGTTCGTGATCCCCGACAGGGGCGCCAGGGCCAGGGGGTTGTCGAACACCACCGGGCCGATGGCCAGGGTCGGCAGCGGCCGGATCACCGCCGTGCCTCCGCGAGGGGCGCCCGGGCGTAGGCGTCCAGGTCCAGGTCGGCGGTCTGGCCCCGGTCCAGCAGCCGGGCGCCCGCGGCCGCCACCATCACCGCGTTGTCGGTGCACAGGGCGGGCGCCGGCACGGTCACGGCGCAGCCGGCGGCCCCGGCCCGCTGGGCCAGCACCTCCCGCAGGCGCCCGTTGGCCGCCACGCCCCCCACCACCACGATGCGCTCCAGGCCCTCGGCCACGGCGCAACGCACCGCCTTGGCGGCGAGCACGTCCACGACCGCCTCCTGGTAGCTCGCCGCCACGTCCGGGTAGGCCTCCGGGTCGGGCCGCGCCTTGGCCAGGTGGACCCGCAGGGCGGTCTTCAGGCCGCTGAAGCTGAAGTCGGAGCGCCCCCCCAGCCACGCCCGGGGGAAGGCCACGGCGTCGGGCCTGCCGCCCCGCGCCAGGCGCTCCACCTCGGGGCCCCCGGGGTAGGGCAGGCCCAGCATCTTGGCCCCCTTGTCCAGGGCCTCGCCGGCGGCGTCGTCGATGGTGCGGCCCAGCTCGGTGAAGCGCAGCCCCGCCTCGGCCCGGTACAGGCTCGTGTGTCCCCCGGAGACCACCAGGGCCAGGAACGGGAAGGCCGGCGCCGGCTCGGCCAGCAGGGCGGCGGCCACGTGGGCCTCCAGGTGGTGCACCGCCACGCAAGGCACCCCCAGGGCATAGGCCAGCCCCTTGGCGTAGGAGACCCCTACCAGCACGGCCCCGATCAGGCCGGGCCCCGCGGTCACGGCCACGGCGTCCACCGCCTCCAGGGGCCGCCCGGCCCGCGCCAGGGCCTCGATCACCAGCGGGTCCAGGGTCTCCAGGTGGCGGCGCGAGGCCACCTCCGGCACCACGCCGCCGAAGCGCCGGTGGGTCTCCCCCTGGGAGGCCAGGGCGTGCCCCAGCACCTCCCCGGGCGCGCGCACCAGGGCCACGGCGGTCTCGTCGCAGGAGGACTCGATCCCCAGCACGAGGGGGGCGGCGGATGGCTCGCGGGCGCTCATGAACCGGTCATTATACGCCGGGGGGCCCGGCGGCCGGGGGCGGGTCAGTCCTGCAGGCGCAGGAGCACGGTGCCCAGGGCGAACAGCAGCACCCCGAACAGGGTGAGCTGGAGCATGGTGGACATGGTGATCCCCTGGGGCGCCAGGTTCAGCACCAGCACCATGCCGACCCCCACCAGCCCCGCCACCTGCAGGGCCCGGGCGAACCAGACGCGCACCTGCTTCATCCCCCCGCTCCGGCCAGCCGCCCCAGGGCCTTCTGGGCCCGCAGCTTGAGGCGCTCCGAGCCGGGCGCCTCCAGGTAGCCCCGGTAGGCCGCCGCCGCCCCCTGCGGGTCGCCGGTGCGCTCCCGGGCCCGCCCCAGGTCGTACAGGGCGGCGTGCGCCGAGGGGGTGTCGGGATAGGCCGCGCGCAGCGCCTCCAGGCGTGTCAGGGCCGCCTCGGGCCGGTCGGTGCGCAGGTAGAAGCGGGCGATCTCCAGCTCGTGGGCGGCCAGCCGGTCCAGCGTCTTCCCGAGCTCCTCGCGGGCGTAGGAGACCGGGTCCGAGTCCGGGTAGTTCGAGATGAGGTTCTCGAAGTCCTGCCGGGCGTGCTGGGCGAAGGTGGGGTCCCGGTCGTCGGTGCGGATCTGGTGGATCTCGCTCATCCCCTGGCGGTACAGGGCGTAGGGGGCCCAGGGGTGGGCGGCGTGCAGCTCCATGAAGCGGCCGTAGGCCTCGGCCGCCTCGGGGAAGCGGCGCGCCCGGTAGTAGCCCTCGGCGCGGGCGAGCAGGACCTCGGCGCTGTAGCTCACCTGGGGGGGGGTGTCGCCCACCTCCGCCGGCTTCACGTCGATGCCCATGGCCTCCCGGAGGAGGCGCCCCGAGGGCTCGGTGAAGGGGGCGCAGGCGGTCGCCAGGAGCATGAAGATCAGGGCCAGCCGGACGCGTCCCATGGGACGCGCAGCATAGCACAACGCCCTTACGGCCCGCCCAGCACCACCCGGGCTTGGCCGGCGTCGGTGCCGGCGGCGTCGGCCCCCGGGGCCCCCACGATCGCGTCGCCGTAGCCGTCGCCGTCCACGTCGCCCGCGCCGGCCACGGAGCGCCCCAGGCCGTCATAGGCGGCGCCGCCGTCCAGGGCTTTCAGGACCGATCCGTCCGCGCCGCTCATCACCTGCATGCGGCCCGCGCTGGTGCCCCCGGCGTCGCTGCCGATCACCCCCACGGCCACGTCGGGCACGCCGTCGCCGTTGACGTCCCCGGTCCCGGCGATGGCGAAGCCGAACTGGTCCTGGGCGGCCGCCCCGGTCCAGGTGGCCAGTACCGTGCCGTCCGCCCCGCTGAAGACGTCCACCCGGCCGGCGTTGGCGGCCACGGCGCTGTAGTTGGGGGTGCCCACCGCGATGTCCGGGCGGCCGTCGCCGTCCACGTCCCCGGCCCCCGCCACGGCCTGTCCGAAGGCGGCGTAGGTCTCCGGCCCCTCCAGGCGGCGCAGCACCGAGCCGTCGGCGCCGGAGATCACCAGCACCGCGCCGGCCCCGGCCCCCGCCCCGGAATCCCCCGGGGCGCCGATGGCCACGTCGGCGTCGCCGTCGCCGTCCACGTCGCCCACCCCCGCCACGCCCGCCCCCAGCCGGTCGCCCGCCGCCTGGCCCGCGACGGTGTGCAGCACGGCCCCGTTGAAGCCGCTGTAGACCCGCGCCAGGCCCTGGTTGGCGTTGGCCGCCGGGGCCCCGGCCACCACGTCGGCGTAGCCGTCGCCGTTCACGTCTCCGGCGCCGGCCACGGTGGTCCCCAGGCCCTCGCCCGCGGCACCGTCGAAGATGTGCAGGGACAGGCCGTCCGAGCCCCTTAAGACCCGCACCCGGCCCGCGCCCGTGCCCCCGGCGGTGGCGCCCGGGATGCCCACCACCAGGTCGGGCAGTCCGTCCGCGTCCACGTCCCCGGCCGCCGCCAGGGCGCGCCCCAGGTAGTCGCCGGCCGTCTGCCCCGACAGGGCGTAGCGCACCGTCCCGTCGGCGCCGTCGTACACGAGCACCTGGCCCGCGCCGCCCCCGGCCCGGAAGGCCGCCGCCGCCAGGTCGGCGTGGCCGTCCCCGTCCACGTCCCCGGGCCCGGCCACGGCATAGCCGAGCCAGTCGTCCGCCGCCAGCCCGTCGAACACGTACCGGGCCGGGTTCGGCACCGGGTCCGAGGCGGTCACCCGCACCGTGTCGGGGGCCGAGTCCTGGGCGCCGTCGTTCACGGTGAGGCTCACCTCGTAGGTCCCGGCCACGTCGGGGGTGAGGCCCGGCGCCGGGACGGTGGCCCCCGACAGGGCCGCCGTCGAGCCCGCCGGGACGGCGGTCAGGGTCCACAGGAAGGTCAGCGCCGCCCCCTCCGGGTCGCGCGAGGCGGTGCCGTCCAGGGTCACCGGGGTCCAGACGCTCACCCCCTGGTCCGGCCCGGCGTCCGCCACAGGGGCCAGGTCCACCGGCGCCGTGGCGGTCACCTGCACCGGGTCCGGGGCCGAGGCGAGGCTCCCGTCGTTCACGGTCAGCGACAGCACGTAGACCCCCGCCACGTCCGGCGTGAAGCTCGGGGCCAAGGCGTCCGCCGGGTCGGGGAGGGCGGTGGAGCCCACGGGCCGGTCCGTCACCTGCCACAGGTACGTCAGGGCGTCGCCGTCCGGGTCCGACGAGGCGCCGCCGTCCAGGGTCACCGCCGTGCCCGCCTCGGTGAGCGAGTCGGCCCCGGCCCGAGCCACCGGCGGCGCGTTGCCCGGCGCCACGGCCGTGAGCTGCACCGTGTCGGGCACCGACACGAGCGTCCCGTCGTCCACCGTGAGGGTGAAGACGTACACCCCCGCCACGGCGGGCGTGAAGCCGGGCCGCGCCACCGACGTGGACGAAAGCGCCGCCACCGAGCCCGCCGGGGCCGTGGTCAACGCCCAGCGGTAGGTGAGGGCGTCGCCCTCGGGGTCGGACGAGGCGGAGCCGTCCAGGGTCACGGGGGTCCCGGCGTCCACCGTCCGGTCGGGCCCGGCGTCGGCCGTCGGGGCCCCGTTGGCGGGGGGCGGGGGCGGCGGCGGGTCCGTCGGCGTGGCGCCCACCAGGTCGGGGGCCAGGTCCGCCAGGGGGGTGCCGTCCACCAGGACGTCCGTGCCCGCCGCCCGGCCGTCCAGTGCGCCGTCCGCCGTGTCCCGGTCCACCGCCCCCAACAGGGCGTCGGCCGCCGCCAGCAGGTCGCCCCCCGGCCCCGCCACGGCCGCCACGGCGGCGTCGAAGGCGTCGAGCAGGGCGGTGAGCGCCGCGTCGTCGGCCGTCGTGCCGCCGTAGGCCGCCTCCCACAGGGGACCGGACAGCCCCAGGGAGTGGGCCAGGACGGCCGAGACGGCCGCCACCCGGGCGGGGGAAAAGTCCCCCAAGGCCCGCAGGCGGCGGTAGGCGATCGTGGTGAAGGGGTTGATTTGGGCCAGGACGGTGGTCCCGGCGGTCAGGTCCACGGGCAGCACCAGGGCGAGGGGCGGCGCCGGGCCGTTCCCGTCGGTGCCCCCGGTGGTGGCGCACAGGATCGGGCCGGTCACGTCCACGTCGGAGGGCACGGAGAAGGCCCCCTCGCCGCCGGTGACCACCTGATCCAGGATCGGGGTGCGCACCGCCCCGTCGGCGTCCACGGGCACGCAGGTGACGAGAGCCCCCGCCACAGGGCCGTCCACCACGCGGCCCGCGAGGGTGCCGCCGGGCCCCGGGCCGGTGGCGGCGCCGCCGTCCGGCTCCGATGCAGGGGCGTGGTGCCCGCCCCGGCCGCAGCCCGCCAGGGCCAGCGCCAGGGAGAGCGCCAGCAACGTGCCGCCGATGGAGGCCCCGCACCGCATCCCGCCAGCCCCCGTACACGCACCGTGCCACGTCCGGGGCGGGGCCCCACGTCTCTGCATTGTCAATGGGTTGTGCGCAAGACCCCCCGGGCGCCGGGCCGTTTCGCGCCACTTCCATGACGGCCCGGCTCCGTCCCGCTGACGTCCGGCACGCCCCCGCGTTGCCGCCTTCCGAGGCATGCCCTATGCTGGGCGGGGAGGGGGCGAAAGGAGCCGTTCGTGGCGCGACCGAGACGGAGCGGCCGCTGGCGCCGCCGCCGCGTGGCGGCCCTGCTGGTGCTGCTTGGCGTGGCCGGGTCCATGGCGTGGCAGGCCGCCGTGGCCGAGGACTGGCGCACCGCCAGCCGCGAGCCCGTGGGCTTGGCCCCGGACCCGGCGGCCACCCCCGAGGCCGTGGTGCAGGTCTACGCCGCCCGCGCCTGGAGCTGGCGCGCGGTGTTCGGCGTCCACACCTGGGTGGCCGTCAAGCCCGCCGGGGCGTCCCGCTGGCGCGTGTACGAGGCCCTGGGCTGGCGCGCGTGGCGCGGAGAGCCCATCGTGGCCGTCAGCCACCGCCCCCCGGATGCCCGCTGGTACGGCAACCGCCCCTGGCTCCTGGTGGACCTGCGGGGCGACGGCGTGGACGCGGTGATCGCCCAGGTGGAGGCGGCGGCCGCGCGCTACCCGTTCGCGAACCGCTACCGCCTGTGGCCGGGCCCCAACAGCAACACCTTCACCGCCTTCGTCGGGCGGGAGGTGCCCGCCCTGCGCCTCGACCTGCCCCCCACGGCGATCGGCAAGGACTACCTGGACGGCCAGATGCTCGCCGCGGCCCCCAGCGGCACCGGCTGGCAGGTGAGCCTGGCGGGTCTGCTCGGGGTGATGGCGGCGCGGGAGGAGGGCCTGGAGGTGGACGTCCTGGGCCTCACCTTCGGGCTGGACCCGTTCGACCCCGCCCTCAAGCTTCCGGTGGTCGGCCGCCTCGGCCCCGCCCCCGGCGTGCGCCGCCTGGGGCCGGCCGCCCAGGGCGGCGCTCAGGGCGCGTAACCCAGCTCCTCCAGCAGGCCGCCGCTGGCCTTGGCGAAACGCGCCCGCGCGGCATCGTCGAAGTGGGCGCGCCAGTCGCCCGCCACGCCCTTGCGGAAGAACGACGCGCGGTCCTCCTGGCCCCGCTCCCGGCCCCCCGAGAGGCGCTGGAAGGCGTTCTCGGCCACGATCCGCGCCACCACCTCCGGGCGGTCGTCCACCCCCAGGAACGCCAGGATGCCCCCCGCCTTCACCTCCGGCTCGGCCAGCAGGTCCTCGTAGCGCACCTCGTGGCAGCGGTCCGGCCGCTCCCGGAAGGCGTCCCGCATGCGGCGCACCCCCGCCGCCCAGTCCCGGGCGTAACCCTCCAGGAACTCGCGGAACCGGGCGCTGCGGAAGTCCGCCGGCCGGCCCTCGGACCGGGCCCGGTGGAACACGTTCGACACCGCCGTGTCGCGCCCGTCCCGGATCACGTGGACGAAGCGGGCATCGGGCAGGAGCCGGTCGCGCCAGACCTCGATGGTGCGCTGATAGTCCGTGTCCTTGTCGCCGATGTAGCGCACGGCCGCGAGGTCCTTGTGGCGGGAGCCGGCCCAGGCCAGGGCCAGGAGGAACTGCACGGCGGCGGCGATGTGGTCGTCGTCCCACGGGACGTAATAGGCGTCACCGCTGTAGACCGCCTGGTTGGCGTGGGTGAGGATCCGGTTGTAGTCCGTGACGGCTTTCACGAGGCCCCCCACCAGGGTGCCAAACTTGCCCTCCCCGGGGCAGTAGATCTCCGGGTGGGTGTCGAGCATGCGCTGCACCCAGGTCGTGCCCGACTTGGCGGTGCCCGCCACCACGAGGATGTCCTTCGCCGCGATCTCGCGGATCGCGTCGAGCCGGTCGTTGAGCCGCTCCAGCACGCCGTCCTGCCTCCCGCCGCCCCCTGTCGTCGTCCCGGGGCGCCGCGCGCGCCCCGCCCGGCGGCCATTATGCCCCAGGGGCGCGGGCGGCGTGCCGTTTTGCACCGGTCGTGCGCATTTGCACGCCCCTCGGGGGCCCGGCCGAAGGCGCCCGAAGGACCCGCCGCGCCGCCCCGGATGGGGCCCGCGGCCCCCGAAGGCCGTGGCAAGCTTCCTGCACAAATCCACCGCCGGACACGGACCCCGACGGGTCCGGGCGGGCAACCCGCGTGCCGAGGGCGGCCGGCACGCCACAGCAACGAGCGGAGACACGCACGGATGATCGATCTCCTTCGCAGGTTCCTCGGCGCGCGGGCCGGCGCCCCCACCCCCAAGCGCCGCCGCCGCGCGGCCATCGGGCCACGCCGTCGGAGGGTCTTCTCCCGCCACGCGCTGCAGCTCCCGGCCGTGGTCCGCGCCGGGCGCCGCACGGTCGAGGGCATGTCCGGCAGCCTCGGCCTGGGCGGCCTGTTCCTGGTCTGCGCCAACCCCCTCCCGCCCCACACCCCCGTGACGGTGGAGCTGGAGCTGCCCGCCGCCCAGCAGGGCGCCATCCAGGCCCGGGGCGCGGTGGCCTATTCCGCCGCCAACGGCATGGGCATCCGCTTCACCGGCCTGTCCCACGCCGACTGCCGCAACCTGCGGGCCCTGTTCGTGCGGGGCGCCGGCGCCTGACGCCCGGTGACGCGCCCGGCCGGGGCGGCCCCCAAGCCGTCCCGCCGCCGGGCGCCGTCCCCGGCCCCCCGCCCCGGGGGCCGCCTCCCGCCCCCTTCCCGATTCCGCGGGCTTGCGCCCACGGCAACCTATCGTAAAATGACCGGCTACCGACTTGGGTGCGCACCGGGGATGGGGCTCACAAGGAGGTGAACATGCCTGTCTGGCTGCAACGCGCCGCCCTGGCCCTGGCCCTGGCGGCCGCCGCCGTGCCGGCCGCGCCGGCCCCCGCTCCGGCGGCCCTGCCCCCCATGGACGCCCGGGGCAACGAGACCCCCAGCCTCGCGCCCATGCTGGAGCAGGTGACCCCGGCGGTGGTCAACGTGGCCACCAAGGGCACCGTCGCGGTGCAGCAGAACCCGCTCCTTCAGGACCCGTTCTTCCGCCGCTTCTTCGACCTGCCCCAGGCCCCGGCCCGGCGCCAGACGCAGGCCCTGGGCTCCGGCGTGGTGGTGGACGCGAAGCGGGGCTACATCCTCACCAACCACCACGTCATCCAGAACGCCGACGAGATCGAGGTGACGCTCAAGGACGGGCGCACCCTCCCGGCGAAGCTGGTGGGCTCCGACCCCGAGACCGACGTGGCGGTGATCCAGGTGAAGGCCGACCGCCTGACCGAGGTGCCCCTGGCGGACTCCGACGCCGTGCGGGTGGGGGACTACGTGGTAGCCATCGGCAACCCCTTCGGCCTGGGCCAGACCGTCACCTCGGGCATCGTCAGCGCCCTGGGGCGCAGCGGCCTGGGCATCGAGGGGTACGAGGACTTCATCCAGACCGACGCCTCCATCAACCCGGGCAACTCCGGCGGCGCCCTGGTGAACCTGAACGGGAACCTCGTGGGCATCAACACCGCCATCATCGGCCCCAGCGGCGGCAACGTGGGCATCGGCTTCGCCATCCCGGTGAACATGGCCCGCCAGGTGATGGACCAGCTCGTCGAGTACGGCGAGGTGCGCCGCGGCCGGGCCGGCATCGTGATCCAGGACCTCACCCCCGCCCTGGCCAAGGTCCTGGACCTGGAGGTGACCCAGGGGGCCCTCGTCTCCCAGGTGGTGGAGGACTCCCCCGCCGAGCGCGCCGGCATCCGGGCGGGCGACGTGATCGTGGCCGTGAACGGCCGCCCGGTGAAGGGCGCCGCCGACCTGCGCAACCGGGTGGGCCTGCTGCGGGTCGGGCAGGACGTGGGTCTCGCCCTGTGGCGCGACGGCCGCCGCCGCACCGTGTCGGTGCGGATCACCGAGCCCAAGTCCCGGACGGTGAAGGGCGGGGACGTCTCCCCCCGGCTGGCGGGGGCGGTGTTCGCCAACGGCGACGGCAAGGGCCCCGCGGGGGTCCGCATCGCCGACGTGGACTCCGGCTCCCCCGCCTGGAACGCGGGGCTGCGCCGGGGCGACGTGGTGGTCTCGGTCAACCGCAAGCCGGTCCAGGACGTGGACGCCCTCCGGGCGCTCGCCGGCGACATCGGGAACACGGTGCTGCTGAACGTGGTGCGGGGCGGCCAGGCCTTCTTCATCCTGATCCAATAGGGGTCACGGACCCTCGCGGTACCCGCGCAGGTTTCCCTGCCGTGGCCGGCAGGCGGGCGGCCACTGCGCGCGGTCCGGCGGCGGCCGCCCGGACCGATCGGGGTCGCGGCCCCCCACGGTACCCGCGCAGGTTTCCCTGTCGTGGCCGGCAGGCGGGCGGCCACTGCGCGCGGTCCGGGCGGCCGCCGCCGGACCGATCGGGGTCGCGGCCCCCCACGGTACCCGCGCAGGTTTCCCGGTCGTGGCCAGCAGGCGGGCGGCCACTGCGCGCCGTTCGGGCGGCGGCCTCCGGACCGATCGGGGTCGCGGCCCCCCACGGTACCCGCGCAGGTTTCCCGGTCGTGGCCGGCAGGCGGGCGGCCACTGCGCGCGGTCCGGCGGCGGCCTCCGGACCGATCGGGGTCACGGACCCCGGCGGTCCCCGCGCGGGCCCCGCGGGAGCGGGGGAACGCGCCCTACCAGGACGGGTCGGCCAGGTGGTGCCCCTCGGGCAGGAACAGCCGCACCACGTGGTGGATCAGGTAGACCGCCTCGGGGGTCGGGTCGTCGAACTGGATCCCCATGCCGTCGTCCGTGCGGTACACCACCCAGCCCCGCAGCCGGAACCGGTACTCGGTGCGGCTGTCGTGGGCGCAGCCCTCCAGCTCCAGGGGCGTCTCGGAGGGGAACGGGGTCTCGGTGTGGAGGAACATCCCCCCGGCGTTCAGGTTGACGGGGATGCCCTCCAGCCGCTCGCCGGTGTCGCGCCGCATAACGACCACGTGGAAGTACCGGACCGCGCCGGCGTGCACGGCGACGCGCGGGTCGCGGGATTCGGGGGTGGTGACCGGCTTCTGGGGGCGGGGCGGGGCGGTGTCGCCCGACTCGGATCGGGGGGTGCGGGGGGGCCTCACCCGAAGCGCTCGATCAGCTCGGCCAGGCGGCCGGCCATTTCCGGGTCCAGGGGGCCCAGCTGGATGCCCATCCCGCCGCGGCCGATGTAGGCCACCCACCCCTCCGCCCGCAGGTGCACGGCGTTCTCACCGCTGCGGGCGAGGGCGTCCACGATCACGGCGTCGTCGGCCTCGAACCGGTCCGGCCCCTCCACGAACAGGCCGCCCTGGCTGAGGTCGCGCACCCAGCCGTGGACCTTGCGGCCCGTGGCGGCGTGGACCACGGCCACCCGGATGTAGGTGTCCACCGCCACCCGGACGCCCACCCGCCGCTCCCGCGTCTCCGGTGTCGTGACCGGCTTTCTGGGCCGAGCCCCCATCCCGTCCTCCCCATTCGCTTCCCCTCCCCCTCCCCACTTATCGGCGTCCCGCCGCCGGACTGTGACCGGAATGGAAACACCTGCCCCGGGCCCGCCTCGCGGGGGACCGGTCGCTGCGGTATGCTGGGTCCAATGGCTGGAGGGGCGGTATGGACGGGGTGGGGCGACACCCGACGCGCGCCACGGGGCCGCGGACAGCGCTGAAGGGCCCGGCGGCCCTGCTGGCGGCCTTGCTGGCCGCCGCCGCAGCCCCGGCGGCCGCGGGCGGAGAGGGGGACCGGATGAACCTGACATCGGAGGCCTTCGCTTCGGGCGGGGAGATCCCGGCCCGCCACACCTGCGACGCCGACGACACCTCGCCGCCCCTCGCCTGGGGCGACCTCCCCCCCGGCACCC